>Ga0315292_10000372_pt1 | contig 20650 bp, 23 predicted proteins | sample YL17G13_0_MG_FD_204029 | JGI IMG/M metagenome (GOLD analysis project Ga0315292, IMG submission 204029) | Sediment microbial communities from Yellowstone Lake, YNP, Wyoming, USA - YL17G13_0 | ecosystem: Environmental > Aquatic > Freshwater > Lake > Sediment | place: USA: Wyoming | collected... | reverse complement strand
CTACCTTGTGATATTGGGAATCTTAAATATCTACCATCACCTTCACTTTTAGTTATGTCATTATCATCGGTAAATTGAGTTGGGTCAAATATCGGTGTATTAATTGTTGGTGGTATGTATGATGTCATATTATATATATTTAGATTTAGAAAATAATTTTAATTAAAAATAAATTTAAAAATTTTTCTAATATATAATATATGCCTAAAAAGAAAGAAATTAAAATAGAAAAAGGAAAGATTGTTAATATGTATGAGCATATGCCATCACATTTTATAGATAAAGTTGAAAATCCTAATTATGATTTACACAGATTCAATCTACCTTTTAGAATGGTTATAGTTGCACCATCAGGTAGCGGTAAAACAAATTTTTTAATAAATTTAATTCATTTATTTTCATCAGGAAAAGGAACCTTTGCAACTATTCATATAATTACTAGAAATAAGGATGAACCATTATATAAATGGGTTCAAGGTAAATCTGATGCTATTATCATCAAAGAAGGTTTAACAAACACTCCTAAATTAGATGATTTTGATAAAGAGTTAAATCATCTTGTAGTTTGGGATGATTTAGTTTTAAGTAAGGATTTATCAATGGTTGAAAATTATTATATAAGAGCAAGAAAACTTAATGTATCAGTTATATTTATTTCACAGTCTTATTTTAAAATACCCAAAGTCATTAGAAATAATTGTTCATATATGGTTTTATTAAAACTTAGTGGAAACAGAGAAGTCAATATAATATTATCTGAATTTGGATTAGGTGTTACAAAAGAACAATTATTAGAAATATATAAATATGCAACAGCAGAAAAGTTTTCACCGTTAATAATTGATATGGAAGCTGATGCTGATAATAGATTTAGAAAAGGATTGATTGAAATTATAAATATATAAAAAAATTTTATTTAAATTCTATCACATATTATATGAGTAATTCTGGATATTTTCCAAATGTTGTAAATCCTGGCATCAATAAAATACAAACTATGTCTGGTGGATTTCAAAAACCATTTTTTTTTGGTGGTAGTCAAGTTCCTGTTGCATTGGGTTTAAACGATGTAATGATGGATATAGCAAAATCAGATAAAAGAAAGATTAAATGCACTGGAATTAGAAAAAGAATTGTGCCATTAAAAAAGATTTAAAAAAATGTTATAAATTTATTTTCTAGTATTTGATATATATATTATGAGAACACTTATATTAAATACAACAAACCTTGTTCAAGATGGCAATAATAATAAACTTGTTTATAATTTCCCAAATTCAGTTAAATTTACAGATAGTTATGTTGCTTTATCATCACTTCAAATGTTCTATAGTTGGAATAATATTTCAACAGCACTTGGTAACACAGTATTACAATATGTATGGTATGATGCTGCAGGAACTGGAACTACATATACAATTGATATTGCTCCAGGAATATATGAAATTTCAACATTGAATCAATTATTACAATATGAGTTTATTGCAAATGGGCATTATCTTGTTAATGCTGTTGGTGATTATGTATATTATGCACAATTTACTTTAAATCCATCAAGATACGCTGTACAAATTAATACATATATGTTTCCTTTATCATTACCATCTGGATATACAAACCCTGCATCAATCCCATTTCCAAGAACAGTGTTATCAAATCCACAAATTATTTTACCAGCAAATATCAATCAAATATTTGGTTATGCTGCAGGATTCACAACAAGTAATAATTTAAATAATACTATTGGAAACGTCCCAACAACTCTATATCAAGAGAAGAATCAAACAACTGGAACCATTTCATATTTATCAACAGTATCACCAAATGTTCAACCTAATTCATCATTATTATTAAATTTAAGTAATGTTGATAATGCATATTCATCACCAACTGGTATTATATATACTATTGTTCCATCGGTCGGGATTGGTGAAGTAATTAATGAAAAACCTCCTCAATTCATTTGGAATAAATTAATTCAAGGAACATATAATCAAATAACTTTGAACATATTAGGTTCTAATAATTCTCCTATAGCCATCAGTGACCCATCAATGACTTTTGTTTTAGTCATTGGTGAAAAGTCTGAATTATCTTGGTAAATTAGTGGAATAATAAATTGATTTCTTTTTTATTGAATCAAATAATTTAGATTGATATACAGCTGACTTGTACTCACTTGATGTTCTCTGGACTCGTATATATTCAACTATACCTCCACAATCAAAAACCCATCTAGTATCTTCAGCAGTAAAATAATACATTATCTCGTTAGCAATATTAACTTTATATATGTATGTTGAATCTTGTTGTGTTTCTTTATAAAGATATAATTCATATTCTTCCTCTGATGTTAATTGTTCATTAATATCCATATTATATATAATTAAGTTAGAAAATATTTTTTTATATTAATTTTTATAATAAAATATCTAGTTTTTTCAGATTTCTTTAAATATATATTTATATTAAAAAATGATATAAATAAATATTTTCTATAGTATAATATATATATAATGTTTGCTTTTGAAAATGTTGGTCAAAACTTTGTTCCTGTTACTTATTCCGTATCTAATTTAACTGAAAAAATTGTTGATTTCTTTCATCAACAAAATAAAAATAATATTGAAGTAAAATATATTGGTGATTATAGATGGAAAGTTGAATATAGAAGAGCCATTGAGCCTTGTTACTTAAATGATTATGCTGATACTAAATATGAAGGATATGAAATGAAACTTTATAAAAAAAATGCCTATAAAGAAATTATAAAAGAAACTGTAAATAATTATGTTGAATTACATCAAGGAACACCTGATATTAGATTAGATTTATTTAGAGATAAAAGATGTTCAACTGATGACGAAAATGATACAGCAACATATTCTAAATCTAAAATGTTCAAACATATTTGGATGAATCAAAAATATGGATTTGAAAATGATGGTTATATTATGTTTAAATCTTGTGTTATGATATGTAATTTACAATATTCATATTTTGAAAGTCAAATGGATAATTATGAAGCAAATGATGAAGTTTATGTTAATCTATAATCTATAAATAATTTATAGCCTAAAGGCGTATATACACCTCAAAGAGGTTATTAAAGAATACTATTTTTTAATAATTTATTTTTTTACATATGTATCAAGCATATTTGAACTTGAACCCATTGTTGCCATAGTGTTGGCAATATCTTCTTTATCACTAATCGTATGAGCATACTTGTCTGTTAAAAATGTATGACGTAACTGATTTACACCAACTTTTTTATCAAATATTTTATTGAGTCTTTGATTCAATTTTACTGATGATAATTGATTCATATTAGCATCAAAGAGTAACCATTCTGTTGGATTTACTTTAATCCATTTTTTTAATATTTTTAATAATTCAGGTTCAGTTATTTCTATTATTTGAAGTCCATATGTTTTTGCCGTCTTATATGAATTAAAATACATTTTGTCTTTTTCTAAATAATTGTCAGATTTTTTATTTATATTTTTTATTTTAAAATCAACAAAATCTTTTGACCTTCTAGGATTTATAAAAATACCACCTAATAAAGCAATAATAACATATGATTGTATTTCTTGAAGGTCAGATGATGTTAATTGTTTCTTTTTATATAATAATGTTGCATTCTTTTTTAAATCATTAAATATTTCTTGAACTTGATTTGTATTAATCCAAGCCTCCTTTTGTGCTGGTGTTTTTTCTTGTTTGTCTATTTGTTTTTTATATTCATTTACGTCTTTACTCATCAAATCTCTGTATGCTTTTTTATCTGTGATAATAACGAGTGATGATAATATTGTTTTTCTTTTATTAGGAGGAAGAGATGCTAAACAATCAATAACTTTTTCACATTCATCAAACTTTTTTAAATCATATGATGAATCGTCAAATACTTTATCATATAGATTTTTTAAGATTGAAGTATATGTTGTGATTGATGATTCTGATAATGAGGGTCTTTTACTTTTCACATATTCTCTGATGTGATTCATTTATTATTATATATAATTAATACTAGAAATTTTTTAAATGTTTTATTTTAATTATTAATATTAATAATAGTTTATAAAATAAAATAGTTTAGATTATTTTTTTTTATAAACTATTATATATATGCGAAGTTTTAAAACAGATTTAGAATTTGGACTAAAGAAAGAAGAAGAGATGATTGATAAGATTAAACAACAGTTCCCATTTGAAAAAGATATTAAGAATACAAAAGAATTATATAATAATATATATTGTTCATATGACTACGAAGGATTAACACACAACACAAGATTTGAATTAAAAAGTAGAACTTGTACAAAGGATGCTTATAAAACAACAATAATACCAGTCCATAAAATTAATGAAATTAGTATTGCAAAAGATTTATATTGTATATTTAATTTTACAGATTTTGTAACATATATTAAATATGATAAAAAATTGTTTGATAAATTTGAAAAGAAAACATATAAAATTCAAAGGGAAGGAAGATACGACCCGCCTACATTACATTATGAAATACCAACTGCATTATTATTAAAATTTAACAACATTTGATTTTTTTAAATGTTGATATTGAGGGGGTAAAGTATGTTGCCATTGAAAATTAGCACTTAATGGTTGAGACATTAAAGCAGGATGACCTCTTGTTCCTAGAATATTTGACATTGATGGGGCTAGAGCACCACCAGCATATAATCCTCCACCAGCATATAAGCCTTCACCTTTTCCACCAGCATATAATCCCATACCAATACTTCTAGATATAGGAGGATTTTCACCAGTGAAACCAGTTCCAGCAATTTCACCTTGTACAGTTTCAGCAATTCTTTGTGCTTCAGAAGCATTAGCATTGGCACTTCCAGCATTTGCTCGTTTAAGTGATTTATATCCTTGGTAATATGATGGTCTATCTAAATAATCATAAGCAAGAGAAGATAAAGAACCAACACCCATTGGTAAATAAGGAATTAATGCAGGATTAGCAGCACCGAGTGAAGCAGCGCCAGCGGTTAATCCTGCAGTTATACCACCTTTTACTAATGGTTTATATTGTTCAGCCATTTTGTAAATTTCTCTTCTGGCATTTTTTCCGATGAGTTTTGCAACACCTCTGTCAAATTCTTTTCCAAAAATACCTTTACCAAGTATTTTATATTTATTTCTATATTGTTGATGTTGTTCTGGTGATAAATTCATATTTGCATCAAGTTCTTCTGATGAAAGAACAACATCAGAACCTTTACCTCTTGCAAATGATTTAGATAATAAAGAATAATTTCTTGGATTCACTATGAGTGCAAAACCTTCTCCTTCAATATGTGGTTTGACTCTAACTTTTAAACCTTTTTTTAACTTTGATATTTGTTTGGGTGAAACACTTACATCAATAGCACTATGCATTATATAAATATATTAGAAAATATATTTATAAAATAAATTGTTTTTAGATATTTTTGTTTAAACTCTTGCACCAGTGAGAGCATCAATGCTAACAGAAACACCATATTCAATGAAGCACATTAAATCAACAGCAAGGGCACTTGCATTTTGTCCAATAATTTGAACAGATTTGGGAACAGTTTCTTCAACAGGAAGCATTCTGGATACATCAACATAATAATAACAGTATTCCATTTCAAAACCTTGTTGATTGATTAAACCACTAGTTAAACCATCAGTCATACCACCATTGACAGAGTTTGCACCATAAAGTTGATTATTAAATTGTTCAAAGTTGTATTTTTGAGTGTTGTAAATGGTATTTTGTCCAGAAATAACAACATTGAAGTTATTTAAAAAGCATAAAGGTGATGTTGGTCCCGCACCAGCTGGGTCAAAAGGAGATAACCAACAAGGAGTTCCAGTTGGTAATCTATTTGCAGCACTTGTTGAAGAGTGGAACGGAAGCAATAACACAGATTTAATGTTCGCTAGCCCATTTGTAAGTAAATTATTTATATTAGCATTTGCAGCAACGTTATTAATTTGATATTGATATACATCAGTGTAATTAATTCTTTTAACAGCATTTGATAGGTAGGCTTGTTCAAAAACAGGATTGAATACATATGAAGGAACATACAAGAATATATTTCTTGATAAAGTTCCTTGAGAGTTACTAAAACCAACATATGATTGAATTGTATTATCTAAACAAACAGCACCAACAGAAAGATTTGCAATGTATGATAAGGCTCCTAATCCTGCATTGCCATTACCAGTTCCTGCAGCTGCAATCATTAAGGGATTAATTCCACCAACAGAATTTGATACACTTGATAATGTAAGAACTCCAGTAGCACCACCAGCAGCTGAAAATGAACTTGAACAATTGTTGAGGGTTAAAGTCATTTTCATATAGGCACCTTTAATTAATGGGCACATAGAAAAGAATGAATGAATGTGTCTTAAATAAACAGTTGCTACAACAGATATTTGAAAAATTCCAACTTGTGTAGTTGCTACACCAGTAGTTTTTTTTGATACATATGATTTCCATAAATTTTGAACATTAGCGGATGAAATTGCAGTTGAATATGCAGCTGATGATGCAGCAGCTCCGGCAATACCATCAACATCAAAATTAATATATGATTGTCTCATTACTAAACCATCATTACCATTACCAGCACCATATTGATTATGAGTTGTAGAAACAGAAGTAATACCAGATATTACTGTTGTGGTTCTTGAAGTTGTATTATTAGCAATACCAATACCATAAATAGATGCTGCTGATGAATTAGTCCAAGTAAGAGGATTATCAGGGTAGAAACCAATTGTTGGTCCCATTAATTGAATATCAGACCAACTGAGAGTTGTCATAAGTCTGAAGGAATTCCACATATTAATATAAGGAGTTTGTTGGATTACAGTGGTTCCATTGTAATCTAAAGTAAAAGAATGGATAACTGAACCAAACCAATTTTTTAAACCTAATGAATAATCTGATGATGTGCCAGCAGCAGCAGGAGCAAAAGTAGTTGCTGCAGTTGTTGATACTAATGTTAGAAGCATTGGGATGGATAAATATGCTTCTCTATAAGACATATATTTATTACTGTTGGTTAATTGGGATGTATCAATAACAGATTGATTTCCTTGATAAGAACCATTTTGATTGTCAAGAATGTTGAGCCAATCTTTACGGATGAATACGTTAGGACTACCATCAACTTCTTGAGCGAGGTCATAAACTAATTTGTCACAACTCATTATATAATAAATAATAGAAAATATTTTTTTTAATTATTTATTTAAATAATTAAAAAAAAACTAGATTTTTTTTAAATCGTCCAAAGATGATGGCGGATTTAGAGTGAAAAATTAATATTTTTTGGTTTTCTTGCTGAAGGTTTTATGATGAGGTTTTCCATTTTAGATTTTAATTTATCAGAAATTCCAGCACCTTTAATTGGGTTTCCAGTTGTTTTTGCATAATCTTCAATTCCTCTATATGATGATGCTAAACCATTACCACCATCTAATAAAACTGAACCAATACCAGAACCCATCACACTACCTCTAGTATGAAGTGATTTCATAGGTCTATTACTTCTTCCAGGAATCATTGCAACTCTCGCTTGTATAGCAGGCATATATATATAATTAATTAGATATTTTTTTGCTGATTATCAAATTGTTTTCTTAAATTAATAAATTTGATGATGTTAAGATTTACATTATTTATAGTTGATATTTGCTTCTGAACATATTTTGATTTTTTATCATCATCAGTATTTTTGAGGGTATTCATCATATTAAATTGTTCTTTTTGGAGATTATCATATAATCTTCTTAAGTTAGCGTCAGAAAGTTCATCCATTATATATTATACATTAGAAATTTTTATAATATTTTAAACTATTTAATATTATAAAGATATCATTTGCTGGAAACCTGTAAAGTGGTGCAGACTTTTCAAACTTTTCTATATGAAACTTTTTAGAATTAGTGTTTTGTAAAAGTGAAAAGTCATTTTTTTTTTAGAAATTTTCTATTTTTATGTACAACTTTACAGGTTTTCAGCAAGTTATATTATTTAAATGAAATACTATTATAAACCCATACTTGCTAAGTCCATCAACAATTCTCTTGCCTGTTGTTTGGGGAGTAATTGTTTGTTGCTCATATCAACAAGTTTCACTTTAAATTTTTTTATTAAATCTTTGTTGTCGTTACCAGCCATAATTTCACCTCTTAATATTTCGAATTCATTAATAAGTTTCTCATCAGCATCTTTATTAGGTGAAGGAATTGATATTTTAGAACTGATGTTGCTTACTTTTGCAACTTTATTTAAGTATGCTTTCTCATCAGCATCTAAACCATTTAATTCATCAAATGATGGAATACCACCACCAGTAATTGTTTTTAATAATGATGCAAGTTTGTTGGATACTCGCTGTGATGGTAATCCAGGAAGATATGAACCAGCAGGACGTTTTAATGATACAATACCTTTATCAAGCTTTTGTTTATTCATAATAAGTTTCCCAAATTGCATATATTTTGGTTCTTCTTCAACACCGTAATTTGAATCAAATGAGAAACTCCCAAGACCTCTTCCCATTATACCTCTTCTCATACCATTGCCTTGCATCTTCAGTTGAACATCACCTTTTTCTATAAGTTGGAGTATTTTATTAAATGGACTGTTTCTATTTTCAAATAAATTAATCATCGTTTCAATTGGTGTTTGTCTATTAAATTTAATTGCATTCATTTCTTTTAATACAGCATCTTTACTTGGTGAATTAAAATTATATCTTTTTAGTATTCCTTTAAATCGTAAAAAATACTCCTTTAAAGATTGTTGTGAAGGATATTCATCATCACCTTCAGGTATTGGAGGATTACCCAACATATTGAAAAACTCATCTATTGATTTTTCTCTATTAACATCACCACTTATTTTACTTCTTATATCTTCAACACCCATTTCTTCAGTATCTAGTTTTGATTGTTTTTTCTCAATATAATCTAACATAGTCATTGAAGTAATCATTTTTAATGCACTTTCAATATTTGGGATTTTATTAACAACATTAGCATATGCATTCACAGCTTTTCTTATTCCTTGTCCATCTTTTCTTAGAATACTTATTTTTAAATCTTCTGCAATTTTTGATAAATTTTCAGGATTAACATCATCAATAAATGATTCAGATACATTATCATATATTTTTTGTGCTTCTTCTCTTGCTGGTATATATACAATATTATCAATTTGTTCTTTATAAGTTTCTAACGTTGATGTAATTGCAGCCAATTTAATACTTGCAACCACCCAATTATTAGAATCTTGTTTTGATATCATATTTGTTGATTTTAATGCTTGTACAATCTCCATTAATATTTCTTGATTTAATGCAACGGTTCCTGCTGTAGATTCTTCTATAGCTCTGAGTTTTAATGTTCTTTCTTGTAATAATTCTAAAATAATATTATTAACATAATCTAAAAATACATATGAATTTGCTTTTTCTGTTCCACTTCTTCTCTTTAAATCTTCAGTGATAAATTTCCAATTTGTAAAAATAAATCTTAGTTCATCATCTTTTAATTTTCCAACAACTTCTTGTGCATCTAACTGTGACATAATTTCAACTAATTTAGATTTTACATCAATTTTTAAACGTTCTACATCAAGTAATTTTTCTTCAGGTGTTCTAAAATCAGTCATTTCTGTGATGGGAACACCAGTTCTTTTATACGCTTTATTTGCTTGTAAATTTTTATCGTTGATTTGTGCTTGTAATTTTAATACAGCAAGGTATTCTTTACGAAAATCCTTCATATCCTTCACACTGTTGTAAGGCTGCCCACTCATTATATAATTAATGATAGAAAATAATATATTGATATAATTATTATAAATATATTATTTTTAGATATTTTTTTTTAAGTTATTCAGAATCTGTTTCATATACCATATTAACAGGATGTATTTTTTCAGTTTCTTCTTCTTTATTTGATAAATTTTCAGTTTCTTCTTTTGCTTTCTTTTCCATCGCTTCTTTAATTAATGGATGTATAATTTCATTACCATTATGGTCAATGTTTTCTCTCCACTTCATAAATTGTTCTGATGGGTCTTTGACAGATTCTTCAAGAATTACATCTTGAATTTTAAATCGTTTATCAACATATATAGGATATATAGATGGATTAATTCCAGGAGCTAAAACTTTATCCAATACAACTGCATTAAATTGTTGTTGTATTTCATCATCAGAAAGTTTCATTTTTTCTTCAATATTTTTAATCAGTTCATTCTTTTGTGCTGGTCTCATATATTTTGGATTAGTTGTAATTGGGTCTAAATTCATATCACTTAAACATATAACTTTACAGCGCAATATTTTTTCCCTTGTTAATTCAAGTAAATCCTTACTTTCCATACCTTCAAAATTACTCATATATAATATATGTAGAAAAAAATATATCAAAATATAATATTTATATATTATTTTTTAAATATTTTAAACTTTTTAAACTATTTTTTTTATAAATATACCTCTAATGGGTCAAATTTCTTTGGTTTAATTTCTTCAAGGATAATATTATTTATTTCTTCTACTTCTTGAATTGCTTCTAATTCTTCATCATTGTACAATGGTTTAATTCCTCTGATAACTTTACCAGATTTAGAATTATTTTCAATAATAAAACCCATTGTTTCAATCCATTTATAAAATTCATCTCTACCATATTGTCTTTTTTCTCTATGAGTTAAATTTTTATGTTCTTGTGACCCAACAATTGAATCCCACACATCTTTTATTTTTTCTTTGTCTTCTAGATTATCAGATTTTTTCCATAAGTCGTTGAAAACCTTCTGAAATAAATTTTGATTTTCAATAAATTCTTCAGTGCGCTTTCTAACAGCATCAGGGATTGTAAATTTAATACCATTCAAACCATCTTTATGTTGGCTATAGATTGATAATAATTTATTTAAGAATACAGGGCGCATTTTCTGAATAAATTCTTGTGTTTCATAATATGGATTAGATTGTTTGAATTGAACGCCAGCAATTGTTCTATTTACTTTTGTTGGGTCATCAGTGAAATTTACTGGGAAAAATAAATCAACAAGTCTTCTGTAATCAGCTCTTTGAGGTTTTCCATCTAATTCTGGGGGATTATTAAATTCCATCACAAAAGTTCCACTCATAAAAAAATGTTCTGGATTTTGATTAAGTAATCTACCACAAAATTTACCACCACCAGTTAAATTTCTTAACATTGCAACTCTAATCATTCCAGCAACTTCTTTAAAATTAATATATCTTTTATTTTTTAAGTTGAACATATCAGGTGAAGGACTATTTGATTTTTCAACATCTTTTAAAATACCATTTGAAGGTTGATGATAATATCCACCTAAAATAGAATCCATTAAAGAACCTGTTAAACCTTTACCATTACCACCTTGACCATTTAATAAAAATAGTTTTTGATATGCTCTACCATCAAGCCCTGAAGCAAGTATTTGTAAATATAATAATCTATTTTCTGCATCAGGTTGAATAGTTTCTATAATATTATCAAGTTCTTCAACTAAATTTTTATTTTTATAAACATCTAATGGTTCATAGTTGTATCCAGTTGTAATAGTTATATAATCATCAAATTTATATGGTCTAAATAATTCATTTTGTAAATCATAAACACCATTGTCAAAGCCTAATAAAAATGGATTAGAATTAAAATCAAGTTCAGTTTCTTGAGCATTAGATAATATATGCTTAATTATATCATTAATCTTACTTGATGATGATGTATTGTTTCTTAGTAATCTTAGTAATTTTATTTTTTCATCTTCTTGAACTTCTACATCACAACTAATATCTTTTTTCAATAATGCATACATCATCTCTGAAATATATAAAGTTAGTTTATGTTGTTTATTCTTATCTGTTTCATCAAACCATCTACCGCCATTTATTTCACTTACCCAATATACATATATATTTGATTTATATTTTACTATATATGAACCAAATTTTTCAATGAACTTATCAGCAATCTTTTTTACACTCAATGCATCTTCCCATTCATTAAAATTTTTATCTTCATCATAAGTATCAATTTTAATTGCTTCATCAAAAGGCTTTTCAATAAATTTAATATCTAAATTAAATGAAGTTTTTACAACTGATTCAACATCAGAAAGAATACCATCATAATAAAGATTCTTTAAAATCATAAAGCCGTCTTGACAAGGCACAATTTTTTCAAGTTGAAAACCTTTTTCATCAACTAAAAATTTGATTGTTTTCTCTTGTACAAGCCGTTCAACAGTTTGACTCCATAAAGCCATCACACCTCTTTTACAATCGTTTTCATTATCCCAATGTTTTGGGTCTTGTCTTAATACATCATCTTTTATATGTTGATTACTAGCATATACCATTTCCATTACAACTTTTACTTCATCTTCTAATGTATTAATTTCAGCAATTTTAACATCTCTATTAAATTGAATATCATTTTCTTTCATCCAACTATTATATGAACCGCCAAACATTAAAGATATAAATAATTGTTTAGCAATATCTTTTGTACAGTTGTGATGGGTCATAACGAATTGACGCCATTTAGTAGGATTATCAACATACTTTTGTAAAATCTTATTTGATGTTATATTATTAAGTTTGCATATTTCATTTACAATTGATGGTTGAGCATTTACCATATCTATATCTCTATAATAATCATTACAAAATGAATGTCTGGTAGGTCTATGGAATACAGATAATGATGTATAATTAACAGGAATAATTCTACCCCATTTATGCTTAGGAAGGATAAAACCAATTTGAAATGCTTCAAGTTTTTTATTGTAAAGTTTTTTATAGTTTTGAATTTGTTCTTGTTCAGTATTTACACCATATGCAACATTATTTTTATATTTAGGATTACCAGCATATGATATACCCATATTGGCTTTAAGGAAACCATAAACTTTTTTAATGTCGGTAAATTCAATCATTTTCTTTTTTAAGAAAATACTATCAACAACAGAACTTTTTTCTAATCTAAAGGAAAAACTACTCATATATATTATACTATAGAAAATATTTTTTTATATAATTTTTTAATATAAAAATATATTTAAAGGTTTTTTAAAAATTTATTCAAATTTATCGTTTTCAAGATAAGAATTTAAAACAAGCCTAATAAATTCAGGTTTCTTCTCTTTGAGTTCATCAAGATTTTTTCTAATTTTTGCAACTAATGGTAAATATACATCGAATTGCTTCATATCATCATTACTTAATCCATATTTATTTTTAAAATAATATGATTTGTTTTTGGCTTTGATTAATTCTGGTTGTTCTTCATACTGTTTTCTTTTATATTCTCTCATATATTTAGTTTTATCAGCAGTTTTCAACACATTTTCAGTCTCCATTATAATATATATAGAAAATAAATCTTTAAACTATTTTTTTTTATAAATTTTTATATAAAAAAATCTAGACATTTTTTTATAAAAAAATAATATTATTTAACATTCCACAACAACCATAAAACATTCATCATCAATTCTATCAACTAATGAGTAACCTAATAAGTATTCATAACCATCAGAATATATAGCATCAGTAACAACACCATTAATATCACATATAGTTCTTAACATATCAGCATTATCATTATCTATATAATACATCACATCTTCTTCATCAAATGGAACTTGTGTATAAACTGTATCATCATCTGATGAACTATAATCCCATTCAGTTCTACAACAAGGACAAACAGCATTATCTGACTGTACAACTTTTAAAAAACAATCACTACATAAACAATGACCACAATGACCAAATTTTTTATTTTCAGTTGGTTCCATACAAATTGGACATTCATCAACATCATATTTATTTTCTGGTTCTGGTATTTCTAAATCTTCTGATGTAATAGATTCGTCATCACTTTCAACAGCAGTTAATTTTTTTACATTAGGTTTTAAATTACCTAATATTAGATGAGGATTAAATAATTGAATATTTTCTGATACATAATCATATGTTTCACTATTTAATTCAGCTTCTGTATATATTCTAATTGAAATTTCATATTCATTATAAATTAAAATAGTAAATTTACAATCGTCCAATTCTTCAGAAATTTTTAATTCATCTAACCAATTATAAGCAAATAAATTACAAGCATTAATTAAATGTTTATAATCGGTATATATCTTGAACAAACACTTTATAATAAAATATTCATTTTCAAATTCTTGTTCAGAAAAAATCCTTTTAAATGTATGGCAAAATAAATCATATTTTATTTCATCCAAGAATATATTTCTGTTGGGTAACTTGCAAATACAAGAATTACAATCATCACAATGGTAACACCAACGGCAAAAATTAGTATTTTCAATATTGGAACTATCGGAACAGGAAGCGCAAAAATCGGAATTTTTAGACATTTTTATATATATTATATATTAGAAATTATTTTTTATATAACTTTTTAATATAAAATTGTATTTAAAGAAATCTGAATAAACTGAAAAAACTAGATATTTTATTATAAAAAGTTATATAAATATAAATTTATTAAAGAATTAAATTCTTAAATAAAGATATAGACAAATTAATAATTAATTTCTTTTAAATATTCTAAAACTTCGGTGAAATCGTAGGCGCTTTTAGGTATTATAATATTATATTCCCCTAAAATATATTCAGTGTCTATTTCGTTTAAAATAAATTCTTTAAATTCGGTTATAAACGGTATATATTCGGGTGTTTCTTCGTTTTTTAAATTATTATTAAAGATTATATAAGAAATATAACCTAAATCTAAATTTATATCTTTTTTAATATATATATTATAATTTTTATAATATTTAACTAAAAAATTAAAATCTTCTTTAAGAATTTCTTGATGGTCGTTCATCCAAATATTAAAATCTTTATTAAATTTATTAATTAAAGTTTTAAGGCTAGATTTAGAAAAATTATTATTAAAATTTTCCATACGGTTATATATTATATATTAGAAATTAATCTTTATATAACTTTTTAATATAAAATATATATTTAAAGGTTTTTTAAAAAATCTATATATTTTATTATAACTTTTTAATATAAAAATTTTTAAAGGTTTTTTAAAAAATCTATATATTTTATTATAACTTTTTAATATAAAAATTTTTAAAGGTTTTTAAAAAATCTATATATTTTATTATAACTTTTTAATATAAAAATTTTTAAAGGTTTTTTAAAAAATCTATATATTTTATTATAACTTTTTATTTTCTATAATATTATATATGGAACAATTAAAAAATAATTGGATAGATTATTTTTATACATTGAATTTACTTCTTTTAAAATCTAAAAATGAAGAACAATTTAATAAAAAAGTTGAAAAATTATCAGAACAAATTCCAGATGTTGATTTATTATCAGTATTTAATGATGATTATTATTCTGAACCATATATATGGTCACAACCAACTATTTATGATGAAAAAAAAATTGAAACAAAACGTTATAATAAAATTAAAAAAATGTTTGGGAAAATTAAAGTTGGTTCTATAATAGCTATTAGAGATAATGAAACATTGAATGAAAAAACAAAGAAACTTTTAAAAAAATTATTTGTTGTTGTAGCAATTGATTCTCCAAGAGATAATTTCAAAGAGGCAACTGGAAAACAAGCAAAACAAAATGCATATGCTAGAATGTTATTAAAATATTATAAAGGTAATAATGATTTTGATAAAACTGAAGGTGTATATTCATATAGTATATTTCCAGCATATCCAGTAATAAAAGGAATGAAAGAAATGAATGAAGGGTATGAACAATTAGGTGGATATAAAAAGTATCTACATCCACATATTGAAAATGCATTTAAAAATGATGATACAAAATCAGATAATTATTTTAATATATTTGAATTAAAGAATATGTTTATGTTTAATAAATATTCTTTTAATTTAATAAAACAACCAATGATGTATATTGGTAATCAATCAGAAACATATAATAACAATAAAGAATTTTTAATAGATGAAGATTATAAATAAAAAAAAAATAATCTAATTTAATATATATAAGTAGTTATGGATAAAGTATATGGTCCGGCAATAATCACTAAATTTGTAAAACGATTTATAAGAGATTACAACAAAGCATATAGACTAAAATATGGCGGTAATACATTTGAAGATGGTGTCAATTATAAATTAAGTTTATTTGATTGGAATACTTTTGAAGGTGAGACACCATATCTTATTATTGGTAAAAATGGTCAAGGCTTTTTATCAACAGTTGCACCAGCAGGTGTTATAAGATTAAGAACAGAAACAGCAGCGTATCCAAAAGAATTAAAAAATATGGCAGGAACAACAGTGAAGATAAATAAACAAGGTCAAGAACTTGATGTAAATGATGATGTTGTTGGATGGGATATAACAGATATAATAATGGAGTATATGGATGCACATAATGCACCAAGAATGTATAATTGAATGTTTATTAAATGATGATATTATATGATTATTAAGATTAATAATTATATAATATGATGATTAGCTTAATAAAATGCATTTTATTAAGCCATATATATATAATTTGATGTATTATCTGATTATTAAGGTTAATAATCACATAATAATATGTATTTTATGATGTAAATATCTATTTATTTAAATATCTATTCCATATTGTCATCCATTTCTGGTTTAATTCTGTTGTTGCTACAATATTTGCTTTAGTTATATTAACTAATCCAACTCCTCTATGTGCTCCTGTTGAAACTGTTGAATGAGGAATTTTTGGTGGTTGAAATATTAATGCTTTATACTTTGATAAATCAAAAACTAATTTGATGGTTGGACTTATAAAATATTGTTTTAATCCTTTTTCTGGTAGATTCCATATGATGGTTTCTGATAATCCGTTTATACCACTATCATTATGTATTGCTGATGCAAAATCTAATGAGGCTCCCATTCCTGTTGCACAATGTCTAGATAATGGAACACCTGGAAACGCTCCAACATAATTAGCATCAGTTGCCAATTCCAATCTATGCTTGGCAATTGCTGGTGCATATCGTTTTTCTAGTTCGTACAAAGCACAATATGTATAAACTAAATCAAACATAAATTCATCATCATCTTCCGCTTCAACTGCTCTTGGTTGATATGATATGATGGTTCCACCTTGTTTATTCTTTGCTCCCAAAAAATATCTTATCATACCATCCATCCAATTCTTCCCAGTGTATTTAGCAACCGCTGTTGCATCTTTTTTAATCTTTGCTGCTGCTGCTTTCTCTTCTTTTGATGCTCCAGCCTTTGTAAGTTTAAATGCTGAATAAAAAGTATCTTGTTTCACTGGATAATATTTATCCATCTTATCTACAAGTGTTGATATTCTTTCAGTTGCTTTTGTTATTGCTTTATCATCTTTTTCAGTTATATATACACACATAATCTCATCGTTATATGTAATTAAACAACTATCTTCAACATATTTTATTCCTTCTCTTTTAATATCATTTTCATCATAATATACAACAGTATTAATGAAGTCTCTAGGAACTGGTGTTATGCTATCAAGTTTTATATGTGGTAAATCTATTGTTAAACAATCTTCAGTGTATGGATTATCTCCCCAATATATGTTTTCATATTTTTTCTTTTTATATCTTATTTTTGGTATTTTATTTAATTCTTCATATACTCTTTTTATTATTGATGGTTTAATTGGTTTTCTTTTTCTTTTTGGGTCTAGGTCATTGAATAGTTTCATCATATGTTCCATAGTCATATTGGATGATGCCATATTATATATATATATTACATTAGAAAATTAATTAAAATCTTATAAAACCTTTTCCCATAAAATCATCAGGAAGATTTTTTATAATTGTTTTTTCAGGTGGAACAATTGAACCACCTTTTAGTTTTTTGATTTATTATAATCAGATTTTAATTTAGGTGATTTCATTGCTTGCATATATGATACATTATTTTTAGCAGCCCATTGTTTAACAAATGTAATCCATTTATTTGGTTTTTTCATTCCAGCACCAGTTGCTTTATGTAATTCTTTTGCAATTACTTCTTTGCCTAATTTAGAACCAGCAGCTGAGCCTAATACACCAGTAACGGGACCACCAAGAGAACCTACAGCACCTAATACAGCACCAGTAGCAGCGGGAACACCGTAATCAATTAAATCAGTTGCAAGCCCACCTTTCTTTTTAGTGATGTATTCACCAGCTTGTTCTCCAAATTTTTCAACTTCTTTTGTTGCTTTCTTTCCAATTACTTTTTTACCAATATTTCTAAAAAAGTTTTCAACATCTTTTGTTTTAATTTTACCACCAGTTATTGATGCTACTACTTCAGCATCAAGAGGATGTTTTTTTCCTTTTGATTTTTTCGTTCCAGTTCCGTAATAAATAGGCATTTGACTATGAACCATACCGCCCATTATTTCACAATTGCATTTTTCGCATCTCGCCATTATATTATTGTCTGAGATATTTTTTATATTATTTTTATTTTTAATTCCAACTCCTGAAATTAATACATCAAGTTTTCCTGCAAAATCAGTCACTGTATTTGAAAATTTTCTTAAACCTGGAAGCCCTTTGAATAATTGTTTTGTATCTTGTTTTACAAATTCAATATCTGATTGATTACCAATGTTATTTGCTTTAAACATATTAACAATATAATCTTGACAATTATTATCTTTACCACTATATTTAAAAAATTTATTACCCATCCTTTGTTTGGTTCTATCAAATAATTCTTGTAAAGTTATTGATGGTATATTATCAACAATTTTATATTCTGCTTTACCACTTCTTCCTGGAATAGATTCAGAAATAATTATAACTTCATTTTTTTCAGTCATTATTTTTTTGCCATTTTCTAATGTTATGACGATAAATAGATGAAATAAATCATCAAAACTTTTACCAACTCTTTTATTAAATACACCACCACTTACAAAATCTAATACATTTTTAATAGCATCAATAACAGGGTCTCTACCTATTTCAATTGATTTTATTTTTAATTGACCAAATTTTTTCAATATATCTCTTCCTTTTGGTTGATAATCATCTCTACCACTTATAACTGTTTTAATAGTTTTATTTACATTTTGAAATAAATCTTTACCAGCATCAACAACAGAATTAAATGTATCACCAATTAATCCTTTGCCTTTTTTCACTGATTTTCTACCCATTATATATAATTAATTAGATTTTTTTTTTACCATAATAAATTAATTGCTAGATTATTTGGTGAAAATTTGTTGTCTTTCCATCTACCTTTGATATTGTTTGCTCTTTTTAAATATCTATCTCTTCTATTAGTATCTTGATGTTTAGTAAAATCTTCATATCCCATTTGACCAAAATGTATTGGTTTATCATCTATTATAAGCATATATTTTTTATCACTTCTATTACTAAAAAATAATGGCATTTCAGGACTATATTCTTGTAATTTTTCCCATACAATATCTGGGTTACTAAATTTTTCAACTTCTTTTCTCTTAGTTGTACAAGTTGATGTAATTCCTTTACCTTCAAATGGTTTTAAATTCTTTTTACCTTTTATTTTTTGTTTTATTATACTTTGTTCTATTAAATTTTCTTTATCAATTTCATTAACAGTTAATGGTGTATTTTTATTTACTCTTTTTGTTGGTCTATAAACAGGATATGATGTTTCAGTTTTTAAAGGATTCACATCTTTCCATTCTTCATCAAACCATCTTTTTAATTTCTTTTCACCAGTTCCTTCATATTCACCACCCAAACTTTTATATGTTTTTACAATAAATCCACTTTTATATGCTGAGTGTTTTTTATATATTTCATCTGCATATTTTTTAACTTCATTATATAAATCAATATTTAAAGGTTTCATTATAATACATCAGAAAAGAATTTGCTGAAAACCTGTAAAGTGGTGCGGACTTTTAGAACTTTTTTATATTCAAATTTGAGAATCTAAAATATAAAATATAATATTGAAAAATAAAATATAGAATTCTTTGAAAATTGCGCACCACTTTACAGGTTTTCCTCCTTAACATCTATGTCCATAATAGAAATAGTTTTTGGTTCAGTAACTTGTACAACTGATGGTTCATTTATAATAGGTTCAATAATAGGTTCGGTTATTATAGGTTCAGTTATTACAGGTTCAGTTATTACAGGTTCAGTTATTACATCAACTTTTGGTGATTGAGCAATATCATCTTTAAAAATATTAACACCTACTTTTTGACGTTTGAAATCAACAGGATTAAAAAACATTCTTATATATAATTAACTGTAGAAAATTATATAAAATAATTTATGCAATTCTTGTTATATTAATGAGGAGAGTTACTGAACTTGCAGTAACTGTTCCTGTATCTTGAACTAAAAAATAGTTCGTAGCAGAAGCATTAGCAACTGTTGTAGTATAGTTAAAGTAGTTATTACTAATAGCATTTGGATTAAAATCAATAGTTCTAGCACCTTGTATTGTTGCTGATGTAGTTGATAATGATAATCTCAAATAATTACCAGAACCAGCTGTTAAAGTTGCTAGTAAAACAACATTTACCAACCATAC
>Ga0315292_10000370_pt1 | contig 20686 bp, 34 predicted proteins | sample YL17G13_0_MG_FD_204029 | JGI IMG/M metagenome (GOLD analysis project Ga0315292, IMG submission 204029) | Sediment microbial communities from Yellowstone Lake, YNP, Wyoming, USA - YL17G13_0 | ecosystem: Environmental > Aquatic > Freshwater > Lake > Sediment | place: USA: Wyoming | collected... | reverse complement strand
TGCGCGCCGGGGTTGAAACTGGCTCGGCGCCGCGACGGGCATCTGCGGCCGGAGGTTGCCGGTCGGGCCGTCCCACCACACGAGCCCGCTCCATTTGCCGATGGCGACGTGCGTGAGCCCTTCGAGAGCGCGCCTCCCCTCTTTGCCGCCCTCGCCCCACGCGTCGATCGCGTAGAGCTTGTTAAGCTTCGCGGTGGAGGCCGCGTCGAGCGCCGCGATCTCCATCTGTGCGGGCGTAGGCCGCGGCAGCGGCGCGAGGCGTCCAAGGGCGATGAGCCCCTCGCCCGGCGCCACGGGCTCGGCCTCGGCGCCCGGGGTGTAGACGGCGATCGGCGACACGGGCATCTGCACGGCCGCGGCAGCGGCTGCCGCCGCGCGCGCAGGCGCGTACGTCTCCACCACAGGCACGCCCGTCGTCTCGATGACCTCGCGCCTCGCCATCGGGCGCTGCGCTGGGGCGCCGCCTCCGACGCTGACCGAGATGGGCTCGCCGCGCACCTCGGGCCGCGCAGGTGGCGCGCCGAGCGCCACGTCCTGGAAGAGCGCGAGGCGCCGCGGATCGCGCTCGGCGAGGTAGACGCCCGTCGTCGCGAGGCTCGTGTGCCCGAGCACCGCTTGCACGATGTGGACGGGGGTGCCCTGGCCGATCGCCGTCTTCGCCGCGAGGTGGCGCAGGCCGTGCGGGTGCAGCTTGCCGAACTCGACCGTCCCCGGCACGAGCCCAGCCGCGACGCCGCGCCGTCGCATCATCATGGCGATGGCCTGGCGCAAGAGCCCTGGCTCCTCGCCTCGGTGCTCGGAGTAGGCGTTGCAGCCCCAGCGTGCGATGGCGGGGAAGAGCGGCGCGTCGTCCTGAAGCAGGCGCGCCATGCGCGGCAGGACGCCGGGCTGCTTCTTCTCCGCCTCGGCCGCGAGCAGCACGAGCTTGCTCGTCAGCTCGTCCACCGCGCGCCGCGCCACCTCGGGCACCCGGAAGGCGCGCGTGCGCCGCCCCTTGCCGATCACGGTCACCACGTCGCGGCTGACATCCGCGCGGCGCAGGCGCCCCACCTCGTCCGCGCGCACCCCCGTGTAGAACATGAAAAGGAGCAACGCGCGGTCGCGCACGTCTTCGAGCGGCTGGTGCTGCAGCGGTCTGTCCGCCTGGATGTCGAAGCGTCCGTCGGCGAGGTACGTCGCCACGACGCCGGTCGTGTTGAGGATGTCCTCGAAGAGCTTCATGCTCGGCGTCTTCGCCTCGCCCGCGAGGTTGCGACGCTCGGCCGCGATGGTGAGCAGCCGCTTCAACGTGTCGCTCCACGGGTTGACGCCGAGCAGTGGTGCTTGCCCCGTGTTTTCCCCGGTGCGCTCGATGTAGAACGTCCAGAGGCTGGAGAGCGCCGCGAGCCGCGCGACGGTGGTGCTCGACCGCTCGACCTCGCCGCGCGCCTTGGTGTGCATGTCGAGCTGGTAGGTGAACTCGTCCGGATCGACGCGCGGGCCCCCGGGCAGCCCGAGCGGCACGGGGCGCCGCCGCAGCTCTTCCAGCGTCGGCGTGCGCGCGAGCAGCTTCTTCTCGACCATGCAGGCGAGCAGCTTGTCGAGGCCGTAGGGATCGGGCGTCTCGACGCGCAGGCGCGCGGTCGCCTCGATGGACGTCGTGAACTCCGGGATGCGGAGCAGCGACGCGCGCACCTCGCTGATCTTGGCCGAGCCCTTGACCTTCACGATGGCGTAGATCGCCGTCTCCAGGCGTCGGTGGGGCTGCGCTTCGAGCCGCAGCTCGTCGAGCCCGAACTGCCGCGTCGCGAGCCAGTCGGAGAACGCGATGACGTCCCGCCGCTCGATGCGGTCCGGCGTCGACGGCGCGCCCGGGTGCCGCGTGCCGTACCAGTCCCAGAACTCCAGGATCGCGTACGCGTACGAGCGGCGCGTGTTGTCGCTCCCGAGCTGCGCGAGAAAGTTTTCGAGGTAGTAGGCGAAGGTGCTGCCGCGCTCGCCGCTCTGTCGCCAGCGCTCGCGAAGCGAGACGAGCGTGCTCGCCTGGCGAAGGCTGGCCGAGGAATTGGCGAGCGCGGGCTGCACGATCCCTCAGTCTAGTCGCCGGAGGGGGGTGGTGTCACGGCCTGCGCAGCGAGCGCGATCACGGCGGCTTCGAGCACGAAGTGCGAAAGGGGACGCTCCACCAGAGCCCAGATGGAGACGCCCATGGCGTCCTTGGTAGTACGCTCGACGTCGATCTCTCCTCGGGAGGTCGCGGTGGAGACGATGCGGTAGGTGGCGTGCGGATAGCCGTCACGCTCGGCCCGCGGACAGCGGCCGGTCCAGAGCACGCGAGGGACCTCGTGAGCCGTGATGTCGCGACCGGCTTCCACGACTGGGATCAGATGTGAAAAGCGACCGTCGGGTGTGGTCATGATGCGTCTCCCGTGAAGCTGAACTCCACCTGCTTTATGCGGAGCCCCTCGACCGGAACGGACGCCGCGAGCGACCGCTCCGCCTGCGATCCATGTGCCCGCTCTGCGCGCTCCCGCGCCCGGAGCGTGCGCAGATCCCAGAGCGCGGGCAGGTGCCCGTAGCGCACGAGGTGCAGCGTCGCAGCGAGGTACTGGACGGCGATCTCCGCAAGCTCGTTCTCGGTGAACTCGTCGCGAATCTTGACCGTGTGCTTCTTCATGCGTCGTCCTCCTCGGGGTGCGGCATCGTGATGGCGCCGCGCAGCGCGATGGCCATCCGTCGCGCGCGCGGGTCGGGGGCCTTGCGAAAGGCCCAAGCTACGACGGAGAGCGCGCCGACGAGGCCGATGCCGATGCCGAGCGACACGACGAACAGCATGGCCTCAGCCTAGCGCGCTCTCGGCTCTAGAAGACGCCGTCCTTGCCCGTCACCGGGGTGAAGACGCCCGCGTCGTCGCCCGCCGGGCCCGAGGTCGCCGGGTCCGGGTAGCGTGGCTCTTTCTTCGCCTGCGCGAGATCGTCCTTGGCGTACGTCGCCAGATCGGCGCTCGACGCGTCGGGGCCGGGGAGCGCGAGCGTGGCGTCGTCCGGATTCTTCGGAAGCGCCGCCGCTGCGATGGCGTCGCGGCTCGCGTGGAGCTTCTTGGCGACGTTGGCGGGCAGCACGAACTTGCTCCGCTTCGCCTCCGCGAGCGTCATGATCCCGGAGAGCACGAGCAGCGCGTTGTTGTAGGTGATGTACGCCTCGCTCCCCATGTCCCCGTAGAGCACCTGGCCGTCCTCCTCCGGCACGCGGAATTTGACGAAGCGTCGGTTGTCCGACGAGTACCAGACGTGCGTCGCGTCTTTGTCCGGGTCCTCGTCGGCGGCGCCCCTGTAGTAGCCGTTGGCGTCGAGCGTCTGCTCCAGATCGTGGCGGGTGATGCCGATGTCGGCCGGGCTCGAATTGTCGGTCAGCATGATGTCTCCTCGCAGCAGCAGGGTCACTCCAGGCTGAGCGCGTGCTCGGCCCAGAAATCTTCGGAGGCGCGTTGGGCCTCGGGGGTGAGACTCGGGTCCCACGGCTCACGCGGCGCCTGCGGGCCGCCGTACGCCGTGTAGAGCACGCAGGGCTTGTCCTCGTGGGGGCCGCCGATGACGGTGAGCGTCTGCACCTCCCGCGACGGCCTGGCGCACATACGACTCGGGCCCTTCCTGTCGCCGCGGACGATCATCTCGCACTCCTCGTCCGGCACCGGATCGTCGCCCATGCACGAGCCGTGCAGCGTGCACGGCAGGCCCGGCAGATCGTCGGGCATCTCGATGGTCTCGATGAAGAACGCTTCCCTGTCGCCGTAGCGGTCCAGGATGTACGCGATGTGCTCGGGCAAGAGGGCGTGGTCCACGTGCGAGTCGCCGATGATGATCATGAACGGGCTCCTTGGCGCTGCGCCTCCGACTCGGGGGCAAGCAGCATGAGCATCTGCAAAACGACGGGCACGTCAACCTCGTCGAGGCCGATGATCTCGCCGCGGCGCCCGTCCTTCGCCACGAAGAACGGGCCGAGGACCGGGATGCCGTCGACGACGCGGTTGAGCGGCAGCTGGAGCGAGATCCCGTCTTCGTTGCAGAAGAGCGAGAAGCGCCCCCCCACAAACAGCTCCTCCACGAATCCGCCCACGATCGCCTGCCACGCCTTCAGCGTCGGCGGGATGATGCGCACCTCGGGGGCTTTGCCAGGCTCGCAGACGAGGACGCGCATCGGGTCCGTCTTCTTCTTCGTCTTCGTCGTCACGGAGCCTCCCTCTCTGCCGGCAGCTGCGTCACAGGCATCGTGCGCGCGTGGTAGGCGAGCCGCCCCTCTCGCACGGCGTACTTGAGGTTGGGCTCGACGAGGGTCGGCTCGAACGTCCCCGCCACGAACACGTTGTCGACGTGGCCCTGCGCCACGACGGATCGGAGCGAGAGCAGGATGTCGTCGCGCACGTCGCTCGACACCTGCTCGAACGCGTCGAGGAAAAGGCCCACCCACGCTTCGCGCCGGAGCATGGACGTCGCGACGAGCAGCGCGATCGTGGCGCGGTACTTCTCGCCCGCGCTCATCGCATCGACCGGGATCTTGGTGGCGGCGCGGTCCCACGGCCGGACAATCGAAAACGTGCCGTCGGAGTCGACATCCCACGCCCAGGACGGCGGGGCGAGGTGGGTCAACAGATCGAGCGCGTTACGAAGCGGCGCGATGCTGTCCCGGAGCATCTGGCGGCGGACGACGCGCGCCGCTTCGAGGAGCTTCTTCAGCTCGGCGGCGCGGGCCTCGGCGCCGACCGCGCTCGCGGTCTGGCCGTCGCGCTCGCGCGCGATCCCCTCCTGCTGCCGGAGCGCCGTGACGCGCGCGACGGCGGCGCTGTAGCGCGCCGACGCCGCCGCGTGCACCGTGGCGAGCACCTCGGCCTTCGGGGGAAGCTCGGCGCTCTGCTTCTGGAGCGATCGGAGCGTGGCCTCGGCCGCCTCCGCCTTCTTCGCCAGATCCTTCTGCACCGTCTCGGCGTTGCGCGCGCCGAGCGATTGGCCGCACGTGGGGCACTGCTTCGGCGCCAGATCGCTCAGGATCTCGGCCTGCAGCAGCTCTTGCGACGCGTTGGCGATGTCCTCGTCGAGCTTGGCCCGCTCGGCCACGTGGTGTGCCTCCGCGCGCCGCGCCTCCGAAGCCGCCTCCGCCGAGAGGCGCAGCTCCTCGTCCGCGTCGTGCAGCTCCTCGGGCGAGGGCGCCCCCGCGGGCGGAGCGAGCCCGCCCGCGATGCTCATGGCTTCCCGGTGCACGCGCTGCGCCGCGAGCAGCCGCTCGTCGAGCTGCTGGAGGTTGATCTCCATGTTGCTCGCGGCGTCCCGGCCGACGTGGACGTTCCAGTCGGAGGGGGTGCCGGTGTCCTTGACGTGCCCGACGACGGCGGCGGCGACGCGTTCCTTGGTCCAGCCGCTCGCGCCCGCGCACAGCTCGAACATCCAGCGGCTGCGCTTCTCGGCCGACATCCGCCAGAACGTGCGCTCCGCGTCGAACATGTCCACGAACCAGTCGACGTCGCCGAAGTGGTTGCGGAGAAGCGCCTCGCCGTCGCGCACGGCGCGGATGGTGCGCCCGTCGATCGAGACGGCGAGCTTGCGCTTGCCCTTCTGGAGCCCTCGCTCGACGCGGATGGCGACGCCCGCCTTCGTCTCGGCCTCGACCGTGACGAGGAAGCCGTCGTGATCGGACGCGAGCGCGGAGAGCGCCTCCGCGGTCACGCCGACGAGCCGCGGGAAGCGGCCCGTGAGCGCGTAGGCGACCGCGCCCACGATCGTGCTCTTGCCCGAGCCGTTGGGCCCGGTGAAGACCGTGACCGGCGCGAACGCGACGCGCTCGCGCACGCCGCAGAGCCCGTCGACTTCGACGGAGAGAATGCGCGTCATAGCGTGACTCCTCGGTACGTGGCCCAGACTTGGAGACGCGCGAGCCACGTGCCCGAGTCGGGGTACTTGCCAGCGATTGCGGTGAGCGCCTTGTGCAGCGCCACTAGCTCCTCGGAGCCGAGCGCGCTCAGGCGTCGATTGGCGAAGCGGCCGCCGCCAAACGGCAGCGCGTGATCCTCGGGCGCCTTCGAGAGCCGATGCAGCTCGTCCTTGTCCGCCTTCGCTTGGGCCTCCAGCGCCGCCATGGCCTCGCGCGGCACAGGCGCGTAGACCGGTGCGGGCGCCGAGGGTGGGATCGTGAAGACGAGCGTCGCCTGGTCGCGCCGGTGCTCGTAGTCGACGCGCTCGGCGACACCCTTGTAGTCGCCGTGCTTCGGCGGCACGAGCCCGTGTTTCTCCAGCCACCCCTCCCGGTGACGCTCGTCCTCGAAGACGAGCGTCACCATCACCGTCCGGCTCATGGGCACCTCGCAGCGTGCGTCACAGCGTGCACAGGATCTCGTTCTCGCGAAGGAGGAGGTGCTCGACGCCTCCCACCCGCACCTCGGTCCCCGCGCCCTTCTGGAAGAGCACCTTGTCGCCCACCTTGACGATGAGCGGCACCAGCGTGCCGTCCATCGCCACCATCCCGCCGCCCACCTCGACGACGGTGCCCTCGGCGGGCTTCTCCTGCACGTTGCCCGGGATGATGAGACCCCCCGCCGTCGTCTGCTCGGCCGTGGAACGAAGAACGAGAACGCGATCACGAAGCGGCTGGACCATGGAAGACACCTCCGGGTAACGGTTGAGTCGCCGACGCTACCGCACAGAGGGTCGCTGGTCAAGTCCGCTGGTCACGCATGACCGGCGATCGTGGTTGACCGGACGGCCCTAACCTGGCACGCTCCGGGCATGACGGCGGAAGCGGACGTGAAGAACCGAGCGACGAAGCTACGCAGGATCGGTCGGGCGATCCGCGAGTGGCGCGAGAGCGGCGACGACAGGAGCCATCTGTCGATGGAGCAGCTGGCGAGCAAGATCCGGCGGAGCATGAGCACGGTGCAGCGCTGGGAGCGTGGAGCGCTGGAGCCGAAGGTGAGTGATCTGCAGCGCATGGACTCGGTGAAGCCGGGGCTTCTGGAGCGGCTCTTTCCGCGCCTGGAGCGCGTCGCGCTCGACCGCGCTGCGAGCGCGTAGCATCCTCGGGACTCGGGAGGTGGGACGTTGTTGAGCATCACGGGGCGCGTGCTCTCGGTGCGCCCGCGGTACGACGGCACGTTTGGGGTGACTCTCGGACCGGGGCCGGACATCTATTGGTACGTCGCGCCCGTCGATCCGCCGAAGCTCGGGGTCGAGGTGGCGGTCGACGCGAGGAGCGGCGCGAAGCGCGAGGTCGCCTGGAACGGCAAGCGCGGCACGATGACGGTGCTCGACGGGGCGCGCGTCCGGGGGATCGAGCGCGGGGCGCGGGTCATCGCGCCGCAGTGGTTGGAGCGCATCCGGCTCGCGATGGCGAGGCCGCTCTACGGCTACCAGATCGAGGGTGGCGCGTGGGTGGCGGCGCAGCTCGCGGCGGGGCGGGGCGCGATGCTCTGCGACGACCAGGGCCTCGGCAAGACGACCCAAGCCATCGCGGCGCTCTCGACGCTCAACCTCTACCCGGCGCTCGTCGTCTGCCCCATGAACCTGAAGGTCAACTGGGCGCGGGAGCTGCAGTGGGCGGCGCGGCCGCCGTCGAGCCAGATCCTCGCGACGCGCGGCAAGAAGGAGCCGCTCCGCGGGGCGGAGGTCACGATCCTCAACTACAGCCTGCTCCGCTACCGGGAGACGGAGCTGGCGGACGCGGGCTTTCGCTGCGTCGTGTTCGACGAGGCGCACGAGATCAAGGAGCCGAAGCCGCGCCCGATGCACCAGGCGGCTGTGGCAACACGTCTCGCTGCGTGGATCGGGATGGCGGTCTGCATGACGGGCTCGCCGATGCTCAACCGCCCGGCGGAGCTGTGGCGCTTGCTCCACATCACCGATCCGACGAGCTGGCCGGACTTCGAGGAGTACGCGGCGCGGTACTGCCGCGCGCCGGAGGAGGGCGAGGTCGTGCCGGCGCGGCGCATCGTGACGAGCCACGGGCGGGCGGAGCGGCTCGACGAGCTGCAGGCGCGGGTCTCGACGACGATGCTCCGGCGCTTGAAGGTCGACGTCCTCCGGGATCTGCCGCCCAAGAGCCGCCGCAGCGTGCTCGTGCAGCTCGATGCCTGGGACATGGACCAGTACAAGCAAGTCGAGCGCGACGTCGTCGCGTGGCTGCGTGCGCAGGGGCAGGGGGCGCTGGCGACGCGCGCGACCAAGGCGCTCGCGCTCGTGAAGCTCTCGAAGCTCCGGCGCATCGCGGCGCTCGGCAAGCTCCGCGAAGCCATCCCGGACTACCTCCGGCAGTGGTTTGACCGGGCGGATCCGGACCCGCTCGTCATCTTCGCCTACCACCGCGACGTCATCGCTGGGATCCTGCACATCTGCACGGCGCTCGGCCTCCGCGTCTCGTCGATCAGCGGCTCGGACCCGGGGCCGAAGCGGCAGCAGGCGGTCGACGACTTCATGGAGGCGCGCTCGGACGTCTTCGTCGCGCCCATCCGCTCGGCGGGCGTCGGGCTCAACCTGCAACGTGCGAGCGACTCGCTCTTCTGCGAGCGGCTCTGGGTGGACGAGCTGCTCGTGCAGGCGGAGGACAGGCTCCACCGTATCGGCCAGGAGAGGCCGGTGACGGCCACGTACCTGGATGCCTCGGGCACCATCGACGAGTACATGGCCCACGTGAACGCGGCCAAACAGACGCTCGTGCGGCGTGTCGTGGACGACGAGTCGGTGGAGGCCGCCGCGCTCGCGGCGGTGGATGACGTGGTGCAGCGCTATGTCGCTTGACGAGGAGACCATGCCGAATCTAAGCTCGCCCGCGATGCGGGTCGCCGACCGAAAGATCACCGACACGCCTGGGCGCCAGGCGTTGCTCGCGTACCTCGCGGAGCCGACCCGCCGCCGGACGCACCGGTGGCTGGCGGGCATCCTCGGCGTGCACTACGGCGCGATCAGCGAGTGGCGGCGCGGGCTCGGGCGTCCCACCGTCCCGAACGCGCTCGCGCTCCTCAAGCTCGCCGGGATCCCGCTCGACGCGTGGCTCACGGCCGAGGACCGCAAGACGCTCGCGCTCGTCGAGGTGGCGGCGCACAAGGCGGCGCAGGAGCCTCCGCAGGAGGCGCGCGCGCTACGCGGCAAGAAGGACACGCGGCAGCTCACCATCCCAGGAACGGAGGCTGCGGCGTGAACCGTCAGCAGAGAAGGCACATGGCGGCAGACGCACGCAAGGCAGAGAACGCGGTCGGGGCGGGGGACGTGGTGCGGTTTCTGGTGGCGCGCATGGCGGACCGGAGCGGCAACATCCTCACGCACCTGCGTGAGGTGGTCGGCGGCGAGCCGACGAGCGGCCACGTCGTCTCGGCGCTCATGGCGGACGCCGCACGCTTCGAGGAGGCGCTCGTGGCGGGACGCCTCGGCGAGGCCGTGGACGCGGCCGTCTGCGTGCTCTTCCTCGCCCGGGACCTGGCCATCCGCGAGGGCAAGATCCGGATCGCGCAGGCGGACCAGGCGCCCGCCGCGAAGGCATAGCTCTGGTCGGGCCTAGCGGAGCAGGAAGTAGTACGCCGCGCCGCCGACGGCCGCGAGCCCGGCGACGTAGGCCCACGTCGGGATGCCGCTGCTGATGGCGCACGTCTGGCTCGACGCGTCCCACGTGCCGCCCTGCTGCGAGCACTGCCCCACCCGCGGATCGCTGCTGAACGCCGCGATGATGGCGGGGTTGAAGAGGAGGCGCGGGTTGATGGTGGCGCCGAAGGCGCGCGGGTGTGCAGCGGGGTACATGAACGAGGATCCTACCTGGACCCCTTGGCGCCGTCCAGGGGCTCCTCCCCGCGCTCCGGGAGGCCGAGCGGGGCGGGGGCCGGCAACGTGTCGTCGAGCGGCACCTTGCGCCCCTCCGAGAAGCCGTGGAGGTAGCCGCGGGTGTCGTGGTGCTGCTCCGGCGGAGCGATCCCTTTGCCGCGAATGGTTAGCTCGCTCTCGGCGACGGCGACAGCGCGCTCCTCGCGCGACTGGAGCACCGCGAGCGCCGTCGAGCTGGCTCCGGCCCACGCGACCTTGCGGGCTTCCACGAGCTGCACCTTGATGCCCGCGACGAAGCCCGTCATGTAGCTCTGCCGGAACGCGCGCCCGGAGGAAGCTGGGTCCATGTTGAGCAGCCGCATCCCCTCGACCGACAGCCACGCGAACATGTACCGGACGATCGCGATGTCGTCCGGGCGTCCCGCCATGAGGATGCCGCACTCGCTGCCGGCCCTGCGCCGCTTCTGGAAGAACGTCTTCTGCCGAAAGACAGCGACGCCGTAGTGCGTGCCGAGCACGCGGGCGAGCAGCATCTTCCACGCGATGACGCGGCGGTAGGTGTAGAGAGGCTCCTTGTCGAGCTGCGGCTCCTGCGAAGCGTCCGCCGGGATGGCCGCCTCGGCGAGCTGGTGCTTGTCGAGCAGCCCCGCGAGCGCGCGGGCGGCGGCCTCCGACTCGTGCCGGTTGCTCGCCCGGTCACGCAGCGTCTGGAGAGCCCGCGCCCGCTCCAGGATCTTGTCGAGCTGGCTCATCGGCTTCTCCGCTCCAGCTCCATGGACTCGCGCAGCGAGCGGTCGATGTCGATGAGCGAGCCGTCGAGCCCGCACGCGAACACGTGCGCGCCGAAGAGCCTGCCCTCGCTGTCGAAGTTGAAGAGGGCCACGTCCTGCTCGGTGGCTTCCCCAAGCTCCGGCGTCACGATCTTCACGATGTGATAGGCCCGCTCCATGCGCGACATCTCGCTCTGCTTGTAGACGAGACGGTAGGTGATGGTGGCGGTCATGGCGCGGGGATCCTGGAGAAGTCGTCCTCGTGCGGCAGCTCTTTCCTGTACTGGATCCAGCCGTTGAAGTTGCCCGCGTAGAACGTGTCGCGCAGCTCCACGATGCGACAGCATCCGGTGCGTGTTGAACTCGGCGAGCACGATGCGCGGGAGCGTGACCTCCATCGTCGTGAGCCGGTGGCCCGCGGGGGAAACGGAGTCGGCGAGTATCTTGGCGGCGGCGACGGCGACGAGGAACTGTCCGCCCGCAGCTCGGTGTTGGAGAGGGCCACCTCGTGGACCTTCTGAGGTTTCAGCGAACGGGCCATGGCTATCCTTTCTTCACTCCACGGAAGTCGACGGACACGAGCTTGCCGCCCTTCGGCGCTTTCAGCTCTTTGCGAGCGATCCCCTTGCGGGACGTCGGCCCCGCGAACACGAACGCGCACCGCTCGGTGTAGACCTCGTCGACGTCGATGACGTCGACGATGAGCTGCGGGTCGAGCCCGCGCCCGACGGTGATGTTGATCTGGCAGAGGCGCCTCGCGCCTCTGGGCGCGCGGATGATGACGTCGAGCGAGCCGTGCTCCGGGCGGCTCACGTCGAGCGCCGTCCGCCGGAAGCCATCCTCGCCCGTCCACGTCGTGGTCGGCGTCTCGATGGCCATGACCGGGTGCTTCTTCTTCGGTGCCATGGTGTCTCCTTCACGCCCTCATGGGCTGGCCAAACGGCTTGTAGCAACACACGCACACGGCGACGCCGGTGCGTGCCTCGATGCGAAGCGATTCGGCGGTGCGCCGGTACGTCTCGGCGCGGGCCCGAGCCGCAGGGTTCCCCGCGTCCCGGTCCTGCTCGGCGGCGAGAGCATCCCAGTCCGCCGCGTGCGCTTCCAGCGTGACCTCGCTCATTCCATCCACTCCTTCAGCGGCTTCTCCTCGACGAGGGTCCAGCCGAACGAGTTCCAGCGGCCCACGGTCGCGGGCTCGCCGCTCCGGCTGAACCGCCGGAGCGTGATCTCGCGCGGCTCCCGGCCGTGGTCGTCCTCCGTGCCGATGCGGTGCGAGTCCGTCTCGTTCCAGGGGGTACAGCTGTCGTAGCGCAACATGTCGACCGGGAACCTGCCCGCCCCGTGCACCACGAGCCGCGTCACGTACACCTTCTGTGCCTGCGCTCTTCTTGCTGCCATGATTCCCTCCTATCACACTCGGTCAGAAGTGACCAGCACAATTGACATGACCCGGCGCACTTGCTCCAGGGCGGGCGGCTGTGGAAGCATGCCTCCCCATGAAACCCATTTCCGCTCTCCGCGCTGCCCTCAAGGGCGCCGTGCGCTTCGTCCTCGCCCCCGTCGTCGTCGTGATGGCGCTCTTCCTCGCGGGGCCCCCGGTGCTTCTCACGGAGACCGGCTGCACCAAGCAGCAGGCCGAGAGCGTGCTCGACGTCGCCCGCTTCACGATTGAGCAGCTCGCGTGCATGGGCGCCGAGATCGAGCTGGGCGCGACGAGCCCCGCTGTCGTCGCCATCGCGTGCGGTCCCGGGCTCGACGCCTACCTGAAGGAGATCGAGAAGTTCATCCTGGCGCAGCAAAGGGCGAAGATGCTCGTCGCCGCCAAGCGCGCCGCCATGGCCGCGCCCGACGCAGGCGCGCCGCCGCCGCCGAAGCCCTAGTAGGAGGTGACGCAGAGCCCGCAGATGCAGGCGTTGCCGGTCTTCTTGGCGAGGCACTCGCTGTCGACCGAGCACGCCTGCTCCGGGTGCTGCTGCTGTTGCAGGATGACGTCGCCGCACAAGCTGACGGCGCCGTCGCTTCCGTCCGCCGCGTCGCCCACGTCCTCGATGCCCGCGTCGCCCGCGTCGGCGTCCTGCACCGGCGCGCTGTCGACGTGCGTCACGCACCCGCCGAGCAGCACCATCGCCACGATCAAGCTACGCATGCCGTCTCCTCGCTGCACCGTGCCGCCCACTGGCGCCCGAAGCCTCGGGGTGAAAGGAGAAAGCTCCCTTGGCTTCGAGCGCCAGCGCGCGGCGCGTGCGGTTAGATGATCCTGCCATTGGTGTGAGCGAGCAAGGAATCTTGCGTCGCCGCCGACCAGCACGCCCACGGCACGATGCCGCCGAGCGTGTGGAGCGCTGCCTCCATGGACGCGAACGTGCGCGTCGACGGAGCGAAGCTGTCCGGGAACCGGACCGTGACCACGCCTCGGTGCTCCAGCACGAGGAAGTGATCGGGGCGCCCTGTGAGATTCCAGGAGGCCACGGTGACGAGCTTCACCCGTCTCACCCGTACATCCCGGGGAACTCCACGCCGTCGAGATCGTCGAGCGCCGTCTCCAGCTCGTCGGCGGCCGACGCGATCTCGTCCACGAGGTCCGAGCGCTCCGTCGACGCGTCGGCGTCGTCCTCCTTGTGCGCCTCGCGGAACGTCTCCACGGCGCCGCGTACCTCGTCGAGCGCGAGCCGGAGCGCGCCCGCCGCGTTGCCGAGCCGGTCCTGGCGCGACAGGCTCTTGCCCTTGTAGGCCTGCGCCTCGGTGTACTTCAGCTCGCGCGCTGCCAGCTCCACGAACTCCGCGATGGGCTCGACCGCCACGACGGCCTGCCGACGCGGCGGAGGCGCCTGGCGCGACGCCAGCACCAGCTCGAACTTCTCCAGGTCCGTGAACCACGTCGACGTCCGAGTGATCCCGTGGCCCTTCGTGATCCGTCCGACGTAGAGCTTCTCACCGTGGGGTGCGATGCGCCTGAGCTGCGGCGGATCGAACCGCTCGAAGGCCGGCGTCGGGAGCACGCCGTCCCATGCGCACGCGGGGCACGGCGTGCCCGCCACGTGCTCCGGGCACGCCTCGACGCCCTCCTCGCCCTCGGCAGCCTTCTCGATGGCGTCGACGAGCGCCCCGCACGACGTGTCGAGGTCCGCGTTTTCGAGCGTGTCGGCGGCCTCGCTGACGCGCTCGTACTTTTCGGTCCCCGAGAACTTGTCTTCCAGCGCGTCGCGCCAGGACGCCATCTCTTCCTTCAGGTCGTCGATCTCGCTCGGGGCGTCGCCGAGGATGCCCTCGACGCTCGTCACGACCGCGACGCTCTTGTGCCGCTTGCTCATCGGGTCTTCTCCTCCTCGTACCCGTCGAACCACGGCCCCTTGGCCTTGGTCAGCTCGACGGCCCGGCGCTTCTTGGCCGTCTTGCTGGACGTCTCCGGGTCCTGGCAATGGGCCTGCGCCTCCTCCAGGGTGAGGCCGCGCTTCACGACGCGCGGGCTGTCCTCCAGGAACATCCGCACGATGCGGTAGCTCATACGCTTGCTCCTCCCCAGCACCAGATGTGCCCGATCTGCGGGCACGGCTGATACCAGGCGTTGTTGCCGTAGTTGGGAAAGATGTCGACCAGCGCGACGTCGGCCTGCAACGTCGGCAGCACCCTGTGCGCGTCGCCGACGATGACCTCGGTGAGCGGGCGGCCGAGGTGCGGCAGGATCTTCGGCAGCACCAGAGCACGGGGGCGCGCTTCGTCCAGGCGCCGAGCCCCGCGCGCGTGCGCAGGGTGTCGACGTGGGCGCGCACGCTCTCGACCGTCGGCTCCTTGCCGTCGAAGGCAATGGATCCCGCCCACACGCGCGGATCGTAGGCGTCGAGCACGGTGCCCTGGTGGCCCTTCCTGTACGCGCAGGACACGCGGTCCCCGGCGTGCACGGCCTCGGTCGCGACGATGAGCAGAGCCAGCTGTGCGCTCACGGCAGGTCCCTCATGGCGTGCGCGATGAGCGCGTCGACGCTGACCGCCGGGTCGCCCTCGGTGGGCGCGTAGAGCCGCTGGTGCGCGAGCTTGGAGCCGGGTCGCGGCTGCACGCGCAGCATCATCTGTCCCTCGACCATCGTGAGCCCAAGCGTGACGAGCTTGCGCTCGCTCCACTCGGTCACGGCCGCGGCGTCGAGCGCCGGGCGGCGCCACGCGGCGGGCAGGAAGCCGCCCTTGGCGATCCACTCGTCGAGCGCCTGCGCAGCCTCGGAAAGCTCCAGACCTTCGATCGCCAAGTCCTCGTCGTCCTTGTCGGACAACTCGATGATCTTGGCGGCCAGCATGCGGATGTTCGCCAATGCTTCGTCGGGATCCATACTGCTGCTCCTTTCAAGAGCGGCGCCCCGGGCGTGATGCCCAGGGACGGGACGCGGCGCACGAGCGCACGCAGGCCCGGGGTCCTCGTCGGTGCCTGGGGCGCACTCCAAAGGCGGGGAGCGTGTCTTCTCGTGCGCCGCGCTCCGCCCCTGCGATTGCAGGGGGGCGCGCGGTCAGAAGCGGGCGAGAACGAACGGGCCGGACAAGGGCTTGAAGTGCAGCCCGAAATCGCGGCCGTGGAACCGGAACACGTCGACCGACGCATTCCACGCGGCGCCCTCCGGCGTCGAGCCCTCCGCGTTCAGGAACACGTGCTCGGTCCCCTCGCACGAGACGTCGAGCCCGGCCTGGCGAAGCGTCTCGGCGACGTCCTTGACGCCGCACGGCCCCGCGAACACGCGCAGCGCGAACGTGCTCACGGCGCCACCTCGAAGTCGACCGACTCCGCCAGCGCCTGTGCGCACGCAGCCTTCGCGCTCGCGAGCTTCTTCGCCTCCTGGCGATCGTAGGCCGCGCGCCACCCGGCGGCGATCTTCGGGTCCACGGCCTCGCCGTGCGCCGCCAGGAAGGCTTCCAGCTCCGCGCGCCCGCGGTACGCCGTGAAGGCGTGCACGGACACGTAGCCGTACTCCGGGCTCGCCGGATCTTCCTCGATCGCGATGGCGACGAGCGCGGAGTACGTGCCGGCCTTCGGCGCGTTCCAGTGCTCGTAGCTGCGCTTCGGATCGTTCGTCTGGAACACGACGCGCTGGCCGTGTCCGGGCTTCGTCTCGACCCACACGCGGCGCTTGCAGCGCAACGTGCGGCCGTACGGGTAATCCGGCTGGACGTAGGCCGTCGCAGCGGACACGTGACCCACGAGGGTCTTCAGCATGGCTGGGCTCCTTTCAAGAGCGCCCTGAGCGGGATGCTCAGGGGCAGCACTTCGCCGTGTCGACGTGTGTCCACACAGCGAAGCGCTGCCCCTGCCGGATGGCAGGGGCGCGCGGCGATCAGAACTGGCCCCAGGCGTCCGCGATGGCGCCGAGCGGCGCGCGCCAGGGAGCCGCCGCGGCGCTCGCGGGAGCGGGCGGCGCGACCGGGGGAGGGGCCGCCGGGGCAGCGGGCGGCGCGGGCGGCGCCTGCGGCGTGAAGGAGAAGTCCGCGTCGTCGCCCGCGAGCTTCGCGAGGCACTTCGCCTTGCACTCCTTGACGGACGCGAGGAGCGCGTCCTTCCAGCCGCCGAGGATCTCGGCGTACAGCTCCGCCTCGCCGGAGATGCTCTCGCAATCCTCCAGCTTGCCGTTGACGTTGCTGGACCGCGTTTTCTCATCGAACTTGGAGATGCGGTCGCGCAGATCCGCGAGCTTCGCTTCCAGCCCGGTCTTGACCGCGTGGAGCGCGGCCTTCTGCTGCGCGGCGCCGATTGCGATCGGGAAGCCGAGATCGACAAAGCCGTGCTTCTCCAGCTTCGCCGCGAACTTCTGCCAGCGCTCGCCCTCGGCGGGGCGGAGGAAGTACATGCCGCCGCGCTGGCGCATGGCCATGCCGCGAAGCGCACCCAGGACGACGTTCTTCGCGCTGGTCGTGACGTCGACCGTCTCGGCGAAGTTGATCAGCCTGTTGGCCGCTGCGGCGATGGCCTCGGCGACCTCCAGGCACACAGCGTTAGACGGCATCCCATCGGGCGGGAGTGCGACGATCTGGCCCGTCGCCTTGTCGAGGCGTACGCGCGCGCCGCACTCGCGCGTGTCGCCGCTCTCACCGTGGGACGCCACCTTGCGGTAGATCCCGTACGACACCGGCGTGTCCGCGTTGGGGCTGTCGAACTGGTCGACCTGGATCCCCTTCGGGAGCTTCCGACCCTTGGCGCGCGCGAGCGCAGCCACCGGATCCATCTCCTCCGGGACGTACCCGTGGAAGCCCTCCTCCTCGAAGATGGCCTTGAGATCCGTGCGGAGGATCGAGATCGACTCCGCATCGTAGTTGACCACGAATCCGAGCGGCCGCGCGCCATTGCTGGCGGCGGTTTCCTGCGCGTCGCGAATGGTCGCGACAGCCTGATTGGACATGGGTCTCCTTTCAAGAGACGCGAGCCCCGAGCGGAATGCTCGGGGGCTGCGCTCGGCGCACGTGTGAACGTACACCGAGCGCAGCCCCCGCACGATGCGGGGGCACGCAGGATTCTTAGCCGCGCGGGCGAATCTCCACGGCGAGGTAGGCCGCCGCGATTCCGATCCATCCCTCGACGTCGCTCGACACCTCGACGGTGCAATGGTGCCGCCGCGAGAGAGCTTGCGCGACGTTCCAGGCGGAGCGGGACGTGGACTTGCGGACGCGGAACGCCCGGCCGGTGGCCAGCGTGAGAGTGTACATGGGAGGCTCCTTTCGAGAGCAGCGCCCCGGGCGACTTGCCCAGGGACAGCGCGATGCGTGCGACCCCGTGCCCGCACGCATCGCGCCACCCCTGCGATTGCAGGGGGGCGCGTGCCTAGTCGTGCGACGGCCCGAGCCGGACCTCGCTTCCGTCGCAGCACCCGCAGCACGGCGCGTCCTCGCACCGGCCGCGGGAGACGGGCGCGGACCGGCCGCGCGAGCGGCGCGCAGCGCGCTCCGCCGGAGGCGCGGGCTCGTGGCACGTGAGCCCGTACAGCTTGCCGGACCGATACCATCGCGCCGACGCCCCCACCGGAAGCGCCGCCCCGCAATCCGCGCACACACCGGCGCGGCGAAGCGTGATGACCATGGGAATCTCCTTTCAAGAGAGCGCCCCGGGCGAATGCCCGGGAGCAGCGCGCGGCCCGTGAGCTTGTGTGCTCACGAGCCGCGCCGCTGCCCCCGCGTGAAGCGAGGGGCGGTGAATCAGCCGCGCGCCGCGCGCCGCATCCTGCGGCGTCGCGCGTCGACCGCATCCTGGTAGGCCATGCGCGCCACGTGCGCGGCGTCATGGGCCTTGCGCATTGCGGCGAGAAGCCTTCCGCGGCGTCGCCGCACACGTTGTCACTGGCCAGCGGGCCCCTGGCCCTGCTCGCCTTTCCTTCCGTTCGGGCCCTTGCGGTCCCTACACCCCTTGCTGCTCGCCAGGGACCCCCCCCGGCTGCGCCGGGATACGTGACGATAATTCCCATTATCGTCACGTATGGTCACATATCGTCACGTGTAAATGTATATCGTCACGAGCATATCGTCACGTGGCCCGCCGGGCCGGGGGGGGGTCACCGGCCGGCAGCAAGGGGTGTAGGGACGGCGAAACGGAAGGATGGCCCCCCAGGGTGGGGGGTCACCGGCCAGCGCCAAGGTTCGGAGGATGCGATGTTGTTCGACCCTGACCGCCGCGCCGTTGCGCGGCACCAGTCTCTGCCCGCGCCGAGACTCTCGGCGGACCCGGTGGAGCGCCTCGATCAGGATGCGCGTCTCGCCGGCAAGCGGCTGGCGCACCTCCTGAGCGAGGCGCGCATGGCGCCCCGCGCGCCGGTGGACCCCGACGCGAAGGCCGACGCTGACGGCGCCTTCGCTCCGCAGCGCCGACGGGCGCCGACGCCCGTCGAGTCCGACGGGCTCGGGCACGATGCCTCGCTCGTGGGCATCATAGACCCGCGCGACGAGCGCGGGATCCCGGTCCGGGACCACGGCCCCCGGACGGCGGTCCGCCGCACGGCGGGCTGCACCAGCCTGCACCGCGACCGCGGGTCGTCGCGGGCGACCTTCTCGGGCTGCTAGCAGCCCACAGCTCCCGGCGAGCCTAAGCCGCGGGCGCGCGTCCTTGACCGGACGTGCGCCCACCAGACAGGAAGGGGGACGCGGAAGGCGTCCTGTGAATGCCGCGTCCGAGTCTTACCTCGCGCGAGAGCGCGACAATGGGATCGGCCGGAGCTAGCGAGAGCTTCCTGTTGCTCGCGACGCCCCATGGTGGGGGGTCGCCGTCCAGCAACAAGCTCGGAAAGGAGCTTCCGATGGTTCTTCCCCAGGACGCACCCGCGCCCGTGGACCTCGCCGACGTGCGCAAGCGCGTCGACGTGTGTCGACAGGCGATGGTCGCGTCGTACATCGAGCGCGACGATTGCGTCGAAGCCATCTGGCTCGCCGCGTTCGCGCAGGAGCACGTGCTGCTGCTCGGGCCTCCGGGCACGGGCAAGTCGCACGTCGTGTCGGGCCTGATGGCGTGCTTCAAGGGCGCCACCACGTTCGACTGGCTGCTCACGAAATTCTCGACTCCCGAGGAGATTGTGGGCCCGCTCGACATCACGAAGCTCCGCAACGGCGTGAGCGAGCGCAATCCCGCGGGCAAGCTGCCCTGCGCCGAGATCGCGTTCCTGGACGAGTGCTTCAAGGCGAACTCGGCCATCCTGAACTCCCAGCTGCGCATGATGAATGAGCGCAAGTGGGACCAGGGTCCGGTGCCGCTGCGTCTTATGTGCGGCGCGTCCAACGAGATGCCGCAGGACGAGTCGCTGGGAGCGTTCTTCGATCGCTTCCTGGTGCGCTACACGGTCGACTACATCCGCACGGATGCCAACCGCGTGCGCTTCCAGCGCATGAAGGCGAGCAACGGGCTCAAGGCGTTCCTGCCTCCGGCGACCATTACGGTCGCGGAGTGGGACGCCGCGTGCGCGGACGCCGCCACGATTCCGGTCCCGGACGCCATCGTCGACAGCGTGGTGAAGCTCCAGGGGCAGCTCGCTGCCAAGGGCGTCATCATCTCGGACCGCCGGATCGGCCAGTGCTACAGCCTGCTCAAGGCTGCCGCGTGGCTGGACGGATCCGCACAGGTCGAGACGGACCACCTCAGCGCGCTCCGCTTCGCTCTGTGGAGCAAGGCGGAGGACGTGCCGGTGGTCACGGCCATGCTCGACGCGCTCGACATGGGTCCGGCGCGCGAGGCGCTCCGCATCATCGACGAGGCGATGCGCGCCTTCGAGGAGCGCCCCATGGATCCGACGACCTACTACAAGGCCGCCCCGGATCTGCTCGCCAAGCTCAACGGCGCGGGCCGTCGGGTGAAGGAGTACATGGGGCGCGTGTCGAAGCGCGCGGACGCCAAGATTCAGCGCGAGCTGGCCGGGCTGGCCGCGGCACGCGACCAGCTCAAGGCGGACATCACCAAGCGCCTGGAGGAGGGCTGAGCCATGCGACACTTTCGGGAAGCCATGAATCGGCACGACGTGGTGTACCGCGCCGCCGATGAGAGCGGCTCGGAAGCGTCCCTCCTGTGGGACGCGCTCGCCGGACACGGCGAGCCCGAGCCCAGCACGTTTGGGGCGGCGGTGCGCGACACCGCGCCCGCCGAGCACGGGCCGCTCGTCGCGTCGAGCGAGGTGGCCTGCGCGTTCGCGTTCGGGTGCATGTGGCGCGCTAGGAGCGCACAGGGACGCCCGTCGGCGCGCGAGCTTCGCGACGCCGCCCGCAAGGGCTGGCTCGCGTTCGCGGAGCGCGCGGAGGCAACCGAGGATCTCGCCCGCGGCTTCGGCTGGAGTGGCGAGGAAGCCTGGACGGTGCTCCAGGACGTCGACGTACGGCAGGGCCGCATGAACGACGTGCAACGTGTCGCCAAGCTCGCTGGGCGCATGTACGCCGCGATGCGCGGCGCCAAGTCGAGCCGCGTCGCGGGCCTGCCCGAGGAGGTCTACGACGTGGAGCAGGGCGACAACCTGGCGCGGCTTCTGCCGAGCGAGATGGTGCAGCTTTTCGACGCCGAGCTGGAGATTCCTACGTTCCAGCGGCTCGTGGAGCGCCAGACGTTGCAGTACGCGATGCGCGGCGACGGCGAGGCGGGCAAGGGCCCGCTCGTGCTCGCGCTCGACGAGTCGGGCTCCATGCACGCGCAGCGGCGCGAGTGGAGCAAGGC
>Ga0315292_10000369_pt1 | contig 20750 bp, 24 predicted proteins | sample YL17G13_0_MG_FD_204029 | JGI IMG/M metagenome (GOLD analysis project Ga0315292, IMG submission 204029) | Sediment microbial communities from Yellowstone Lake, YNP, Wyoming, USA - YL17G13_0 | ecosystem: Environmental > Aquatic > Freshwater > Lake > Sediment | place: USA: Wyoming | collected... | reverse complement strand
GCTCGTGACTCCATCGGCCTAGATGACTCCCAGCAAATTGAGCGCGATCTCGATCGAGAAGAACCACATGATGCAGGCGAAGGCGATCTTCACGAAGGACGGGCTGGCCTTCACCGTCACGTGAGAGCCGACCGCGGAGCCGATGATCGCCGCGACCGTGGTGATGCCGATCAAGACGAGATCGATGGGGCCAAGCGCAAAATGGCCGGCGGTCCCGACGATGGAACTGATGGTGACGATGAAGGAATTCGCGCCGGCCGCCTTCTGGGCGGAGTATCTCATATAAAGGACGAGGAAGGGGAAGATGATGAGCCCGCCGCCGACCCCGATGAGGCTGGACAACACGCCTACCGCAAAGGAAAAGACGACGATCACGGCGACCAGCCCCGGCGAGAGCCGTCTGACCGGCTTGCCGGCCCCGCGTTTTGTGGAAACGATCATGAGGAAACCCACGCCGAAGAGGAAGACGGAGAAGATGCCGAGTAGAAGGTTCTTGGGAGCCCGGCTGCTGAGCACCGCCCCGAGAAGGGAGCCCGCGACCGTGCCGGGGAGGAAGATCGAGGAGAACTTGAAGTCCACGAGCTTGTTCCGGGCAAAGACGATCGTCGCGACGAGCGCGGTCACGAGATTGAGAAAAAGGGAGGTGGGGATGGCCGCAGCGACCCCATAGCCCAGCATGACCAGGACCGGCGTGTAGAGCGAGCCACCCCCCTTGCCGAACATGGAAAACACGACCGATACGGCCAGCACCGCGAAAAACGCTATGAGATGAGCTGTGTTCATGACGCCGCAGGCTTCAGACCTTGGCCCCGGTCAGTCTCCCCTGGCACGGAATGCACACCCGCTTGTCGCCGACGACGCGGGCGTACCCCTCCACGACCATTTCGCCGCACTCGTCGCAGGCCAGACTTGAGAAGGAGTGTGGCCTGTGCGGGATGTCGTAATTGAAGATCGGCCCCACGGAGAGCAGCGCCGCATCCGGCGCGGACATGACCCGCTCGACGAGCGGCTCGACGACCTCGGGCGGGACCTTCGAGGCCGGGATGCCTTTTTCCCGGTATTCCTTGAAGAAGGCGGTTTGCTTGTTGGCTAGCATGGCCGCGGCCTTCGGGGTGACCCGGACGGCCCGTCCTGTCGCCGTCTCGACCAGCGTGACGCCCCACTTACCGTAGTGCAGCTTCTTGATATTGCCTTTGCCAAGCGTGCACCCGGTGATCGACTGGATCCCGTCGGCGAAGCACGTGGCGCAGTGGTCCTCCCCGAGCTCGAGAAGGGCGAGAAGCTGGCCGTCCTTGGCCCGCTCGACGCCCAGCGCGTTCATGGCCGCCGCACCGACGCGCAAACCCATGGGCATGGCCGGGCACTTATGGCCGTGAAGCGCAAGGCCCTGCTCGTAGAAGTCTTGTGGTTTGATCATGGTTTTTCTCCTTGTCTTTCCGAGTTTGTCGAACCGGCCGCCGCGGATCGCGGCAGCGCGGCCTGGTCAGGGGGCTGCGGATTTCCCCACCGGCCCAAGAGTCCGGGCTGTCCGCAGACAGTAACCTCCGGCTCGATCGTGGCGTGGTTGATCGCCCACTGCTCGTTCAAGAACACCTTGAGCCGCGACAGGAAACTCTCGATGTCACAGCCGGTCATTTCCTGGCTGACGTTGACGTGGGCCGTGAGCAAGCGCTGTTTCGGCCCGATCTCCCAGACATGTACGTGATGAAGGCGCGAGGGAGGGAACGCGTGTTCCACGCGGTCCGCGAGGTCCACGATATCCACATCCGGGGGGACCCCCTCGAGGATCGTTGAGAGCGTCGTCCAGGCCAGCGACAGGGCGCTGTGCAGGACCACGAAACCCACGACCAGCGCCGCGACAGCGTCCACGTAGGGACCCGCGGCGGTATGGGCCAGCAAGGCCGCGATCACCACCGCCAGAGAGGCGAGGGCATCCTGGGCCATGTGGAGGAACGCGCTGCGCACGTTCACGTCGCTCTTGTCGTGGCGCCTGAGCAAAAGGACCGATCCCACGTTGGCCGCCAAGGCCACCAGGGCGACCACCAGCATGATGCCCTGGGAGACGGGCTCGGGGTGCAACAGCCTGACAACGGCCTCTCGGGCGATGAGCACGGTCACGCCGATGAGGAGGACGGCGTTGGCCAGCGCGGCGACCACCTCGACGCGTTTGAGACCGTACGTGTGCCGGACTGTCGGGGGGCGACGGCCGAACCGCCGGGCTATTAGGGCGAGGAGGACGGCGACGACGTCACTGAAGTTGTGGGCCGCGTCCGAAAGCAGGGCCAGGCTGCCCGCGATGAGTCCTCCGACGAACTCGGCGACGGTGATGGCAACATTGAGCGCGGCGGTGGCCCAGAGCTTTTTATCCAAAGCCCCGTCGCCGGGCCCGAGGGATTCATGAGAAAGGCTCATCGGCAGCTCCCGTTGCTTCAGCGCAGATAGCCCGAGCAGGGGATGCAGACGGGCTTCCCGTCCTGGTAGCGGACATAGCGCTCAAAGACGTACTCCCCGCACTTCGAGCAGAGGGACTTGTTGAACGACCCCTTGGGCGGCTGATAACGGAAATCGGGGCGCTGCTCCACCGAGAAGATCGCCTCGTCGGTCAGGGACAGGGTCCAGTCGATGGCTTCCTGGGTCACCGGGGCGGGAATACCCGACGGCTCCACCCCGCGCTTACGATAGGCGAAGAACTCGCGTTTCCCGAACTCGTCGATAAAATCGGCCTTGAGCGCGTACCTCACAGGGGTCTTGCCGGGGTACCAGAAAGTCGCCGCCAGCTTGCCCCAATAGGTTTTCTCGATGAGCGTCTTGCCGAACGTGGCGCCGGTGGCGGCCTGGATCCCGTCCATCAGGCACGTCTGGGGATGCCCCTCGCCGAGCTCGCAGATCACATGGAGGGTGTGGTCCATCTCGCGGGCCGTCCCGAGGGCCTTTAAAGCCAGGAGCCCCATCCGCCAGCCGAGCGGCATGAATGGGCAACGGTGCCCGTGGAAGGTGAAAGCCCATTCGGGGGGCACATAAAGTTGATTGGTTTCAGTCGGCATGATTGTATTCTCCTTCCTCCCGTCTTCATATCGCAGGATATCCGCCGATCCCCGTTCACGAAACATTGGTCTCGTTCACCAGGACCAGGCCGTTCTTCCGAATGAGCGAGCGAAGCTCCGGCAGAAAGCCCTGGATGTCCTCCTGGTCGGTCGAAGTGACATCGAAGGACATGAACGAGGGCGTCTTTTGCCTCGCGCCTTGCACGGTGGGCACTTCCATGCGCAGATTGATGAAGTCGAACGGTTTTTCTTTGACCATCTCCTCCATCTGGACGAGGAAGCGCTTTTCGCCGAATTCACCTGCCACTTCGAAGCGCACATGCGTGGTCAGCTTGGCCACCTCGTCTTCCGCAGCGGCCCGCGCTTTCAACGCGTCCATTTTGGCCGTTTTCGCCTGGGCTTCTTGACGCACGATCCCGAAGATCTTATGCTCGCGCTCCAGCTTCCAGATCATGTCGCGATCCGGAAAGCTGATGGCCTCCACGGGGCAGACGGTGCCGCAGGTGCTGCAGCCGACCATGCAGCTCATGGCGTTGACTGGCACGGCCTTGTTGTCGCGCATTTCATAAACGCCGCGCCCGCAGGTCGTGAAGCACAACGAACAGCCGATGCAGGCATCGGTGTCCACGGTCGGGAACCAGGGAATGTCCCGGCGGGGAATTCCATGCCACATCTCATCTTTAGCCATGACCTTCCTCCCTTAATGAGACTAGGATCGATTTTCCGCGTCTTTCAGCCAAGCGAATGCGTCCGCGGCCGTATCATTGACCGTCGCCATCTTCATCAGGCGCGAAACTAGGATCGCCTCGACGATTTCGGCCTCGCTGGCCCCTTGTTCTTTGGCCTGCTTCGTCCACATGAGGGTGCATGTGCTGGATTGCAGCGCCGCCGCGACCCCGATACCAACAAGAAGCTTGACCTTAAGCGGCAGAGCCTGGAACCGCGGGTCATCCATGATGGCCGCCCGATGGTCCATGTAGGTCTTGGCCCCGGCTGGAGAAACGGTCTTCAGCAATTCCATGGGTGTCGGTTTCGTGGCGTTATCCATGAGGATTCTCCTTCTTATTAAGATTTCCGAAGACCGCTTTCGCCCGTGAGCGACCGACGGCCTTGTTCGCGAGAGATTCGAGTGCAGCGAGCAGCGGTTCGAGCCGCGCCCCCGGGAAGCCGAGAACGGACTCGTTCGGCCCGAGGTCGGTGGCCTCGCGGCAACCGTAGCATCCCAGGGAAAAATTGAGGCGTTGTTCAAGGAAGGGGATGATGGTCGCGTCCACGCAGGTCGCTTGGAGAACGGCGGTGTCGCCGCGGCGGCGCTCTCCGCCCGCCACGTTGAGGTCGGCGAGCGCGAGCCACATGAGGGCCTCCGGCGGTCCCTCGACCACAACCACGTCGGGGACGGCTTGGACCGTGCCGAGTGGCGCGGCCGCGATCAGCGTCACGCGCCCGGACTCAAGACGCGGCATGCCTTCGAACATCCTCCGGCCCGTACCGGGTTCATTGACGATGCCATACCCGACAAGCCCCTTGCCTGTGGCGAGCCCTTCTGGGAGCGGGCGAAAACCGAAGGCCGTTGCTGCCGCCGGGCAGGCGAGCTCCTCTGGCACGAGCGCGACCGATTCCCCGTGCCGGGCACGCATGAGGAGCTGGCAGTAGCGATGGCCGGCGACGTTCTTGAACGATTCGGCCGGAAGCGGACTTTTTGGTCCCGAGAGGAAGACGGCGATGGGCTCCGAATCAATTCCTAGGATCTCGACCAGGCGCCTCGCCGCGGATCGGTTATCCATGAGGATGCTCCGAAGGCGTCGGCCCGGCCTCGCTCTGAGCCCTCATCGTCCCGCCCGTTCCTTCATGACCTGGGTCGCGCAGGAGAAGAAGTTCAGAACGCAGGGCGTGAGCAGCTCGTAGTACACGACGTTTCCGTCCCGCCGATCACGGACGATTCCATGGGCCTTGAGCAGCGACAAGTGCTTGGAGACCGTCGACTGGTCCAAGCCGATGACTCCGGTGAGTTGCCCGACGGAGCATTCTCCCTCGGCCAGGCGATGGACGATCTTCAGACGGGCTTCGTTGGCCAACGCCTTCAGCAACTGCGCCTGAATGCGGAAGATGTCTTTCTCTTTCATGCGCTCCTCCAAAAAGTCTGTGAATAATAATATATGGCAATATGGCCATATTGTCAAATAATGAGAACTAGAACGGCGGCTTGCTTTGTACGCAGGACGCACACGCTTCTGGTTCGGAGATCTCAAGTCTAGTCCTGTCGGTCCGCAGGTACGGACGGCGCTTCCGCGGCGAGAGAATGGGTCACCTTGTTCATGTCTTCGGCAACGGGGGGGGTGTCTGCCGCTTGACATGCCGAATGCTCGCCGCATATAATTAGCATATGCCAAGAAATCGTCGATGGATGGCTCAATGCCCAGACCGTTGATCTGCCGACGAGTGTCTGGCTGTCCTCGGAGCGAGTATTTCAAGCCGGCCGGAATTCCATTGTCCGGTCTCGAGGAGGTCTGTCTGATGCGTGATGAGCTTGAAGCGCTCCGTCTCGCCGACCTGGAGGGAGAGTACCAGGCCGAGGCTGCCGAGAAAATGGGGGTTTCGCGCCAGACCTTCGGAAACATCATAGAGTCTGCTCGCCACAAGGTCGCGGATGTCCTTGTCAACGGACGGGCGTTGAGAATCCAAGGAGGAGTTTTTCAAATGACGGAGAGAACGTTTACCTGTGCCAGCTGTCAGCACCAGTGGAAGATGCCTTTCGGGACGGGCAGACCTCAAAGCTGCCCTCAATGCAGGAAGGCCGACATCCATTTGGTGCCGGCCGGACGCGGCTTCGGGCGCAGAGCCGGCCGAGGCGGCTTTTGCGGCGGGGTACGGCCATGAAAGTATGCATTCCGACCGGAACGAATGAGGGCCTCAAGGCCCGGGTCTACGGGCATTTCGGCAGCGCCCCCTACTTCACCCTTGTCGATATCGAAGGGAAGACTGTCGAGGTTATCGACAATGGGAACCAGGCCCACGCCCATGGCCAATGCCACCCGATTGCGTCCCTCCAAGGACGAGAGGTCGAGGCCGTCGTTACCGGAGGCATGGGTCTCAGGGCCGTCCAGATGTTCCATGACGCCCGGATCAAGGTTTTCAGAGCCGAGACGGGGACCGTTGAGGATGTCGTTCGGGAGATCGCCGGAGACCGGCTCAAGGAAATCACGCTCGACGATGCCTGCGGGCATCACGGAGGCTGCCGCTGAGCGGAGAATATTGTAAGGAGGGCGTGAATGAGCGCCAATTCCAACACGGGGATTCCCCGGGAAGAAATTCAATGGTTCCCGACAATCGATCCGAAGAAATGCACGAATTGCGGCGCCTGTAAAAAATTCTGCCCAAACGGCGTTTACGCTGACGGCGAGGCTGTCATGGAAGTCGCCCTGCCGTTCAAATGCGTCGTCGGCTGCAGCTACTGTACGAGCCTCTGCCCACCCCAAGCTATTAGCTTTCCCGCCGACGAGGCGCTCATGGAGAATCTGCGGGAGCTCCGCGAGAAATATGGACGCAAGAAGCAAGGCACTCAAGAAGCATGAAAGAAACAAGCATGAGTAAGGGCAAGACGCGCGTCCTCTTTGTCTGCGTCCACAATAGCGCTCGGAGCCAGATAGCCGAGGCGTTCCTTAATTCTATAGCAGGGGACAGGTTCGAGGCCTTTAGTGCAGGTCTTGAGCCGGCTCCGCTCAATTCGCTGGCTATCGAGGTGATGAAGGAGGTCGGGATCGACATCTCACGAAATAGGGCCAAGAGCGTTTTCGACATCTACAAGAGCGGTGCACTCTTCGGCTATGTCATCGCCGTCTGCGACGCCGAAGCCGCCCAGCGCTGTCCGATCTTTCCTGGGATAACGCGGACAATCGTCTGGAGCTTCACCGACCCCGCCTCTTTTACGGGTCCGCGGGAAGAGCGGCTGGCGAAAACGAGGGAAATCCGCGACGCCATCAGGGCGAAGGTTGAAGAGTTCATAAAGAACTCGGCGGCCGGGACGCTCGATGCACTGGACTTTTCGATAAAAGGCAAAAAGGGGGAATAAGCCGATCCAAAGGTCGGAGGTTCGAATCCTCTCAAGCATGCCATGTTTCCTCGATTCTAATGGCGTCCGTCGGTAAGACCGAGGTCGGGGATCCATCTGAATAGGCAGCTCTCCATGTGCCTGAAGGCCCGTGACCTGGGGGGCATGGGATGGGAACTGGGGCTCGATGACTACTCCGCCGATGCGCCCGGGCAGAAAGGCGTGGGGGCAGACCACTCCGCCGTGTCACAGCCGTGTCACAAAAAATGCGTAAACCCGCCTAATTCTGATTAAAGGTGCGTAAAGGAAAACAAGACATTCCCCCCTGGAAATCGGGTTTTCCCCATATGTCCAGGAGGGTAGAGCATTGGACTCCGGATCCAAAGGTCGGAGGTTCGAATCCTCTCAGGCACGCCACGTTTCCCCCTGATTAGGCCTTGGGCGATGTTGGGCATGAGCGTAGCCGGTCGTTAACCGATTTCGCGCCCGGCCTCCGATACGCCCCTTGAGCAGCTGAGGCACGCATCTTGAATCAGTCGCCCCGATGTGCCGGGAATCTACCGTCCTCGCCATCCGGAGCGCACGGTCCTCTATCGGGTGTTGTTCCATGACTTCGACCGATTCCTAACAGCCTACGAGAGCCGCTTCGAAAAGGAGTACGGTTTTTTCCGACCGATCGTCAAGCAGGTCACTGTCCGAATTAAGGCCCCTACGCCAATGCCCCATTTTTATCAGCCCCCTCAAGCTGACCTTTGCCGCGGACAGGCCCCCGCCTGCTCAGACCGCGTATTAAGGAGTCTTGGTGGCAGCTGAGATAGCCGGCGAGTTTTTCTTCTCGTATTTTCCCCTGAGAAGGAGAAGCCCAGCCGATTTCCGGGGCCTTATGGCCCCGGGCCAGCCGCAGGCAGATATCTCCGCTCCCTGGAGCCCGATTGACCGTGCCCGCTGCTTGATCTATGCTCCCTCACGATGGCTTGAGGGGACAACGGCCTTGGAAAGGCTCATTCGACCAGCGCCGCGGAATGTAAATTATTATTTATATTTATTGATGAAGATCGGCGAGGAGATGGCCGCCCACTTAAATTCTCCAGATTGTTCCACCAGGACGTAAAAATAATCCCCCTTGGTGCCGTTTACGGTGGTTGTTACATAGGGATTCGTGGAATTTGGGTTCCAGTTCTTAATCTTCTGCCCGTTCTTGAACAGCCATATCTTCGAAAAGATCTCGTCGTTTCCATCTGAGGCCTTGATCTCAACGTTCAGCCGGCCGCCCGCTATCTGGGAACCCATCTGGGCGCCGTTGCACGTAAAAGAAAGCACGAGATTCTTATCCCTGGTCGAATAGAACCGGCGTGCCTTCATGGCAGCATAAATCGATTCACGGGTCTTCTCCTGGGCCAGGACAGCCATCCTCCACTCGTTCATGGTGCCCCAGTCTCTGTAATGATTATCCTGGCTGCCTGAAGCCCCAATATACCAGCCCTTGCCCAGCGCGTTGTTCCAGCCTCCTTTGCTGTCGTTGCTGTACCAGTTGTTTTCGTAATAGTCGTTATCCGTGTTCCATAGCTCCATCCCGACGATCTTGTCGGAATAATTGAAAAGGAATTTATCGAAGTCATATCCGTACTGGCCCGGATGATTGAAGAAGGCAATACAGTCCCTTGAGGGCTTCGACATCCAATCCACAAGCCCATTGAGATCATTCGTCGGCGGCTCATCCGCTTCACAGAGATCCGGAGAGTTGATTATCGTAATATGTCCTTTGCCGAGCAACGTATCAGGGCCGCCCCACGATGTGTCATCGCTGGTCCATTCGAACCCCCAGAACGTGACAAATGATCCGGGGTCGTTTAAAGAGTTGGCGACCTCTTTAAGGCTAGTGTATTTCTCAACGTTGAGACCTAAATCGAGGAGGGGATCGGGGGGAATGTGGTCGGGATCGTAGGGATAGGAGCAATGATCGGCAACGCTGAAAAAGTCGAGGCCGGCAATTTTCCGCGCATACAAGTAAGCGTCAGTAGGGGTGCCGCCAACGACGTCTGTTGCGCGGAAGCGGCCACCGTCCGAATCAAGCGTGTGGCTGTGCAACTGCCCATAATAGACATTGTATACTACCCCGGTAATACTGTCGACGATGAAACCTCGAGCCAACTCTTGGCCGGTACAGACTCCCGGGGCCATCTGCATTGTCAAGAAAACCCCCACAGCTGCAGACAGGATTCCAAGGACGATGAGTTTGTTTCGGGCTCTCATAACATTTTCCTCCTTATAAATTTTTAATGTTGTTTTTAGCCCAGCCGCGATAATGAACATTGAGGCTCTCGGCTTGAGAGCCTTGTTCCCGCTTCTCCCGCACCTCCGGAATCGGGAGGGCGCGCCAAAAATGGCTTGAAATACATTTCCCCATAGTATCTATGGAAGGATAATAAGTAGCCGAGAGTGAAATGTCAAATTATATTTAAGGGTGCGAATTTGGAACGGCTTTCCTTTGTAGAGCCTGAGGGCAAGGTGGGATACCGATAGGGCCTTATCCCATAAAAATGGTCCACGGATAATGCAAGTTTTCTGACCAGTTGGACTTGCCCCCTGATTAGGTCCCCATATTTCGCCTGGGATAAGGTCGGAAGCTACGGGAAATATAGGTGGTACAATCGTGGCACAAGCAAAGAATCAATCCCCCGTTATATTAATTATATCAACTACATAAAGTGGCACACCATTGGACTCCGGATCCAAAGGTCGGAGGTTCGAATCCTCTCAGGCACGCCATTTTCTCCCTTGATTTTTAGCCATCCAGCCGGCTCTTATTTTCAGCTGGAGTTAATAAAACTGAGCTTTTTTTGGCCGTTTTGTTCTCGCCGTGCCCACACGGCTGTATCTTGGGTCAACAAGCTTACTGCGCGATTGACTGCCGACAAAGGCTGGGATTAAACTTGCTGCGTGATGGGAAGAGTCGATCCTGAGGTCGCGGCCGGCGCTCTCAGGCCGGCCGCAATGAGGAAATTCCTATCGTGAAGAAATGAAATTAGTATCCTGGAACGTTAATGGTATTCGTGCCATAACGAAGAAGTCTTTTTTTGCCGATCTTGAACGACTGGATGCAACCGTTATCTGTCTTCAGGAGACAAAAGCCAATGATGAACAGGTCAGAGAGACACTTGGAACTATGAAGGGGAACTACATCTATTCAAATTCTGCTGTAAGGCCCGGATACTCGGGAACGGCTGTGATTTCAAAGATCGAACCACTGAATGTCATAAAAGATACCGGCATTAAGGAATTCGATTCTGAAGGAAGGGTTTTGTGCCTTGAGTTTGAGCATTTTTTCCTGGTTAATGTATATGTTCCGAATTCCGGCAGTGAACTGGCCAGACTGTCATTCAGGCAGGACTGGGACAAGACTTTTTTCAGTTATCTGAAAGACCTCGAGAGGATCAAACCACTGGTTGTTTGCGGAGATCTGAATGTTGCTCATAAGCCGATAGATCTGGCACGGCCGAAAGAGAATTACAACAAAGCAGCCGGTTATATGCAGGAAGAAATCGATGGAATGAACCGCCTGACAGATGGCGGTCTGGCAGATACATTCCGCCATTCATATCCTGATGCAACTGCAAGATACTCCTGGTGGAGCTACAGGGCCGGGGCAAGATCAAAGAACATCGGTTGGAGGATCGATTATTTCCTGGTAAGCAAATCATTCCTGCCAAAGGTGAAAGATGCATTCATCAGGGAAGAAATAACCGGATCGGATCATTGTCCTGTCGGAATAATACTCAATCTTCAGCAAATACCTATCCCGAGATGAACAACGGCGCCGGTTCCGGACCGGGCTTCGGACGAAGACGGCGGCTATCGCCTCAGAAAAGCCCGGACCGTGACGACGGCCACGATCAGGATACCGGCCGCGGCCGCGACGACGATAGACAGGTAATCCTGGCTGCGCTTGAGGATGATGCCGGCGAAGGCCCAGACGACAGCCAGGCCGAGGAACGGGTTGGCCAGCTTGACGATGGCCGCCGAGACGATGACCGCCCCGACGGCGATCATGACGATGGCCCAGACCTCCTGCGAGATCCCGAAGCCGTTCCAGTTCGATCTGACGAGCAGCGTGGTGACATTGGCGATGGTCGCTATGCAGATCCATCCGAGATAGACGCCGAAGGCGGCCTTGGTCAGGCCGAGCGGCCGGTCCTTGAGCTTCAGGTTGATGAGGATCAGGGTCACGAGAAGCCCGGCCATGATGACCAGGGAGAGCGGCACCTTCTCATAGTGCCAGGCCACGATCCACAGCGCGTTCAGAAGACAGGAGACGGCGAACAGCCAACCGAGGCCCTCCGCGACCGGCCGGCCCCTGCCCGACAGCTGGACGATGCAATATCCGGCCAGCAGGAGATAGATGACGCCCCAGATCGAGAAAGTGACGCCGGCCGGCGTGAAAAGGTTGGGGTATGCGCTCGAGAGCTCTCCGGTCGTCCGGCCGTTCAGCGGCAGGGCATTGGCCAGGTAGTTCATGACGATCATCCCGGCGAAAAAAATGAGGTTCAAGTATCGGATCATGGTCTTTGCTCCTGCGCTTGCGGTCCGTGAGAGGCGAGTGGAACACTACCTCCGGCCGGGCCGCCATGTCAAGAGCCGTGTCCTCCGCTCTGCTCCAACCGCGCGCCGATCATGCCCGCAAGGAGGTCGTTCCGATGAAGAAGGGAGTTGTCGGCTTGAGCTCCATGCCGAGCTGCTGCATCCATCCGACCACGTCGGACTCTTCTCGGACCTCGACGAGCTTTCCGTCCTTGAGACGGCCGATCCAAACACCGCCACTCTCGAACGCTTTTCCTGTCGGAGGGAGACCTTGATATTCGTTCGTGTGGGTCCCCCTGACTGCGAACCGGACCGCAACACTTTCCCCCCTAGCGAACATCTCGACGATCTCCCAGCGGATGTCAGGGAAGGCATCCCAAAGTAGCTTGACGAATCCCGCTTCCTCTTCCCGGGTCAGGGGCTTTGGGTTGTTAGCCGGAAAATGCCAACCATAATCCGGCGCATACAGTTTTTGATAAACTTCGGTGTTCTTCTTGTTCAGTTCGATAAAAACCTCCGTAACAAGGGCCATATTCAGCTGCTCAACCGCCGCTTGGGCCCTGAACTTCTCCAGCTCCGCCATCGCCGCCTTGTCTTGGCAGGAAAATGCAAAGCAAAGCAGAAGGATCAATTGAACCGCACACAAATACTTTTTCATCTTTCCCTCCTCTCTTGAATATCAAGAAGGGGACTGGAACTCGTTGGAATGCGGTCGCAATTCAAAAAAGCTGTTTCCCCTTCTTGCTATTGGATGTAAGTATTGGACAGGTGTTCCTGTTTGTCAATAAAACTGAGGAGGTAGACCACGCCGCCATGTCACAGCCATGTCACAAAAGTTGCGTAAACCGGCCTAATTCTGACTAAAGGTGCGTAAAGGAAAACAAGCGATTCTCCCCTGGAAATAGGGTTTTCCCCATATGTCCAGGAGGGTAGAGACGTGGACTCCGGATCCAAAGGTCGGAGGTTCGAATCCTCTCAGGCACGCCACCGATTTTCCCCCAGTTGACCCGAGAGAATCAACGAGCTAACCGACAATCTGTCCGTCACACTTTTGATCCTCCGGATTTCGATTCCTTGACATCATTCCGCAGACGGGAATATCCTTGTCTCGTGATCGGAGGAACCCCGTTATGAAAAAAGTGATTGTCGGGCTTTTAATCTTCTGCGTCGTTCTCGCGCTGCCTGCATCCACTCAGTCCCTCGCCGACAACCCGCGCCTGCAATCGGCTCTCAAGCTCCTTGAACTCTGGGCGGACGCACAGCGGGCCTACGGGCAAATCCCTGGCGCTTCCATGGCCGTGGTCTACGACCAGACCCTCCTATGGGGCCGCGGATTCGGCTATTCCGACCTTCAGAAGAAGATACCTTCCACACCAAAGACGATCTACAGCATCTGCTCGATTTCAAAGCTATTCACGAGCGTCGCCGTCCTCAGGCTGAGGGACCAAGGAAAGCTCCGGCTCGACGATCCCCTGGAAAAGCTCCTGCCCTGGTTTTCTGTGAAGAAACTATTCCCCGGCTTCGGGCCCGCGACGTTAAAAGGGATCCTTACACACTCCTCGGGGCTGCCGCGGGAACTGGACTTTCCCTACTGGACCGGTCCGGGCTTTGTCTTTCCGACGCACGAACAGATCGTCGACAGGCTGAAAAGCCAGGAAACACTCTACCCCGCCGACCTCCACTACCAATACTCCAACCTTGGGATGACGCTCGCCGGCGAGATCATCGCCCTGCTTTCCGGACAGGCATATGCCGACTATGTGACTGAGAATATCCTCCGGCCCCTTAAACTCGCCGACACGCAGCCCCGGATGCCGGACGAACACCGCGGCGGACGGCTGGCCACCGGCTACAGCGCGATAACACGCGAGGGAATACGAAATCCTCTGCCGTTCTTCCAGGCCAATGGAATAACGCCGGCGGCGGGATTCTCGTCGACCGTGGAAGACCTTGGACGGTTCGCCTCATGGCAGTTCCGGCTCCTTGAAAAGGGCGGGACGGAAATCCTCGACGCCAATACGCTGCGCGAAATGCATCGCGTCCAGTGGCTGGAGCCGGATTGGCACACGGCCTACGGTCTCGGCTTTGCCGTATGGCAGAAAGGCGAGAAGACGTTTGTGGGACACGAGGGGAGCTGCCCCGGCTACCGGTCCTCGCTTCTGCTGCAGCCGAAGGAGAAGATCGCCGTAATCTTCGCGGCCAACGCGTCGGGTGTCGACGCCGGAAAGTTCACCGAAATCGCCTACGCGATTGTCGCCCCGGCGATTGCCGAGGCCCGGGATCCAGAAAAGGCGCAGAAGCCGCTAGATCCCTCCCTGCAGCTGTATATTGGGATCTACGACAACCAGCCCTGGGGTGGGGAGACGGCCATCGTGTATTACGGAGACGAGATCGCGGCCGTAGATCTTCCGACTAACGATCCGCTGGGCGAGATCCAGAAGCTCAAGCGCATCAGTGAGAATACATTCCGGCGGGTCCGCAAAGACGGAGACCTCGGTGAAGAAGTGATATTTGAGCTGGGAAACGACGGGAAAGTGACCCGGCTGAAGTGGCTCAGTAACTACCAAGTCAAGATCAGGTGAGGGATTTTCAGAAGTTCCCTTTAGGAGCGTTGGACTCCGGATCCAAAGGTCGGAGGTTCGAATCCTCTCCGGCACGCCATTCAATTCCGCCAAATTTCCCGAGAAAGCCATTCCTAATGATCGGTTTAGCGCGGGTAGAATTACTGTCTCAAATGTAAACGATTAATCACAAATATTCCATTTAGCCGCCACAATTCCGCTACAGTTCTATTGTCAGTCATATAAGGATTTCGAGGGTTTGCGCCCCCCGTTGCACGCTTTTTTTACCTCATTGACAGCCCTGAAGTGGCCATATATAGTCTGCCCGCAGGGAAGAACAGTGAAGAAAGTATGGGGATTCGTGGGGCTTTGTCTTTTCCCTTTTCTGCCCTTATTCTCCCAGCAACATATCAATACCAATATCGCTTCTTGGGAGCCGAAATTCGAGTTTGATAGGGAGCTCTACCCTTCATACATTCTGACCGTGAGCGGCCCGCATGAGAATGTCGAGATCCCCAAGAACTATATCGGCGATCCGGGGGGAATCGCAGAAGTTTGGATCGTCTCGTCGGTCCCGAACGCTAAGGTCCATGTCGATATCAACATCGACGGATGGGCCAGTCCGAGCGAACTCGATGCGACTCTCGCTAAGCCAGGGACGCGTTACCGTCTCGCTCCTTACATTCGCTACGACTTCGTCCAGCTGTCGAGAACGAATCAATCCTATCCCGCGATGATAAGGTATGCAATCAGCGTCAATGGCGTCGACCTCGGCTGGGACCAGATTCAGATTCGAGTTCGATCCGTTAATGACGTGCCTTTTTACGTTGAATCGGACTTGACCGGGGAAGCGCTGGATCTGAGCGGTATATTTGCCGGGTTCGTAAACGAAAGCCATCCGGCAGTCCAACAAATCCTACAGGAAGCCCTGGGCCTGAAAGCCGTCCAGAGATTCGTCGGGTACACCGGAAATCCTGCGGATACGAGCCTGCAAGCTTTCGCGATCTGGTATGCTCTGCAGAGAAGGCGTGTCCGTTACTCGAATGTCACAACGCCGTCCGCGGCGTCGCCGTCGGGCAGGGTCTATAGTCAGGCCGTTCGTTTCATCGATGAAAGCATCGACTCCCAACAAGCGAATTGTGTCGATGGCTCGGTCTTGTTCGCGTCGGTGCTATACAAGATCGGTATCCACCCGATCCTCGTGCGGGTACCTGATCATATGTTTGTGGGATATTGGCTGAACGAAGAACATAGTGCCTATGAGTTCCTGGAGACGACGCTGCTTGGGGAGGGACGTCAGCCTGGTTCGCTGAAGGAGTCCTTGAACCGATTTAGTCAAGCCGTAGAATTCGCAAATAAGGTGTTCAACGAGGGTGTCCAGCCTGCCATTGAGAAAGAAGAGCCGGGATATATGCTTATCGATATCGCCGAGATCAGGAAGTTGGGGATCAACGCAATTCCGAGGCCGGGGCGATAAGCCCTTCGAAATCGGCTGGTCGGAGGTTCAAATCCTCTCAGGCACGCCACGTTTTTTTCCGTTTGCCTATTCGCCCTTTCTGGCCTTAATCGAGAAATCAAGGGCATCGGCCGTTCCGCCGGCCGAGCTCTCGATGAATTCAACGACCTTCGCTCTGATGGCATCTCGGACTTTCCTTGTCTTCGCCAGCCGCTCTTCCCATGAGCCCGCAAATGAGGCCGGGTCCGGGAAGCTCCAGACGAGCGTCCGCGTGATCCCCGGAAAGGTCGGACAGCGCTGGGCGGCTTCGGCGTCGCAGACCGCGATGACGTAGGCGAAGAGAGCTCCGCTCTTGAATATTTCAAAGACGCTCTTGGTGGCGTTCTGTGAGATGTCAAAGCCGGCCTCTTTCATCACTTCGACGGCCAGCGGGTTCAGTGAGCCCGGTTCGAGGCCGGCGCTCGCGGCTTCAAAAAGGTCTCCGGCAAGGGCCTTCAAGAACGCCTCTGCCATCTGGCTCCGGGCGCTGTTGTGGACGCAAACGAACAATACGCGAATCCTATTCTTGCTCGCTTCCATATTTCACTCCTTCTGATGACCAAGGCTCAAATGATATGCCTGGATTCGTCATGAATCAAGGTCGGGGACACTGATCGCGTCGGCCCCCAGGAACCATAGGGCGCCCGGCGACGCTTCACGCGGCGGCTCCCGCACTCTCCAGGAGCCGGCCGATCCGGTCGGCGAGGCTGTTCTGGTAGCGAAGGTAGAGCGCGCCGGGTATGCCAGAACCCGAGAGAGCCTCAATGGCCTTCTTGAGAAGCCGATGGGACCTCGGGGTTCCTAATCCCTTCCGCGCTACCTGGCTGATGATGCCGTCCAGGATCGCGTTCCCCGTGTCCATCCTCAGCGACTCTTTGGCCTGGAGCCAGCCCGTCTTGTCGAACAGGCGATGGATCCGGAGGGACGTCTCTTCCTTGAGGCGGGAGAGGGTCAGGTCGGCCGGGCTCAGATGGGATTCCCGGGCGGCGATTCGATCGAAGAACTCCCTGAATGAGCCGCTGCGGGCCAGGGTGAAGGCCCGTCCGATCTCTCCGACGTGGCTATCGGTCGCCGCCACGATGCCTTTAGAGAGGGAGTCCGCCAGCCGGAGCGCCTGGGCGTTGATTCGGCCGATGCGGCCCATATTGTATTCGAGGGCCGGGAACAGGCGGGCGACATCGAGGACACCCCTGAGGTTGGGCTTCTCCTCCGGCTCGTGCCAGAAGGGGTGGTTGAAGATGAAGGGGAGGCCTTCCGCCTTGAGATAACCGGCCAGCGTCACGATATCGTGAGCCTTGCCCGCGATCTGCTGGATCTCCAGGAACTGCCGAAGGTTGAGCGTATAGACGTTCACGTGGATGGTGTGGCCCACGTTCCGGGGGTCGAGGATCTTGACCTCGACGGCCGGCACGAGGCCTTCGCGCGTCCAGCCGATCTGATCGTAGGCGGCCATCGTGTCGTGATCCGTGAAGGCCACATAGGTCATGCCGAGCCGGCGTGCTTTGTTGTACAGCGCGAGAGGGTCGACCTGCCGGGTCGGGATCACGTCGTAGGAGTGGAGCGTGTGGACATGGAGGTCGGCCGCCTGCCATCCTTCGGCCAGAAGGGTCCGGGCCTGATGGGGATCGAGGATCCTCGGCGTTCTTTGGTCGGTCGGTATAGATATACTCATTTTCTTTCAAGCCCATTTTCCCCCCGCCTGGTTAAGGGGCAATGAAGGGACGGTCAATTTTTGATAAAGCCGGCCTGAACCGAGATTTAACCGTATCTTCATCGGAAATTCATGGTCTTCCGGTACAAAGGAGGCGATGAAAACTATTATTCTTGGCCTCCTGGCTGTGTCGGGCCTAGTTCTCTTCCTGTTCACAGGTTTCACGCTGGCGTTCCGCAAGGGCAATAAGGCCGATGGGCGAAAAGCCCATGAATGCCCGTTCGTCAGCCTCCTCAAGCCGATCAAGAACGTCGACGACGGTTTGGCCGCCAACCTGGAGTCCTTCTATCGCCTCGATTACCCCGCTTATGAGGTCCTCTTCGCCATCGATGATTTCAAGGATCCGTGCGTGGCCATCTTGAGAGACCTTCAAGTCCGCCATCCCGAGATCCGGACAAAGATCGTCGCTACCGGCCATCCGCCCTTCGAGAACCCCAAGATCCACAAGCTGGCACGCCTCGAATCGAAGAGCCGCGGCGGCCTCTTTTGGGCGACGGATTCCAACGTCCGAGTTGCTCCCGATACTCTCCGCCGGCTGGTCGAGGAATACCTCGCGAGCGACGCCAAGGTCGTGTTCTCTCCGATCCGGGGCTCCTCGAGCCGGTCCTTTGGCAGCCTGATGGAGAACTCGAGCCTCAACTTCTTCACTTCGGGGAGCATCATCGCCTCATGGTTCCTCGGGCGCCAGCCCATCATCGTCGGGAAATCCATCCTCGTCGAGCGCGAGGCCCTGGAGACGTTCGGAGGCTTCGGTTACTTCAGGAACTACCTGGCCGAGGACTTCCTGCTGGGCGAGGCGTTCACGAAGAGCGGCTTCCGGGTGTCGACCAATTGCACCTGGGTGACGAGCGTCAGCCAGACAGCTACGCTCAAGAGCTTCTTTAAACGGCTGTCGCGCTGGGCCAAGCTCCGCTACCACCTTCGGCGGCCCGTCTATCTCGCGGAGATCCTCCTCAACCCGATCGTCATCGCTCTGGCCGGATGGGCGGCCTTCGGCCGGCGCGGCTGGATCGTCTTCGCCGCCACTACGGCCGCCAAGGTCGCCATCGAGTATGCGAATTTCCTCTTCGTCAATTCCGAAGACGCCCGTCGCCTCAGGAACCATCTGATGTTCCCGGCCGCGGTCGTGGTCAAAGACCTTGTTCTCTTCGCCGTCTATCTCACGCCGTTCTTCAGCCGTCAGGTCGATTGGCGGGGCGGCCGGATCAGGATCGGCAAGGACACCCTGATCCAGATCCCCTCGAATATGGAGAATCTCGTCTATGAGGGCGCATGACAAGGCGTGGGTCGTCACTGTCTTGATGGGCCTGGGCCATCTCAGGGCGGCCCACCCCCTGCGCGGACTCACTCACGAAGACGTGGTCATCTACGGCTCGCGCCGCACGACCCCCGGCTCCGAATACGGCATCTGGCGGCGCCTGCGCCGCGTCTACTATGCGTCGTCGAAGGCCGGGGCGATCCCCGTCGTCGGCAAGGCCTTGGTTGCCGTGTTGCTCGCGGTCCAGCGCATCTCTCCGTACTACCCGAAAACAGACCAGTCCAGGCCGACCTTGGTCGTGAAGTTCCTCAAGCGTTTGATCCAAAAAAGGGGGCTTTGCAGCAGCCTCCGCGACAAATTAGCCACCGCTCCGTATCCGGTCGTCCACACGTTCTACGCCACGGCGGTCGCGATGGATATACTCGAGCCGCAGGCCCCCGGCCCGCGGCAGGACCAGTATCTGCTCATCTGTGACGCGGACTTCAACCGGGTCTGGGTTCCCGAGGATCCTAAGACAAGCCGGATCAGGTACCTGGCGCCTTGAACTCAGGTGCGGCGCAGGCTCCTGGCCTACGGCGTTCCCGACGAGGCCATCTTTATGACGGGCTTCCCCCTGCCCAAGGAGAACCTGGGCTCGGAAACGGGACTCGAGGTCCTCAAGTCCGACCTGTTCGAGCGCCTGCTCCGGCTCGACCCAGCCGGCAAGTTCTTTTCTTATCACATGCGCTCCGTGCTCGGCTGGCTCGGCCGGGATTCCGTGCCCTCGAACCGCGAGCGGCATTTCACCGTGATGTTCGCCATCGGGGGGGCCGGCGCCCAGGCCGAGATGGTCAAGAAGATCCTGGCGAGCCTTGGGGACCGCATCCGGAAGGACGAGGTCCGCTTGACGCTCTCGTGCGGGATCCATAAAAATATTTTCGAACGAGTCCTCGGCTACGTCAGCGAAATGGACCTGCGGGGGGAGCTCAACCGCGGCCTTGAGATCGTCTACGACCAGGACGTCTATGCCTATCTCGATAGATTCAACGCCCACCTTCGACGAACGGATGTCCTTTGGACGAAGCCGAGCGAGCTGACCTTCTACTGCGGCCTGGGATTGCCCATCCTAATGGCCGATCCGATCGGCGCGCATGAGGAGCTTAACAAGCTATGGCTCCGGGAGATCCATGCTGGCGTCAGCCCTCCGGGACCTGTCGAGGCTTGCGGGGAATGGCTCTTCGACCTCCGGGAGAACGGCCGCCTGGCCGAAGCTGCGTGGGACGGCTTCCTCAAGGCCCGCAAGCTCGGAACTTACAAGATTGAGCACCTCATCCGGACAGGTGAGTTCCGGGAAGGCGAGTCGCCGCTCGAACAATAGGTGAAATCCGCAGTCGTTTCAGGCCGCTGGGGATGTCTGTGTAAACAGGGACCGTATTCAGTGTTAAGGAAACAAGTTCATTCAACGAGATGGGCCGGGACCCCATCGCCCTCCGGATCAAAAGGCCGGAGGTCCAAATCATCTCAGGCACGCCACGTTCAACCCATTTAAAGCCTGACATTTAGGACGGTATTTATCATTCCCGGAGGAGTCGACTCCCTTCCGCGGTAATGATGTTTTATCCTCCGCTATTCCGGCCAAGCATCAGGTGCTCTGCCTCTCTTACATGGAACAGAGGATGCTGAGGAAGATCCGCGACAGGCATACTCGGCGACGTTTCGGGTCACGGCGGGGTAAAAGCCATCCCACATCCGGATTCTTGACTTGAGCATATAATCGGCTTATCCTCATCGCAGCCTTACACGTCAAGGGGTGGAATTAATGCGAGAGCTGATCGCGCTCATGGTTCTGCTATTTGTGACTGCGTGCGCTTCGCCGCATGCAGGGGTTCAGACGGCGAGTCGCGAGGGCAGACCGCCCGTCATCGACATGCACTTGCACGCGTACAGCATGGCCGATGGATCTGCCCCGCCGGAGAATCCGGTGACCGGGCGGCCGTCCGCCTCCCGAACGACGGCGGAGCTTCGCGAGGCGTCGCTTGCGGCGCTGGCGCGCTACAACATCGTCAAGGCCTGTAC
>Ga0315292_10000367_pt1 | contig 20861 bp, 15 predicted proteins | sample YL17G13_0_MG_FD_204029 | JGI IMG/M metagenome (GOLD analysis project Ga0315292, IMG submission 204029) | Sediment microbial communities from Yellowstone Lake, YNP, Wyoming, USA - YL17G13_0 | ecosystem: Environmental > Aquatic > Freshwater > Lake > Sediment | place: USA: Wyoming | collected... | reverse complement strand
CGCATGACCACCTCGAGAATCGATTCTAACACGCTCCAATCGAAGACGAGCCAGATGCCTTGGAAATCGATAGATAAACACTCTTTTTCCTGTTCGGTGAAAGGGGCTTATGTCCTTCACCTGGCACCGAATCACGCAGATCATATCTCGAGTACCTTGACCTGCTCGGCGAACATACCTACGACCAAAATCCGTGGTGAACTGCAGAAGTCCTGTCGGTGGATGACCGCCAAGCTATTCGCTCCAGACACCGAACGGCAAGCAGGAACCTGAGGACAAGGATATCGACCAGGGTCTGCGCCAGCAGATGCGCGCTAAGCAGGCGTAGTGGATGAGTCACAGCAGGCCTGGAAGACGCAGATTGCCATGACTCTCGCACCCTAATTGCCATCAGTATGTCGAGCTGAGAATCACGACGAGACTCTCGGTCTCTCCAGAGGCGAGCAAGATCGTCCGGTCTTCAGGGCTTGCTGAGCCCCCAGGCACATCAATGTTGACTGACAATGTCAGCTCAGAACCGGCCCAAGTGAAGTTCCTTTCGAAGGTCGCGCATCCGCTCACGGCGACGGTCCCATTCGCCGCCAGCTCTCCATTCAGATAGATGAAGTACTCGCATGGAGCTGCCCCCCAAGCGTAGGGATTGATCAGGGTAATCGCCAAGGTTCCGGTGGAATTGTCGACTCCGGACCAATCCTCGTCACCGCTCAATCCGAAATAGAGCACGAGGGCGACAAGCACCAACACTAAGGACACCGCTACCAATATAGCCTCCCAGCGCAGCTTCCTCGGTCCCCAGATTGCTTTCGCACCTTGGAGCTCTGCAGGATTGAGATAACGGGCGCATCGACTGCAGTACCGCGAGTCATCTGAATTCGCACCCCCGCAGTAAGGACAACTCCTCGCCATACCCCTCAAGAATGGCAATGTCGCTAGACCACATCAATCTTACGACCAATGCGGACGCCGAACCGCACGCCATGTATTCACCCACCCTCCACGCCCGGTTCTAGATGCTCCGCGACCCATATGTCCCTCAACCCCTCTATCCTCGAAAGGATGATCCCTCCATCGATTGCAGCAACAACCGCGTCTGAGGCAATCCCGAAGGATGGTGAAATCAAGGCTCCAAGAGGCTTATGTCCTTCACCTGGCGCCACGTAACGCGAATTACGTTAACTCCTCGTCCCAATAATCCATTCTCAGAAAAGGGGCAGCGAGAACCACAATATTTATCACACATTCCAGGTTACTCGAATCAATGTCCTTCGCGTACCGACATCCCGTGGAGCAGGACCTCGACCTGATTACATCGATCAGGAACATGTCGAGACGAGAAACTGCATACCATCACGACCTGACGCCTGCCGAGGTCAACACGGAGACCTTTGATGACCCGGACTACAGTCCGGAAGGTGCTTGGCTGGCCTTCAACGGAACGAAACCCATCGCGTACGGGATCGGAGTTGTCGAAGAGGGGAGAATCCAAGCCGGCCTTGACGACGGATGGGTCGAAGTTGACGTCATCCCTGAGGCACGAGGACGCGGTGCAGAGGAGGAGCTGATGAGACTTGCGCTCGATTATCTCAAATCGCGAGGTGTTGCTCGAGCGATGGCCAAGATAGAGGAGACCGAGAGGTGGAAGAAGGAACTGTACACTCAGTCCGGATTCAAAAGCGTCCGGCACTTCTATCGGCTGGCATGGCGAGGCACAGAAGATGTTCCGCAAAGGGAAGTGCCCCCCGGAGTAGAAGTGACGCACAGAATGCTCAAAGAGATGTCAGACGATGAAATAGCAGCCTTCACGGAGATCCTGAACGACACTTTCTCAGAGCACTTCTGTTTCGCTCCTGAGCCACCGTGGAGATGGACAAAGTGGAGGGATGCCTGCGACGACCCCTGGATGGTATCTCTGGCCAGGAGGTCCTCAGAAACCGTCGCGGTATGTGTCGTGGATGTCTGCCAGAGATTCAACGCGGAGCACGACGTTCGATCCGGATGGATAGACTCGCTCGGCGTGACGAAGGCTCTGCGAGGGCAAGGACTTGGAGCCGCAATGCTTGTTGATGGAATGACATGGCTCAAGAGCACAGGACACGACACGATCTTCATCGGGGTCGATGCCGAGAACGACAAAGCACTGGGATTGTACGTATCCCTAGGTTTCAAGGTCGAGAACGAGAGTCAGGTATATCGTCTCGATTTCAAGAAGTAATCCGTTGTTCCCGCTAACCCGGCCAACATGAGCTCCAGCTGACTAAATCGACTATTGTCTTCGAGCCGCATGACTATATGAATGCACAGATCATTCATCACCACAGTCAAGCTGGTGGGATACGTGAAGGCCCTGATCATCTACGACTCTGTCTACGGGAGCACCGAGGAAATCGCCAAGGCAATCGCCGGTGCCATCACAGGTGAGGTTAGAACGGTTCGCGTGGGAGAGGCGCCGCCAGCTGATCTAAGGCAGACAGACCTCCTCATCGTTGGCTCCCCTACTCACGGAGGTAGACCGACGCCAGCAATCCAGGGACTCCTTGACGGAATCGCTGATCCTTCTCTCAACAACATCAGGGTGGCAGCGTTCGATACAAGACTATCTGGGAAGCTTGTCGGGATCTTCGGCTATGCCTCAGGAAAGATTGCTGACGCTCTGAAGGCAAAGGGGGGCGCCCTCGTGCAGCCCCCCGAAGGCTTCTTCGTCAAAGGCAAGAAGGGACCACTAGTGGAGGGGGAACTCGCGCGCGCCGCACGATGGGCGAAGGGAATCGCGTGATGGCATGGCTCATGTTAATCTCATGGCACAGCAGTCATACCGACCCTGACGCGTGAAAAGATTCCGATCAGACCAGAGCGAGCATCAACCCTTCTGCAGCCAACGCTGGGCTTCGAGGGCTATGGTGTTCAGCAGCTCACGAAGTCGTCGACCCTTGCTCCCGACCTCGTCGAAACTCAGGGTGTTGCCCTCTGGGCACAACTCGTCGATCACTATCTCACCGTCGACAGACATGTTGACAGGGTAGATGACGCAGCCTAGTGGCCGGCGGGCATACTCCTTGCATCGCTTCCGTTCATGGTCGTAGAAGAAACAGTACTCTCCCACATTGCGCAACCTCGGTATCCCATCCGCGCCTCGACTCGAGAAGTCCTCTCGCCGATAGCCCCCTCGCTCTATCCGCGCGATGTCAGCTTCGCAGAGCTCCATCTCTGTGGCTTGACAGCACTTCTCGCAGTGGGAGCAATGCATCGGACCTGCGAGGGTTGTGGAATAGTTAAACGTTGGGAATGACGAGTGACGACCTGTAGACAGTCCTCGAAGCCGTCGATTCCGAGAGGAAGATACTCGATGTGGTCCCCGCGGTCAGCGCGATGGTGAAGGGCGGCCTCGTCACCGTAGACGAGGTCAAGGTGCTCAGACACATCGGCTGAGCACGGCGTGCATCGCCACGTCCTAGTTGTAGTCCGCTAGGAAGTCCCACCATCCAGTGTCGATTGCGAATGCCACCTCGGCGTAGGCCTCCGAGTAGTACGTCCAGTCGCCTCCCCAACCCCACCACAGCGTCAGGCCCCTGCTCTCCTCCGCTGCTCGTCCGCCCCAGAACGCAATGGTCGACTCGTCAACCACCGAAACCACATCCGCGGTCGACATCCTGAGTTTCTTATCTGTCACCGAAGCATCTGCAAGCAGCATCTCCCCGAAGTCCGCCAGATCGACGTGGTAGTGCGTCGCCCATGCGCTGTACGAATCGCCCAGGGCGTGCTTGTAGTTCTCCGCGTACAGAGGCAAACACGAATGCATCGCACCAACCCAGGAGGACAGCGCCTTCGCCGACGCCCCGATGGATGCGACGTCGACTGCCGACAGCGCGACGGTGCTCGCCCATGTCTGCGGCTCATAGAACGCTCTGAACCCTGCCACCATATCCGTCGCCACCTGTTCGGGGGTTCTTGACGGATCGGCAGCCGCAGGCCCCAGCATCAGGTCATAGGGGAAACCCGTCGTCGGCACCGACTCCTCAGATCCGACCATTATGCCCACGAGCCCCGTCAGAGAAACCTGATAGGCGACCTCGATGGCCGCCATGTTGCACGCGTCGAAAGCTAGCAGGTCGATGAAGACCCCTGCGTTCTCTATCGCCATCTGGAATGCCGGCATCGTAATCCTGCTCCCGGAGGTGACGTCGTCGCTTATGTACCTCCAAGCATAGCCGTGGTCCCATGCGACCACCGCGAGCCTGTCCGACGGATAGTTCAAGGCCACATCCTCCAGGAACCACTCGAAGGTCGCACCGCTTCCGAAATCCATCTCCGGCAGATCCGAGACCACTTCCCAGCTGCTACCCGAGATCTCGACCACTTCCGTGCCCTGCGTGCTCAGCCGGTCGACATATGCGACGATCCTGAACATGCTATTCCCTGGAAGGAGCAGCAGCCCCGGCAGGCTGCTGTCGTCCCAATACCGTTCGAGGCTGTTGTCCCCGCTGACATAGATTGCGACAGTCCAGGTCGCGACCGCGGCCGACACGGTCTCAGTCTCTTCCGAGAAAGCATATCCTGGCACGACGACCAGTGCAACGACCACCAAGCTGATGCAACACATAGCAAAGCTTCTGTTCATCACGATCCCCCTCTTCCCGACTTGACCCCCGCGCCTGGACAGCCAGGCCCGTGACGTGGAGGTAATGCCACTCACCGTATTAAGAACCTGCCCGCTCTCGCGACTACTGGCGGCCGCGTTGATCGAGACACTCGATTTCGGGGAGGAGCTAGTAGCTCCTCACGTAGTACGACAGCACCTCAAGCACGGTGACCGTGACCCACTGGTCGTCGAGGTGGTGCGGCCTCACGGACCTGTACCAATACCCATCGCTCTTCCGCATGCTCATCAGCCACCTGATCGGCTTCTCCATGCGTTCGTCGTAGGGGCCGAACCCGAGATACCCGAGACAGTCCAGGGCGGTAAGCCCGCTGCCGTGGTGGACGGGGAACTTCAGCATCGTCCAGTTCCTCTCCGAGTAGTTGAAGTTGTTGTGGTAGTTGCGCCTGAAGAAGTTGTTCAGGACGAAATCGCCGCCCCTCCTCACGTTCTTGTCGCGGAAGTGGGGCTTGCTCCAGGCGAACCCTCTGATGGCCCCCAGGGAGCTCCAAATGCAGCTCGGGATCCTGCTCGCCTCCTCCTCGCCGCACTCCGGGACATTCCCTTTGCGCACAAGCTTGATGAAGTCCGACATCCGCATGAACCTGTACTCGGGGCGGTACCGCGCATCCTGAAGGTACGGTATGTTCCATCCGCCGTCGTGCCTCTGGTTGTCGAGAAGCCACTTGATGAGCCTGCCCACCCGGGGGTCCCGCTGCTTCTCGAACCTGTGGAGGACGCACATGGCGAGGCCGATGTACGAGGGACGGGGCAGCATATCCTGCTCCGGGCCCATTATATACCCATCCTCGTGCTGCCAGCTCAGGATGTTCTCCAGGGCGGCATCGATGTTCCGCGCATCCAACGGGGCGAAGTATTCATACAACATGTACAGGTTCCGCAGGACCGTGACAGAAGTCCATCCGAAGGGCGGGCCCGGGCCCCCGTCCTCGACAGCCTTCCTCTGCTTCGAGATCGGCCATGTCCCATCCTCCCTGAGGGTGCTGAGGAGCTTCACCCTGGGAGGGTAGTGTTCCGCCTCGGCCAGGGCCTTCTGCATCGCAGCGTCCTCCCGGTCCTTGTGGAGCACGAACTCCAACAGCCAGCACTTGATTGGAGGGGCGGCGGTCTGGAGGAGCTTACGGGATGATTCCTGTATGATCCGGTCTAGCTCCTGCTTGGGTATCATTGCCGGTCCCACCTACGCGCGAACGTATCTACTTTGCGGCCGTTCGGCCACGGGCGCGTTCCTGCCTATTTATGCGGCTCCGGCCTCAGCTCCAACCCGAGGCCGGACATCTCGGCCTTGAACTTCCGTATGACCTGCGTGTACTCCTTCGACGGCGACCGCGTCTCCGGGTCCCAGCACTCGTACAGGCTCTTCCCCAGCGGAGGGGCCAGAAGCTTCTTCTCGTACTTCCCGAGCAGCCTTTTCACGAGCTCGTTCGCGTCCTCACGCTTCATCCCTGCGACCGCGTGCCCGACCTCCGCGGATATGCGAGGCTCGACCGGGGTCGTCCGGTCCTCGTGCTTGTTCGTCGCCACCCCCAGCGACTCTATCGAGAGCCCTGACACCACCGCAGCCGTGACCGACGCGCTCGTCTCCCGCAGGCACATGGGAGTGCAAGGTCCGGCGGAGGTGTAGTTGAGGTTGATGCTCAGAAGATCGGTATTAGTGCTCACCGCCTGGCCCGACACGCTTATCAGCCAAAGCATCTCCCTGCAGCTGCTGGACACGTACCGCAGGTGGAGCGGGAACGGGAGCAGCCAGCTGGACTGATACGTCAGTATGCCCATCAGATGGTGGGCCACGTTGGAGACCGCAGTGCCCTCTGGCCCGCCCGAGTATCCGCCGATCAGGGGCCCGAAGCACATGCCTATGTGCCCGCCGAGGGACAGCGCGACCGTCGCCTTGTTCAACCTCGCGAAATCGACCTTCATCGGGTCCATGCAGCAGATCATGTATCCGTCCGACTGGCGCATCCCGAACTTGGGGTGAAGGGCGGCCGCGAAGGCGATGTCCGATTCCGCAGTGGCGAGCGAGTTCATGATCGGTATGCCCTGCCGGCCGACCCTGTTGCACGCCTCCCTGGCGAGCACTGCGTTCCTCTGGGCGGCGAGAATCTCCAGAGGGGATGCTGGCCTGACCCTCATCCCGCCCACCCTGGTGAGCGCAGGAGTGGTGATCGCATCCGTCTCCGGTATCTCGGCATATCCCTCCATGAGCGTCAGGAATGACCGGTCGCTGGAGCACGCCCCTCCCCCAGCTCCCAGAAGGCACCACGGAGGCGTCCTGTCCTCGGGCCTCCGGGGCACCAGGGCCTTCCTGTCCCTGCCTTCCCCGAAGTGTATCTTCTTGGGCGTGACGCGGAGGGCCTCCTTTATCTCGCTCTCGGTGTAGGAGATGATCCGCTCGGTATCCGTGCAGTACGCCCCGACCTCCACGAGGAGGTCGAAACCAGCTCGGTACACGTCCTTCGCCAGCGAGTCATCGCTGGGGATGGGTGTCTCCGGGTCGAACTTGATGCCGTATTCCTTGACCTTCTCCTGGACCTTCGGCGCGAACCTCCTAAGCTGGTAGTCGGTCTCGCCCATCGGCATGCCTGTCAGCGCCTTGTCCATGACGTCGAGTATCTGGACCACACCCTCACCTTCCCTTCGAGTACTTGACCGCGAGCTTCACGGCCTCGACGGCGTCCATGCCGCATCCGTCGGCCCCTATCTCCTTGGCCCACTCCTTGGTCGTAGGGCCCCCTCCGACGAGCACGGCGAACTTCCTGCGGTCCCTCGAGGCCGAGAGGTAGTCCACGATGTCCTTCTGGGAGCCAATCGTGCTCGACATGAGGGCGGAAGCCCCTATGATCTTCGCGGAGGACTTCTTCGCCTCCCCGACGAAGACCGAGGTCTTGACATTCACGCCGAGGTCGACCACGTCGAACCCTCCGGCGATCAACATGCTACCGACGATGTTCTTCCCTATCTCATGGACGTCCCCCTGGACGGTCCCGAGCACCACGGTCCCTTTGACGCCCTTCGAGCCCTTGGGGACGAGGGGGAGGAGCAGCGCGAGGGCGGATCGCATCGCATCGCCCGCGAGCATCAGTTCCGGGAGGTAGATCTCCATCTTCTGGAACTTCTCGCCTATTTCCTCGATGGCGGGGACCAGTCCTTTCTCTATGGCCTTGAGAGGCTCCATCTTCGCATGTATGGCCGCCTTCGCGGCCTTCTCAGCAGCAGCTCGGTCGTATCTCAGTACAGAATCCCTCAGCTCATCGAGTATCTTGTCTCCGCCCACTACCCCACCTCCTTCGAGTTCCCGAGCCATGGTTCCGCATGGCACGGCCCGGCTGGGAATGCGCCCATGCGTACTTTAAGGTTCTTCCAGCATGCTGGCACGACTGGCATCCGGCCATTCGGTCGTCCAGTCCTGGAGGCCATAAGCACATCGCTCGGGAACAGCATGACTTTCGTGTTCTTCATCAGCACGTTCATCCTTCTGGGAGCGTGGGCGGTCGCCCCGTTCATCAAGAGCGTCCCGGTCAGGGACGAACAAGCGCGAGCCGACGGGACTGGCGTCAGAGAAGCTGCGAACACACCACCGCGGGCGATGTCAGCGTAGCCCCTTGCGGTAGTAGATATCCTCCTTATCCACGACGAAACCCTTCGAAGTGTAGAGCGTCAACGCCTTCTGGTTCTCGGCGTCGAGCTCGATGTACATCGTGTGATGACCCCTGTCGAAGGCCCATCTCATCCCCTCAGACAGCAGAGCGCCTCCGAGACCCTTCCTCCTGTGCGGCCCGACCACGCCCAGAGCCGATATCCATCCGATCAACTTGCCCTCCGAACCGAACGGTGGTGCGAACTCGCCCGACATGCACAGCCCGGCGATGCGCCCGGACTTCCTCAAGACCGCGATTCGGAAGTAGTCCCTGCCTTCGTCCCTCCACATCATGGTCTTTTCCGGAGTCTGGGGGACGAAGTTGAAGTGGCCCGAGAAGGACTCGTTCAAGGCCTCTACGGTCTCCCGCACCTGGGCGTCTGTCGCCTCCTTGAACACCATCTTCTCGAGTTCATACCCGTCGGGCAGAGGGTCCATCGCCGGGGGGACCTCTCCCGTCCATTTCATCCTGAAGTAGTGTCTAACGCCCTCGAATCCGAACTCGACAGCCAGCGCAGTGCGCCAAGGCTCCTGGTGCGTGCGCCCGTAGCTCGCTTGGCTCACGCCCCTGGACAACAGGTACTCAAGGGCTCTCTTCATGAGCTCCTGCTCGATCCCCTGGCGCCTGTGACCAGGGGCGACTTCGACAGAAACCCAGCCGTCGTCCATCCCCGCCGCCAAACGCGCCTTCTCCACCAATCCATGAGCGTACCCCACCATCAGGTCGTCCACGAATGCAAGCCAGACCCCGTTGAGATCATAATCCGCCTCCAGAAAGGTCTCGATGTTGAGCTCCTCTGGGGCCAGCGCAGGATAGAACGGGATCTCCGCCCTCGACTTGTTCAACACGTCGGTGATGGCGTTCAGGTCCGAAGGAGAAGGATGCCTATATGTCACGGATCTCATGGACGGGGTGAACATTGTGGGACGATTTAACGAGTCTGGTAAACGAAGGGGCTCAATGACCTTGGATGAGGGCATGCGGCTTCAGAGAGTCTCGTCCTTCGCCCTGAGCGCCCTGCGCCTGAACACCGCGACCATGATGATGAGCATCAGCACGGGGACGAATGCGTCGCTGAACTCGGGGATCTTATCGTACACGACATCTATGTTCCCCGTCGTGTTCTGAGTCCACATCCAGCAGATGTTCGACTCGCTCGGGGCACTGTATATCGAAGTAAGGAACTGCTTCGTGTAGCTCGTCTGGGACCCCATGGACAGCGAGGTCCATGTCCCGCTCACGTTCTTCTTCCCGATCAGGTTCTGGTTGTCCATCTGGATCCAGAAGGCGAACAGGTTGCCATTGGATTCGTCGAGGGATATCGTCGGATACACGTTGCCATTCGTGTTTCCTACTGAATCGAGGCGCAGCGGGGTCGTGAAAGAGGTGCCTCCGGTGGCGTTGTGGGAATAGTAGATGAAGGGTCTCGCCGCGCCCGTCACCCTGTGCCCGCTCCCGTAGACCACGTGGACCACGCCTTTGCTGTCGACGACCACGGACGGCGGAGCGGTGTCCATGTTGCCTGCGCTCTCCGTCATCGGGTTCCTGTCGTATATCAAGAACTCGGACTGCCATGCGCCCGTGTACTTCCTCGCGCCCACGTCGCCCCTGTAAGTGTAGACCGACCACACCACGCAGCCGCTGGGCGCGGGGACTATCGAGCCCTTCACATTGTACGAGCCCGGGTCGGGCGCGAGCATGTTCCCCGTGTGGACCCATGATGTGATGCTGTCCACCGAGGCGCTCCTGAAAGCCGACAGGTCGTATGTGGTGGCGCTCGTGCGGTTGCTTGTGAGTATCCACAGGTGCCCGCACGCATCCTTCGAGATGTAAGTGTGCTTCGCAGAGAGGGCGTACGAGGAGACATTCAGAGCCTTGTCGCTCGCGGCCCAAGTAATCGTCTTCGCGGCGCTATCGAGCATGCCCCTCTGTATGTAGATGTCCCACGAAGACGAGGGACGGTCGCCCACCGCGTACACCAGGTCGTTCGCGGAATCGAACCAGACCGAGGTCTCGTTGATGCCCGATGTTTTGAACACGGACCCGCCGCTCGTCCATGCAACGCCGCCGTTCGAGCTGTACCTGTAGACGGTGTTCGTGCCATCGAAGTAGAAGCTCCAGTAGTTGGAGCCGTCGAATATGAGCTTCCTCTGGAAAGACGCCGCGGTGGCGTACGCGCTCGATGCGCCCGGGTCTATCACCCAGTGGTCTGGCTCAGCGGCAGAGACGAAGTACGACGACATCGCCATCAGCGTCTCGAGATCGATGCCCGCGCTGTCCGTTCTTTCCTTCCAGTCGGTCGTCTCGATGATGAAGTCCACGGCCGATGAACCGCCTATCGCGGATGCCGGCAGACCTATCTCGATGCGCTTCGAGTCGACTGCCGCGTCGACGTCGGCCATCATCTCGGCCCATCCGCCGTCGACATACGATGAGAGCGAGGCGGAGACGACCCTGCAGTCCGATCCCCTGACCTCGACCATGTAATCAGCACCTATCAGCTTCGACTCGACGGTCTTCTGAAGGCCGGTCAAGTACGAGAAGTCCGAATCGATGAACACCCTCAGCACGTCCTCCGCGCTCTTCCGGGTGGAAACCACTGTCCCTCCTGATCCCCCGGATGAGGGCTTTCCCTTTATCGTCGGCACGAAGGACCCTTCGCACAGGTTCCCGGACACCCTGACATAGAAGAACGATGAGTCGGCCTCGAAGGCCCCTCCCAGACTCTCGATGTCGATGTCGGGGTTCGCCAGCTGCTCATCGTCGAACTCTGACACCGCCTTCCCGTCCCAGTCCGCGAAAGCACCGTCGATCTCGATCGACCCAGGAGCGGAGAGCACGTACGCCCTCGCAGCCGAGCCGACAACGATCACCCTTGCGAAAGAGGATCCAACGCCAGTTGCGTTGACCGCCGCAGACACGAAGTCCCCCGAAGCGGCAGCCATCGTGTCGAGCCGGACCTCGGTAGTCTCCTCGCCGCCCACTGACAATGTGAACCGCGATACTGGCCTCGCCAGGTCCGCCCCCACCACTTCGATTGGCACGCTCTCGACGGTCCCGGCCTCGCCCTGGCAGCTGAAATGCAGCCGCATCATACCCGTGGAGGAAGCCTGGTCCGCAAGCCCGTCTCCCGGTCCGTCCACCGACGCGATCTGCCTTATCACCAGCAGCCCGCCCTGCATCGGGACCGAGTAGCTGACGCTTCTCTCCTCGTGCCCGTTCTGCGCGACCAGCACGAAGCATGCGGAATCGCGCACTTTGGCGCTGAGAGTCGCTGCAGCCTCGAGCCTGGTCCCGTCCGCGTCCCAGACCACGGATCCGACGTCCTCCCACAGGTTCCAATCGTGAACGTCACCCGACGATGGATACTGCGAGAGCGAATCCGACTGGACAGCCCCGTCCCATCCGTCGAGCTCCATCATGTACTCCGCCCCGATATCCGCGATGGAATACCCTGTCGTCGGTACACCGTCGATGTCCGCGAACAAGAAGAAGCTGTCCACCGTGGAGGTCCCCATGATCGTCGCCACGGTCTCGACATAGAGATAGAGCTGCACGCCGTGCACGCTGACGGACCACCCGGAGACATTGATCGAGGGCGAGACCGCTGAAGTCCTCATCCCGAACACGGTGGCATCCGACCAGTCGCCGAAGTCCCCGTCTATTTCGTAGGGGCTCGGGCCTTCCGAGTAGATTAGATACATTACAGTTGGAAGTGAGATGGCGACAGCGACGAGCACGACCAGGATCTTCCATCCACCCTTCACCATCCCGCGCGGTCTCTGACCGCGCGAAGAGCCGTTGGATGCGAGAGTGCCGTTGACGATCCCGGTGCCGTTGACGAGACCGGAACCGTTGATCATCCCTGTCCCGTTCACCATGCCTGCGCCGTTCGTGAGTCCGGTGCCGTTCACCGCGCTCTCCTTGCTCATGAGGCCTGCCCCTCCCGGGGTCGGCGCTCGGTCCGCGGCGGCGATGCCTCGTGAAACAGAGTTTGCGGTCGAGGATTTGGGTGCCTTGATGGAATTCACAGTGACGGAGTTGGTGCGACGGGGACTTGTGCCGTCGAACAGTGATCTCAGAATCGACATTGTCTCGCTCAAAGGGTGACGGTGATTGCCTGGCTGCCCACTATTACTACGTAATTCAGCAGTATTATATGAATCCTGTGCTACCTCGGACAACGATGAACCTATCAGCTCTCTAACGCCCATTTATGAAGCCGGGAACCGGGCCCGCACTGAACTTGTTCCACTCCACACTGGCGAGCCGACATAACACACAGATAACCCGGATTGATTCAACGTGTTTCGAGTGCATCTCATCCGACAAGGGCCTCGACGCACTCACGGAACACATGAGTGTGACGGTCGACATCGTCCCTAGTGGTCGCTGGGGAGACCAGGGCCATGTTGTGGAACGGCGTCAGCAGGATGCCGCGGTTGAGCGCAGCAAGGTGCATGTACTTCTCCATCTCGTGGTCCTTGGTCGCCTCGTATTCCCCACCGCATCTCGGAGGGGTTGCTGTGAAGTGATACTCTATCCTGACCCCGAGGCGGACGACGTGCCACGGCAGGTCGTACTCCGCGATCACGTCCGCGACTCCCTTCTCGAACCGCTCGGCCAAGGGCATCATCTTCCTGAAACTCTGCTTCGTGATGACCTTCTGCAGCGCGGCCTTCATCGCTGCGACCGCGAGCGCGTTCCCCGTCAGCGTGCCCCCGAGCCCGCTCTCGTCCGTCCCGTCCGAGAGTATCCGATCCATTATCCTGTCCGACACGTACTGACTGATGCCGAACGCGGCTACGGGGACGCCGCCCGCGAGGGGCTTCCCCATGGTGACGATGTCCGGCTTCAGACCGTGCGCGGCCGTGTATCCGCCCACGCCGCAGCAGATGGTGTGCGTCTCGTCTATGATTAGAAGTGTATCCGTCCTTCTCGTGATCTTCCGGAGCGCATCGTGATACCCCGGGTCGGGGAGGATGATCCCTCTGTTGGTCATCGCAGGCTCCATCAGCACCGCGGCGACGTCCCTCGGCTCCAAAGCCTCCTCCAGGGCGCGGACATCGTTGAACTCGATGACCTTCGTGGTCAGCCTTGGGTCGACTGGCGGACCGATGCTGCCTTCCCTCGGGACGACCACGCCGTCCTTCAGGTTGACGAGGGTCTCGTCGACCGTCCCGTGGTAGCAGCCGTTCACGACCAGTATCTTGTCCCTCCGCGTGACCTCTCTCGCGAGCCTGATCGTGAACCTGTTGGCGTCGGTCGCCGTCATCGCGATCTGCCAGTATGGTAGCCCGAAGCGCCTCGAGAGCTCCTCGCCCACCCAGATGGAATCCTCGGTCGGCAGCATCATGGTTATTCCCCGGGAGACCTGCTTCTTCACCGCATCCACGATGGGCTTGGGCGAGTGGCCGAACATGGAACCCGTGTCGCCGAGGCAGAGGTCGAGGTACCTGTTGCCGTCGACGTCGGTCACGTGCGTCCCCTTCCCCTCGTTCACGAAGATGGGGTATGTGCCGGCCCACCTGACCATCCAGTTCATCGGCACGCCTGCGAGCAACGACAACTTCGCCCTCTTGAAGAGCGACTTCGACTTCGGGTGGCCCTTCTCGAAAATCCTCTCCTCCTTCGCGATCAGCCCTCTCAATCTCGACCGGCCGACTTTCCTCATCTCATGCGCCCTCCTGCAACGTCCTTTTGTCAACGCCAGGAGTCTACTAATATCCTTCGCCTCAGCCAGGGTTTGGCCAAACACCAGTCCCGGAAGGAAGGGACTGCATGCGCGAGATGACAATCGGGACAGGGCTGGCCCCGGAGCACGGGCGCAGGGAAGGTTTACTCAACGGGCAAGCAATACGGGTCCCGACCATGACTCCGAAGCGCGCAATCGTCCGAAGGCCGGGGAAGAGCTTCACGAGATGCGTATCTTGCCACCCGATGAGGGATACGGTGAACCTCGCGAGGGCGCTCGAACAGCATGCAGAGTATCGCCGCGCTCTCTCCGAGCTCGGCCTCGATGTCATTGAACTCCCTGTCGATGATGAGCACCCTGACGCGTGTTTCGTGGAGGACAACGCGGTGGTGCACCGCGGCAAGGCGATCATCTGCAGGATGGCTCTCGACAGCAGGAGGGGCGAGGAGGCCGATGTCGAGGGCGTGCTCCGACAGTACGTCCAGGTCAAGCGGACAGAGGAACCCGCGACCCTGGAGGGAGGGGATGTCGTCCACTTCGACTACAGGCTCATAAGCGGGATCAGCCAGAGGACCAACCGCGGCGGCGTTCAGCAGATGCGGTCATGGTTCAGGGTCAAGATAGACACTATCGCGGACACCACGATGATGCACCTGAAAAGCCATCTGACACACTTGGGCAAGAATGTCTGCATCGTGAACAGGAGGTACATCGACAACATGGCCTTGCAGGGACTGATCCTGATACCGCTCCCCGAAGAGGATGCGTACGCGGCCGACGCCCTATCGGTAGGGGACACCGTCCTCATGGCCAAGGGCAGGCCCGAGGCGCACCGACGGGTCAGGCACGTGGGATTCGATGTGATTCCGTTGGACACGAGCGAATTCGAGAAGTGCGACGGTGCTCTGACATGTCTGTCCATACTTTTCTGAATCGGCCTGTAACAGCGGGCCGTGGCTGCGACAGGACCATGTCGTTGACCGTTCGTCGCCAATCGATGGGCGGGTGCGGTGCAAAGTCTATTAGTACCGTCCATCCTTTACATTAACGCCGTTAAGGCAGGAGGAGTACGATTGGATTTCGAGAGACTGAAGGAATTCGGCCCTGAGAAGCTGGCGTGGGTCGGCTTGAGGCTCGGGCTGGGATGGATCACATTATGGGCGTTCATCGACAAGATGTTCGGGCTTGGCTATGCGACGGCGAGTGAGAACTCTTGGCTGAACGGAGGCTCCCCGACGACGGGATACCTGAGCTACGCCACCGACGGGCCGCTCGCAGGGTTCTTCCAGGACATAGCGGGCAATACAGCAGTGGACGTTCTGTTCATGCTCGCGTTGTTGATGATAGGTGTCGCCTTGATCCTAGGGATCGGTGTGAGAATCGCAGGCTACTCGGGCGCGCTGCTAATGGTCATGCTCTGGTCCACGAGGCTTCCGCCGGAGAACAACCCCATACTGGACGACCACATCATCTACATGATTGTCTTCCTTGCGATGACCGTCGTCAAGCCAGGCAGATGGCTCGGGCTCGGCAAGTGGTGGTCTGAGACGGACCTCGTCAAGAAGTTGCCCATCCTGGAATGACCTCGTCCCAGATGGAACTCGTCAACCGACGCACGGAGCATGGCCGGCATCAGCCCATGGGCCGACATCCATGCCCGTGCGTCCATCATTTGTCACGATCATCTTCTTGATCTTCGCGGACGATCTGCACGAGTCCGCCCCTACTCTTGAGTTCTCCCAGGCGCTAGCCCATCCTCGACCTTCCGGCGACTAACAGGATGATGTCCTGTCGAGTGACGATCCCGATGACCCGCCCATCCTTCACGACCGGCAGCCGGTTCACCGCATGCTCGGCCATTATCTTGATGGCACGCTCGAGCGAATCGAAAGGCCCGAGCGAGAAGACCTTCTGGTCCTTGGGCAGGATGGATGCGACCGCGCACTCAGTGATGGCGCGCATCACCACCGCCATCTCCCTCATCTCCTCCTTCTCCTCGGCCGCCTTGTCCGGGAACTTCATGGTCGCCTGGCACAGCGCCTTGGCCTTGTCGACGCGCTCGACGATCGCTCTGTTGATGTCGGTCATGCTCAGGATCCCGACGAGCATACCAGAGTCATCGACCACAGGCGCCCCCGTGATGCCCCTCCTCATGAGCGACAGCCATGCATCCTTGACCTTCTCAGTCGACCTCACCGTGACGACATCCCTGGTCATCGCGGTCTCGACGCTCATCCAACGTTCCCGACCCGACCTGCCATCCATGCGTGTCGACCTGCAGTGCGTGTATCGCCTGATAGAGTAAAAGACGTTTGCCCAGCCTGGCCCTGGCCGCGCACCCAGCCTAGAGCCCCGTCTTCGGATAGCTCGATTGGGGGAACTCGTCGCCGAGTCCGACGAGCCTCCTGACAATGGGACCGTAGTAGCCGTCCCTCAGTTCTTTCGCCGCGGTCGTAGAGACCAGGGATATGTGGGGGTCGCCTCTGAGGACTCCGCTCTCCATGAGCGGCTTCATCATCCTCTGCATCTCCGAGAGATAGTCCCTGTAATCCTTGAACATGTACGTCGTGTGCGCCTCGGAAGCCCGTTCGAGGGTGTACCATGACAGGTTTATCCAGTCCTCGTTCGAGAGCTGCCACCTGACGGAGTCCTCCAAGTCCGGCCTGAACCTGACATGCACGTACGCGATCAGCTGGATGTTCCACTGGACCAGCGGGATGATGCATCTGCGGGTGAACATCCCCTTCCTCTCGAGCCTCTTCCGTATGTTCGTCACGGTCTGCCTCGAGCGGCCCATGAGCTGAGCGATCTGCGAGTCCGTCGAATGCGGATAGTCGCACAGGTTCACCAGCGCGCGCTTCTCCATCGTCGAGATGTCCACGGCCTCCACATCGAGATGCTTCGGGCGGCTCGGCTCAGGCGGAGGCACATCGAGGCTGAATATCCGGTGCAGGGCGGGGGCGAAGTTGTAGGTGTAGCAGACACGAGAGACCTCGAGCGGGAAGAACGCCGCCTTCAGATCGGCCCGCTCCACTGAATGAACGCCCGCGAAGTCGCGATCGTACCTGTCCAGAGCCAGGAGGTAGTCTGAGAACCGACGGTATACACCGCTCATCATGACGAAGCCCTCCCCCGAGGCGCTGTCGAACACCTCCGGTGTCTGGTCGAGGAACCTCAGGTGGGATGCGTCCTTCGCGTCCTTGGGAACGGCTGGGTTCGTGGACCCGTAGAGCTGTACGAAGACCTCGCATCCCAGCTTGTGGAACGAGGGCACATTCGTGAAGTAGATGTGTCTCGAGTCCATCAGACGCCTTCTGATCGAGGACACCGTGCTCTCCTTCATGCCGAACCTGCGGGCGAGGGCCGAGTCAGTCAGGTTGGCTTCCTGCATGAGGCCGTAGATGACAAGCATCTCTGACTCTCTGAGCGGGCGTTCCATCTGAGAGGGGAATGCCTTACGCGATACATAATCATGCGACCGCTCCTTCCGAGATACGCCCGAGCATGCGATGAGCTAGCATTTGGCAGAACCTGACCTAACGGCGCGACCTCGATGAACGGCAGGCACTAGAAAATGGAGGTCCCGTTGCATATCCGCATGACATCCAAATCACACATGCGGAACAGCCCGTCCCAGACCTCCGCTTCCACTGCACTCAGGTGGTCTTTGGTGCCGCATCAATTGAAATACGTTAAACACCGATATGCCTCAGGCATTCCAAGGGGGGTTCTCCTTGGATTGGTTGGGGGTGTAAGAGACTTGGGCGAAGTATTCGCTAGGAAAGCTAGTGGGCTTGTACGTGAGGCTTCGTTGCTTGATACCTTCGGCATAGGATTCATGAACAACACGCTCGGCGTGGGCATATGGACGATGGCAAGCTGGGGATTGTTCATATCTCCGCATGGCAACATGCTACTGGGCTCCATTCTGGCGTCCCTGATGTGCATCTTCGGGATTGCCTTCGTGTGGGGATTCCTCGGAGGGTCGATGCCCAGGAGCGGCGGGGACTACATAGCGAACTCGAGGATCATCCACCCTGCAGTGGGCATAGCGATGTCCATGACGAATGCGGGATTCGTGATGACCTTTTGGATCGCGACTCTGGCACCGTTCTGCGCAGATCCGGGGATGACATCGCTTCTGTCCTCCATCGGGGCGGAGCAGAGCCTGATAGACTGGTTCGCATCTGCTGAAGGGGTGGTGGTCGTCGCCTCGTTGGTGAATGTTTGGGGATTCTTCATCGTGATTCTCGGCCTGAAGATATACAACATGAACCAAAGGGTCATCATGGTCCTTGCGTTCTTCACGCTGATCGTCACCGGGATCGTCCTGACGACCAGCAGTCACGCGGACTTCGTGAGCGCCTACGATACACAGGCGGCGATCGATGGATCCATGACCTATGACCAGACGATAGCCACGGTCAGAGACGTCGACGGAGTCGACCTGTCAGGACCCAAACCTGGCTACGACCTGGGTGCGACCCTGGCTCTGTTCCCCGCGATTGCTTGGGCTACCGCTTATGGGTATCAGATCACGTTCATCTGCGGAGAGGTCAAACGGCCGCAGAGGAACATCGTCCTCGGGCAGGTGCTCGCGGCAGTCATACCCGCCGTGTTCCTGGTGTGGTTCTCGTGGGGCCTGGTCAACGTGATGGGCCAGGACTTCCTCGGAGCCATTGCGTACATCGACAACGGCGACGGAGGCGCTTCGATAGACGCGTTCTCGCTGTCAGTGGGCAGCAACACGTACAGCATGATATCGCTTCTGACCGATAATCCCTTCACGGAGTTCTGCATAGGCTCGGTGTTCATCTTCTTCAATCTGCTATGTATGCCGATATCGTACATAGCGTTCAGCCGAGCGGCGTTCGCGTGGGGGATGGACCGGCTCGGGCCCATGTGGTTCACGGACGTGAGCCCGAGATGGCACTCGCCTGTGAAGAACAATGTCATCATGCTGGTCATGAGCGAGGTAGGCATCTTCATATACGCCTACTGGGCCTCCGCGCTCGATGCGATTGCGATCGTGGCCCTCGAAGCGATGTCTGCGTGGGGCGTCATGGCGTTGTCCGGCCTGCTGTTCCCCTACGTGAAGAAAGCGAGGACGATATGGGAGGCCTCGCCGTACAAGTTCAGGATAGGGCCCCTATATGTGCTAACGATCGCATCCGTAGTCAACCTGCTCTTCGTCGGCATCCTGATCTACTACTTCTTCACGGTGCCAGCGCTGGGCGCGATCTCGACCTGGGGGTCGGCGGTCTACATAACCATATGGATATTCGGGCTCCTATGGTTCTTCCTGTGGATACGGCACTGGAGGAAGCAGGGGATAGACCTCACGGTCGCCTGGAAGCAACTGCCTCCCGCTTAGGCGAGAGACTGACCGGGTGCAAAACCATTTCCCAAACCTTTCATTCTTGGCCTTGTTGCAGAACTCCAGTGATTGAGATCTCTCACTCAGAGCCAGTCGAACAACGTCGGGCCATCGACGCCTGGTCCGTGCACCGTTTCTTGCCCTGTGTCTCACCGCATCGACCCCACACCCTCCTGTCAGGGTGCTGATCATGTGGCAGAATCGTCTGTCAGGACTGTTCGTTCCTTAATCAGGACGACGTGGCCAGTCGATCTCTCGTGGCCCTTGGCGCTCTAAGCGGATACCTTCGGGATGTCCCCTTGGCTGCGGAAGTGTCCCGAGGAGAGCGTGAAAGAGCAGATGCTACATGCAGTGCATGAGAACAAGTACCACGACCGCTTAAGAACATCCGATGCTCGTCAAGGCGGTGTCTTTTCGTCTCGAGGGCGAGCTACCCGCTCAGGCCAGGTTCCTTCTCGAGGACTTCCGCCTTGCCGTGAATTCCGCCATAAGGGCGGGACTGCAGACGCGCGCGACATCGAAGTATGCCCTGTGCAAGCTCGCATACAAGGATTTCAGGACCGAGCACCCTGGAATGTACGCTCAGCACCTCGTGTCGGTGTTCGAGATCGCCGCAAGCGTCCTCAAGAACCATCGGAGGAAGGTCAGGAAAGGGAAGGCGGACCGGGTCCCGTACGTCAAGCGGCTGTTCATGAAGACGGAGAACCAGGCGTACAAACTCGACCGGACGAACGGCGTGGTCGACCTGCCCATCCGGGCAGGATGCCACGTCGAGCTCAGGCTGGTCCTGAGCGAGTATCACAGGGGATTCCTGGACGACCCCTCCTATTCCCTCGGCTCCCTGACGCTCTTCCCGGACAGGGTCGTGATCGCCTTCCGGAAGACGGAGCCACGACCATATGTCCCGGAATCGGTGGTCTCTCTCGACACGAACGAGAGGAGTCTCGACGGGGTGTTCGTCAGTGAAGGGAAAGGTGCCCCCATAAAGGCATTCTTCCCGCAGGTGGCCGCGATTCAGCAGAGGCACCACGACCGGCGGAAGCGCCTCCAGAAGAAGAAGTCCCACGACCGGCGGACTTCGAGGCGGCTCTGCAAGAGGGAGGGGAAGAGGGAGCATGACCGGGTCGAGCACCGGATGCATCAGGTGGCCAACGCCGTGCTCGACTTCGCCGAGGAGAAGAAAGCGGCGGTGGTCCTCGAGGACCTCAAGGGGATCTTCAAGCCGAGGGAGGACAAGCGCCTCAACAGACGGTTGAGCATGTGGCCGAGAAGGACGCTCCACCAGTTCATCGAGTACAAGGCCAGGTGGAGAGGAATACCGGTCCACAAGGTGGACCCGAGGAACAGCAGCAGGAAGTGCCCGATATGTGGGAGATTACAGGATTCCCGAAAGGGCACAGAGTTCGTATGCGAGTGCGGCTGGCGGTTGGACAGGCACATCAACGCCAGCCTCAACCTGCTGCAGACAGCCGTCTCGAAGGAGATGGTGGGGGGTTT
>Ga0315292_10000366_pt1 | contig 20882 bp, 17 predicted proteins | sample YL17G13_0_MG_FD_204029 | JGI IMG/M metagenome (GOLD analysis project Ga0315292, IMG submission 204029) | Sediment microbial communities from Yellowstone Lake, YNP, Wyoming, USA - YL17G13_0 | ecosystem: Environmental > Aquatic > Freshwater > Lake > Sediment | place: USA: Wyoming | collected... | reverse complement strand
GTTTTTCCGCGCGCGACGTTGCCGACCTGCGCGATGCCGCGTTGCGGGTGCTCAGCCTGCCGACCGTTGCGGACAAGACGTTCCTGGTCACCATCGGCGACCGCTCGGTCGGCGGCATGATCAGCCGCGATCCGCTGGTGGGCCCGTGGCAGGTGCCGGTGAGCGACGTCGCGGTCACCATCTCCGATTATTTCTCGACGCACGGCGAAGCCATGGCGATGGGTGAGCGCACGCCGCTCGCGCTGCTCGACGCTGCCGCGTCCGGCCGCATGGCCGTGGCTGAAGCCGTCACCAACATCGTCGCGGCGGACCTGCGCCGCATCGAGGACATCCGCCTTTCGGCCAACTGGATGGCGGCCTGCGGTGAACCGGGCGAAGACGCCGACCTCTACGACACCGTGCACGCGGTCGGCGAGGAGTTCTGCCCGGCGCTCGGGATCGCGATCCCCGTCGGCAAGGACTCGCTGTCGATGAAGACGGCGTGGGACGTCGCCGGTACGGCGCGCAAGGTCGTTTCGCCGGTGTCGCTGATCGTGTCCGCGTTCGCGCCGGTCGAGGACGTGCGGCGCACGCTCACGCCGCAGCTGCGGCTGGATCGCGGCGCCACCCGGTTGCTGCTGGTCGACCTTGGCGGCGGCCGCAATCGCCTGGGCGCCTCGTGCCTCGCCCAGGTGTACGGCCGCATTGGCGATGTCGCTCCTGATTGCGACGATCCGCGGCGGCTCCGCGCGTTCGTCGACTGCATCATCCAGCTGCGGCGCAAGGGCTTGCTCCTCGCCTACCACGACCGCTCGGACGGCGGGCTCATCGCAACGCTCGCCGAGATGGCCTTTGCGGGCCACTGCGGCCTCGACGTCACGCTGGCGGCCGGCGATCGTGACGCCGCTGTCGCTGAACTTTTCGCGGAGGAACTCGGCGCAGTGCTGCAGGTGGAAACTGCGCACCTCGCCGAAGCGATGGCGGCGTTCGCAGCCGCCGGCCTCGGCAGCATGGTTCGCGACCTCGGCACGGTCGAGGCCTTCGATCGCATCGTCATCGCGGACCGGCACGGCAAGTCGCTGCTGGATGCGACGCGCACGGAGCTGCGTCGCACCTGGTCGGAGACGAGCTATCGCATGCAGGCCCTGCGCGATAATCCGGCATGTGCGAAGGAAGAGCGCGAGCAGGCCACCGATCCGAAGAATCCGGGCCTGTTTGCAACGCTGACGTACGATCCGGCGGAAGACATCGCTGCGCCGTACGTGCTGCGTGGCGCTCGGCCCGAGATCGCGATCCTGCGCGAGCAGGGCGTGAACAGCCAGCTCGAGATGGCCGCGGCGTTCGACCGCGCGGGGTTCCGTCCGGCCGACGTCCACATGACCGACCTGATCGCGGGCCGCACTGACCTCGACCGGTTCAAGGGCATCGTTGCCTGCGGCGGGTTCTCGTACGGTGACGTCCTCGGCGCCGGCGAGGGCTGGGCGAAGTCGATCCTGTTCAACGCCGAACTGCGCGAACAATTCGCCGCATTCTTCACGCGGCCCGACAGCTTCACGCTCGGCGTGTGTAACGGCTGCCAGATGATGTCGGCGCTCAAACCGCTCATCCCGGGTGCCGGCCACTGGCCGCGCTTCGTCCGCAACCGCTCTGAGCAATTCGAGGGGCGCGTGGGCCTGGTCGAAGTGCTGCCGACGCCGTCGATCTTCTTCCGTGGCATGGAAGGCTCGGTACTCCCGATCGCCGTAGCGCACGGCGAGGGCCGGGCGGAGTTCGCCAGCCAGGCCGCGGAGCGGGACTGTGCTGGCGGCGGGCTGGTCAGCCTGCGGTGGGTCGACAACCACGGCCAGGTGGCGCTGCGCTATCCCGCGAATCCGAACGGCTCACCGGCCGGCATCACCGGCCTGACGACGACCGACGGGCGCGTGACGATCCTGATGCCGCACCCCGAGCGCGTGTACCGCACGGTGCAGAACTCATGGCACCCGGAAGCCTGGGGCGAGGACGGCGGCTGGATGCGGATGTTCCGCAATGCCCGCGTGTGGGTCGACTAGGCCCTAGTCGCTGCGGGCAGCACGGCCGATGGGCGTGATCTTGTCGAGCGTTTCCTCGGCAAAGAACTTCCGCACCATCATCGCCTGCTGCAGCTTGCCCTTGCGCACGTAGGCCTCGTACAGCATGTCCTTGACGAGTTCGAGCAGCACGCCGGCCTCGCTCGCAGTCATGTCCGGCCACTGCGGCGGCGGGTCGGAATCGCTGCTGAACAGCACCTTCTTGACGATGCCGTAGGTCTCGTTGTCGATGTTGGCCATTTCCCGCGCTTCGCGCACCTGCTCGAAGATACGCAGCCGGCCGTTCTCGCCGAGGTCCTGGAACACCGTCTGCGCGGTGCGGCGGCACATCGAGGCAAAGGCGTTGAAGCACCCGGCCGAATAACAGCCGAGCGCCTCGCGGAACAGCCGCTCGACGTTCTCGGGCAGGTAGGTGAAGTTGAACTTCTCCCTGGCGCGCTCGAGCTCGACGAAATTGGTGGCGAACTCGACGCGGTTGGTCGCGTACATCTTCACCGCGAACTTGAGGAAGATCGGCGCGCTGCAGGAATCACAGCGGTAGACCACGCCCACGTGGTTGGGGCGGCTCGCGACGAGTTCGGAGTACTGCGGAATCGAGACCGCAGTGATGTGCGAGTAGACCTGGCAGTGCGGACACAGCAGGGCCAGGCTGCGTTCCTGGTCGTTGTGCAGGCGGCTGCTCGAATCGACGTAGACGGACATTCTTGCTCAGTCCCGGGTCCGGACGTTGACGCCTTCAGTGTAGCGCATCGCTTTTGCCGCCGCTTCGTTCGCGGGCTTCGACTCCAGCAGGGCTTCCGGGCTTCCTGGCGCATGGGTCATGGAGACGTCGAACCGGGCGCCGTCGGCGAGCGGGCGCCAGGGTCCGTAGGCATGCCGGGCGTCGACATGGGCCGTCCAGCCGGATCCCGTGCGGGCCTGCGCCCAGATGTCCTCGCCGGGTTCGTCGGGGTCGCTCAGGGCGAAACTGGCCGGCGGGACCGGGGCTGACGGCGTGGTGGCTGCCTTGCCCGGTGGCGAGTCCGCCGGCGCCTCGGTTCGCAGGTACCGGCCGCTCAGCCGTTCCAGGCGGAAGCTCGCTGGCAGCCCGAGCTGGCTTGCCCGGCCGGTCCAGACCAGGGTCCGGGCGTCGAGCCGCCATTCTTCGGCCGACATTTCGAAGACCTGCATGGCGCCTGCCGGCAGGCGCGTCAGCGTGACCCGGTAGCTGCGCGGGCCCGTCCGCTCGCTGTGGACCTGGGCGACCAGGGCCCGGGACGGCATCGGCTGGTAGGACTGCAGGTGCAGTACGGGTGGCCAGAGCCGGTGTGCCAGCAGCAGCAGGGCAATGGCCACGGCCAGGTTGCCGGCTGCCGCCCAGGGGCGGTGCGCCAGCCAGCGACTGAAGCCGAGCAGCAGCGCAAGCAGGCCAAAGACGACACAGACCGCGATGACGCCCAGCATGCCGTGGGTCGTCCGCTCAGTCGCCGGGGATCAGCGCCGACAAGCGCCCGGACTCGACCAGGCTCGCGAGGCGCGCGATGTCCCGGTCGAGGCGGTGGTCTTCCGGCTGGAACGGGACCTGCTCGCGCACTGTTGCGTGCACACGTTGCAGTTCCACTGTCGTGGTCAGCGGTCGCAGCGAGTCGAGCGCATGCGCAGCGGCGAGCAGTTCGACGCCGAGCACGCGGGCCGTGTTGTCGCAGATCCTGCCGAGCTTGCGGCCGGCCCACGGCGCCATGCTCACGTGGTCTTCCTGGCCGGCGGACGTCGGCAGGCTGTCGACGGATGCGGGATGTGCATACGTCTTGTTCTCCGAGACCAGCGCGGCGGCAGTGACGTGCGCGATCATGAAGCCCGACTCGAGCCCGGGCTCGGTGGTCAGGAACATGTTGAGGTTCGGGTTGACGCGGCGGTCGAGCAGGTCGATGCGCCGTTCCGACGTGCTCGCGAGTTCGGCGACGGCGATGGCGAGGAAGTCGCTGACGAAGCCGATGGGCTCGGCGTGGAAATTGCCGCCCGAGAGGACGTCCTCGCCGAAGATCAGCGGGTTGTCCGAGACGCCGTTGATCGCGGCGCCGAGGACGTCGCGCGCGTGGCGCAGCGTGTGTTCGACGGCCCCGAAAACCTGCGGCATGCAGCGCACGGCGTAGGGGTCCTGCACGCGCTCGCAGTTCTCGTGGCTGCGGCGGATCTCGCTGTCGGAGTCGAGCAGTGCGCGAATGCGCCGTGCCGCCTCGATCTGTCCCGGCAGGCGGCTCGCCTGCTGGATGCGGTCGTCGAAGGGCACGTGACTGCCGGCGAGGCCTTCGACGGTGAGGGCGCAGCAGACGACGGATGCGTCCAGCAGCGACTCCGCACGGAACAGTCCGTCGAGTGCGAGCGCCAGGCTGAGTTGCGTGCCGTTCAGCAGCGCGAGGCCTTCCTTCGCCTGCAGTTCCAGCGGCTCGACCGCGGCTGCCCGCGGCACTGCTTGACCCGCGAGTGCGGCCCGCGGGCCGGTATCCGCCGTCGCCGGAATCGTCGCTTCGCCCTCGCCGATGAGCGCGAGGGCCATGTGGGCGAGCGGGGCGAGGTCGCCCGAGGCGCCCACGGAACCCTGTGCCGGAATCACCGGCAGCACGTCTGCATTCAGCAGTGCCAGCAGGGCGTCGACGACCAGGGGGCGCACGCCCGAGAAGCCGGCCGCCAGGTTGTTCGCCTTGAGCAGCAGCATGCGGCGCACCAGCGCGGGTGCGAGCGGCTCGCCCACGCCGCACGCGTGGCTGCGGACCAGGTTGAGCTGCAGCTTCCTGGTCTTCTGTGCCGGGATCACCCGGTTGGCGAACGCGCCGAAACCGGTGTTGATGCCGTAAGCGACGCGGCCGGATTCGACCGTTGCCACGACGGTCGCTGCGGATTGCTGCATGCGCTGGCGCGCAGCGCTGGCAAGCCGGACCCTGGGCCGCTCGCGCTCGAACCGCCGCAGCTGTTCGAGCGTGAGCGAGGCGCCGTCGATTTCCAGCGTGGCGTTATGCATGCAGGCTGCGATAGCGCATGCGATGGGGTTCGTCGGCTGCGTCGCCGCGGCGCTTTCTCAGGTCCTCGACATACTCGGAGTAGTTGCCCTCGAACCAGACGACCTCGCTGTTGCCCTCGAAGGCGAGGATGTGGGTCGCGATGCGGTCGAGGAACCAGCGATCGTGCGAGATGACCACCGCGCAGCCCGGGAAGCTGAGCAGCGCTTCTTCGAGCGCGCGCAGGGTCTCGATGTCGAGGTCGTTGGTGGGTTCGTCGAGCAGGATGACGTTGCCGCCTTCCTTCAGCACCTTGGCGAGGTGCACGCGGTTGCGCTCACCGCCGGACAGTTCGCCGATGGTCTGCTGCTGCTGCGCGCCGCGGAAGTTGAAGCGGCCGACGTAGGCGCGCGACGGCGTCTCGTAGTTGCCGACCTTGATCATGTCCAGGCCGTTCGAGATTTCCGCGAACACGGTCTTCTTGTCGTCGAGCGACTGGCGCGACTGGTCCACGTAGGCAAGCTGCACCGTGGGGCCGATGCGCAGTTCGCCGCCGTCCGCCTGTTCCTGCCCGGTGATGATGCGGAACAACGTGGTCTTGCCCGCGCCGTTCGGGCCGATGATGCCCACGATGCCGCCCTGTGGCAGGTTGAAGTTCAGGTTGTCGAACAGCAGCTTCTCGCCGTAGGACTTCGACAGCCCCTTGGCTTCGACCACCAGCTCGCCGAGGCGCGGGCCCGGCGGAATGTAGATCTCGTTGGTCTCGTTGCGTTCCTGGAAGTCGCGCGACTGCAGTTCCTCGAAGCGCTGCATGCGCGCCTTGCTCTTGGCCTGGCGGGCCTTCGGGTTCTGGCGCACCCATTCGAGTTCGCGCGCCAGCATTTTCTTGAGCGAGTCCTGCTGCTGCTCTTCGACCTTGAGGCGCGCTTCCTTCTGCTCGAGCCAGGAGGAGTAGTTGCCCTGCCACGGAATGCCGTGGCCGCGATCGAGCTCGAGGATCCAGCCCGCGACGTTGTCGAGGAAATAGCGATCGTGGGTCACCGCGATGACGGTGCCCGGGTACTGCTCGAGGTAGTGCTCGAGCCAGCGCACGGATTCTGCGTCGAGGTGGTTGGTCGGTTCATCGAGCAGGAGCATGTCGGGCTTCGACAGCAGCAGCTGGCACAGCGCGACGCGACGCCGCTCGCCGCCCGAGATCTTCGTGACGTCCGCCTCCCACGGCGGAAGTCGGAGCGCGTCGGCAGCGACTTCCAGCTGGCGCTCGAGGTTGTGGCCGTCGGTCGCCTGGATGATGGCCTCGAGCCGCGCCTGTTCCGCCGCGATCTTGTCGAAGTCCGCATCCGGCTCGGCATAGGCGGCGTACACAGCGTCGAGTTTCGCCAGCGCTTCCTTGATATGGGCCACGGCCACTTCGACGTTGCCGCGCACGTCCTTGGTGGCGTCGAGCTGCGGTTCCTGCGGCAGGAAACCGATGTTGATGCCGGGCTGCGGCCGCGCTTCGCCTTCGAATTCCTTGTCGATGCCGGCCATGATGCGCAGCAGCGTGGACTTGCCGGAGCCATTCAGACCGAGCACGCCGATCTTGGCGCCGGGGAAGAAGCTCAGGGAGATGTCGCGAAGGATGACCCGCTTCGGCGGGACGACCTTCCCGACGCGATTCATGGTGTAGATGAACTGTGCCATTGGGACGAATTGCGCTCAGGGTCCGCGGACTCGAAAAAGGTCGGGAATTATCAGCCACCCGGGGCGGTGGACGCTACCGTGGCCGGTCGGGTGCTGCTAGTCTGCCCCACTTTCCGCCGCAGGGGTTGCGCACCTCTTGACCCAGACAAATCCACGGTCGCTGCCCGTGCTCATGGTGGCGAGCGACGGGCTCAGCCGCTACGGCTTTGGTGACGGCCATCCTTTCGGCCCTGACCGGCAGGAGGCCTTCCTGCGCGAACTGCGACGCAGTCCCGCGTACAACGAGCTGCGCATCGTCGAGCCGCGCGCGGCCGAGCGCGACGAGCTGGAGTCCTTCCATCGCAGCGAATACGTCGATCTCGTGATCCAGAAGTCTGCCGAGGGCCGCGGTTACCTCGACGTGGGGGATACGCCCGCGTCGAAGGGGATTTTCGAGGCCTCGAACCTGGTCGTGGGCGGCACGTTGTTCGCTGTTGACGAGATCATGGGCGGGCGGGCGCGGCGCGGCTTCATTCCCATCGCCGGACTGCACCATGCGTCGCGGGCACACGCAGCCGGCTTCTGTGTGTTCAACGACTGCGGCGTAGCCATCGAGTTGCTGCGCAGTAAGCACGGCCTGCGCCGCGTCGCCTACGTGGACATCGACGCGCATCATGGCGACGGTGTGTTCTACGCCTTCGAATCCGATCCAGACGCGCTCTTCGCGGACATTCACGAAGACGGGCGGTACCTGTACCCGGGGACTGGCGCTGTCGAAGAGACAGGAACCGGCAACGCCGTCGGCACCAAGCTCAACCTGCCGTTGCCGCCCGGCGCGGGTGACGACGACTTCCATCGCGAATGGCGCAAGGTCGAGGACTACCTGCGGCAGACGCAGCCGGAATTCATACTCCTGCAGTGCGGAGCCGACAGCCTCGAGGGCGATCCGATCACGCATCTCGCGTTCAGCGAGGAAGCGCATGCGCATGCGGCCGCCGCGGTGTGTCGCATCGCCGACGAACTCGGCCATGGGCGCGTGCTCGCGCTGGGCGGCGGCGGGTACAACCGGCAGAACCTCGCTCGCGCGTGGACGCGGGTGGTCGAGGCGCTGGTCGCCAGCTAAGCGCAGCGACCGGAGACCGCCGGGACGGATTTGCGGCGTCCACGGTCGCGACTGCAGGGTCCCGGCGCAACAGCTGCCCGGTGCTGCCACCGCATGGCTGTGGGCAGCGAAAAGCCACCGACAAGGGCCGCGGCCACATCGGCTACAATTGCGCGTCCCCGACCGTGGAGAGCACATGTTTCCCGCCAGCATGACAATCGCCGGGTTCGATCCCGAACTCGCGGCGTGCATCGAGCACGAGCGCGTCCGCCAGGAAGACCACATCGAACTGATCGCCTCGGAGAACTACGCGAGTCCCCGTGTGCTCGAGGCGCAGGGCTCCGTGCTCACCAACAAGTACGCCGAGGGTTACCCCGGCAAGCGATATTACGGCGGGTGTGAGTACGTCGACGTCGCCGAACAACTGGCGATCGATCGCGCGAAGCAGCTCTTCGGGGCGGACTTTGCCAACGTGCAGCCGCACTCCGGTTCGCAGGCCAATGCTGCTGCGTTCCTGGCATTGATGAAGCCTGGCGACACGCTGCTCGGCATGAGCCTCGACCACGGTGGCCACCTCACGCACGGCGCCAAGGTCAACTTCTCCGGCAAGATCTTCAATGCCGTGCAGTACGGCCTCGATCCGGCAACGGGCGCGATTGACTACGCGCAGGTCGAGCAGCTCGCGCGCGAGCACAAGCCGAAGATGATCATCGCCGGTTTCTCCGCGTATTCGCGCATCCTCGACTTCCCGCGCTTCCGCCAGATCGCCGATGCGGTCGGCGCGTACTTCCTGGTGGACATGGCGCACGTGGCGGGCCTCGTCGCTGCGGGCGTGTACCCGAACCCGGTGCCATACGCCGACGTCGTCACGACGACCACGCACAAGACGCTGCGCGGTCCGCGCGGCGGCCTGATTCTCGCCCGCGCGAATGACGAGATCACAAAGAAGCTGAATTCAATGATTTTCCCGGGAACGCAGGGCGGCCCGCTGATGCACGTCATCGCCGCCAAGGCGGTCGCGTTCCTCGAGGCGATGCAGCCGGAGTTCGTGCAGTACCAGCAGCAGGTCGTCGCCAATGCGCGGGCCATGTGCAAGGTGTTCCAGGAACGCGGCATCAAGATCGTATCCGGCGGTACCGACAACCACCTGTTCCTGGTCGACCTGGTCGACAAGGGCGTCACGGGCAAGGAGGCCGACGCGGCGCTCGGCCGCGCACACATCACCGTGAACAAGAATTCCGTGCCGAACGACCCGCGGCCGCCGATGGTGTCGAGCGGGATCCGCATCGGCACGCCGGCGGTCACGACCCGGGGCTTCAAGGAAGCCGAGGTGGGCAAGCTTGCGCACTGGATGTCTGACGTGCTGACGAATGTCAATGACGAAGCGGTGATCACCAGGACCCGCGCCGCAGTCGAGGACATCTGCCGTCGCTTCCCGGTGTACGGCCGCTGAGCGCTGGTTGAGCGGGCAGGGCAGGAGACCGTCCGGTGTACTGTCCGTTCTGTTCGTTCGAGGAGACCAAGGTCATCGACTCCCGGCTGTCCGGCGAGGGTCAGCAGGTGCGCCGGCGCCGCGAATGCCTGCGCTGCGGCGAACGCTTTACGACCTTCGAGTCGGCGGAACTGGTCATGCCGCGCGTGGTCAAGAGCGACGCGACGCGCGAGCCGTTCGACGAGGCCAAGCTGCGTTCCGGCATGCTCAAGGCGCTGGAGAAGCGCCCGGTCGCGAGCGAGGCCGTCGATGCCGCCGTGAACCATGTGTGCCACAAGTTGCGTGCGCTCGGCGAGCGCGAGGTGCCGGCACGGCTGGTCGGGGAACTGGTCATGGACGAACTGCACCAGCTCGACGAGGTCGCCTACGTGCGCTTCGCGTCCGTCTACCGCAGCTTCCAGGACGTGGATGCCTTCCGCGAGGAAATCGAGAAGCTCAGGCACCGGCGGCCGCGGTCGGCCGAGGAGCTGCAGCTCGGGCTCTGGTCCGGCGCCGAGGCGCCGCTGGCGCCTGCGGCGGTCCCGGGCGGCAGCCCGGGCAAGAAGTGAGTTGAGCCAGGCATGGCCGCATTCACCGCGAATGACCACGCGCACATGGCGCACGCGCTCCAGCTCGCGGCGCGCGGAAGCCATTCGACCGCGCCCAATCCGGCCGTGGGTTGCGTGTTGCTGGATGCCGCGGGGCAGGTCGTGGGCGAGGGCTGGCATCGGCGCGCCGGTGAGCCGCACGCGGAAGTGCTCGCGTTGCGAGCGGCGGGTGATCGCGCGCGCGGCGGGACGGCTTACGTAACGCTGGAGCCCTGTTCGCACCACGGCCGCACGCCGCCGTGTGCCGACACGCTGGTCGAGGCGGGCCTGCGGCGAGTCGTGGCGGCCGCGCAGGATCCGAACCCGCGAGTTGCGGGTGCAGGACTGCGGACGTTGCGGGACGCCGGCATCGAAACGGCAGTGGGCCTGCTCGAGCGCGAAGCACTGGCGCTGAACCGTGGTTTCGTCTCGCGCATGGCCCGCGGACGGCCGTGGGTGACCGTGAAGCTGGGGGCCAGTGCTGACGGGCGGACCGCGCTCGCGGACGGCTCGAGCCAATGGATTACGTCGCCAGCGGCCCGCGGCGACGTGCAGCGACTGCGGGCCCGGGCGTCGGCGATCCTCACCGGCATCGGCACGGTCGAGGCCGACGATCCTGCCCTGACCGTACGCGATCCTGCACTCGACCTCGCGGGTCGGGATCCGCTGCGGGTGGTGTTCGATTCGGCAGGACGGCTGCGCGCAGCAACAAGACTCGTGCAGGATGGCAGGCCTACGCTGGTGTTCGCGACCGCGCAGGGCGTCCTGGCGCTGCGAGACCGTCTCGGCACGCAACACATGAACGTCAGTGTCGAGTCGCTGGCGGACGATGCGACGGGCCGCATCGACCTGGCCGCGGCCCTGCGCCGGCTCGCCGAGCTGGAATGCAATGACGTCCTCGTCGAGGCGGGCCCGCGACTGGCGGGGAGTTTCGTGACGCACGGGCTGGCCGACGAGATCGTGCTGTACGTCGCGCCGGCACTGCTCGGCGACACCGCGCGACCCTCGTTCGCGCTGCCCCAGCCACTGCGCGCGTTGGCAGACCGGCCGCAGTATTCGTTTTACGAGGTGCGTCAGGTTGGCCCGGATCTCCGGCTGACCCTGCGTCCCGCGGAGGCTTGAGCGATGTTCACCGGAATCGTGCAGGGCGTGGGCACAGTGCGCGCGATCGAGCCGCGCGGCGGCGACGTCACCCTCGTGTTCGACGCGGGGAGTGTTTCTCTCGCAGGCATCGAAATCGGCGGCAGCATCGCCGTGAACGGTGTGTGCCTGACGGCTACCCGGTTCGACACTGCGAGTTTCGCCGCGGACGTCTCGCGCGAGACGCTGTCGTTGACGACCCTTGGCGACCCGGTGGTGGGCACGCGCGTCAACCTGGAGAAAGCGCTGCTCGCCGGGCAGGCCCTGGGCGGCCACTACGTGACGGGCCATGTCGACGGCGTCGGCCGGCTCCTGTCGCGCCACGACGATGCGCGCTCCGTCCGCATGGAGTTCCAGGTGCCCGCTGAACTGGCGCGTTACGTCGCACGCAAGGGTTCGATCTGCATCGACGGAGTCAGCCTCACCGTGAACGGCGCCACGGGCGACCGCTTCGACGTCAACCTGGTGCCGCACACGCTCGAGGTGACGACGCTCGGCGACCTGCGGGCGGGCAGCCGGGTCAACCTCGAGGTCGACATCATTGCGCGCTACGTCGAACGGATGATGAATCCAGGCGACGGCTGAGTGGCCCCTCCGTCGCCCGCTCCGCCGCCGGCCCCCGGCCCCTGCTAGACTGCGCGCCGCAGACGCGAATCGGGCACCATCAGGGTCTGATCGAAATCGATATAATTCAATGATCTAGGTGCACTTTGTCATGAATGCCCTGAATTCGATCGACGAGATCCTCGACGACATCCGCCAGGGCCGGATGGTCGTGATCATGGACGACGAGGACCGCGAGAACGAAGGCGACCTCGTCATGGCCGCGACCAAGGTCCGCCCCGAGGACGTGAACTTCATGGCCCGCTATGGCCGTGGCCTCATCTGCCTGACGCTGACTCGCGACCGCTGCCGCCAGCTCCGGCTGCCGCTGATGGTCAGCGACACGGACCTCGACCAGCGCACCAACTTCACGCTGTCGATCGAGGCGGCCGAGGGCGTCACGACCGGCATCTCCGCTTATGACCGCGCACATACCATCCGCACCGCCGTTGGCTCTGCCGCGCGCGCCGAGGACCTGCGTCAGCCCGGCCACATCTTCCCGCTGATGGCGCAGCCGGGCGGCGTCCTGTCGCGTGCGGGACACACCGAGGCTGGCTGCGACCTGGCGCGTCTCGCCGGCCTCGAGCCGGCCGCCGTCATAGTAGAAGTCCTGAACGACGACGGCACCATGGCCCGCCGCCCGGACCTCGAGAAATTCGCGCGTGAGCACCAGATCAAGATCGGCACGATCGCCGACCTGATCCGCTACCGGCTCGAGAAGGAACGTTCGGTGGAGCGCATCGCCGAGCGGCAGATCGACACCGAGTGCGGCCCGTTCCGGCTGTACTGCTACGAAGACCACGTGAACGGCACCGTCCACCTGGCGCTGGTCCGCGGCAACCCGCAGGCGGAGAGGGCCCCGCTGGTGCGCGTGCACCTCAAGGACACCGTGCGCGACCTCGTCGGCTCGATCGAGAAGGGGCACAGCTGGTCGCTGCGCGGCGCCATGCAGCGCATTGCGCGCGAGGGCTCCGGCATCGTGGTGCTGCTGCGTCCGCACGAGAGCCCGCTCGAGATCGCGGAGGCCGTGCGTTCGGCGGATCCTGTCGTCAGTGCGAACCCGGCGCGCGGCGCACAGGTGCTGCGCACCTACGGTATCGGCGCCCAGATCCTGCGCGACCTCGGCGTGCGCAACATGCGCGTGCTGAGCGCGCCGAAGCAGATGCACGGACTTTCAGCGTTCGGCCTCGAAGTGGCCGAATACGTGGATTGAGGAGCATTGCCACGATGGACAACATCCGCACACTGCAGGGCGATCTCATCGCGCGCGACCTGCGCATCGCGATCATCGCCTCGCGTTTCAACGACGCGATCGTCGAGCACCTGGTTCGCGGGGCGGTCGACGCGCTGCTGCGCCACGGCGCCAGCGAGAAGCAGATCGAGATCATTCGCGTGCCGGGCGCCTACGACCTGCCGTTCGTTGCGCGCCGGGTGGCTGCGGCGAAGCGTTGCGATGCGATCGTCGCGCTCGGTGCGGTGATCCGGGGCGCCACGCCGCACTTCGACCTCGTTGCCGGGCAGTGCGCGTCGGGGCTGGCCCGTGCCGCGGACGATACCGGCGTGCCCATCGCGTTCGGCGTGCTGACCACGGACACGATCGAGCAGGCGGTGGAGCGTGCCGGCACCAAGGCCGGCAACAAGGGCGCCGACGCGGCCATGGTCGCCCTAGAACTCGCGAACCTCCTGCGGCGACTGGACGTCTGAGGATGCCGCGCCCTCGAGCCGAACGCTCCGGACGCGCGCGCAGCCTGTCGCGCCGGCTCGTGCTGCAGGCGCTGTACCAGTGGCAGATGACCGGCCAGTCGTTCGCCGAGCTGCGCAACCAGTACGCCGCGGACGAGGGCCATGCCGAGGTTGATCCGGAATACTTCGAGCAGCTGCTGCAGGGCATCGTCGAGGGCTCGGCCGCGCTGGACGGCATGATCGGCGACTGGCTGGACCGTCCCGTGGCCCAGCTCGATCCAGTCGAACATGCCGTGCTGCTGATCGGCGTCGAGGAACTGCGGGCGCACGTCGACGTTCCGTATCGCGTCGTGCTGAACGAGGGCGTGGAACTGGCGAAGAAGTTCGGCGCGACCGACGGCCACAAGTTCATCAATGCCGTGCTTGATCGCGCTGCCCGCCAGTTGCGCGCGTCCGAGCAGCAGGGCGTGGCGCGACGCACGTCGGGCAGGTAGGCAGCATCCCTCGCGCCGGAGCGCCCGTGCCCCTCGGTGAGTTCGACGTAATCGCCCGCTACTTCTCGCGCGTCTCCTCGCGCAGCGACGTGCTGCTCGGCGTGGGCGATGACGCCGCGCTGCTCCTGCCGCCGGCCGGGCAGGCACTGGTGGCCGCGACGGACACGCTGGTCGAGGGTCGGCATTTTCTGCCGGGCACGCCCGCCGCCGCGATCGGACACCAGGCGCTTGCCGTGAACCTCAGCGACCTGGCCGCGATGGGTGCAGAGCCGGCATGGGCGCTGCTCTCCCTCTCGATGCCTGGTCCGGATGAGGGTTGGCTCGCCGAGTTTGCGCGCGGCCTGTACGAGTTGGCGGACACGCATGGGGTCGCGCTCGTCGGCGGCGACACAGTGTCGGGGCCGCTCGTCGTGACCATCGAAGTGCTCGGTTTCGTACCGCCCGCGCAGGCCCTGCGCCGTGCCGGTGCGCGCCCGGGCGACCTCGTGTTCGTGTCCGGCTCGCCCGGCGTGGCGGCGGCTGGGCTCGACCAGCTGCGCTCAGGCCAGGAGACGTTCGAGTCGATGGATCCGCGAGTGCGTCGCTTCCTGCGGGCTGAGCCGCGGCTGGCTCTGGGCCGCGCACTGCGGGGTGTCGCGACGTCTGCCATGGATGTCTCGGACGGCCTGCTCGGCGACCTGGGCAAACTCGCGCGAGCCAGCGGCGTCGGTGCGCGGATCGACCTGGAACGCCTGCCGGTGGCGCCGGAACTCCTGGGCCACGCTGCAACGGAGCGCGAACGCTACGTGCTGCACGGGGGTGACGACTACGAGCTCCTGTTCACCTTGCCGCCCGCGGCGTCGGCCCGCGTGTCGGATCTTGCGCTGAAGGGCGGTTGTGGCCTGCATTGCATCGGCGAGATGGTGGCGGGCGCCGGGCTCGAGTGCCGACGTGGGGGGCAGCGTGTCGAGATCGTGGGGAGCGGCTACGACCATTTCGCCCGCTGAGGCGGGTAGCCACCGTGTGGGACGCACTGGCCAGCATGATGATCGTCATGCCGGCCGCGTCGGCCGCCTGGTGGGGCCCATGGCCCGGCTGTGCGCGCCTTGAGCTGCTCGACGCCCGGGAACCCTGGCCGATCCGCGAAGTTGATCACGGAATGCGCGGGGGGCGGGAATTATGCTCGACGACGAAAAGGCAGTCCCGATGGCCGCCGCCCCGCCGCAGTTGATCCAGAAGTACACGTGACCCAAGCCAGTTCCGCCGATCGACCCGAAGCGCACCTCCAGACGCAGAGAATGGAAGTGCCGCCGTTCGCGCCCGAGCGTATCGGCAAGTACTACGTCGTGCACGAAGTGGGTCGTGGCAGCACGGGCACCGTCTACCTCTCGCACGACCCGTTCTACGGCCGCGACGTCGCCATCAAGCTCTACCACGCCACCAACGGCGACGATGCGGAGGGCCGCAATGCCCGCCGCATGTTCATGGGCGAGGCGAAGATGGTCGGCAAGCTGCAGCACCCGAACATCGTGCCGATCTTCGACGCGGGCGAGGAGGATGGCCGCCGCTACGTCGTCACCGAACACGTCCACGGCGCGCGCACGCTGAGCGCGTACTGCCGCATGGGCAGCCTGCTGCCCGTCGACCAGGTCGTCTCCATCATGTACAAGTGCGCGAAGGCGCTGCACTACGCGCACTCGCGCGGCGTCGTCCATCGCGACATCAAGCCGTCGAACATCCTGCTCACGCAGGACGGCGACGTGCGCATCGTCGATTTCGGCATTGCACTCGTGGCGGACTCCGACGTGTCACGCCTCGAGGGCGTGGCCGGCAGCCCGGCCTACATGTCGCCGGAGCAGGTCCAGGGGCTCGAGCTCGACGCCCGCTCGGACCTCTATTCGCTCGGCGCCGTGATGTACGAGATGCTCTGCGGGCAACGGCCGTTCCGGGCCGGCGCGCTCGGCAAGCTGCTGCGGCAGGTCGTGCAGTCCGAACCCGATACGCTGCGCAGCATCCGTGCCGAGGTCCCCGAGGAACTCGAAGAAGTCGTCAGCCGTGCGCTGCAGAAAGAACCCGGCAATCGCTACCGCACCGGCTCCGAGTTTGCCGCCGAACTCACTCGCGTGCACCAGAAGCTGCGCGCCTCGCAGGCCGAGATCGATGACGAGGAGCGCTTCGCGGTCCTGCGCAAGCTGCGCTTCTTCCATGACTTTTCGCACGGAGAGATCCGCGAGGTCATGCGCGCGGGGGTCTGGACCGAGTGCCAGGCGGGCGAGCCCGTGCTGCGGCCAGGCGACATCGACGACCGTTTCTACATCGTAGTCTCGGGCACGGTCCGCATCAGCCGCGGCGCCGAGATTGTCGGCCACGTGCCGGCCGGCGGCTGCTTCGGTGAGGCAAGCTACGCCGAGGGCTCGCGCCGCGACACCGGAGTCGAGGCCGAGACTGCAGTCACGATGCTCAAGGTGACCGCCACGCTGCTCGAGCAGTCGTCGATCTCCTGCCAGCTGCGCTTCAACAAGGTCTTCCTGCGCGAACTGATCGGGCGCCTGCACCGCGGCAAGGGCGGCAAGAGCGGCAAGAACGGCAAGAAGGGCGAAGCGGCGAACTGACCCTGCGGCGCGCCGTGACCGGCCACGCGGCCGCGGTCACTACAGCGAAACGTCCCACTGCAGCCGCACGCGGCGTTCCTTGCGTGCGCCGGGCTGGGCCATGCCGTCGGTGAGCCAGCTGTAATCCGCCGTCAGCTTGTTGCGGTGACCGCGGAAAAACCAGTTGGCCACCAGCGCCGTCTCGGTCTTGCTGTCGTCGGCGAGGTCGTCGTCCGGATCCACCCACGCGTACCGCACCGCGAACTCGAGCGGCTGCGGTATCTGCTGCCACCGCGCGTGCGGGAAGAACCCGGCCTGTGCGTAGCCGCCAGTCAGCGTCGTCGTCGCTCTCGCCACGGTGTCGCGCACGCGCTTGTGGTGCCATTCCTGCTGCCACGACGCGCCGTCGTGCTGCCACGCCGTCTCCACCAGCCATTGCTCCACGTCGTACTGATCGGGGGTGCCGGCCGCGAAACCGTCGAGCTCGCCGCCGCCGCTCGACGAAAACGCGGTGTACGGCCCCTGGTAGCGGGCGCCGGCCACGGCCAGTGAAGCCGCAGGTTTCTCGCGATACCCGACGTCGCTCTGCGAAAAGTCGAGCACGCGACCGAGCAGGTTCCACTGCCAGCGTGCGAGCAGCAGCGGATCTTCGTAATCACCCTTGCCGTCGCGGCCGAGCGGCGTGTAGAGCCCCAGGTTGTAGGTCGAATCGCCGGGCGTTCCTGCAAGGACGCGGCCAGACACCGCCATGCCGCGCTGCCGGTCGAGCGTGAAGTACTGGTTCGCGATCGAGCGGTCCACGAACTGCTGGCTGCCCGACGAATCGACGCGCTCGCGGTTGAACGGGATCTTCCACTGGCCCACGCGCAGCTGCAGCCAGTCGTGGAACTCGAACGTCAGGCGCAGGTCGAGCAGGCGCTGCGGATCGGTCAGTTCGTGCTCATAGTAGTAGGTGATCCAGGGCTGGAACACGTTGCCGCCGATCTTGAGGCGGAGCCGGTTGATCTCGGCTTCGTCCTCGTGTTCCTCGCTGCCGCCGTCGAGCGAGCGCTCGTCGATGTCGGTGCCCGTGTAACGCAGCTGCGCGCGCAGGTCGACGTTGGCGAACCAGCGGCCACCCGGGTCGCCAAGCTCGAAGCCCTTGTCGCCGCGCCGGAACCAGTCGTGAGCGTCGGCAGCGGGTTCGTCCGCCTGCGCGGCGCCGGTCAGCGCGACCAGCAACAGGGCAGTGCAGAACGTTCGGGCGCGCATGCGGGGCGGGGGGTGCTTGCGGGTCGGCAGCGTCGACGTTGTGGCTGGTGACCGCCGGTCCGGCTTGCGGCTCGAACTAACCCCTGGCCCCTGCCTTGTCTTTCTCGATCAACGCGTACGCGCTGTGATTGTGGATCGACTCGAAGTTCTCCGCCTCGACCACGTAGGCGAGCACCCGCTCTTCGGAGTTCAGGCGAACCGCGATGTCCCGGACCATGTCTTCGACGAACTTGGGGTTGTCGTAGGCGCGCTCGGTCACGTACTTCTCGTCCGGCCGCTTGAGGATGCCGAACACCTCGCAGGAGGCTTCCTGTTCGGCGATGTCGATCAGTTCCTCGATCCAGACGTGCTCGCGCACGCGCGCCTTGATCGTGATGTGCGAGCGCTGGTTGTGCGCGCCGTAGTCGGAGATGCGCTTCGAGCAGGGGCACAGGCTGGTCGCGGCGACGACGACGCAGATCCACATCTCCTCGACGCCATCGTGGATCTCGCCGATCAGCCTGGCGTCGTACTTGACCACGCTCTCGACCTTGGTGACCGGCGCCTGCTTCATCACGAAGTAGGGGAACGACATCTCGATGTGGCCCGAGGTGGCGTCCAGCCGTTCGGTCATCTCGGTCAGCATGGCGCGGAAGGAATCGACCGAAATCTCGCGCTCGTGCAGGTGCAGGATCTCGACGAAACGCGACATGTGCGTGCCCCTGAAATTGTGGGGCAGGGCGACGTACATGTTGAAGTTGGCGACCGTGTGCTGGTCGCCGCCCGAACGGTCGCGCACGCGCACCGGGTGGTACACGTCCTTGATGCCGACCTTGTTGATCGGGATCTGGCGCGAGTCCGCCCGTCCCTGGACGTCTTCAATGGGCGTCACGCTGGCGCTGCCCAGCGTTTCACCGATCGTTGCGGAAGGGCGGCTCATGCTCTGGTCCGGTCGCAGGGTCTGGTCGTCCATTCGGATGCTGGCGGGTCACGGATTCCCGCGGGGAGCGCCGAGTATACGAGACTCGGCCAGCGCTTGCCGCGAGGCGGGCACCGACCCGGCGTGCTTCAGGAGGCCCGGGTGGCGACCGCCGGGAGGGCGGGGCGGCGGTGGTCGGCCCAGATCCGCTGGACCTGCCGCTCGATGCCCGCGGCATCGATTCCGGCCATGACCAGGCAGTCCTCGCGGGAGCCATGCTCGATGAAGCGGTCGGCGATGCCGATGTGGTGGACGGTTGCCTCGGCCCCGTGCGCCGACAGGCACTCGCTGACCGCGCTGCCGGCGCCGCCGGCCACGACGTTTTCCTCGAGCGTGACGATGCACGAATGCGTTGCCGCGAGGCGGCACACCGTGTCCTCGTCCAGCGGCTTCACAAAGCGCATGTTGACCAGCGTGGCGTCGAGGCGCTCGGCGAGCGCGGCACAAGGCGCCAGCATCGTACCGAAAGCCAGCAACAGCAGACCGGAGCGACCTTCCCGGCGAACCTCGGCACGGCCCACCGGCAACGCGTCCATCCGCCTGGTGACCGGGACGCCAGGACCCTGGCCGCGCGGGTAGCGCACCGCGGCAGGTCCATCGAGCGAGACGGCGGTGTAGAGCATCTGCCGGCACTCGTTTTCGTCCGCCGGCGCCATCACCACCAGGTTCGGGATGCAGCGCAGGAACGACAGGTCGAACGCGCCCTGGTGCGTGGCGCCGTCGCCGCCGACGAGTCCGCCGCGGTCGATCGCGAACGTGACCGGCAGGCCCTGCAGCGCGACGTCGTGGATCAACTGGTCGTAGGCGCGCTGCAGGAACGTCGAGTAAATCGCGACGACCGGCCGCAGGCCTTCGCAGGCAAAGCCCGCGGCGAGCGTGACGGCATGCTGTTCGGCGATGGCGACGTCGAAATAGCGGTCGGGAAAACGCTTCGAGAACTCGACCAGTCCCGAGCCTTCACGCATCGCGGGCGTGATGCCGACGACGCGCGGATCGAGTTCGGCCATGTCGCACAACCACTGCCCGAAGATCTGCGAGTAGACGGGCCCCGTCGTCTTGTCCTTGAAAATGGTGCCGGCCTGGGCGTCGAAAGGACCTGGTCCGTGCCACTTGATCGGATCGGCCTCGGCCGGCGCGTAGCCCTTGCCCTTGCGCGTCACGACGTGCAGGAACTGCGGGCCTTCGAGGTCGCGCAGGTTGGTGAGCGTCTTCACCAGCGCGTCGAGATCGTGGCCGTCGATCGGGCCGAAGTAGTTGAACCCCATTTCCTCGAACAGCGTTCCGGGCAGCACCATGCCCTTGAAGTGTTCCTCCGAGCGGCGCGCGAGTTCCCAGACCGTCGGCATGCGGCGCAGGATCTTCTTGCCGCCTTCGCGCAACGCCGCGTAGGTCCGGCCGGAAAGCACGCGCGCGAAATAGTTCGAGAGCGCGCCGACGTTCTCCGAGATCGACATGTCGTTGTCGTTCAGGATCACGAGCACGTTCGCGTCGAGCGCGCCCGCGTGATTCAGCGCCTCGAACGCCTGGCCGGCCGTGATGGCGCCGTCGCCGATGACCGCGACGACCCGGCGCTTCTCGCCCTTGCTCTTCGCGGCGAGCGCCATGCCGATGGCCGCGCTGATCGAAGTGCTCGAGTGCCCGACGCCAAACGTGTCGTATTCGCTCTCGGAACGGCTGGGGAAAGGTGCGAGTCCGCCCTTGTGCTTGATCGTCTGCAGGCGGTTGCGCCGGCCGGTCAGGACCTTGTGGGGATAGGCCTGGTGGCCGACGTCCCACACCAGCCGGTCATGCGGCGTATCGAACACGTAATGCAGCGCGACCGTGAGTTCGACGGTGCCGAGGCCGGCAGCAAAATGGCCGCCCATCTGGCTGACCGTCTGGATCAGGAACTCGCGCAGTTCCCCGGCGAGCGGGACGAGCCTGGTTTCCGGCAGCTGGCGCAGGTCGGCTGGCGCCTCGATGCGCGACAGCAACGGATAAGGATCAGGGCGCGACATTACGGGGATTTTACACGCTGGCGGCCCGATTCCGCCGGATTAACAGTTGCGTGACAGCAACCAGTCGGACAGCTGGGACAGCGGGCCGTCAGCCCAACCATGCCGGGTGAGTTGCCGCTTTGCCTCCGCGTGCAGTTCCCGTACGCGCGCGCGCGCCGCCTCGAGGCCCACGAGCGCCGGGTAGGTGGGCATGCCGCGGGCTTCATCGCTGCCCGGAGGCTTGCCGATCACCTGCACGTCGCCCTCGACGTCGAGGATGTCGTCCTGGACCTGGAAGGCCAAGCCAACGCGTTCGCCGAACACTTCCAGCGCCGACAGTTGCTCGGTCCCGAGGCCCGCGC
>Ga0315292_10000365_pt1 | contig 20901 bp, 16 predicted proteins | sample YL17G13_0_MG_FD_204029 | JGI IMG/M metagenome (GOLD analysis project Ga0315292, IMG submission 204029) | Sediment microbial communities from Yellowstone Lake, YNP, Wyoming, USA - YL17G13_0 | ecosystem: Environmental > Aquatic > Freshwater > Lake > Sediment | place: USA: Wyoming | collected... | reverse complement strand
TATTCGGAGTCGTGCTGCTGCTCGTCGTCGGGGCCACGGTGGTCTCGCTCATCGCCACGACGAGCCTCGGCGTGATTGCGTTCGTGCCGCTGGCCGGCCTGGCGGTGATCCCGCTGCAACTGCTGGCGTGGCTCTTTCGTGGGCTGGTGTTTCAATACCTGGAGTTGAGCGCCCTTGGCGCCTACCTGGCGCTCTACCGACGCCACTTGTCCCCCGCCGCCGCAACCGGGCCGGGCCCCGCGCCCTGACGGATCGTGGCAAGGACTGTCCGATCATGATTGACTACGACGCGTTTCTCTCGCGTGCCGGTGCGCACATGCAGGGGTCGGCGATCCGCAAGATGGGGGTGGTCGCCGCGGGGATTCCCGACATCATTTCCTTTGCGCCCGGCTATCCCGACCCCGAGGTGTTCGCGTGGCGGGAGTTCGCCGAGATCGCGGCGACGCTGCTCAGCGGCGATCATCCGAACGCGCTGCAATACGGGCCGACGCGCGGCTACAAGCCGCTGGTCGGCGCGCTGCCCCAGATCCTCGCGTCGCGCGGCATCGCCGCCACCGAAGACGAGGTGCTCGTGACGACGGGGTCGCAGCAGGGCCTCGACCTCGTCGCCCGCATCCTCTGCAACCCCGGCGACGTCGTGCTGGTGGAGTTGCCGACCTACACCGGTGCCATTGCCGCGTTCAAGGACGTCCAGGCCGAACTGGTCGGCGTCCGGCAGGAACCGGACGGGATCGACCTCGGCGATCTCGACGCGGTCATCGTGCGGGAACGCAAGACCGGCAAGCGCGTGAACTGCCTCTACGTCGTCCCGAACTTCCAGAACCCGACGGGCGCGCTGATCAGCCTGGCGAAGCGGCGCGGCCTGCTCGACGTGGCGGCGCGCCACCACCTGCTCATCATCGAGGACGATCCGTACGGCGACCTCTACTTCGGTGAGAACGAGATGCCCCTCACGCGGCCCATCAAGGCCGACGATGCCGAGGGGCGGGTCGTGTACCTGAGCAGTTTTTCGAAGACGCTCGCCCCGGGGTTTCGCGTGGCGTGGATGGTCGCGCCCGGGCCCTTGACCGCAAAGCTCGACGTCGCCAAACAGGCGGCTGACCTGTGCACCGGCTCCCTCGATCAGCGCATCGTCTTCGAAGCCTGGAAGCGCGGCGTCCTCGCGTCGTCGGCCCCCGTGCTGCGCGCGCACTACCGCCGCAAGAAGGAGACGATGGAATCGGCGATGAAGGCGAAGATGGGCGACCTGGTCGCGTGGCAGGAGCCGCGGGGCGGGTTTTTCATCTGGGTCGCGCTGCCGGCGCACCTGAGCGGAGACCACCTGCTGCCGGCGGCGATGGCGGAGCGCATCGTCTACGTGGCCGGGGCGGCGTTCTTCGTGGACGGCAGCGGCCAGCACTTCATCCGCCTGTCGTTTTCGGCGCCGACCCACCAGCGGATTCTCGAAGGCGTCGGGCGCCTGGCGAACGTGATCGCGAAGGCGGCCGCCGCCGCGCGCTGAGGCCCTTTCAAAGAATGACGTTCACACGGTGTGCGTGTGGACCGGCCATAAGAGCCTGTAGGAAAACAAGTCCTGACAACGTTGTTTTCTGACAGGCGCTAATCGGACGTCACCGCGGCTGGCGGATCGGGGGCAGCACCTCGGGCGGGAGGCGGCGGCCCGGGATCGTCGTCCAGGGCACCAGCTCGGCCTCCGGCCACGAGCCCGTGCCCTTCACCGGCAGCGGATTGAACGGCGCCACTTCCGCGGGGAGTTCCTTTCCGGGCACGGTCTTCCATATTTCGAGCGGTGGTTCAGGCGACGGGCCGACGGCCACGGCCTGGCCGCCGCCGCTCAGGAAGACGAGCCTTGGCATGTCGGTGGTGCCCTCGGTCGGCAGGAACGGCCGGTGCAGCGGGCGGCCCGGCAGGCCGACGACGCAGGCCGGCGCGCCGGTGGCCACGTCGAAGCAGCGCAACTCGGGCGCGACCTGCGCCAGCACGATGAAGCCCCCCACGAAGAGCGGGCCGCCGACCGGTCGCGACATCAGCGGGCGCTGCCAGCGCAGGTCGCCGTGGCGGCGATCCAGCGCGCGGAGCATGTTGTCCATCGACACGACGTAGACGCGCCGGGCGTCGGCGACCGCCGTGCTCGCGACGTCGCCGCCGACGCGCATCTTCCACTGCACCAGGCCGTTCTTCGGATCGAGCGAGTAGAAGTAGTCGTTGGTGCCGCCGGCGAAGACGCGGTCCGGAAACGCCGTCAACGACAGCACACGGCCGTAGACGGTGCGGGTCCAGATGGCGTGTCCCGTGGCGGCATCAATCGCGACGACACGCCCGTCCTCGACGCCGGCGAACACCACGCCGTCGAGCCAGACCGGCACGGCGGTGATGCGCGCCCCGAGCGTGCTGCGGGACACGATGCGGCCCGTGTCGGCATCGAGCACGACGATGTCCTGCCGCTGCGTCGCGATCGCCACGCGGCCGGTCCCGCCGCTGGGCGGGAGCAGGACGGGCGCGTCGACCGACTGCGTCCACCGCTCCGCGCCGGTGGCGGCGTCCAGCGCCCAGAGCCGCGCGCCATCGGCCCCGATCACCAGGCCGTCGAGCGCGAGCGGCGCGACGGTGGCGGTCCGTGTGACGGACCAGACACGCTGGCCGGAGCGGTGGTTGACGGCAACGATCGTGCCGTCGCGCAGCGGCGCGAACATCAAGGTCAGGTCAATCGCGGGGGGCACCGAGGGGGCGCTCTCGAGCGGCACGCTCCAGAGCACGGTACCGTTCCACGTCGGCACCGACGCTGCTATCGGAGGCGCCTGCGTCGGCCGGCCGATCCGCGTCGGGTCGTCCTGGGAGCCCTGCGCGCAGGTGGGCGCGGCGGACGCGGCGCACAGCGCCAGGGCGAGGGCGGCGACGGCGCCGACGACGCCGACGGCGCCGTCGCCCTGGCGCCGACGCCACGCCGGGTTGCCGGCGGAGCCAGATGACGTGTCCGCGCGCTCAACCACCCCGCTATAATACGACAAGAACTCCAGACAGTCGTGACGTGACGCCGCAGTTGCGGCGCGCCGGCCTGCGGTAATTCCTGTGAGACACCAGACGATCGTCATCCTCGACTTCGGATCGCAATACACGCAGCTCATCGCGCGGCGGCTCCGCGAGGTGTCGGTGTTCGCGGAGATCGTGCCGTGGCACGATCCCGTGGAGGCGATTCGGGCCCGGCGTCCCGTCGGGATCATCCTGTCGGGGGGGCCGCGCAGCGTGCGTGAGGCCGACGCCCCGCGCATCGACCGGGCGGTGTTCGATCTGGGCGTGCCGGTCCTCGGCGTCTGCTACGGCATGCAGCTGATGAGCGACGTCCTCGGTGGCCGCGTGGCGCGGGCCCCGCAACGCGAATACGGGCCGGCGATCGTGCACGCGGAGGAACCCCGCGGCGCGCTGTTGGCCGACGTGCCCGCCGCGATGGAGGTCTGGGCGAGCCACGGCGACCTGGTGGCCGAGGCGCCGCCGGGATTCCGCGTGGTGGCGACCAGCGCGAATGCGCCGGTGGCCGCCATGGAGGACGGCGCGCGCCGTCTGTTCGGCCTGCTGTTCCATCCCGAAGTCGCGCACTCGACGCACGGGGCGGCGATCCTCCGGCAGTTCGCCTTCGGCGCCTGCGGATGCACGGGCGACTGGGACATGGGGGCGTACGCGGACGAAGCGGTCGCGGGCATCCGCGGGCAGGTGGGGGAGGGCCGCGTCATCTGCGCGCTCAGCGGCGGCGTCGACTCGACGGTCGCCGCGCTGCTGATGCACCGCGCGGTCGGCGACCGGCTGACGTGCGTGTTCGTGGACAACGGCGTCTTGCGGCTCGACGAGGGCGCGCAGGTGGATCGCCGGCTCAGGGACAAGTACCAGCTGCCGGTGGTGTGTGTCGACGCGTCGGCGCGCTTCGTCGCGGCGCTGGCAGGCGTGACCGATCCCGAGCAGAAGCGGAAGATCATCGGCGGCCTGTTCATCGACGTGTTCGAGGACGTCTCCGCCAGGCTTGGCGGGTTCGACTACCTCGGGCAGGGGACGCTCTATCCCGACGTCATCGAGTCCACGTCGGTCGTGGGGCCGTCGGCCGCGATCAAGAGCCACCACAACGTCGGCGGGCTGCCCGACACGATGCGGCTCAAGCTGGTGGAACCGCTGCGGCTCCTGTTCAAGGACGAGGTGCGGCAACTCGGGCGCTCCCTCGGGCTGGACGAGGAGTTCGTGACGCGGCAGCCGTTCCCCGGCCCCGGCCTCGCCGTGCGCATCGTCGGCGAGGTGACCGCGGCGCGCCTGGACCTGCTGCGTCGCGCCGACGCGGTGGTGGTGGAGGAGATCAAGCGGCACGGGTGGTACGGCCGACTGTGGCAGAGCTTCGCGGTGCTGCTGCCGGTGAAGAGCGTCGGCGTGATGGGCGACGAGCGGACCTACGAGTACACGATCGCGATTCGGGCCGTCGAGAGCCGCGACGGCATGACGGCGGACTGGGCGCGCCTTCCGGCGGACCTGCTGGCGACGATGTCCACGCGCCTGGTGAACGAAGTGCGCGGGATCAACCGGGTGGTCTACGACATCAGCTCGAAGCCGCCCTCGACGATTGAGTGGGAGTGACATGGCCGAGTTCGTCCATCTCCACCTGCACACGGAATACTCCCTGCTCGACGGCGCCTGCCGCATCGGCGAACTGCTCGACGAGGCGAAGCGCCTCGAGATGCCGGCGCTGGCCGTCACCGAGCACGGCAACCTGTTCTCGGCGATCGTGTTCCACGACAAGGCGCGGAAGGCCGGCGTCAAGCCGATCATGGGCTGCGAGGTGTACGTCGCGCCGGCCAGCCGGCTGCACAAGAGCAGTTCGCCCGGCGAGACGTCGAACCACCTGATCCTGCTGGCCGAGACGCTCGAGGGGTTCCGCAACCTGGTGACGCTGACCTCGTCGGCGTACACCGAGGGGTTCTACTACAAGCCCCGGATCGACAAGGATCTGCTCGCGCAGCACAGCGCGGGGCTCATCGGCCTCAGCAGCTGCCTGAAAGGGGAGATCCCGAGCGAGCTGCGCGCGGACCAGACGCAGCGGGCGATGAAGGCGGCCGCGACGTATCGCGACATCCTGGGCGCAGGGAACTTCTTCCTCGAGCTCCAGTTCATGGGCATCGAGGACCAGAAGCTGGTCAACAACGGCCTGCTGCCCCTGGCGCGCGACCTCGAGATGCCGCTGGTGTGCACCAACGACGTGCACTACCTGCGGCGCGACGACTACCGCGCGCACGACATGCTGCTCTGCATCGGCACCGGCAAATCGGTGAACGACGCCGATCGCATGAAGTACTACGGCGACCAGTTCTACCTGAAGACGCCCGAGGAGATGGCGCAGGTGTTCGGCCATGTCCCGGAGGCGCTCCGGAACACGGTGGCCATCGCCGAGCGGTGCAACGTCGACCTGTCCGACAGCGGGCCCTACCTGCCGAACTTCCAGGTGCCCGAGGGCTTCACCGTCGACAGCTACTTCGAGCACAGGGTGCGGCAGGGTTTCGAGATGCGCCTGCCGCGGCTGCAGGGGGTGAACGCCGCGGGCAGCCTCCGGCACACGATCGAGGAGTACCGCGCGCGGCTGCAGTACGAGATCGACGTCATCAAGCGGATGCAGTACCCGGGCTACTTTCTGATCGTCTGGGACTTCATCCGCTACGCCAGGGAGCAGGACATCCCGGTGGGCCCGGGCCGCGGCTCCGCGGCGGGCAGCCTGGTCGCCTACTGCTTGAAGATCACCGACGTGGACCCGCTCCAGTTCGACCTCCTGTTCGAGCGCTTCCTGAACCCGGAACGCGTCTCGCTGCCGGATATCGACATCGATTTCTGCGAACGGCGCCGCGGCGAAGTCATCGAGTACGTCACGCGCAAGTACGGCCGGGAAAACGTCGCGCAGATCATCACGTTCGGCACGATGAAGGCGAAGGCCGTCGTGCGCGACGTCGGCCGCGTCATGGACATGAGCTACGCGGACGTCGACAAGGTCGCGAAGCAGATCCCGGCCGCGCTCGACATGACGCTGGACAAGGCCGTCCAGGAGAACCCGGTGCTCCGGGACATGGAGCAGAACGACGCGCGCGTGGGCGAACTGCTCGGCATCGCGCGGCGCCTCGAGGGCATGGCGCGGCATGCCTCGGTGCACGCCGCCGGCGTCGTGATCACCCCGAAGCCGGTCACCGAGTTCGCGCCGCTCTACAAGGGGAGCCGCGACGAAATCACGACCCAGTGGGGCATGAAGGAGATCGAGCGGATCGGTCTGCTCAAGATGGACTTCCTGGGCCTGAGCACCCTGACCCTCGTGCACGACGCCCTCGCGCAGATCGAGGCGACGACGGGCACGCGGCTGGTGATGGAGGACCTGCCGCTGACCGACGCGAAGACGTTCGACCTGTTCTGCGAGGGCCAGACGCTGGGGATCTTCCAGTTCGAGAGCTCGGGCATGCGGCAGATCCTGCGCCAGGCCCGGCCGCGGAAGTTCGAGGACCTCATCGCGTTGAACGCCCTCTACCGCCCGGGGCCGATCAAAGGCGGCATGATCGACGACTTCATCAACCGCAAGCACGGGCGCGTCGAAGTCCGCTACGAGCTGCCGCAGCTCAAGCCCATCCTCGAGGAGACCTACGGCGTCATGGCCTACCAGGAGCAGGTCATGCGCGTGGCGAGCGAACTCGCCGGCTTCTCGCTGGGCGAGGCCGACCTGTTGCGCAAGGCCATGGGGAAGAAGAGCGCCGATCTGATGAAGGCGCAGCGCGAGTCGTTCATGCTCGGGGCGACCGGCCGCGGCGTCAACCCGAAAAAGGCGACGCGCGTCTTCGACCTGATGGAGCAGTTCGCGGGGTACGGCTTCAACAAATCGCACTCCACGACCTACGCGCTGCTCGCCTATCACACCGGCTACCTGAAGGCGAACTACCCCTGGCACTTCATGGCCGCGCTGCTGACCATCGAGTCGCAGAACACCCTGAAGCTCGCGATGTACCTCCACGAGTGCCGCGAGCTGCACGTGCCCATCCTCCCGCCCGACATCAACGCCAGCGACCTGGCGTTCACCGTCAAGCCGGACGGCGTGCGGTTCGGCCTCGGCGCCGTGAAGAACGTCGGCGAGGGCGCCATCCAGGCCGTCCTGACGGTGCGGAAGGCACAGGGCGGCATCGCGTCGCTCTACCGTCTCTGCGAGGACGTCGACCTGCGCGTCATCAACAAGCGCGTGCTCGAGAGCCTCATCAAGGGCGGAGCCCTCGACGGCCTGGCGTCGGCCGGAACGTCGGCCGAGACGTCCGCCTGGAAACCGGCCGCCAGCCTGCGTCCGAGGCTGCTCGCCGCGCTGGACGGCGCCGTGGACTACGGTACCCGCCACCAGCGCGATCGCGCCAAGGGGCAGGCGCAGCTGTTTGGCGGTGGCGGCGACGACGGCGACACGCCGCAGGCCGACCTGCCGCTGCCGCAGGCGGCGGCGTGGACCGAGGTGCAGCACCTCGCCTTCGAGAAAGAGGCGCTCGGCCTCTATCTCAGCGGGCACCCGATCGATCGACACAAGTCCGACCTCGAGGCGTATGGCGCCAGGAGCCTCGCGGATCTGCTGGCCGCGCAGGAGCCGCCCGAGGACGGCGGCGAGGAAGAGGCCACGGGAGGGCCGCCGCGCGCGCCGACGCGCATCAGCGAGGACGTCTCCGTCGGCGGGATCGTGGCGTCGATTCGCCCGTTGAAGACGCGGAAGGGCGACCGCATGGCCGCCTTCATGCTGGATGACCCGCACGGCACCCTCGAGGTCGTCGTCTTCCCCGAGGCGTTCTCGAAGGCGGCCGCCCTCATCCAGGCCGATGCGCTGGTGCTTGTGAAGGGAAAGTTCGAGCGCGACGAAGACTCCACGCGGTTGCTGGCGTCCGAGGTGCTGCCGATCGAGACGGTGCGGGCGCAGATCACGCAGGAAGTGCTGATTCACGTCACCACGCCGCCGCACGACCGGCGAACGTTCGAGCAGCTGTACGACGTCCTCGGGCGGCATCGCGGCGATCGCCGCGTCGCCTTCATCCTCACCGCTGCCGACGCCACGCCGCCGATGCGGGTACGCGTCGACGTCGCAGGCCAGTTGCGGGTGCGGCCGTCGGACCGCCTCGTGGCGGATCTGGAACGGATCTGCGGGACCGGGACCGTCGTCCTGCGATAGGATCGAAGGAACCACGGGAGATGTATGCCGGCTGATTTGCTGGATTTCGAAGAACCCCTCGGCGTCCTGGCGAAGGAAATCGAGGCCCTGAGCATGATGCCGCGGACCGAGGCGCGCGTCGCGGACATCGAACGGCTGGGGGCGCGCATCCGCGCGCTGCGTGCGGAGATCTTCACCACCCTCACCCCGTGGCAGGTCGTCCAGGTGGCGCGGCACGCGGGCCGGCCGGGCACGCTGGACTACATCGAGCGTCTCTTCGGCGACTTCGTTGAGATGCACGGCGATCGCCGGTTTGCCGACGACCTCGCGATCGTGTGCGGCACGGCGACCTTTCGCGGGCGCCAGGTCCTCGTGCTGGGCCATCAGAAAGGCCGCTCGACGAAGGAGAAGATCCAGCGCAATTTCGGCTACGCGCGGCCCGAGGGCTACCGGAAAGCGCTGCGCGCCATGCGGATGGCCGAGAAGTTCGGCCGCCCGGTCATCGTCTTCATCGACACGCCGGCGGCGTACCCGGGCATCGAGTCCGAGGAACGCGGGGTGGCCGAAGCCATCGCCGTCAACCTGCGCGAGATGGCGGTGCTCGACGTGCCGGTGATCGTCGCGGTGTGCGGCGAGGGCGGCAGCGGCGGTGCACTGGGTCTGGCCATCGGCGATCGCGTCCTCATGCAGCAGTTCGCGATCTACAGCGTCATTCCGCCCGAGGGCTGTTCGGCGATCCTCTGGCGCGATTCGAACCGAAAAGTGGAGGCGGCTGCGGCCCTCAAGATCACGGCGCCCGACCTGCTGCACGCGGCCATCGTGGACGCCATCGTGCCCGAGCCCCTCGGCGGCGCGCACCAGGACCCGGCCGAGGCGGCGTCGCTGCTGGGCGCCGCCATCGAGGCGGCGCTGGCCGAGGTCTGCGCGCTGGCGTCGGCAGACCGGCTCGAACAACGGTACGCCAAATTCCGCGGCATGGGCCGCCTGGGGATCGATTTCGTCGATGCGGCGGGAGACGCCGCACCGGCGCCGCGGCCGCGCTGATGGTCGCCTGCGTCTGGGATCATCTCGCCTGCGACGATGTGCAGGCGCTCGCGCTGGCGGAGGACCTCGGCCTGGATCCCGCCATCGGGCGCCTGCTCGTGCTGCGCGGCATCACCGACGCCGCCTCCGCCCACCGGTTCCTGCACCCGTCCATCGATCAGCTGCACGATCCGTGGCTGCTGGCGGACATGGGCAGAGGCGTCGATCGCCTCGTAAGGGCGATTGCCGCCCGGGAGCAGGTCGCGATCCACGGCGACTACGACGTCGACGGCATCACGGCGACCGTCATCGTCCGCCGCACGCTGGAGCTGCTGGGGGCCGACGTCGTGCACTTCGTGCCCGAGCGGGTGCGGGACGGCTACGGTCTCAACACGCCGGCGATCGAACGGCTTGCCGCCCAGGGCGTGCGCCTGATCGTGTCGGTGGATTGCGGGATCCGCGGCATGGACGCCGCCATCCGCGCGCGGGAGCTCGGCGTCGATCTCATCGTCACGGACCATCACGAGCCCGACGAGGAACTGCCGCAGGCGCTGGCGGTCATCAATCCGAAGCGGCGGGACTGTCCGTATCCAGACAAGCACCTGGCGGGCGTGGGCGTGGCCCTGAAGCTGGTGCAGGCGCTGTGCCGCCGGGCGGGCAAGGATCAGTGGCTGCCGGGGTTCCTGAAGCTGGCGGCCATCGGCACGCTGGCCGACGTGGTGCCCGTGCTCGGGGAGAACCGCGTCATCGCGAAGCTGGGGCTCGACCTGCTCTCGCGCGGCCCGCACAAGGCGGGATTGCGGGCGCTTATCGAGGCCTCGGGGCTGGCGGGCAAGGCGATCGAGGGGTATCACGTCTCGTTCATGATCGCGCCGCGCGTGAACGCCGCCGGGCGCATGAGCACGCCGGACATCGCGCTGCGGCTGCTGCTGGCCTCCGACGACAGCATGCTGGACGAGGCGCGCGGGCTCGCCGCGCAGCTCAACACGGAGAACGAGCGCCGGCAGGCCGAAGAGCGAACGGTGGTCGCCGAGGCGAAACGGCTGGTCGAGCACGATCCGGACATCGGCGCCCGGACTGTGCTGGTGGTCGCCGGGGAGGGCTGGCACCGCGGCGTGATCGGGATCGTCGCCTCGAAGCTGGTCGAGGCGTATCACCGCCCGGCGATCGTGATTAGCACCGACGGCGACGAGGCGCACGGGTCGTGCCGCAGCATTCCGGCGTTCGACATCCTGTCCGGCCTCGACGCGTGCAAGGCCCACCTGGTGCGCTTCGGCGGGCACCGCGTGGCGGCGGGTCTCACCATGGAGCGGTCGCGGATCAAGGCCTTTCGCGACGCGATCGCCGCCTTCGCGGAGGAGCGCCTCGGGCCCGAGGACCTGCGCCCGCGGATCCGGATCGACGGGCAGCTGGGCTTCCGGCAGATCACGCCGCGCCTGATGGACGGGCTCAGGCGCCTGGCGCCGTTCGGCATCGGCAACCCCCGGCCGACCTTCTGGACGGCGGGCACACAGGTGGCCGACGGCCCGCGGCGGCTGAAGGAACGCCACCTGAGCATGAGCCTCCGGCAGGACGGGGTCGCCCTCCGGGGCCTGTTCTGGCGGGCGGCGGAGCGGGCGTCCGCCATCGAGGCGGCGCGGACGGGACTGGACGTGGCGTACTCCGTCGATCAGAATACGTTCAACGGCACGACGTACCTGGAACTGACCCTGGCTGACGTGCGTGCCGCGGAGCCGTCCGCGTCATGAGGTGGCAGCAGAAACTGCGCGTCGGGATCGCCCTGTTCGGCATCGGGTTCGTCCTCTTTCTGTACGTCGCGATGCGGACGCCGAAGGGCCGTGAGCAGGCGCCGGTGAACGTGGCGCGCCTCGACCGCACGGCGGCGGCCGAGAGCACCGGCGGGGAGATCCGGCGCTTCGGCGTCTCGACCGAGCACTTCCGCGTCGAGTACGAGAATTTTCTGGCGTATCCCGACGGCCGGCAGAAGTTCATCGGGGCGCGCGTGTACGTGGACAAGCGGGCCGGGCGCAATTTCAAGGTGACGTCGAAGGAACTCGATGCGGGCGCCGGGGGGGACGCGGCCCAGGCGCGCGGCGACGTCACGCTGACGGCGAGCGACGGGCTGCTGGTGAAGACCGACGCCGCCTCCTACAGCCAGAAGGAAGGCATCGTGCGCGCGCCGGGCCCGGCGACCTTCTCGCGTGCCCGGCTGTCGGGCAGTTCCGTCGGCATGACCTACGACGAGAATCGCGATCTGCTGTGGCTGCTCGACCAGGCGGTGATCACGCTCGCGCCGGAGACGCCCGGCGAGCAGCCGGTGGACATCACGGCCGGCGCGGCGGGCTTCGCGCGCGCCGATCACTACGTGCGGTACCAGCGCGGTTTCACGCTGGTCACCGGGCCGCGGGTGCTCAGCAGCGATGTCGCCACGGCGTATCTCGATCCCGAGGGCGAGAAGGTCGAGACGCTGGAGATGAAGGGCCACGCGAAAGTGGCCGGCGTGGGCGAGGGCGCCGGGGCGCTGCGTCTGATGCAGTCGGACGCCATCAACCTGGAGTTCGCGGCGGACGGCCGGACGCTGCGCGGGGCGATGCTGGCCAGCCCCGCCCCGCAGCGGGCGTCGGTGGACTTGAGCACGGCCGACGCGGGCGATCGGCGGGTGTCCGGCCAGTGGATCGACATCCGTTTCGCCGAGGACGGCGCGACCGTCACGTCGCTGACGGTGCGTGACGCCGTGCAGCTGGACCTGCCGGCCGCGGGCGCCGAGCCCGCCCGCACCATCACGTCGGCCACGCTGGTGACGAAGGGCGATCCGGGGAAGTCGCTGAACGCGGCCCGCTTCGACGACCACGTCGAGTACCGCGAGCAGCGACCCGGCGCCGCGGCGCGCGTCGTCCGGTCGCGCGCGCTGGATCTGTCGACGCAGCCGGGACTGGGCGCCATCGACAGCGCGCACTTCACCGGGGCCGTCCGGTTCGAAGAAGACAGGACGGCGGCGGCGGCCGGGGACGTGCAGTACTTCGTCGGTCGCGGCATCGTCCTGCTCGACGGCGTCGACGACACGACGGGTCTCGTTCCCAGAGTCGCCGACGGGCAGGTCACCATCGACGGCCGCCACATCGAGATGGCGCTGGACAGCAAGCAGATCACGGCGAAGCAGGACGTGCGCAGCGTCATGGTGGCGGCCAGCGAGCGCGGGGCCGGCGCGCCGGGTGGCACGCCCCGCCGTGCCGGGATGCTGAAACCGGATCAGCCGGTCAACGCGATGTCCGAGGTGCTGAACTACGACAGCGCCTCGCGGCTGGCGGTGTACGAATCGGTGGCGCCCGCGCGGGCGCGGTTGTGGCAGGGTGACACGACGATCACGGGCGACACGATCACCGTGGACGACGCCACCGGGAACCTGTCGGCCAAGGGACGCGTGGCCTCGACGCTGATGCTGGAGCAGCGCAACGAGAAGACACAGGCGCTGGAGCGCTCGCCGAGTACTGCGAGCGCGAACGACCTGGTCTACGAGGACGCGCAGCGGCGGGCGACCTACACCGGCGGCGCCCACGTGGTCGGGGCGCAGGGCGACATGCGTGGCGCGAAGATCGAGCTCTATCTGAAGGACGGCGGCAGCGAACTCGATCGCGTGGAAGGCTACGGCGCCGTCCAGCTGCGCGATGGGCTGCGGGTGGCCACCGGCGATCGGCTGAGCTTCTTCGATGCCGACGGCCGCTACGTGATGGTGGGTGCGCCGGTGAGGATTGTCGCGGACTGCCGCGAAACCACCGGCCGGACGTTGACATTCTTCAGGGACGTCAAGAACATCATCGTCGATCCGAGCGACGAACTGCGCACGCTCACCGTGTCCGTTCCCGGGTGCGTGGCGAAGGGTATGCACTGAATGGCCGCGCTCAAGACGGAAGCGCTGACGAAATCGTACGGCGGGCGGACGGTGGTCCGCGGCGTCAGCGTCGAGGTGCGATCCGGCGAGGTGGTCGGATTGCTCGGGCCGAACGGCGCCGGCAAGACGACGACCTTCTACATGACGGTGGGGCTGGCGACGCCCGACTCCGGGCGGGTGCTGCTCAATGGCGAGGACATCACCAACGACCCGATGTACGTCCGCGCCCGCAAGGGGGTCGGATACCTCCCGCAGGAGCCGTCGGTATTCCGCGGGCTGACCGTCGAGCAGAACATCTACGCGATCCTCGAGACGCTCGACCTCAAGGCCTCCGAGCGGCGGGCGCGGCTGCGGGCGCTGCTGAACGAGCTCAATCTCGCCCCGCTGGCGGACTCCCCGGCGTATACGCTCTCGGGCGGCGAGCGGCGCCGCGTCGAGATCACACGCGCGCTGGTGATCTCGCCGCAGTTCATCCTGCTGGACGAGCCGTTCGCCGGCATCGATCCCATCGCGGTCGCCGATATCCAGAAGATCATCTCGCACCTGAGCGAGCGGGGCATCGGGGTGCTCATCACCGACCACAACGTGCGCGAGACGCTCCGAATCACGGACCGCGCGTACATCGTGACCGACGGCCAGATCTTCCGGAGTGGCACGCCCGACAGCCTCGCGGCCGATGAAGACGTCCGGCGCATCTACCTCGGCGCGGATTTCCGGCTGGACTGAGCCCCCCCGAAGCACTACACTCCGGTCTAGCAGCTATGGCGCTCCAGCAGAAACTCCACACGAAACTCCTCCAGAAACTGATCCTGACGCCCTCCCTGCAGCAGGCGATCAAGCTGCTGCCCATGTCCACCCTCGAACTGGCCGATCTGCTGAACCAGGAGGTGGTCGAGAATCCCATGCTCGAGGAGGTGCCGTCGGAGGACGCCCAGCAGGCCGAGGCGGCCAGCGCCGACAAGGCGGTCGGGGATGGCGACCCTGCGGCGCCGAAGCCCGACAACTGGGACGACGGCGACTATGCCTACTTTTTTGGCGACTATCTCGACGACGGCTACCGTCCGCGGACGCAGCACGAAGTCAAGGAATTGCCGCCGATCGAGAACACGCTGTCGACGGCCTCCTCGCTGACCGATCACCTCGAATGGCAGCTCTCCCTGCAGGCGCCCGACGACACGACGCGCGCCATCGGCGGCGCCATTATCGGCAACCTGGACGACGACGGGTACCTGGTCGCGTCGGTGGACGAGATCGCGGCCATGGGCGAGTGGTCGCCCGACCAGGTCGAGAAGACGCTGCGGATGATGCAGGGCTTCGACCCCATCGGCGTCGCCGCGCGCGACCTGCAGGAATGCCTCTGGCTGCAGCTGCGGCACCTCGGCCAGGAGGGCAGCCCGGCCGAGAAGATCGTCACCGAGCACCTGCGGCTCCTGCAGAACCACCAGGTGCCCGAGCTGGCGAAGCGGCTGGGCCTGGCGATCGACGACATCAAGCAGCACATCGAGATCATCCGGCACCTCGATCCGAAGCCGGGCAGCCGCTTCAACCGCCGCGACTCGCAGTACGTGATCCCCGACGTGTACGTCATCAAGGTCGAGGACCAGTACGTCGCGGTGCTGAACGAGGACGGGTTGCCGCAGTTGCGCATCAGCCCCGTGTACCGGCGGCTGCTCGACAAGAGCGCCGACAACACGGAGGAGACGCGGGCGTACGTGAAGGACAAGTTCCGCTCGGCGCTCTGGCTGATCAAGTCCGTCGAACAGCGGCAGAAGACGATCCACAAGGTCGCGACCAGCATCATCACGTTCCAGAAGGAGTTCCTCGATCACGGCATCGAATTCCTCCGGCCGCTGGTGCTCCGCGACGTGGCCAATGACATCGGCATGCACGAGTCGACCGTCAGCCGCGTCGTGACGAACAAGTACATGCACACGCCCCAGGGCGTGTTCGAAATGAAGTACTACTTCCATAGCGGGATCAGCAGTTCCTACGGCGAGAGCGTGTCGTCGGTCACCATCAAGCAGCGCATCAGGAAGATCATCGAAGCGGAGGACAACCGCAAGCCGCTGAGCGACTCGAAGATTGTCTCCATCCTGCAGAAGGAGGGCCTCGTCCTGGCTCGGCGGACGATCGCGAAGTACCGCGAGGAACTGAAGATTCCCACCTCCAACCAGCGCAAGATCCTCTATTGAGGCCATCATGCGACTCGCACTGACAGGAAGACACGTCGAGATCACGCCGGGCATCCGGCTCCTCGTCACCAGGAAGATCGCCAGGATCGATCGCGTGCTGAACACGAAAGCGGTGTCCGGCCAGGTCGAACTGTGGCTCGAAAAGTTCCGGCATGTCGCGAAGGTGCACGTCCATGCCCGCGGCGGCCACATGCTGAAGGGCCGGGCCGTCGCGACCAGCTGGGAGGAAGCCCTCACTGAGGCCGTGGACCGGATCGTGCAGCAGGCCCACACGCTGAAGGGGAAGTGGCAGGAGCGCAAGCGCGAGGCCCGCCCCGTCACGCGCATCCTCGTCGGGCCGTCGACCAGGCTCGATCAGGTGCAGCGCATCGTCCGGTCGCGCCGGTACCCCGTGAAACCCATGACGCTCGAGGCCGCCGCGGCCGCCGTCGGACCGTCCCCCGACGCGTTCATCGTGTTCCGCCACGCGAGCACCGACGCCCTGAGCGTCATGTTCCGGCGCAAGGACGGCGACCTCGGGTTGATCGAGCCGGAGGCCTGAGCGCCGTCAGGGGGCTCTGCGCGTTATGACATCGGCCGTTGCGGGTGTTGCTGTCCATGCGCTCCTGCGCGTCCGCGGGGAGGCGCCCAGCCTGGACATCCAGGTCCTGGCCGGCGCCACCGGCCTCGAACGGCTGATCCATAGCCCGTACGTCCTGAAGACCGGCCTGGCGCTGGTCGGCTACGAGGCCTACCTCCAGCCGGGCCGGGTGCTCGTCCTGGGCGGCAGCGAACTGGGCTACCTCCAGAGCCTCGTGTCGGATGCGCGCGTCCAGGCCCTGACGCGACTCTTCGCCTGCGACATTCCGTGCATTCTCATTACCCACGGGCGGCCGGCGCCCGACGAGCTGCTCGCGGTCGCGGACGGCGCCGCGGTGCCCCTCCTCCGCACCTCGCACGCGACGCCGATGGCCATCGCCAGGCTGACCAGCTTTCTCGAGGACACGCTCGCCGAGCGGATGCTGCTGCACGCGGTCCTGATGGACATCCTCGGCCTCGGCGTGCTCATCGTCGGGGACAGCGGCATCGGCAAGAGCGAGTGCGCGCTGGATCTCGTGTTGCGGGGCCACCGCCTCGTGGCCGACGACACGGTCGAGATCCGCCGGCGGGCGGAGTCGGTCCTCATCGGCGCCTGCCCGGATCTGACCCGTCACCACATGGAGATCCGCGGGCTCGGGGTGATCAACGTCCGCGACCTGTTCGGCATCGCCTCCACGCGGCGATCGAAGCGCGTCGAGCTGGTCGTCCAGCTGGAGCGGTGGGAGGTGGGGCGCGCGTACGAGCGGCTCGGCCTCGACGACGCGTGCTTCGAGCTGATGGGGCTGCGGGTGCCGCTCATCCGCATGCCGGTCGCGCCCGGGCGCAGCCTGGCCAACCTGGTGGAGGTCGCGGCGCGCAATCAGCTGCTGCGTGTCCGCGGCCATCACGCGGCGCGCGAACTGGCCGCGCGGCTCGAGGAGACACTGCGGACCGGCGCACTGGCGCCGGTCGCGGAGGGCGAGGAGCCCGGGGAGCCGGAGAACGAGTGATGGCGAAGGCGCGCGCGACATCGATCGGCCCGGCGGCGGCGCACGCCCGGTTCGTGGTGATTACGGGGCTGTCCGGCGCGGGGAAGTCGCAGGCCATCCGGGCGATGGAGGACCTGGGCTACTTCTGCGTCGACAACCTGCCCACCATGCTGATCCCGACGATGGCGTCGCTCGCCAATCGCGCGGGGTCCGATCTCGAGCAGGTGGCCATCGTCGTCGACGTGCGCGAGGGGGCGTTGTTGTCGGAGTTCCCGCGGACGTACCGGAAGGTGTGCCGGATGCGCGCGCTCCGGCCGCTGCTCATCTTCCTGGAATCGAATGATGCGACGCTGGTGCGGCGGTTCAGCGAGACCCGCCGGCCGCACCCGCTGGCGCACAACCGGCCGGTGCTCGAAGGGATCCAGGAGGAGCGGCGCCTGCTCAAGCCGATCCGCGCCCTGGCCGACGAAATCGTGGACACCTCCGCGCTCACCGTCCACGAGCTGCGGGACACGTTCATGTCGCTGGCCCGGGGCACGCGGCACGCGCGGCGGATGCAGGTCACGTTCCTGAGCTTCGGCTTCAAGCATGGGCTGCCGCTCGAGGCGGACCTCGTGTTCGACGTCCGCTACCTGCCGAACCCGCACTTCGTGGCGCGGCTGCGCCCCCTGTCCGGGCGCGACCTGCCCGTCATCGCGTACATGGAGAAACACCCGGCCACCCTCGATACCGTCGTTCGGCTCACGTCGCTGCTGCAGTTTCTGATCCCGCAGTATGCCGGCGAGGGCAAGGCCTACCTGACCGTGGCCGTCGGCTGCACCGGGGGACAGCACCGGTCCGTCTACATCGCGGAACAACTGCGGCGCGGCGTCGGAGCCGTGGACGGCATCCGCCTTCACGTGCGGCACCGCGACGCGTCGCGGCGGGCCTGACGCGGCAGCGCCGCAAGGAGTGGCATGGTGATTGGCGTGGTCGTGGTGACTCATGGGCAGCTCGCCACCGAGCTGCTCAACGCCGCCGAGGCGATTGTCGGGGACTTGCCGCAGTTTGCGGCGGTCTCGATCGGCTGGCACGACGACATGGACGATGCGCGCGAGGAACTCCGTCTGGCCATCGTCCGCGTCCAGGGCGAGTCGGGCGTCCTCCTGCTCACCGACATGTTCGGCGGCACGCCGTCAAACCTCGGCCTCACCTTCCTCGAGCCCGACCGCGTGGAGGTGGTGACGGGCGTGAACCTGCCGATGCTGATCAAACTGACCAGCGTCCGCCAGTCGCGGGACCTGCTTGGCGTGGCGCGCGAACTGCGGGACACCGGGCGCCAGGCGATTCATGTCGCGTCGGACCTGCTCCGCGGCGAGTCGAAGAGCTGACGCGCATGGTCAGGCGTACGGTCACCGTCCGGAACACCCTCGGCGTGCACGCCCGCGCCGCCGCCAGGTTCGTCCACGCCGCCAGCGCGTACGCGGCGCGCGTCACCGTCGCCCGCGGCGATCGTGTCGTCGACGGCAAGAGCATCCTCGGCGTGCTGCTGCTGGCGGCGGCGAAGGGGACCGACCTCACCATTACCGCCGACGGCGCCGACGAGCGCGAGGTCCTCGAGGCGCTCTGCGGGCTGGTCGAGTCGGGGTTCGGGGAAGGGCCGTGCATCGCCTGACGGGCCTGGCCGTCTCGCCGGGGATCGCGTGGGGCCCCGCGGCGCTGCTGCTGAACCGCGGCCTCGCGCTGCGGTACGCGATCGCCGCCCCTCACGTGGCGCGGGAAGTGGCGCGCCTGGACGAGGCCCGCGAGGCCACGGCGCGGCAGTTGCGCGACATCCAGGCCAAGGTCGCCCGCACCGCCGGGCGCGACATGGCGGGCCTGTTCGAGGCCCAGCTCCTCATGCTCGACGACCAGATGCTGGTGCCACGCGCGCGGCACCTCATCGCCAACGATCGCGTGAACGCGGAGTGGGCGCTCGACCGCACCTTCGAGGAGGTGTGCGAGGTGTTCTTCGAGGTCGGCGACGCGTACCTGCGCGAGCGGCGGGGCGACGTGGCGGATGTCGTCGGCCGGCTGCGGCGCAACCTGCGCCCGGCCTCGCACGGCGGCCGCTGGACGCTCGATCTGGACGCGCCTGCGATCCTGGTGGCCGACGAACTGCCGCCGTCGCTGGCCGGGCAGATCGACCGGGATCTCGTGCTCGGCCTGGCGGTCGAAACCGGCAGCCGGACGCACCACTCCGCCATCCTGGCGCGGTCGATGGGCCTGCCCGCGGTCGCAGGCCTTGAGGGCGCGACCGCGCTGGCGCGCCCTGGCGCGAAGGTGCTGGTGGACGGGTACTCGGGTGACGTGATCTTCGACCCGTCCGACCAGGAGATCGACGCCGCCCGGACGCGCCGGGATCGACGGTCCGTGAGCGTGGGCGAGGTCGCGCCCGCGGCGGCCGGGCCCGTGCTGAGCGCGGACGGCGTGCCCGTCCGCTTCCTGGCGAATGTCGAACGGCTCGAGGAAGTCGATGCGGCGCACGCGGCCGGCGCCGAAGGCATCGGGTTGTTCCGGTCCGAGTACCTCATCGGCCGCCGCTCCGTCGAGTCGTTCGGCGAGGAGGCGCAGTTCGAGGTCTACCGGGCGCTGGTGGAGCGGATGGCTCCGCACCCCGTGACCGTGCGCACGTTCGACGTGGACGAGGCGCAGGCCGGAGGCGCGGCCGGCGGGGCAGGCGCCCACGCCTCACGCGGCCCGATGGGCCTGCGCGCGATTCGCCTGAGCCTGAACCGGCGCGACCTGTTTGGCATGCAGCTGCGGGCACTGGCGCGGGCCTCGCGCCACGGATCGCTGCGCGTGCTGTTCCCGTTCGTCTCGGCGGTCGAAGAGTTGCGGGAGGCGCGGGCCGCGCTCGAGTCCGCGCGGCGGGAGGTCGGCGCCGGGGGGCCGGTGCCGGAGATTCCGGTCGGCGTGATGATCGAGGTCCCGTCGGCGGCGCTGACGGCCGACCTGCTGGCCGACGCGGCGGACTTTTTCAGCATCGGCACGAACGACCTGATTCAGTACTGCCTGGCGGTCGACCGGACCGACTGGCGGATCGCGGGCCTGTTCGAGGCGCTGCACCCGGCGATCCTGCGTGTCGTCCGCCAGGTGATCCGGGCGGGCAGGCGTCGCGGCCGCGGCGTCGCGGTGTGCGGCGAGATGGCGGGGGACCCAGGCGCGCTGCTTCTCCTGCTCGGCCTTGGCGTGACCGAGTTCAGCATGAGCGTCGCCGCCATCCCGCAGGCGAGGCGCGTGGTGCGGCAGGTGCGCCTGGCCGACCTGCGCCGGTCGGCTGCCCGCGCACTTCGCCTGGGCACGGCGGAGGACATCCGTGCGATGCTGAACGCAGAGTTCCCTGCGCTCGTGGGGCGGCCAGACGGCCGCAGCGGGCCCGGCGGCACTGAGGAGGCACTGTGAGCGTTGAGACCACACCCGGGGTGCTCCGGACGGACAAGCCCTGGGGCTACGAACTGCTGTGGGCGAAGACGGATCGGTACGTCGGCAAGATCATCCACGTGAACGCGGGGCATGCGCTGAGCCTGCAGTATCACCACCTGAAGACCGAGACCGTCTACCTGGCCTCGGGCAGGCTGCTCTACGAAATCCAGGAAGGCGAGCAGCTGGTGGGGACGCACCTGTCGCCCGGCGATCGCATCCACGTGCCGGCCGGCACCATCCATCGGATGACGGCGATCGAGGACTCGGACATCTTCGAGGTGTCCACGCCGGAGATCGACGACGTGGTCAGGCTGGAGGATCGGTACGGGAGGGCGGGGACGTAGACCGCGATTGGGGATCGCCGGCACGTCGGCCGCGGGTCCGAGGCGTGATCGTCGTGGGAGCCGGCTTCAGCCGGCTCCACCCTGAAGCTGGCTGAAGCCAGCTTCCACGCGTGCCTCCGCGTCGGCGGAATGGACAGCGCCTCGGCCACCCGCGGCTGAGACATCGCCTTTCCCGAATCGCGGTTTCGCCGCTAGAACGGAATGTCGTCGGCGTTCATGTCGTCGGGGGCCTGGCTGAGTTCGTCAACGGCCGGCGCTTCCCGAGTCGGCTGGGACGCATAGCTGCCCG
>Ga0315292_10000362_pt1 | contig 20939 bp, 13 predicted proteins | sample YL17G13_0_MG_FD_204029 | JGI IMG/M metagenome (GOLD analysis project Ga0315292, IMG submission 204029) | Sediment microbial communities from Yellowstone Lake, YNP, Wyoming, USA - YL17G13_0 | ecosystem: Environmental > Aquatic > Freshwater > Lake > Sediment | place: USA: Wyoming | collected... | reverse complement strand
TGGCAGACGGGATCCGTTGTCTTCGGCATCGAGGGCGACATCGCCGCGGTGGACTGGAGCGGGCGTCAGGGTGAATTTGCCCACCCCGGGCAAGCCATCGAATTCACCAGCAACTACCTTGCCACGGCCAGTGGCCGTATCGGCTGGGCTCCGAACAATCTGCTATTCTACGCTACAGCTGGCCTGGCCTTCCTGAACGCCGAACTCGACAACACGTCCAACGACGGCGGGCGAACAAAGGACGTTAGCACAGTGGGCGGAGTGGCAGGTCTTGGCATGGAGTGGGGTGTAACGCAGAGACTAAGCCTCAAGGTTGAAGGCGATTTCCTCTTCTTTGATGACGACACTAGCATCACCAACCTTGGGTCGGAGGGAGATCCGGGAGATTTCTTCCGGATTGACGATGGGTTTGTCGCCCGCGTCGGTGCCAACTGGCGATTTGGTGGCCTGCTCTAGACTTAGCGGGAAGCGAATTGCGGAAGCCACGGCACCACGGCTTGCGACTTGCAGGGGCCCCCTATAACGTGCCCAGGAAAGATGTCTCCCGCGGGTTCGCAAGCCCGTAGTCTTCAAGGGACGATAAGCCGATGGAACGCCACATCGGGCCAACCGGCATCCGTCCTGGAGTGGGCGCCCCCAACCCCCACCGAGCCGCGCAGCGGTTGGCCGAGGCCGAAACCTGCCGACGGACAGGAAAACTCGACCGAGCCCAATTACTCTGCGAATCCCTCCTGCTCGAATACCCGGATTATGTCGGGGCATTCCAGACCCTCGGCGTCACCCACCTTGCGAAGCAGAACGATCGGCAGGCCCTGTCGTGCTTCATACAAGCCGCCATGCACTGTCCCAAGGACTGCGTTAACCTCACCAACCTTGCCACCGCCTATCTGCGCTTGGGCGCTCGAGAGCTTGCCGCCCAGACGCTCGAGCAGGCACGGCGGCTCAAGCCTGACGATGCGAGCGTCGATTTTACGTTGGCCGCAGTCTACCGCGAGGATCGAGAATACGAGCTGGCCGCAGCTACCTATCGAAAGGTACTCGGTCGATTGCCAGCCCATGCCGATGCTGCCCACGGGCTAGGTGATTGCTGCAGCCATCTTGGACGGGTCGCCGAGGCGGCCGCCGCGCTCGAGCGGGCGCACGAGTTCAGGCCCGACTCGGTCGCTATTCTATATGCGCTGAGCCAGCTTCCTGCCTCGGCCACCGAGGTTCACATCTTGGGTGCTCTCGACCGGGTCCGCAAAGAGGAGGGACAGGCGCAGGACGACTTCGACACCTTCGTCGCGTTTACGCGAGCCGCAGCGCTCGACCGGCAGGGTCGCCATGCGGAGGCGTGGCGAGCGCTCCAGGAGGCGAACCGGCGCGAATTTCCAAAGCACGAGTCAGATTACCGAAAGCAGGTTGCGCGTATGAGAGCGGTCCAAAAGGCTGCGCTCCAGTCCATCGCCGGTGCCGATGTTCCTCCGCCGGCGCCCCGGTCGCATCCGCTTTCGCTATTCATCATTGGGCCGTCGCGATCGGGCAAGACTACGGCCGAGCGGCTGCTCGCGCAGGTCGAGGGCGTTAGGTGCGGTTATGAGAATCGCCTCGTCGAGCGGGCAGCGCGACGCACCTCCCAGCTCTCAGGACTCCTGACCATGCGTAACCCCTCCGACCTGCCCAAAGCGCTCGATGACAGGTTCAGGACGATTTATTTGGAAGAGGTCCAGGAGTTCGGACGGGGAGCAAGGATTGTCACTGACACCTATCCGGCGATGATCCCTTATGTCGGTCGCATTGCGACGACGCTTCCGAACGTGCGCTTCATCTTCGTAAGGCGCGATAGGTACGATTGCGCGCTGCGCATCTTCATGAAGTATTACCGCGCCGGCAATCACTATGCCTACGATATCACCACCATCTTCCAATATGTGTCGTGGTATTATGAGATGGTTGACGTGTGGCTGGAAAAACTACCGCGGCTCTTATTGAGCTTGGACTACGACGGCATGGTTGCCGAGCCCAGGGCTGCGATGGCCCGCATTGCGGAATTCTGCGGGGCGAGCATGGGGGCTGGCGTCCCTCCCGACCTCGGCGACGACCGGGACTGTTCGAAGGCCTATCGGGAGTTCATTGACGAAGCTCTCCGAGAAAACCCGCCACCGTATCTTTAGTGCCGTAGCCGCCAAGGTGTCTCAAAAAAGGACCCACTTCTACATGCGCTACCTGCCCCTCGCGACTGCAATCACCTTGACGTTTGGCGTGACTTTCGACGCCGCTTTGGCTGATGTCTTCTCTATTGATGATCCCGAGGTCGTTAAGGGTGAGCATACCGTCGAGCTCAACTCTGCATTCCAGGATAGCTTTCCGGTCAATGCCGACCCCCTGCTCAACAGCTGGGAGCTCGAATATACCTACGGATTGACGAAATGGTGGAATGTAGCCCCCAGGATCGATTTCGATACGCCGGAAGGTGACGATTTTCACGCTACAGTCGCCGGTGTCGAGAATATATTTTCCCTGGGCGAGGTCGGAGACGTTTTGGCACTTGCCTGGTTTGCGGAAATCGAAGCGGGCGTGCACCGAGATGAAACAAACGAGGTAACAATTGGCCCGATCATTCAATTCGGCGGCGAAAAGGCATCTCTGACCCTCAATCCTTATTTTGAAAAAGCCTTCGGCCGCAACCATGAGGCAGGGGTCAACTTTACTTATGGATGGCAGGTCAAGGCGAGCCTGAGCGAACACCTTGCCTTCAGCGTCGAAGGTTATGGGGAAATCCCGAACATAGCCGACTCCCCCGGGATCGATTTTCAGGAACACAGGATCGGCCCGGTCCTCTGCTTCGAACACGAGCTGCGTGGTGGCGAGAAGGCAAGAACCTTGGAGCTTGAGGCCGGCATCCTTTTCGGGCTAACGGAGGCAACACCCGACGTGACCGGAAAGGTGAACGCGGCCTTTGTCTTCTGACATTGGGGGCCAGTACACGCTCCCGACCACGGTTGCCATGCGTGGCCTGGCCAAAGGTCCTCTGGCGCAGACAAAATGCTCATCGCGATGCGAAAAGCTTAAGCATCAGCGGCTCTGCGCGGAGACAAGGCGAGGGAAAAAGTGGCATAAATCGGGGAAATCGTGGCCTAAACTAGGCAGGAATTCAGCTCGCATAGCGCAGTCGGAGTCTCATGTTCCTTGGCGCGCCAGCCTCAGCAACCGTCAACCCGTTCGCGCCGGCCAGTTTCTCTTGCAACAGGGTCTCGGGACGTGCAGCGGCAACAGTCCATTCAATGCCACGTCCGACAGCCGACCTTCTCCGGCCTTCTAGGCGGTGCCCCGCGTCCAATCGAAACTGGGGCAGCTCCAAATCAAGCCGGATTTTCTTAAAATCGCGTAACCGTGGTTGAAGCCGCACAGGCTGAAGTCACCCAGAAAGTGCGAGAGAGGTTCGCGTGCGTTGGATCGTTGAATGGAGCCTACGGACTAAGTCATTAGTGCTGGGCGTCGCCTGTTTGGTCTTCTTGTTCGGAGCCCTGAAGCTCCGCAACTTCTCCGTAGACACGCTTCCCGAATTCTCCAACACCTATGTCGAGATTCAGACCGAAGCCCTCGGCCTGTCGGCGGTCGAGGTCGAGCAATTTATCACGCTTGGGTTGGAGGCGGACCTCCTGAACGGCGTGCCCTGGCTTAAGACCATCCAATCCCAATCAATCGATGGGCTGTCATCGATCCGGCTCGTCTTCGAGACTGGGACTGATTTGATGGCGGCTCGGCAAATGGTCCAGGAGCGGCTTACGCAGGCGCACTACCTACCCAACGTTTCCCTCCCCCCGACGATGTTGCCCCCGCTGTCCTCAACGAGCAGGGTGATGGCGATCGGATTGACGTCGAAGGAACTGTCGACCGTGCAGCTGTCGATCTTGGCCCGGTGGACGGTGAGGCCACGCTTGATGGGCATCCCCGGCGTGGCCAATGTCTCTATCTGGGGTCTGCGTGACCGGGAGCTACAGGTTCGAGTCGATCCGCAGGAATTGAATATTGCGGGGACTAATCTCGACGAGATCGTCAAGAGCACCGGAGAGGCCTTGTGGGAATCTCCGTTGAGCTACCTTGAAGCGTCGACGCCCGGAACTGGCGGTTGGATCGATACACCGAACCAGAGACTAGGTGTCCGCCACGTTCTGCCGATCGTCACAGCGGCGGATCTTGCCAAGGTGACCTTCAAGGATACCGATGGCACCGATCGCATATTGGGCGAGGTGGCAGACGTCGTGGAGGACCATCAGCCGCTGATCGGTGATGCGATCATTAATGGCAAGCCAGGGTTATTGCTGGTGGTGGAGAAGTTTCCGTGGGGCAACACCCTTGAGGTCACGCGCGGGATCGATGAGGCGCTTGAGGCCTTGCAGCCTGGCCTTCCGGGGGTGGAGGTCGATGCCCAAATCTTCCGGCCGGCGACCTTCATCGAGACGGCGATGGACAATTATTCCTGGATGCTGCTCGCGGGGTGCACCCTGACGATCTTGGTGCTGTTCGCCTTTTTCTATGAGTGGCGGGCGGCCTTGATCAGTCTGGTGGCGATCTCGCTGTCCTTGGTGGCGGCGGTTTTGGTGCTGTACCTGCTGGGGGCAGCCATGAATTTCATGGTCCTCGCAGGTTTGGTGATCGCCTTGGCCGCCGTCGTGGACGACGCCGTCATCGATATCGAGAACATCGTGCGTCGCATCCACGAGGAGCGGTTTGCCGGCAGCACGCGATCGACGACCGCGATCATCATCGATGCTTCCTTGGAGATCCGCAGCCCGATCATTTACGCCACGTTGATTGCTTTGCTGGCGGTCGCGCCGATATTTTTCATCACAGGACTCGCTGGCGCGCTGTTCCAGCCATTGGCCGTGTCCTATGCCGTGGCCCTGCTCGCCTCGCTTCTCGTGGCGCTCACAGTCACTCCAGTGCTTAGCTTGATGCTGCTCGATCAGGCGCCGCAGGAGCGGCGGCAATCACCCTTGGCCACTTGGCTGGCGCGCCGCCACGAGGCGGCGCTGACGCGCATCGGGCATGGGCGCGGCCCCATTTATGCGGCCGTCGCCCTCATCATCCTGGCGGGCATTGCCACGTGGCCACTGCTCGGCCAGTCGCTGCTGCCGGATTTTAAGGAGCGCGACTTCCTGATGCATTGGGTGACGCCCCCCGGGACCTCGCTTGCAGAGATGACCCGCATCACCACCCGCGTCGGCGACGAACTGCTTACCATCCCCGGCGTGAGCAAGGTCGCGAGCTCGCTTGGCCGCGCGGTCAACTCCGAGACCATACCGGGCCCCTACGAAGGCACATTGTGGATCAGCATCGATCCGACCATTGACTATCGCCAGACCACTGCCCGACTCCAGGAAGTAGCCGACCGCTATGCTGGCGTGGTGCATGACGTCCAGACCTATTTGCAAGACAATGTCCGGCACAAGCTGGCCGAGACGCCTGACCAAATTACGGTGCGCGTCTACGGCTCGGAGGAGCCGGTTCTTCGCGAAAAGGCGCAGGAAATTGCGACCCTCGTGAAAGACGTCCCGGGGGTGGCCTCCGCGCTGGTCGGCCAGCGATTGGAGGCGCCGAGCATCGAGATTGAGACCGATCTCGCCAAGGTAGAGCAGCATGGGCTAAAGCCGGGGGACGTCCGCCGGGCTGCCTCAACTCTCTTGGGCCGCATTCAAGTCGGGAGTCTGTTCCAGGACCAGAAGGTCTTCAATGTGGTGGTGTGGGGCAAGCCCGAGGTCCGGAATAGCCTGACCGACCTTCTCCAGCTTCCGATCGATACCCCGGACGGTGGCAGCGTGGCGCTCGGCGAGGTCGCCTCCGTGCGCATCAAGCCATCTCAACTCGTCATCAACCGCGATGCCGTCTCCCGCTACGTCGATGTGGACGTTACCGTGCGGCACCGCGATACCGGCGCTGTGCAGGAAGATATTCAGCAGGCTCTGAGCCAAGTGAAGCTGCCTATGGAATACCATTTCGAAATTCAGGGTGGTGGGGGAGCCTGGGGCGCTACCAGGTGGAGAGTGCTCGGTCCGCTCATTGCGGCAGCGGCCCTCATTTTCCTGTTTTTGCAGGCAGCCTTGTCGAGCTGGCGCCTGGCGCTTGTTGTCTTCGTCAGCCTGCCAGCCGCGTTGGTGGGCGGCATCTTGGTTGCAGGCCTTGGCGGCAGCATGATGTCGATCGCGGCCCTGATGGGGCTTCTCGCGGTGTTTGCCTTTTCCATACGCAACGACATCGCGCTGCTTCGTCATGTCCAGTCTCTCGCAGCCACCGAACCAACCGAGCCTAGAGGGGCTCTCATGCTGCGGGGTGCCCGTGATCTCGCCATGCCGATTGTCACGTCTGCGGTGGTAACAGCGGGCGCCCTCCTCCCCCTCGTGGTGGCGGGAAATATCGCCGGACTGGAAATCCTGCATTTGTTGGCTGCCGTCATCCTAGGGGGACTCATCAGCTCGACCGTGCTCACGCTTCTCATCCTCCCAGCGATTTGCGTAAGCATCAACTACAACCCCGAGCCCGACCCGCTCCCTGAGTGAAAACCATGCAACGCGCAAAAGTATGGACCATCGCAGTTGCGTTGCTTGCGACAGGACTGCTCTTGTCGGCGAGTTTTGGCGAGGAAAGCCAAGGCGAAAGTGACGAGGCTGTCCAGGTTGCAGACACGCCGGGGACGGACGCCAAGACCATCACCTTCACTGAAGAAGCGATGACCCACCTCGATATCCAAACTGCGCCGGTGCAGGAGATCGAGGCGTCGCGTCAGGGAACCGGCGGCGGGCTGCGTCTCGGCGTTCCTCACTCGGCGGTGATCTACGACGCGGAGGGAGGGCCGTGGGTCTATGTCAGATCGGCCCCCGACACCTTCCTGCGCAAGCGCGTCGCCATCGAGTTCATGGACGACGACCATATCTTTCTCGCAACGGGCGTAACGGCGGGCGAGGACGTCGTCACCGTCGGCGTCCCCGAGCTGCGGGGCGCGGAGTTCGGCGTGGGAGAGGGAGAGTGACGATTCCCGGAATATTTGAGCGATGATTCGCGCAATTGTCGCAGCAAGCATGCGGTTTCGTTGGATCGTGATTGCGACCGCGATCGTCTTGATGCTTGCCGGCATGACGCAGCTCTATCAAATGCCGGTAGACGTCTTTCCCGAATTTGCGCCCCCCTTGGTTGAGATCCAAACGCCGAGCGCGGGGCTGTTCCCTGAGGAAGTTGAAGCGCTGGTGACCGTGCCGCTGGAGGAGGCGATGGCCGGCTTGCCGAGGCTTCATGTGATGCGGTCAAAATCGGTGGCCCAGCTGTCCTCGATCATGCTTGAGTTCGAGCGCGGCACCGATCTTACCGAAGCACGCCAGTTGGTGCAGGAGCGAGTTGCCATCGTCTTGCCCACGCTTCCAACTTGGGCGAGCCCTCCCTTCATGCTGCCACCCCTGTCGGCGAGCCGACGGGTCATGATGATCGGACTGTCCTCGGACACGATGTCTTTGAACGACCTTTCGATGACGGCCTATTGGAAAATCGATGAACGGCTGCTGCGCGTACCCGGGGTCGCCAATGTCGCTATCTGGGGAGAGCGCCTAAAAATGCTGCAGGTGCAGGCCGACCCCAAGCGGCTGGCTGCGAACGGCGTGACTCTCGATGACGTGATGGAAACGACGGCCGACGCTCTCGACGTAGGCCTGTTGAAATATTCCTCGGGCGCCCACATCGGAACCGGGGGTTGGATCGACACGCCGAACCAGAGACTGAGTGTCCGGCACGTTCTGCCGATCTTCACGCCGGCGGATCTTGCCAAGGTGACGCTCAAGGCTGACGGTGGCACCCGCCTTACGCTGGGCGAGGTTGCCGACGTTAAGGAGGACCATCAGCCGCTGATCGGCGATGCGATCATCAACGGCCACCCCGGGCTGTTGCTCGTCGTGGAGAAGTTCCCCTGGGGCAACACCCTTGAAATCACACAGGGGATCGACGAGGCGCTAGAGGCATTGAAGCCGGGCCTGCCGGGGGTTGAGTTCGATACGCACATCTTCCGCCCGGCCACCTTCATCGAGCAGGCGATCGATAATCTCTCCTGGGCGCTGCTTTCGGGGTGCATCCTGGTGATCGTGGTGTTGTTCGCCTTCCTTTATGAATGGCGCGTGGCGCTGATCAGCCTGGTGGCGATCCCGCTGTCATTGGTGACGGCGGTCTTGGTGCTATACCTGCAAGGAGCAACCATGAATACTATGGTGCTCGCGGGTTTGGTGATTGCCTTGGGCGCCGTCGTGGACGACGCCATCATCGACATCGAAAACATCGTGCGCCGCATCCGGGAGGAGCGGCTAACGGGCGGTACGCGATCGACGGCTTCGGTCATCCTCGAGGCTTCGCTCGAGGTGCGGAGTCCGATCGTCTACGCGACGCTGATTATTGTGCTGGCGGTCGTGCCGGTGTTTTTCATGAGTGGACTCGCTGGCGCGTTTTTCCAGCCCTTGGCGGTGTCCTATGCGGTCGCCCTTTTGGCCTCGATGCTGGTGGCGCTGACCGTCATGCCAGCGCTGAGCTTGATGTTGCTCAACCGGGTGCCTTTGGAGCGGAGGCGGTCACCCCTGGCCGATTGGCTGCGGAGCCGCTACGAAGCCGGACTGAAGCGCATCGTGCATCGGCCTGGTCCGGCCTATGTCACCGTCGGCCTCGTCACCCTGGCCGGCATTGTCGCCTGGCCGTTCCTCGGCCAATCGCTGTTGCCGGAGTTCAAGGAACGCGACTTCCTGATGCATTGGGTGACCACGCCTGGCACCTCGCTTCCGGAAATGACCCGGATCACCACGCGCGTCAATCACGAGATCCTCTCGACCCCCGGCGTCACCCACACCGGCGCCCATATCGGGCAGGCGCTGATCATGGAGGAGATCGCCGGATCCAATTTCGCTGAGAATTGGATCAGCGTCGACCCATCCGCTGACTACGACGAGGCACTTGCCGGGGTTGAGGCAGTCGCTCACAACTATCCGGGCCTCTATCGCGACGTGCAGACCTATCTGGGCGAGAGGGTAGAGGAAGTCCTGGCCGGTGCACCGGATGAAATCGTCATCCGTATCTATGGCCAGGACTTGGATGTGCTGAAGGCCAAGGCTGACGAAATCAGGGACTCGCTCGCCGACATTAAGGGCATTTCCGACCTCCATGTGGACTTGCAGGAGAAGGTTCCCCAGATCGAGGTCGAAACCGATCTCGAAGCGGCCAAGCGGTACGGCATCAAACCTGGCGATGTGCGCCGCGCAGCAGCTACACTCATCGCTGGGACCGAGGTTGCCGATGTCTTCAAAGACGGCAGAGCCTATGACGTCAACGTTTGGGGCACGCCCAATACCCGCCAAAACGTAGCCAGCGTCAGCGAGCTCCTGATCGACACCCCTGACGGCGGGCAGGTCAAGCTCGAGGATGTCGCAACGGTCAGCCTCAAACCGAGTCCGAACATCATCACACGGGAGAATTTTAGGCGCCGCATCGACGTTGGTGCCAATGCGAGCGGGCGGGACCTTGCCTCGGTCGTGGCCGACGTTAAGGAGCGACTGGCGAAAATCGAGTTTCCGCTGGAATATAACGCCGAACTGCTCGGCGAGTATACCGAGAGACAGGCCGCTCAGCGGCAAGTCCTTGTCTATTCACTTGCTGCCGCTGTGGGCATCCTGCTGCTGCTGCAGGTTGTTTTCGCAAGCTGGCGGCTGGCGATCCTTTCCTTCATCACGCTGCCGTCGGCCTTGGTTGGCGGCGTGCTGGCCGGATTTCTGGGCGATGCCACCGTCTCGATCGGTTCGATTGTTGGATTCCTCGCCGTCTTTGGAATTGCTGCACGCAACGTGATCCTGCTCATTCACCATTGTCAGCACCTCGAAAAGTACGAAGGCGAGAAATTTGGTCCAAAACTCGTGCTTCGCGGGGCAAAGGAGCGGTTGGCGCCGATCCTGATGACCGCCGCGACAGCGGGCCTCGGCCTCGTGCCTCTGGTGATCATCGGCGATGTTCCGGGACAGGAGATTGTCCTTCCGACCGCCATTGTCATATTGGGCGGTCTAGTCACCTCCACTCTCCTCACCCTATTCGTCGTTCCTTCTTTGTATCTGCGTTTTGGGAAACCCGCAGATCAGGCTTTTGGTTGAGCCGGCGGCGATCCCTTCGTTCTCCGGCTGTTTCACCAAGAAAGAGTGTTTGCGCAGCGATCTGAGCAGGCCGTGAGGCACAGCGGCACGGCAACGTTCGCCCCGGGGCACCCCCAGCATGCAGCTTGAATCAGACTCGACGAACCTTGGGAATCCCCCATGATTCAATCAGCCCGGAAAGTGCTCTAGCTCTCAGCCAAGTGGCTTGAGGGAGTAGGAGAGTGCAGTGCGGGCCCCCGTCTGGATGAAGGCCTCGACCGGCATGCCCGGAACGACCGTGAGACCCTTGAGCCGCTGTTTCCGAGACGGCAACGCGCGGCATGGCAACTTCCAACCCTTTGATTTGGATCAATGTGCCGCCGCGCTGGAAGCGGAAGATGTGATTGCTTCTCCTAAGCTCTTCCTAAGAGGAGTGAGCGCGGAAGACGTCGAGGAAAAATCAAATCAGCGACGTGTCGTGCCAGATGCTACCGCGCCTTCTCATTCCCTTATTTGCACTGGCAATTTGCTTTTGCTCTGCTCCAGCACAGGCGGCCGGCTTTGGGGCCTATGAAGCTCATGTCGCGCCTGCCGATGTTTTTCCGGGCGCAGACCGGTTTGGGCCCGTCGAGGGCAGTCCCCCCGCATCCGCCGCCTACAAGGGCGGAACTCTTGCCGGCTACGTCTTCGAGACCTCCGATATCGGTTATTCCGGCAAACCGATCAGACTCTTGGTGGGGCTAGACACAAATGGCGTGATCACCGGCGCCAAGGTAATCGAGCACCATGAGCCAATCCTGCTTGTCGGCATACCACAGGAGAAGCTGTTTGCGTTCGTCGAGCATTACGCCGGCCACAGCATCATCGAAATGGTCGGCAAGGGCGCGACCAAGGCGGTCGACGCTGTCAGCGGCGCCACGGTCACTTCCATAGTCATCAATGACGGACTGCCACGAAGTGCGCTTGCTATCGCCAAGTCGCGCGGCATCGCGGGCTTTGCACCGGTGGGTGTCGCGGGGCCCGAAGACAGCGGCACCATCAGCGTGCTAGCGGACATCTCTTTCGAGCCGATCGACTGGCCGAAGCTTCTCGGAGGCGGCCTGGTCCGCCGCCTGCATCTGTCCAATGCCGATGTCGACGCGGCATTCAAGAAGATCGGTGTGGGAAGCCCCGAACCCTATGCCAGTGCTGGGGAGCCGGATGAGGAATTCATCGATCTCTATCTTGGGCTTTTCAGCATCGAGACCGTCGGCCGCTCGCTCTTGTCGGAAGAGGACTATCGGGCCATCACGGCTTGGCTCGCTCCGGGTCAGGCGGTCATCGTCATCGCCGCCAACGGCGACTACAGCTTCCGGGGCTCGGGATTCGTGCGCGGGGGTATCTTCGACCGTATCCAACTCGTCCAGGACGACAAGACGACTCTGTTCAGGGACACGGACTACCGTCGGCTTGACGGGTTCGCTGCGCAAGACAGCCCGCGATTCAAGGAGATTGGCCTCTTCCGATTGCCGGAGGCCGCCAAGTTCAATCCGGCAAAGCCGTTCCGCATCGAGCTCCTGGTGCAGCGCCCTATAGGGCCGATCGAGAAGGCCTTCACGAGCTTCTCTTTGCCCTATGAGCTGCCCTCGAAGTTCGTGAGGACTGAGACGGCGCCCCCGGCGGCAGCAACGCCACAAGGTGGGCAGGCCCAGCAGACCACCACCGCGCCAGCGGCTGATGAGGCACCGGCAGAGCCGCTCTGGGTCAAGATTTGGCGATCTCGCGCGCTCGATGTCGGCATCCTCGCGCTCTCGCTCGTTCTGCTCACGCTCATCTTCTTCTTCCAGGACTGGCTCGTGAAACGGCCCGTGCTATTCGAGCGCCTGCGCACCGCGTTCCTGCTCTTCAGCATTTTCTGGCTCGGGCTCTACGCCAAGGCGCAACTCTCGGTCGTCAACGTTTTGACTTTCACGCACTCCGTGGTCACGGGATTTCATTGGGAGTTTTTCCTGCTGGAGCCCCTGATCTTCATGCTCTGGTGCGCGGCCGCCGTCTCGCTGCTGTTCTGGGGCCGCGGCGCCTATTGCGGATGGCTGTGCCCGTTTGGCGCGCTACAGGAGGTTCTCAACCACACCGCCCGCCGCTTCGGCGTCCGCCAGTACTCGGTGCCCTTCGCTTGGCACGAGCGACTATGGTCCCTCAAATACATCCTGTTCCTCGGCCTGCTCGGCGTCTCGCTCGGCGATATGGCGCTCGCCGAGGAACTCTCCGAGATTGAGCCATTCAAAACAGTGGTGCTCCTGCACTTGATGCGTGAGTGGCCGTTCGTGCTCTTCGCGCTCGCGCTTCTTGGGGCCGGCCTCTTCATCGAGCGTTTCTACTGCCGCTACCTCTGCGTGCTCGGCGCGGCGCTCGCGATTCCCGGCCGTGGGCGCATGTTCGACTGGCTGAAGCGGCGCAAGCAATGCGGCTACGAGTGCCAGCTCTGCGCCAAGAACTGCATGGTCCAGGCGATCCATCCGCTCGGCCAGATCAATCCCAATGAATGCCTCTACTGCATGCATTGCCAAGTCATTTATTGGGACGATCACAAATGCCCGCCGCTCGTCATGAAACGCGAAAGGCGCGGCAAGAAGTTGCCGGCAACCGCATCCCTACAACCGCCATCCGAGGCGGACGAGACATCCACATCCGTTGAGCCAGCACTGAACTAAGGGAGGAGATCCATGTCGAAAACTAATAAAGATGGCCTCAGCAGGCGCGATCTGCTTGGCACAGGCCTAACGGCCGCGACCATCGCGGGCACCGGAGGCCTGCTTACCGGATCCGTGGGCACGCTCGCCCTATCCGCCAACCCCGCGAGAGCGGACGACGATGAGGCGGAGCAAGCGAAGATCATCATGCGGCCGGGCCAGCTCGATGAGTATTACGGGTTCTGGTCCGGCGGTCACTCGGGGGAAGTTCGCATTCTAGGCTTGCCCTCGATGCGCGAACTCATGCGCATCCCCGTGTTCAACCGCGACAGCGCGACGGGCTGGGGCCTGACCAATGAAAGCCTCAAGGTGTTGACGGAGGGGCTAACGCCGGCGACTAAGGAATATCTCGCGTCGGTCGGACTGAAGACGTTCCAGAACGGCGACCTTCACCATACCCGCCCATCCTATACCGACGGGGCCTATGACGGCCGCCATCTGTTCGTCAACGACAAGGCCAACACCCGCGTCGCACGCATCCGTCTCGACGTGATGAAGTGCGACAAGATCATCGAGATCCCCAACGCCCATTCGATCCACGGCCTCAGGCTGCAGCGTTATCCTCGCACCGGCTACGTGTTCTGCAATGGCGAGAACCGCGTCCCGATCCCGAACGTCGGCAAGCTGCTCGACGATAGCAAGAAGTGGCGCTCGATCTTCACCGCCGTGGATGGCGACACCATGACGGTCGCCTGGCAAGTCATCGTCAGCGGCAACCTCGACAACAATGACGCCGACTACAAGGGCAAGTACGTTGCGTCGACCTGCTACAACTCGGAAGAGGGAACGACGGTCGCCGAGATGATGTCGAGCGACAAGGACCACGTCGTCGTGTTCAACATCGCGGCGATCGAGCAGGCGATCAAGGACAACAAATATGATGAGGTCAATGGCATCAAGGTGCTCGATGGCACCAAGACGTCGAAGCTCGATCTGACCCGCTACATTCCGGTTGCCAACAGCCCGCACGGTTGCAACGCGGCCCCGAACGGCAAGCATCTCGTCGTCGCGGGCAAGCTGTCGCCGACCGTCACGATCATCGAGTGGGACAAGCTAGACGATCTGTTTGCGGGCAAGATCAAGGAGCAGGACACGATCGTCGGCAATTTGGAAGTCGGCCTCGGGCCGCTCCACACGGCGTTCGACGACAAAGGCAACTGCTACACCTCGCTGTTCCTCGACTCTCAGGTCGTCAAATGGAACCTGGACGAGGCCTTGAGAGCCTACCAGGGCGAGAAGGTGAACCCGATCAAGCAGAAGATCGACGTCCACTACCAGGTTGGTCACATCAACGCTACGCAGAGCGAGACCAAGGAGGCCGACGGCAAGTGGGCGGTGGCGCTCTGCAAGTTCTCAAAGGATCGATTCCTCAACGTCGGGCCTCTGAAGCCGGAGAACGAGCAACTGATCGATATCTCCGGTGACAAGATGGTGCTCGTGCATGACAGTTCGAGCTTCGCCGAGCCGCACGACGCCACCATGATGCACGCCTCGAAGCTCAGCCCGGTCGAGGTCTGGAAGCGCGACGACCCAATGTTCGCCGACGCGCGGGAATGGGCGAAGAAGGACGGCGTCAAGCTCGAGCAAGACAACAAGGTCGTCCGCGACGGCGACAAGGTCCGCGTCTACATGACGTCATCGGCGCCGGTGTTCGGCCTGTCGCAGTTCAAGGTGCAGAAGGGCGACGAGGTCACCGTGTTCGTCACCAACATCGACAACATCGTCGATCTCACTCACGGCTTCACCCTCGTGAATTACGGCATCGGTATGGAGGTTGCGCCGCAGGCGACGGCTTCGGTGACGTTCAAGGCCGACAGTCCCGGCGTCCACTACTACTACTGTCAGTGGTTCTGTCACGCGCTGCATATGGAGATGTCGGGACAGATGCTGGTCGAGGAAGCGGGCGCCTAAGACGATGCGGCGGCGCGGGGCGGCGATCACCGGAGCCATAGGGCTCATCGTGGCGTTGGTCGGTCCCGCGCCGGCCGCGGATCTCCGCCTCGGGCCGGGCGACGGCGAGCTTGGCCAAGCCGTTGCGCGGGCCGCGCCCGGCGACCGGCTGCTGCTCGGCCCTGGCTCCTACGCTGGGCCGGTGGTCATCGACAAGCCGCTAATCCTTGAAGGCACCGACGGCGCCGTCATCGACAATGGCGGCGCCGGCACCGTCCTCAAGATCCTCGCCCCCGATGTCTCCGTCCGTGGGCTTATGATTAGGAACTCCGGCACCAAGGGCGAGAATTTCGACAGCGGCATCTATATCGAGAAGGGAGCCGACCGTCCGGTCATCGAAGGCAACATCCTTCAAGGCAATCTATTCGGCGTCGTGCTGCATGGCTGCAAGGACGCAGTCGTGCGCGACAACAAGATCGCCAACCGCAACGATCTGTGGCTCAACGACCGCGGCAACGGAATCCATGTCTGGAACAATACCGGCGCGCTCATCGAAGGCAATTCCGTCGAAGGGGGGCGCGACGGCATCTATATCGAGATCAGCAACGGGAACGTCATTCGTGGCAACAGCTTCGCGGGCCTCCGCTTCGCGGTCCACTACATGTACGCAAATCGGAACGAGATAACCGACAACATCTCGATCCGAAACCACGTTGGCTTCGCGCTCATGTATTCCGACCAGCTCAAGGTGCTCCGCAATGTCTCGGTTGGCGACCTGCAATATGGGCTGATGCTGCACACCATGCACAGTTCGGAGGTGGCCGAGAACTATATCTACGGCACCGGAGAGAAATGCCTGTTCGTATACACCTCCGCCAACAATGACATTCACGACAACCGTTTCGAAAACTGCGGCGTCGGCATGCACTTCACCGGTGGCTCCGAGAACAATAAGCTTTACGGCAACAGCTTCATCGGCGGCGAGATGCAGGTGAAATATACGGGTACGCGAGCCTATGAGTGGTCGGAGAACGGCCGCGGCAACTATTGGAGCGACAATCCAGCGTTCGATCTTGACGGAGATGGCGTCGCCGACGCCGCCTACAGGCCCAATACGCTCGTCGATTGGGTGCTCTGGAAATACCCGCTCGCCAAGCTCCTCGTTTCGAGCCCCGCGATGCAGACCCTCCGCTATGTCCAGGTGCAATTCCCCACGCTCTATCCCGGGGGCGCGGTCGACAGCTATCCGCTGATGGCGCCCGGCGCTGTGCCGGTGCCGTTGCCCGAGCACGTGGACCTAACGCCCGCCCCGCGCGATCCGGCGCAGCTAGGCGCTGAGTCCCGGCCGACGATGTGAGGCACTAATGGCCGCGGTCACGCTCGATAATGCCGCCAAGATCTATGAGGGGCGCCCGGCGCTCGCGGGCATTACGCTCGCTGTGCCGGAAGGCAAGTGCCTGGCGCTGATCGGCCACAACGGCGCCGGCAAGACGACGTTGATGAAGCTGGTGCTGGGTCTTGCGCGCCCGACAAGCGGCAGCGTCACCGTTCTCGGCGTCGATCCGGCGAATGCCCGCAAGTCCTTCCGGCGACAGCTCGGCTTCCTGCCGGAGAATGTCGCTTTCCATGAGGAGCTCACGGGCGCCGATACGCTTGCCTTCTATGCGCGGCTCAAGGGATTTTCGGCCAGAGACTGTCCGGCGCTTCTGGACCGCGTTGGGCTCTCCTTCGCGGCCTTTCGCCGGGTCAAGACCTATTCGAAGGGCATGCGCCAGCGGCTCGGGCTCGCCCAGGCCCTGCTCGGTACCCCGCAACTGCTTTTGCTCGATGAGCCGACATCGGGTCTTGACCCACTGCTCCGCCACGAGTTCTTCGAGATTATCCGGGGTCTCACTCAGGCCGGTACCACCGTGATCCTTGCGTCGCACGTCTTGACCGAACTCGAGGCGCGCACGGACCTCGCCGCCATCTTGCGCCAGGGGCGGCTTGTGGCCTTCGGCGACATCGAGCAACTCCGTCTTGGTGCGGGGCTGCCCGTCACGATCCGCGTCCGCGGCGACGCGAGAGCAATCGCCAGCAAACTCGACGGCAGCTTTCTGAAGACGGTCGAACCTAACGGACGGTCAATCGACATCGACTGCTCGGTGGAAGACAAGATGCCGCTGCTGCGCTTGCTCGCCGGCTTCGGCGAGGCCTGCGCCGATCTTGAGATCCGTCCGCCGAGCCTCGACGATCTCTACCTTTATTACAGCGGCCGGGGCTTGTCGGCCGGCAACGATGGACCTGTGTCACCATGAATAGTCCCCTGCTGATCTTTGCTGGTAAGGAGTTCAGCGACGGGCTGCGCAACAAATGGGTGGCCGGCGCGACTTTGATCCTCGCGGCGCTTGCATTCGCGTTGACGCTGTTGGGCTCAACCCCCACCGGTGTCCTCGGTATCAAGCCGCTCGCCGTGACGGTGGTCAGTCTCTCGAGCCTCACGATTTTCCTGATCCCGCTCATCGCGCTGCTGTTGGGCTACGATGCCATTGTCGGCGAGGCCGAACGCGGCTGCCTGCTCCTGATCCTGACCTACCCGGTCTCGCGGCTCGAGATCATCCTCGGCAAGTTCCTGGGGCATACGGCGATTCTTTCATTCGCAACCGTTGTCGGGTATGGAGCGGCCGGTGCCGCAGCCGCCTGGGCGGGCGGAGGCGACGCTGGGAGCTGGCGCGCCTTTGTCTGGCTCCTCCTTAGCACTGTCATGCTGGGGGTTGCGTTTCTAGCGCTCGCCTATCTCATCAGCGTCCTTGTCAAGGAACGCAGCACGGCCGCCGGTATTGCGGTCGGTCTTTGGCTCTTCTTCGTCATCATCTTTGACCTTGCGCTGATGGGAGGTCTCGTCGCGAGCCAAGGTCGGATGGGGGCCGGCGTCTTCGCCAGCCTGCTGCTGCTTAACCCCGCTGACGTTTATCGCCTGTTCAATCTCACGGCATTCGAGAACGTCCGCATGCTCTCCGGCATGGCCGGGCTTTCGGCTGCGGTGCGCTTTTCGCCGTTGGTGCTGCTTGTCGTGCTGGCAGCTTGGTCGGTCGTACCCTTGGGCATTGCCGCAGCGGTCTTCAAGCGGAGGGAGGCATGAGCAGAAGCGCGGTCGTCATCCTCTTGCTGTGCGCCGCCTTGGCGGCGTGTGACCAGAATGGCGAAGCCGTCATTGCTTCTCCCCGAGAGCCCGATTCGCATGCGGTGGGCTATTACTGCCGCATGACGCTGACTGAGCATCCTGGCCCCAAGGGTCAATTGCTGCTCAAGGATTCGGCGGACCCGCTCTGGTTCTCCTCAGTGCGAGACGCGCTAATCTACATCGAACAGGATCTCACCAACGAAAGCGAGGTCGCTGGCTTCTGGGTCAACGACATGGCTCAGGGCACATGGGAGAAGCCGGCTCCCGGCAGTTGGATCGAGGCGCCAAAAGCCTGGTACGTCCTTGGCGGCGGCAAGACCGCTGCGATGGGCGGTGGCGAGGCCGTGCCTTTCAAGGAGCAGGCGCAGGCCGAGGCCTTCGCGGCGGAATTCGGAGGCCGTACCGGTGACTACAGCGCAGCTCGCCAGGAAATCGCCAAGGCATTGGCCGGTGGGTCGGGAAGCGGAGGTGCCCAATGAAATTCGACGCCAGACCAAAATGGCCGATGACACGCCGCCGCTTCGTCAGCGTTCTCGCCGCCGCCGGGGCCGTTCCCCTTCTCCCGCGCGGGCTGAACGCCGCCGACCCTACGACATTCACCTGGGAGGGTGTCGCGCTCGGGGCGCAAGCGCGCCTCACGTTGCAGCATCCAGATGAGGCTCACGCCAAGGCGGCCATCGCTGCGTGTCTTTCAGAGGTCGCGCGGCTCGAGGCTATCTTCAGCCTTCACCAAGCCGACAGCGCCCTGTCCCGACTCAATCGTCTCGGCCGGATCGACAACGCTCCAACCGAGCTGCGCGAGTTGGTAGCCGAGGCTTTGATCATCTCGCGGCTGAGCCAGGGAGCGTTCGATCCAACGATTCAGCCGCTGTGGAGGCTCTATGCCGACCATTTCGCAAACCCCGACGCGCCCCTTGAAGGTCCCTCGCAGGACGCAATTGCGGATGCGTTGCGCCTCGTCGATTGGCATAAGGTCGAGATCGATGGAGCCATAATCCGTTTCGGCCGGCCCGGCATGGCCGTAACGCTCAACGGCATCGCCCAGGGTTACATAACCGACCGCGTCGGGACACTATTGCGTGGACGCGGTTTCGAGCATGTCCTCGTCAACATGGGCGAGGACTTGGCGCTCAGCCCAAAATGGGATGGCAGCTCCTGGACGATTGGGATCGCGGATCCACGCCAGCCTTCGGCCACTCTGACCGAGCTGTCGCTGGATCGGGGGGCGGTGGCGACCTCGGGCGGCTACGGCTATCATTTCGACCGTGGCGGCCGTTTCACGCACATCCTCGATCCGAAGACGGGGAAGCCCGCGCGGCGCTGGGCGAGCGTCACCGTGATCGCTGCCAGCGCCACTCTCGCTGATGGTTTGTCGACGGCTCTGTCGGTTGCGCCGGCCGAGATGGCCCCAACAATCCTTGGGGACAATCGCCGCGCGTACCTCGTTCCGTTGGGCGCCGGAACCGCACACTGGCTATAATACCAACGGCTTTGACGGCTGACTCTTGGTGGGATTCCCGCCCGGGTGGATCTGTGATTCTTTGGCGCGGGGAGGATTCGCGCCATGGAATGCGCGACTGGGCCCACGTCGGTCAATCATCATGACCGTTGGTATAATTTATCAATTACCCTTAAGCCTTCACTCATATTCCAGGAACCAGGACGCGCGAGGCGCCCCTGTTCAAAGCCGCCGGACTGAACCACGGGTCGACTACTTCCAGACGCTGGAAGCGCGCTTGCCTAGTCGTGAGCGCGTCCAGCTTCTGGCGCGTCTCGGACCAAGTCGCTCTCTCGTTTAAAGGTTCAAGGTAAGTGACAAGCGGAGAACCGGCCCCAACTGATCGCGACTCCTGATTCCAAAAATCCCCGCGGTGGGAAACGCTATTCTACCGTCGGCGTCTGCCTCGCGAGACCCCCGACTTTTTCAACACAATCGGCACGAAGCGGACCTCGCGGGCGCTACGCCGCCCTTCAGCTTTTTGACCCCAAGCCGACATCACGCCTTGCGACAAAGAAATCGCCGAGTCCGAAAGCGTCAGCGTCCCAGAAACGACCTTCGCTCAGGTCACAGGTTTTGCCGACAGCTGAAGCCGGAGTTGCAATGCCAATGGTACGGGTACCAAAGAATGTCGAGAGCCAACGGGCAACCGCAAAAAGCAACGGAGTCATTTTGATGTCCGCGTTTCTCGACCCTGATGAATCACCTGCCGCAGCCAAACTTAGGATACGAGTGAGCGTAATCATATGAGGTCTCCCTTGAGTCTCGGGAGCACAAGACCATCTTGAGCTTGAAGAAGATTCTAGTTTGTCGCCCAAACTGGCGCTGTGGGATTTGCCACACTACGGCATTAATGATCTGATTCGACCTAGAAGCGGGCGCAAATGCCGCTACGTCTGTTGCTGGCAGATTTTTTTGAAAAAATCTTCGAGTAAGCACTTCCGCTACGTTGCGGAGGTCAATTCAGATCCCGGTTTCCGAAGATGGCCTTCCGCATCTGCACCATATCGGTTGGCAAAGGCAGTTGTTATCTGCCCTCAAGCGGGCTAGCATACTCTTGAGCCGATGCTTCAATCCCGGAAATCGGGACAGACCCAAGGAGTCTGCGCAAAAGGAGTATTGCCCAATACTCCATTTCCGGCCTCCAGCCGCCTCGATTGGACCCTTCCGGATCTTACGGCAAGGCGATCCCCTCGCGGCGAGGGCGTCGGCTTCGGCCGGCGCCCTTTCATTATCTGCTACCGCTTTGCCTACACTCCGCGAAGCACGTTGCCGGCAGCCAGCACCAAAAAGCCGAGTAACAGGAGCGTGAACCCGCTGTGGACATACGGGACGCCGAGATGAGCGTAGTGAATAATTGCGGCGATCACGGCGATAACGACCGCGACAGCGAAAGTGATGACCTTGGGTGCCGAAAGATCGAGCGGCATGTTCCCCCCTTTGAGCCCGGCTAGTGGGCTTGAAAGGTCAGTTTAGCTTCTCCCGCACGATTTGGCGACTAGCATTGGGCGTCGGCTTCGGCCGGCGCCGGATGG
>Ga0315292_10000359_pt1 | contig 20952 bp, 16 predicted proteins | sample YL17G13_0_MG_FD_204029 | JGI IMG/M metagenome (GOLD analysis project Ga0315292, IMG submission 204029) | Sediment microbial communities from Yellowstone Lake, YNP, Wyoming, USA - YL17G13_0 | ecosystem: Environmental > Aquatic > Freshwater > Lake > Sediment | place: USA: Wyoming | collected... | reverse complement strand
ATCTCATCCAGGACAACGCCTCCTATCACAAGGACGGGGAGGTTTGGGATTGGTTTTCTGGACATCGCAGAAACATCGAGGTTCACAATCTCCCGACCTACTCGCCAGAACTCAATGCGTTAGAAAGCATCTGGCATTATACGCGGGTGGATGCCACGCACAATCGTTACTTCGCGACTCTCGAGGAACTATATTCATCCTTAACTTCAACTTTCCGGAGTATCCAGAAAGCTCCATTTCAGGTCCAAGGTCTCTTGCATCCTTTTCAATAATATATAATGTCGCCTTATTTATGCAACGCTATATATCAGCCTCGGAGACTAAAAACATGATAACCCCGGCGATTTCTTGAACCGTCCCCAAACGACCCAGTGGAGTCCTATTGTTTAATTCGAGATTGACCTCTGGAGGGATATCTTGTATCAGTGGCGTATCAATCCTTCCAGGAGCCACAGCGTTTACCGTAATTCCATAGGGTCCCAATTCACTGGCCAAAGCTCTTGTCAATCCCAAAATCCCTGTCTTAGCAGCTGTATAATGAGACCCGGCAACCCGAGTTCCGGTCCTGGCTGCTAACGAAGAAATGTTTATGATCCTTCCCCATCGATTGAGGATCATGTGCGGAACGATTTCATGACAGCACAAGAAGCAGCCATTCAAATCTACGTTTATCACACGTTCCCACTCCTCCACACTCGTCTCCCAGAGCTTCCGCTTCTTTCCCTGATACTTAGGAGAAATACCTGCATTATTTACCAGAATGTCAATCCGGCCAAAGGTAGAAAGAGTCTTCTCCGCCAACTCTTTAACCTGCTGATAATCGGCAATATCAGTCTCCACAGCCAGGACTTCTATTCCCTTGTGAGTAAGATCTTGTTCCAGATTCTTCGCTGCTTCCCAGTTGATATCACTGATTACTACTTTGGCCCCCTCCTGAGATAGGGACCGGATGGTTTCCTTCCCAATCCCACCAGCACCCCCCGTAACAATAGCAACTTTTCCTTCCAATCGCACCTCCGTACCTCCTCCATAAATTTTCATACTATTGTTTATGATAGCCCTCCCCGGCCTCAGAATTTCCGTGGTAATCTCCCCTGCATACCAGAAGTAGTAAACATTACGAATTATCTGCAACAATATAGAAATTTTAATGAATATGTCAAACGAATTGTTTTCATATACGCGATCAAATAAATTCAATCATGAAAGTCAGTTGTGACGGAGAGGTGTTATTTTTGATCGATTTAAAGAGTCCCGTAAAATGCGGCGAAATATTGCAAATTACATTTTGGTTTGTCATTTAAAACTAGGCCTCTCTCGAATTTGTTTCTAAAACAAAGTGGTAGTTATGCTAACGCAATCACCCATAAATTGCCTGAACCTAGATGAACTCGCCTCAAGAAAGGGCAAACGTACCACTACGAGCAAGTCAGGAAGAATGGATAGAGATTTACCAAAATATATCCAGATTTGTCTCGAAGATGAAGAAGTTGTCAAGAGGATTAGGAAATAAATTGTGAAGATCGCCCACTGAAGCCTGAAACTCGGGAGTTTAAGGTTTACACCCCCTTTAAATGTTAATTATTTCTCGAATCACTTTGCCATCCGAACGATTGCTTCTGCAGTCCCTCCCCAATTATAAAGAGATAGTGTTTTCTCATCCAAACGATATCAAGAAAGACTCGAAATCCAAAACCGGCTTTCCTCTTCTCGAAGTATAGGAATTTCAAGGTAGTTGTCTTTCAAACTCCAGCTTTCCAAAGCGATTATCCTGTATTTATAATGGTTTAAAATGTCCTTAACTAATGACAGGATTTGGGACAGGAAAGTCAAATTTCTTTAAAGATTAATTGTTTATGATAAAACCAACATCCTCCTTTACAATTAGCGAGTTGCCGGTTCAAATATGACTGTCCTGATGTCTCCCCAAATTGTCTTTAATCTCTCTAATTTTTTTTATCGGCTTAGTCCTCTCCTTCTCCCAATTGACTGTTGTCATCTCATCTATCCCAATCATCGTAGCCAGCTCCTCTTGGAATAACCCTTGCTCCAATCTCCATTTTTTGATACGCTCTCCTAAGGATTGGGCAGGGAAAAGTGAAATCCGGAGGGTAATTACCAAAAAACGGGAGTTTTTATGGGTCGGAACTGGATGGGTGACCGCAAAGTGGAACTATTGCGATGGCGCCCCCCCCAGTGTGTGACACTACGATCCCAAGGCCGTTGCCTATGTTAAGGCTGACATGTAAACATGGCGAAGACTGGAGAGATCCCCATGAAGTTCCGAGTTTATTGAAAAAGGTAAAATAGGAAGAAGCTTTTAGCCTGTGGGCTACAAGGACGTCTTCAGACGACTGAAGTCAGCCCTGCCCGCCTTGGCTGATTGATGAATGAGAGGATAAGGGTGCAGTAATGAAGATTAAATTGGAATTCTTGGGCCTCCCGATGGTCTCCGATGTCGTTGGTGGAAAGGAACTTGAATTAAATATCTCCGGAACGACAGTGAAGGATCTGATTGATGAATTGATTAACCGTTATGGCAAAAAAGTAAGAGATGCTTTTTACGATGCACAAGGAAACTTTGATCTAATGATCCAAATCGCCCTTAATGGAAAATCTTTCATCTCTCCTAATAAGCAAAACACTCCTTTAAATGAAGGGGATACATTAATCTTTATGTTGCTTTTGGCTGGCGGTTAATATCGTTTTCCCCCATGTACCACATTTGGTTCGTGGCAGCCCTTAGCCTCATATGGTTCTAGGTGTACAATTGTAAAAACCTAACTCGGACTACCATTCTTACATTCCTTCCACATTTATACTAAACTGAATTATCACATTACTCGCTGACTCTATCAAGAATAGATTAGCGAAAGCCGAAGGTTGCTATGCTTACACCAAGCAAGAGAGATTGGTCGCCTTTTGTAGGAAAAGCATCGGTACTGGAATTGGATCCACTTCTGCACAAATTTATCAAGATTGGTCTTCTGGGACCGCTCCCCTTTCCCATTGAGACGATAGATCCAGGTCTCGTTGGTCGAAATTCAATATGATATTGGACCAGTCGTTTCTGCACTCTGTAAGCAAAGAACTCTTGACCACGATCTTTTGGACCCGCTGGATAGAAAAGGCCACTTATTCGATTACTTTGTTAAGCAAACACAACGTATTTTTTGAAATTCGTTCCGTGAATAACGATGCTGTCTGATACTGGGTACAATCGTCGATTTCGGTGTACTGGTAGCGGCCAGAAACAATTTTACAAGTATCCATTTGAACTCTTTCTCCCCGGGATAGGTCTATTATAACGTTCCCCACCCAGCTTCCTTCTCGAACGGACATGAGGTTTTACCCTGGGTTTGGTTAAAACTTTATGGATACTTGTTAACGAGAGAGTATAGCCTTACACCCTTTTTAATTCATTTTGGAAACGCCGTGCGCCTAAATTACGCGTCTTCTGGAGATCCAGAATCCATTTTTCCTGTTTGGGAAGGATTTTCTTTATCTGAGACCCAACAGGGTGACAACTTTCGCTTTGCAACCCTTCCAGGTTCCTAAATTGATATCGATGCCACCATTTACGGAGCGTTGGCTGGAAATGCCGCAAAGCCGTCAAACAATTCCATTGTTGCGTGTCTCTTTAAGAAAGTTTTTTTATTCATACAAGGCGCTGTCTAACTTCCAGGTTCATAGACATACTTTTCATGAAGAATCCTTGCTATAAGATTGAAAGTATGTGTAAGAATTAAAACATTTTTAAATAATACCAAACTTTAATGTAATCTAAACAAACTCCATAAGGTAGTCCCCCCATTTATTAACACTGACCTTAAAATTAGGGGGGACAACTATGGTAGTAGTGGTTTCCTCTATTATCGCTGGACCTTTGACTCGATTACCGTGAATTAATTTGTCTCCACCATAAATGATAGTTTCTATAAAGTCCTTCTCTTCCTGAAAGTAAGCTTTTCGACTACCTTTTATAGCTACTGATGCATCCTCCCCAGCATATTTCTGTTCATGAGGTTTAATTTTGGGGATAAAGCCTGAAACTACCAATCTCCACTCATTAAACTCTACATATTGGTCTTTCTCTCTAACGCCGTACCTATCCTCATGAACCCTGTGAAATCTTTCGGTTATATCGGGTAGAATGTCTGGAGTGACTTGACTACACCCTATCGGTATTTCAAGTCCATAAACTTGCAAGGGGTATCTCGCGTTAACAAAGTACTCAAACTTCATATTTTCTTGAGCTACCTTTTGTCTTTCGAGAGACGTGCGCCCTTTGTTTTCAAGCCCAACTAACATTCGATTTACCCCTTCAAAGTCAAACTCCCTGCTATTCGTAAAGTACGTTGCAAGATTTTCAACCTTAATGTCTGTTAGTAACATCCCCAATGCACAACCTCCTGAGGCGAGTTTTGGTATATAAACTCTTGTAATGTTAAGACTACGAGCAATCGCAGCCGCATGGACTGGTCCAGCACCACCGAAAATAATTAGCAAGAATTCCCTAGGGTCGAAACCCCGCATTACGCTGATTTGTTCAATTCCATTGACCATTTTTTCATTAACTAACTCATAAATTCCATTAGCTGCTTTGTCTACACTTATTCCGAGTGGTTTAGCAATCTTTTGTTTGATAGCATCATAAGATAATTCCGGATATAGTTTTAATCTACCACCAATAAAATTTTCCTTATTAAGGTACCCAAGAAGAAGGTCGGCATCAGTCACAGTCGCATCCTGGCCTCCCCGTCCATAACAAGCTGGTCCAGGATCCGCTCCAGCGCTCATAGGACCTACATGTAATAAACCTCCAGTGTCCACCCAAGCAATACTCCCTCCCCCTGCTCCTATGGTGGTGACATCTACCACCGTTATTCCTATCGGGTCAACACCTATGGTTTTGGTCTTTGAGACTGCAATTTCTCCATCTATAATCATGCTCATGTCAAAGCTCGTTCCACCCATATCAGTAACGATAACATTATCAGCTCCCGCTTCTTCCCCCAAAAACTTCCCCAGTACAGGACCTATAGCAGGACCAGATGCGAGGGTATAAACTGGCCTTTTCATTGCTTCAGATGGCGATAGCATCCCTCCACTTGAACTAGTCATAAGAAACTCTTGTTTCAACTCATTAGCTTTCAGAAATTCCTGTAATTCTTGAATATAGCCCCGTACAATGGACTTCAAGGAGGCATCTATCACTGTCGCACAAGTTCTCTGGTATTCGCGAATAACAGGTTGAACCTGATGACTTAATGAATAATCCACATTAGGCCAAACTTGTTGTATAATTTCTTCGATTTTTTTCTCGTGAACGGGGTTTGCTATAGACCAAAGTAGACAAACAGCAACCGCCTTCACTTTCCAATTTTTAAATTGACTGATAGCCTTAAGCACACTTTTCTCGTCAAGGGGAATTTCAATCCCCCCCTCTGCATTGATTCTTTCCTTCACTGGGAAAGTTAAATATAGTGGAACGAGAGGTTCAGGGTAATCTACATTTAGATTATAAATGTCTGTCCTCCCTCCATCTCTAGCATATAAAACGTGCTTGAACCCATCGGTACAAAGAAGCCCTGTCTTAGCTTGCTTTTTCTCAATTATAGCATTAGTTGCGACAGTGGTGCCGTGAACAAATAACTCACTTTTTCTTAGCAACTCTTCAAGGCTTATTTTGTATTGCTTAGCAGCTATTCTTAAGTTATCGAATACAGCAATTGTTGGTCTTTCAGGTGTTGAAGGCGATTTGATAATCCTGATATTGTCTTCATGATCGTAAATTATAAGGTCAGTAAAAGTGCCCCCTGTATCTATACCTATTCTGAATGCCATTCTTCAAGCCCTTTTTCTTTTCAGTTCTTCACGCAATTTTTCTGTCGCAGGATAATCCACTTCGTAAAGTTCTGGTTCAATGTTTATAGCTACTCCATAGTCTTCACGTGCCGAGCGAAGAGAGACCAGTCCCTCTCTAACATCCCATCTAACCTTCCCTGGGTCTCGCTCAAGAGGATCGCCATATCCTGCGGGGCCGCTGTTGCTGCATTCCCATCCCTCTCCTGGTCTTACTTCGCTCATTCCGCAAAAGGGTAAATCTCTTAATATCTTCCCACTAATAGCATCAATTACACGACTAGAGGGAAAAGACCCATCCCTTCCACCTGCGGCACCCTTGGACCCGATTACCTTTCCTTCTCCCAGATTTGCTAATAGGAAAGGCTTCCATCTTGGTATCAACACACTTCTTATACTTGCGCCTGATCTCCATTTACCAGGCGCAAAGGAGTCTGTTATTACTTCAACCTTCTTCACAATATGGGGAAACCTTAGCTCGTGGATCTCCACGCTCTCCTTGTAAGTAGCTCCCAGGCCACTGAGACCACCGAATTGCGCTCCCCATCCATCATGGCCCATTCTAGCTGGCCCCCCGCAAAGACAAAAGAAAACTTGATGCTGATAAATCTTGCTGTTACGCTGGTCTATTCCAGAGATAACAGGAACATCAATACCAGTACGCCCACCGTCTGCAGATGCCCTTTTTATATCCACTTTTCTGAGAGCGGCTATTACAGCATGTATAGCCGTTACGAATGCGGATAAGGTTGCGAGAGATGTACCCACTGGGTATCTTGGAATTCCGGCGATGCTGCCTTCTCTAAGCACCACCCTAATATGCCTTAAAAGACCATCATTATGGGGTATGGTAGGATTAAGAAAGGTAAAAAGTGGAATAACACCACATGCATATGAACAGGCTTCTGTCATATTCAAACCAGCTGGTACCTGATTGGAAGAATCAGTAAAGTCAACTACTATCATCGCTTCATCCGGATCAATTGTAACCTTCGCTTTGATCAGAATCCCTTCAGGGGCAAAATCTTTAGGGTCCATGGCGCACTCTCCTAGCCATGCGCCCTTAGGCAACCTACAAATATCTTCTGTTGTCTTTCGACTGCTGTAATTGAACCATTCCTCGACAAACTTTTTTACCGTATCCTTACCATATTTCTTGCATAGCTCAGTGAGCATCCTTTCACCAATTCTGACTGAACCTACTTGAGCCAGGTAATCACCATACCACACTTCGGATGCACGTATTTTCATCGTGCACATCCGGATTACATCCCTAATCTCTCTGTAATTTTGCTGGACTCTTACACAGGGTAATTGTACCCCTTCTTTATAGATATCATCACCTTCGGGTCCTGGGAGATATGTGGTTGGTAAAGGAAACCCCATATCTGCTTGATGAGCCCTATTCATCACCCAAAAAATAAGTTCATCCTCATAAAAAACTGGACAAATTATCGCAATATCACCAGTATGTGTACTACCTGTATATGGGCAATTATTGAGGAAGATATCCCCTTGGTTAATATCTCCCTTAAAAAACTCCAAGATCGGTTTAAGAGTGATATGCATGTTAACGGCATGAATCGGAAGCCCTTCCGCTACAGCAAGTAAACGCCCATCGCCGGTTAATATGCCAGTGGAGAAGTCCCTAGACGTATTTATCATGACTGATCGGGCTGATCTAACCATAACTGTCATTACTTCCCTTGCGATAGTCTCTATTCTCTGTCCCAAGATCGCCAGCAAAGCAAAATCAAACACATCGCCTTTCATAGATATATTCCTTTGCTCCTTTTCCTTTGCTCTTCCTTACGAGGAAATCTAATCTAAACTCCCTCTCAGCCTCAGTAAGACTTACCTAGCCCAGGTCACTCAAACTACATATTGAACTACTCCATCATTTAAATCGGACATTTTTGATGCTCGAGATAAGCTGAAGAATGGAAAAAACCTATGATTAGTATTTGGAGAAGATACAAATAGAACCTGTTGAAGTTATAACCAACCTAAGCACGTCATCTTACATTTTTAGGTTGGTTAGCCTCTCCTAACATATAGAATAGGAGAGACTTCTGCAGTAAATCTGGCTATAAAAATAAACATTGAATCCCAAGTCCTTCATTTGTTGCTTCAATACTGGTTCTGTAAATCAATTGACATTTCTTCCATCTATCCCAAATTTAAAACCTCAAGAAGCAATGTATTCCCACTGCAGATTGTTAGTCATCTACCAAGGTAAGCTATCCTAATTTTGTCTCTTGAGCGAAGTTCCTGGGAAAGACCCTCCATAATAATCCTGCCTGCCCCCATAACGTATCCCCTATCTGCGATACGTAGCGCCGCCCGTGCATTTTGCTCTGCAAGGAGAATCGACATTCCCCTTTCTCTTCTTAAGTTTGCCAAAGTGTTCATTAGCTGCCTCACTAACACAGGTGCTAATCCTAAACCAGGCTCATCCAGCAAAAGTAATTTCGGCCGAGCCATGAGCCCCCTTCCTAACGCCACTATTTGTTGTTCGCCACCAGAAAGACTCTCCACCCGCTGGTTTGTCTTCTTCTTAAGCATGGGAAATAGACCCAAAATACCATTATAGTACCTTCTTACTGTTGACTTTCCTTCCTTACGATACCAATGGCAAGCTCCTAGCTCCAGATTATCTTGAGTTGTTAGCGGACCAAAAAGTAACCTCCCTTCAGGCACCAATGTTATGCCAAGCTTTACCCTTTGATCTACACTCAGACTATTGATGATCTGGTCATTAAATATTATTTCCCCCCTCGTCACAGGTAGAACACCGGCTAGGGCATACATCAAGGTACTTTTCCCAGCACCATTAGGACCAAGTAACGCGACAATTTCCCCTCTTTTGATATCTATATCTACTTGGGACAAAGCATGCACAGGCCCATAAGTAACAGTCATCTCATTCAGTTTCAAAATCACTTCTGTCTCAACTTTAGTTGTCATACTCTGCAGCCTCCGCCTCTCCCCCTAAGTAAGCATTAATAACTTGCTCATTCCTTTGTATCTCATACGGAGTGCCTTCAGCGATTTTTTCACCAAAATTTAGGACTATTATCCAGTCACTAGTATCCATCACCAGTTCCATTCGGTGCTCTATAAGGAGAACAGTTACCCCCTGATCTCTTATCTTCAAAATCGTCTCGGCAACTTCCTTAACTTCCTCAGTGCTTAGCCCACCCACGGGCTCATCCAACAGCAGCAATTCTGGCTTAGTAGCCAACGCACGAGCCATTCCCAAAAGCTTTCGGTCTCTTAACGGCAAGCTAGAGGGTAACTCAAAGGCCTTTCGCTCCAAGTGAAACAACGATAATATCTCCATTGCTTGATCAATAGCTTCCTTCTCTTCTTTCATGAACCGACCTATGTGCAGCAAAATCTCTGCGAGGTTAGAACGATACCATCTATGGTATCCCACTGTTACATTCTCTAACACTGACAAAAAGTTAAAGAGCTGCAAATCTTGAAAAGTCCGAGCAACTCCTAATGAGCAAATTTGAGAAGGTCCAAGCTTACTTATCTCTCTCCCCTTAAAAAATATTTCCCCTTTATCAAAGGGTAACACCCCAGTGATCAAATTCAGTACGGTTGTCTTCCCTGCTCCATTTGGCCCAATAATCGATGTTACACTCCCCTTGCTAAAATTCGAGTTCAGATTATTAACAGCAAATACTCCGCCAAAGACCTTAGATACATCCCTTAACTCTAAATACAAATCTCCCGTTCCTGTCATCCTAAAGCTCTCTCATGCCTCAAAGCAGTCTTCCTTCTATGACGCTCTTTTAAAAGTGACGGAACACTTACCAACCCTTGGGGCAGAAAAGTAATTATCCCAATAAATAGCACAGCAAATATAATGATCTCAGTTGCAGCTGAAATCCCGGCTGTAGCGACCCCTTCAGGCATCCCATAAGTGATCCCCTCCTTTAACCCCCAGTATACGCTTGCACCAATCATCGGACCCCAAACACTCCTAATTCCCCCCAGGACCACCATAAGGTATAGTATAAAGTTATAGTGAATATTAAAAGGCTCAGGGCTCAGATAACTTACATAGTGAGCGTATAAGCTGCCCCCAATGGCAGCATAGACAGCACATAAGACAAACAATAGGTTCTTAGTACTTCCGAGTCTTATTCCCAATGTCATAGCAGCAACTTCACTACCGCCATGATAGATGTTCATGGCACGGAAGTCACGGCCTATTCTTGAATTTTCAAGATTTAATGCTATGATCTGTAAAATCGCTAATATTCCCAGTACCAGAAAATAATAATGAATGTCATCAGTGAATACAAAGCTACCTATAGCAAATCGTGGAATATGCGAAATACCGTCGTAACCTCCGGTGATGGTTAGTTGGCCAGTAAGCCGCCATAGGATCCAAGAAAAAGCCAAGGTAATTACTCCTAGTACAAAACCATGTAAATGAAGTACCTGTCTGCCGATGATATAAGCAACGACTCCAGCAAGAAAAGCGCTAAAGGCCATAGTGAGCCACGGCGAGAGATTATATTGAGTTGAAAGGATGCCTGAAGTATATGCTCCTATGGCATAAAAGGCACTAGTGCCAAACGAAATCTGTCCTGCTACGCCTCCCAACAAACCAAGCCCCAAGGCAACTATGGCATTAATTGCGATGAAAATCATAGTACTTAAGAGATATTTGCTACTCAATCCCCAAGCATCTAAAAGACCAAAGAGAACAAAGACAAGTCCCAGCAATATGTATATCAATTTTCGGTAGTTCAATAGTGATCTACTTATGCCTGCAAATGTCATTTTTCACCCGGCTCAGACTCACCAAACAATCCGGTTGGCCGAAAAAGCAAAAACACGATGGTGATTGATAACGGGACGATATCCATATAATTCGTAGAAATAAATGCTGCTGTCAGCGATTCTATAAGACCTATCGCCAGGCCAGCTATCACCGCTCCTGGCAGACTTGTCGCTCCCCCAACTAAATAGACTATGAAGCCCATCAATATTAGAGATGTACCTCTGTGATATACAACCGGTATCATTCCAGCCATTGCTACGCCCAAGATACCCGCTAAGCCTGCGGCGAACGCATAAATAAAAATCGCTATACGTGATGGGTTAAGTCCTATCAATATTGCTCCTAAATGCCGTTGATGACAAGCTCTTATTTGCTTCCCCCAGTATGTATGATTAAACAGGAAAACAAGTCCAAACATTGTCAACAAAAGAGTCAACCACAGCCAAGGCGCTTGTGGAGATATAGTAACCTTCGATAAATGGATGGGCTCAATCTTCGCAAAGGGCGGCAGACTCATGGAACGCGTCCCAATCGTCATCTGAAGTACAGCTGCTATTCCCATCGCCAAACCAACAGTTATCATACAAAGATGAAGTCCTGACATGCCTCTCTTCATTGGACCGTGAAGAAATACTATCCAACAAGCTGCACCCAAAAGGGCGGTACTGAGCACAGCTAGGATCATACTTAGCCAAAGAGGTAGACCACGTGCAAAAAAGGAAGCGCCAAGCATCCCTCCCAGGACAATCCACGTACCTTGCGCGAAATCTGGGAACCTGGCCGATTTGAAAATTAGAACAACACATATGCCAACTATGGCGTAAACACAACCTGTAGTTAAGCCAGATATTACAGATTGTTGAAGCAGACCAGTTAACATTTTCTACAAATTGGGGGTTGATAGGTAAATGTTTTTTGGATTCTACTTGATTATCACCATATTATGATTTTCGTTAACCAAGATATTTATTAAAGGAACTTATAAGACAGAACACTATCTTGAACATATAATAATATATAATTCCACCACCGCTCCTTCAAAAGTTAAAGTTGCTCAATGGTCACTTAATGAAATTATTTCCCAATGTAATGCAATTTTCTATCACTTCCCCATTGTGTCAGTGCTGCCCCTGACTCTGGCTCATACCCACAGTGATCTGTTGGTGAAAAAGTAAAAAAGCCGATTCCATTCATAAAATGCTTTGTTGTCTCAATCTTATCTCTGAGTCTAGACCGTATCTTTGCGAGGTCACCACTTCCAACTATATTCGGGTCTTCATCAAGCAATCTCTCATAGGCATTCCTCAAGAGTTCTGGGTAAGCTACACCACGCCATTCACCATCACGCAATTTTATATTATACCTACTCTCAATAGTGGGAGCCCATTTTTGCACGAAAATTCTAACCGGATCATCTTTAGACAATTCCGACCAAATATCACACTTTAGTGCGGTAACATATACCCCGGGCTCCTGACAGTAAGCATTAAGTATCGCCTGTACCGAGATAATCTCGGGTGCGGCTAAGCCCGCGAATGTAATGATCGGTAGTTTGATTCCCATCTCCCTAGCCTGCTTTATAGCCAAACCGCCTGCCAAGGATACACCGGTATTAAATATGAATTCGGCACCTGATGCCTTTATAAGAGAAAGTTGTGGTCCGAACTCGGTGGCGTCAGGGTCATAACCCCCTTTGCACACAATCTCTAGTCCAAAATCTTTTACATGTTCTTTCTCGAAAATAGCAAGTATCGACTTGCCCCAGGCTGTGTTATCGTATAACACGGCTACTTTAGAGGAGCCAATATCTCTTATCACCTTTGCAACGACTCGGCCCAAATGGGCACCAGAGGATATATTAGGTCTAAAAGAATATTTGAAACCTTTCTGCTCAAAAACCTCAGAACCAGAGAGGGAGAGGAGGGATACACCTGCTTTTTCAGCAACAGGCGCCATGGCGAGTGCCTCCGCTGTAGTGTTTGGTCCTATCACCGCATGTACATTACTTGTTTCTATCAGTTTCTTAAGAGCTAGTACTGCCTTGGTAGGATCGCTTTGGCTATCATAGAAGTAATACTTGACAGGATGCTTCCTTATCCCTCCCTCTTGATTAGTCTTCTCAACCCATACGGTAAAACCTCTCTCAAATGAAAGTCCCATATTTGCAAAAGTCCCAGTTAATGCAGCCATTATGCCCAATACTATGGGTGATCTTTTCTCCACTGCGGTTGCTGGATTAGGATAAGCTGCCATGAAAGGCATGATTGCTAATATTAAAATGAGACATAAACTACCGATTAAGATTATAACTTTTTTCTTTTCCATAAAATCCTCCTTCTCGCTAAATTACCTTCTCCCCGGGATGGGGCTTTCAGAATCGTGCGAAAATTTTAATTAACCTTGGCCCTTATATTATATACGCAGTAATGGTGTCAAATGAATTGTATTCATATAGGTTATTAATGGAATGCATTCAGTACTGTCCGGTTAAAAGTTGAATAAAGTTAACTGGTTATAAGTAGCCTCCTTTTGGTTTTGGAGGTGAAAATTTGTAAGTAATGGTAATAATTCATCATTTTCAAAAATGGTAATGCTTAAAATTTGGAGAATTTCGTTGAGTGTTCGCTCGATTCGGAGCTTCTTCTTGATGATCGCCACCAGCACATATACGGAGATGGCAATCCAGATTTGAGTTTTCACGGCGTTCTCGGAAGTTCCGTAGAACGCCTTGATCCGAAGATTTTGTTTGATCCATTTGAAGAACAACTCGATCTTCCAGCGACGTTTGAAAAGCAGAGCAATCGTCAGGGCTGGTAAGACAAAGTTGTTCGTCAGAAAGATAAGGCGACGATGGTTTTCGATATCGAAGAAACTGATTCGCCGAAGTGGATCGGGATAGAGTTGAGAGGTTTTTGGACCCTTGAGCAAAATGGTCTGATCGCTTCGTAATCCGGTTCCAGAGTCGATAGAGTGAGAGGATCGGCGGATGTAATCGAGGTTGCTTTTGGCTCGGGTTACAAAAAACGCCATGTTTTGTGTGAACCGATAGAGGCGAGCAAAATCGATGTATCCACGGTCCATGATATAGAACGCGGCAGGTTCGAGGATCAGCTGATCCAAGAAGGTAACGTCGTGAACTTTCCCATGAGTGATGCGGATCACGCAAGGAATAGAGCCTCGCAGATCCATCTCGGTATGGAGTTTGATGGCGCCTTTGTGTTGCCGAAAAGAGGCCCACGGGAAAAGCGAGAGACACAGGTCGATCGTGGTGGAATCCAGAGCGTAAGCAGCCTCGGTGATTTGCAGCCCGAAGTCCTCGTCCACATACAACTCTCTGGCCATTCCGATCAACACATGAGCAAAGTCGGCGTAGATGCGCCAGTCCCGTTTTTCGTTCGCATCGGCCAAGGTACTTCGAGAAACTTTGCCCCTGATCCCTGCATGATAAAGCTTGGGCTGCATGGCCCGCAGGCATATTTCGATGTCGCGAAGACTCTCCCGATAGGTCAGTTGAGCGAAGGCCATGCAAAGGAATTGATCGAAACAAGAAAAGGTTCGAATGTGGTATTCGCCTCGATAACGATGAACGCATTTGCTGAATTCCCGTTCTGGAAGAAAGCTCATCAACTGGGGAAAAATAATTCGTCCTGAGTTCATTGGCCACTCCTTTCCTATCAGAGATAGGAGGATTATGGCCAATCGGAAAGAAAAAATTGAAATCGAAACTGTTCACAATCACGTTTATCATGCTGGAATAAAATAACAATTCGAATTTTTATAAAAAATTAACCGGACGCTACTGGAATGCATTAATTAAGCTGGTTAGAGGAAATAGGTTTTATGTTACAAAAATGTGCAAGATTGCATTTTTGGTAAGACGTATCTCGGAATTTGACTCTGAGCTATTAATTCGTTGAATAATATGATCATATGGTGTAAATTTAGTGGGGGAAGGAGGATAGGCATGAGAACGGGGTATCGACTTTCTCTATTCCATCTGAAGGGAGAAACCTTGGAACGCTAGATGTGTCCCCGTAAAGCCTCACAGGCGTTGGTTTAACGTGTCCGTTTAGTGCTTAAGTGCGCCGAATGGAAGTTTAACTTGGTAGTAGCGACGACTTTGCACATAACCTCTAGACGATTGGAAAGTGGCGAGTTCGATTCATTCGGAATTGTCTGGATAGTTTGCTCGATCGCCCGGGCGTTCCCTGGAGGATTATCGATGTCGACGCAGAACAGTTGATTACCCAAACGTTTGAGTTGACGTCGTGGTATGCTGCATATTGGAGCACGCACTAAATGGCAAAAAACTGTAGACTGAGTCAGAGCGCAGTGAGTCGTATCTAGAGCACTCTCCTTTTGCACCCACATTGGGCTGAGACTTTTAAGCTGTTGAAGGATCCCCTGTTCATCGAAAAGGTGTGGATATTATGGGATTGGGTCTGAACACCGGATAGAGCCTTGGTTTTGTGCGTCAACGAGACATCTCAGATTCAAGATCTTGACCGAACTTCGCCCTTGTTGCCTATGCGGCCGGGCCAAGTAGAGCGGTGCACCCATGATAACTCCCGTCATGGGAAGACATTGCTCTTTGCTCCGCTCAACGCGAAGACGGTAAAGGTCATTGGAGAATCTCATCGACGACATCGGGCGATCGAGTTTCGCAAGTTTCTCGACATAATTGACGCAGTCGTACTTCCGGATCCGGACTTTCATTTTACCCTCGACAACTGTGGCACATATGAGGCGCTCATCATTCGCAGCCGCTTGGCGAAGCACCCTGGTAACATCTCCAATTCACCCCGAAAGGTGCCTCGGGGATGAATCAAGCCTTACTTTGGTTTGCTGCCCTGACCGAAAAATAACTCCGATGTGGGACATTCCGAAGCACCCGAGAGTTGGAATTGAGGCTATTACTAACTATCTTACTATTCACAATGAGCAACCAAAAACCCTTTGTTTGAACCCAAAAAGGTGGTTTCTCTCACCAAAAAATAGGGTATGAAAGGAGAACTTAGGATGGAAATTTTTCAGACTTCAATTCAGGCGGGACAAAAGGTTCATCAAAAGATCTTAGTTGGAGAACTGGCGAATGGTAGCCCGATCTACCTCCCACTAATGGTTGTGCGAGGTAATCGACCAGGACCAGTTCTATGGATGTGTGGCGCTGTTCATGGGAACGAATTAAATGGCCTTTTTGCCATGCGAAATGTTTATTTGGAAACGAGACCCGAGGAGATAAACGGATCTCTTATTTTCACGCCTATCCTTAACCCCATAGCATTCGTTGAACAGAAAAGGGTTTGCTTTCTCGATTTACTTAACCTGGATGAGCAATTTCCCGGTAAAGCTGAGGGGTCAATTACTGAAAGGATTGCTTTTCAAGTCTTCCTCGAAATTCAGAAGACCGCAAATGCTGTGATTAGCTTTCACACGGAGGCACCTACTCAAAACTCCTTTGTCTACACAGTATGTAGACCAGTCCCTGGTGCTAAGCCGGAGATAATGCAAAAATCGTCCCAGATGGCTTTGTCTTTTGGATTGAAAATCAATCGCCAAGGCGACAAATACCCAAAGAACCAGGAATTGCCCATAGTATTAGCAGGAGAAATCAACTCAATCTGTATAAAACATGGTATCCCCGCCTTTACTGTTGAGGTGGGCACAGGTGGCCGCTGTGAAACTGCGAATGTAGCTGTCGCGCAGAAAGGTATTTACAACATAATGCTATTCCTCGGGTTGATTGAAGGGCAGCCAGAAATGCCCGAGGAACAAATTGTTATCCCACATTGGAAGTTTCTAAGGAATAACAGGGGAGGGCTGATAGAAATGCTCGTTGAGCCAGGCGATATGGTCCCGAAAGGTAAAATATACGCACGGGTGATGAATATGTGGGAGGTAGTAGAAGAACTTAAAGCAGAAGAAGACATGTATGTGATTTCCGTGCGCACAAACCCTGCAGTGTCCTCCGGGGACCGAGTTGCAATTGGAGGCTTCGAATGGTATTCTGTGAAGTAATAAACTAATCTCCAAAGAGTATTTTGGCAATAATTTGATTGGTTACAGCTATATTTATTCCATTGAGGTGACACTATTTTTGAGCCAATATAAAATCAATTAGGAAGTGAATGGTTTGGGGTGAGGAATATCAGCATAGGGGGTAGAAATGGTATTTAGTGAGGAAATTGGTTCAAAATTCTTGTCAAAAGATAATTATCAACCTAACTTTCTTCAGTTGGAAAAACGCTCTCGCTGCACCATCTCGCTAATATTGAAGATTTGATTAATTTCCTCCTGCGGTAACCTCTACCCCCTTTTAAATTTCCTAGAAAGGATCATTGTTTTATTTAACTATGCGTCTTTTCTGAAGCCAGACCTTTATTAAGCTTTTTAGGAAATATTTTTAAAGAACTTCATCGGGTATTTTATCTTTTGATTCCATTACTCCTTCTACTATTCATTATTTATAGCTCCACAGAGGTCTGCTTCACAGATTGGAGATTTGCCCTTATTCTATTTTCCATCGTCTTTTTTGATTATGTTCTGCCTTGCGGGTGAAGATAATATTTAACTTCCGGATGACTATCTCCACTACTTTAGGATGAAGTCGCATTTTGCGGATTAAAGTCAAATTCAGGGTCGGTAGCGTGATGGTAAACATCCCCATAGAGCTTCCCTCTTTTTCTGTGGCGGTCGAAGAATTTTGGTTATTCAATTGCTGCAACAACCTCTATTTCTATAAGCAACTCTGGTAACCCCAACGATGTCACCCCAACTAACGTATATGCTGGCGGGTTGTTTTCTCCAAGAAACTCAGGGCAATTCTCCTTCCAGAACTCTTCCGTTTCCTTATAACTCTCTTGGTATGCTGTATCATTGCGTATCCCATTCGGGAACTCACCTTTAACATACCGACGTACAATCAAAATATTCTTAAGGGACGACCCGTATTCTTCGAGCCTTGCTTTGATGTTTTCCATTACGAGTCTCGTCTGCTCCCTCATGCCTTCTGGAATTTTGCCTGTATTGGTGTCCATCCCTATAGCCCCACTAAGGAAAACAAATCCTTTGGCCTCAGTCACTGCAGTACCTTTGGCATATGTCCTCCGTTGCCCAGCAACAACGGCTGGCTTTCGTTGTATTAACATAAAGCACCTCCTTTATAAAATTTTGTTAAAGTATCCCAACCATGTTTCAATAATTTAATGGGAAACGATATTTTATGATCTGGTTTATGGAGAAAAGCCATGATTGAAGATTATTCAACTTTTGTTTCATTTGGAGTTTTTTTCTAATATTACTCCATTTAACTCCATTGCCAATTTTTTTAAACTTAAGCTTTTCAATTTCTCTTTCTTAGGAATATCACTCTCGTTCCAAACTCTGTATTTGTAATATTCATCTAACATCATCTCATGGTTAGAAAGATGATCGGCGGCCCAACCCTCACCCCTCTTCTGAGTTGAAATATGTTCCAGTAAGTCATCATCTCTTCAGGTTATACCACTACGGACATTATACATTCTTTTTAAGTTTGATATTCTCTCCCCAATAGTCATATATTCTCCAGAATCCATCCTTGTATTAGTGACGTAGTATATCCAGTCCAAAATGTCTGAAAGAGAAACCCAACTAATAAATTTACAAATTTTTAAGGACTCAAACATCTCCATATAATCCTACATTTTTACTGCCATAACCCCCTTTCCTTTTGATTCAAATCGGTCCAGGATTTCAGTATAACCCAAATCTGGCATTGGTCTTCTCATTTCCAACAAATGGGTGGCCGCCCAATGGGAAGTTCCTATGCGTGAAGTTGCATATGCTGCAGCTAAACTACTATATGCTCTTGGGCCATGCATTGCAAGCTTGAGACCCTTTACAAGCATTGCAAATTTCTCAGACTCCTGTCCAATTTCTTCAGCGGAAATTCTTACTCCTTCAGACAATGATTCCCCAATCCCTTCTCTTTCCCCTATTTTTCGGATGAGCTCTAGTCCTGAATCATTAATTCGTTTACAAAAATTTTCAACCGTCGCAAGAAGTTGGTCCGCAGTTTTAGTCCATTTAAAGGGTTTAGTGTGCTTATTAGCGATTTCCAGTTACCGTTCAATAACGAATTCCGACTCTCGAGTGCTCCGATGGGCGCTACGCTTAAGCTGTTTCTCGGTCACACAATAGTTTTATCTACTCTATATTATATTCCATATTCTACCTCAGGCTAATCTGTCTTTGAGGGATTATATAGTGTGTAGAATATAGTGGGTAAAAATACCTTAATTGTAAATGTCTTAAATAGGAAAATATTATATTAATTTTAATGATCGTCACCTCTATAATATATTATCAATAAATCATCTCTGGTAGCCCTGGTAAAAATTGGGTCAGCCACTTGGTCCCATCTTCCCCGACCAGATACATGTCTGCTAACCAAAGCAACGGTGGTCCTCCTCCTTTAGTCCTTATCATGGGGTGAACTACATATACCTCGTTAGACATGATTGTCCACTCCATATATCTTTGCTTACGAGGACCTGAACTGATGTAAGGGGCATCTGACATATTCAACCCAACTGCATGCCCCAAATAATCACATTCGAAACCCCATTCATCTACCAAGTCTTCAACCTTTGCACCCAGTTCGGTGACCTCATGCCCCGGCCGAAGCTCTTTGGGTACCACACGTCTCAATTCTTCCCATAACTCCCACATTCTCTTATACTCCCCTTTTGGCTCCTCCCAGCAGTAGGTCCGTACCACTTGGCAACCATATCCTCGCGTCCTTACAAATTCTGAAGAAAATGTAACTGGGTTTGGCCTCTGTATAATAGTCTCTCCTGGGAAATCTGGATAGGGTATTTCCGATGTACTGGACATTAACCAAAGTCTCAGATCCACCCCATTAGCTCGAACTACATCTTCTACTTTGCCCACCACCTCCTCCTCTTTCATTCCCGGCTTCAAATTAGCTAAAAAAGTCTTTTGGGCAAGCTCTCCAATACGGATAGCCTCCTCGATTAGTTTTATCTCTTCGCTGCTCTTGGGGCCGCGAATTTTACTCAACAACATAGAGGCTTCCATCAACGCAACGTCAGGACAAAACCCTCTGAATATTCGATATTCCCGCACTGGCCAGGTCTTATAACTGTCTATCCCAACCCGTTTGTTTTGTAATTTAAGCGCAATGAGGTGTTTGGCCAGGTCTTCTGCCCAATTGACTGAGCAATAAATGTTTTCTGGTCGGACCCAGGAGCTTTTTTTAGCAAAGAATTCACTCCGGGGAAGGGAAGTCAAAAAAATCGGATCCTCATCGACCGGGAAAAGCAATACTTGTTGAGTGGCGCCTGTTGCAAAAATATTTGTTAAATAACGAATAGATACCCAATGTAAGGTATCTCCATATAGAATAATAGCAGCAAGGCCCTCTCTCCTCATGCTTTCGCGTACGAGTGACCAACGCCGTTCTTTCTCTTTTATGCTAAGTTCCTGTCTTAACCCCTTTGCGTCCATTTTCTTTCTCTCCTTATAAAAATTTGTGAATATTTCTGCTGGATTCTTAGCGCCTTTAGTCCAAAAAACCCTCCATAACCTTGGGAGTAAAAGCTATAATGATTTCCGTCGGGTTTATCACTCGTGTTTGGTAAGCACTATTTCAGATATCCCTCTTCGACCAGCCTTGTTTGCCAACCCCCTGGTGTTCTATGTTTTGATAGATGTCCTCTAGACTTTTGCGCCCACTCAATCAGAATAATATCCAGGGTCTTCTCGCTTACATTGTTCATATATTTTTTCGCGTCCACTTATCAGAAATCTGTATGAATCTTCCCAGTACGCCCTCTTCCAACTGGAAGCAAAGTTAGGATACTTTATCAACTTGATAATCTATTCCACCAGCTTCACTCTCAGGGAGCCCACACCATATAACCTGGCCTTAAGACCCCCTGGTCTAGGCACATTAGATTTCCGGCACTCATACCAGACACGCCATTCCCTAATCACGAGCGGTAATGAATATGCTAGCAATCATTTCCCAGAAGAGCGTCGAGTGGTCCATGTGTTTGGAAACGCTGTCCGTTCATAGTTTGTAAAAGCGCTGGAAGCATCTGGTTCTTAGGTCTCTGAGGCGAAGGCCATTGACCTTCTATCGAGCGACAATTCGGTAAGCCAAATAGGATTTAGTCTTATTAACCCTACAACGATACATATGGAATCCTCTCGGCAATGGACAGTTTACGTTTCCGGTGTGAGAGATAAGCCCGATGGTTCTTCATCTGTATCCATGA
>Ga0315292_10000356_pt1 | contig 21006 bp, 14 predicted proteins | sample YL17G13_0_MG_FD_204029 | JGI IMG/M metagenome (GOLD analysis project Ga0315292, IMG submission 204029) | Sediment microbial communities from Yellowstone Lake, YNP, Wyoming, USA - YL17G13_0 | ecosystem: Environmental > Aquatic > Freshwater > Lake > Sediment | place: USA: Wyoming | collected... | reverse complement strand
GCTTCAACGACCTCTTCGGCGGATCGCCGACCGTGACCGCCGACGCGCCGGGCCGCGTCAACCTGATCGGCGAGCATACCGACTACAACGGCGGCTTCGTGCTGCCGGCGGTGATTCCGCAGCGCACCGTGGTCCAGATGGCCCCGCGCGCGGATCGGCACGTGCGGGTGTGGAGCGCGAACGTTGAGGAGGCGGAGCGCCTGGCGACGTTCGAGATCGGCGACGAGCGGCCGACCGGCACGTGGGTGGATTACGTGCAGGGCGTCTGCGTGGCGCTCGGCCAGCGCGGGTTCAGGCTGCAGGGCGCCAACCTGCGTATCGAGTCGTCCGTGCCGCTGGGCAGCGGCCTGTCGTCGAGCGCCGCCCTCGAGGTCAGCGTGGGGCGCGCCTTCCGCACGGCGTTCGACCTGCGGCTCGACGATGTCGAGTTGGCGATGGCAGGGAAATGGGCGGAGAACGAGTTCGTCGGCGCGCCCACTGGCATCATGGACCAGATGGTCGTGAGCCTCGGGCGGCCCGGCACGGCGCTCTTCCTCGACACCCGGTCGCTGGCATTCGAGCGCATCCCGATTCCGCCCGGCGTGGACCTCGTGGTGATCGACTCCGGCGTGCGGCATCGCCTCGTCAGCGGGGAGTACGCCACGCGGCGCGCGCAGTGCGAAGAGGCCTGCCGCCGCCTCGGCGTCGCGCAATTACGCGATCTCGGCGTCCTCGATCTGCCCCGAGTGGAGGCGCTGGAGGAGCCCTTCCGGCGACGCGCCCGACACGTGGTCACCGAGGACGGGCGCGTGCTCGAGACGGTCGCCGCGCTGCGGGCCAACGACCCCGGCCAGGCCGGCGAGTTGTTCTATGCGTCGCATGCGTCGATGCGCGACGACTACGAGGTGTCGGTCCCGCCGGTGGATGCGCTGGTGGAGATCGCCAGCGCCGAACGCGACGTGTACGGCGCCCGCCTGACCGGCGGCGGGTTCGGCGGGTCGGTGGTGATTCTGGCGAAAGCGCGCCGCGGGCGGGGCGTGGCGGCGCGGGTAGCGGAACGCTACCGCGCCGAGTGCGGCCAGACCCCGACCATCCTGCTCCCCGAGTAGGCATCCGGGGTCGGGACGCAGCCCCCTGGGGTCGGGACGGATTACCGACAGACACTCGTCGTGATTACAGGAATGTCATTAGTGCGCGGGTACTACGAATCTGTGGCTGGCGGCGACGCCTGTACGTAATCCGTCCCGACCCCTGGGGGGTCTGTCCCGACCCCTCGCATGCGCGACGTGCTATCATCCGCCATCGACAGGAGGCTTCCATGAATACGAAGCTGTTTCTCCAGGTCCTGCTCCTCTTGGGTTGCGTGTCCCTGGTGATCGCGGTGCTGCAGGTCTTCGTGAACCAGGCATGGTTCTTCTCGAGTCGCGGGTGGTGGGAAGGCGCCATCGCCTGCTGGCTGCTTGTCGTCGCAGTCCGCGTGGTTTACCCGGACCGGGCGAAATAGCCGGGACGTCGTCGCGACCTCAGTCGCGACCTGACGCGGGGATCTCGGGCAGGACGCGGCGGACGGCGAAGAAGTAGGGAATCGCGAGGGCGGAGAGGCCGGCGCCGACCGCGAAGGCCGCCTGATAGCCCCACAGCCCGACGAGCCAGCCGGTCAGGAGGGAGCCTGCGCCGATCCCTGTGTCGAACGCGGCGATGATGGCGCCGAACGCCGCGCCGCGCCGCGCCGCGTGGACGCGCTGCAGGACGTAGGCGGCAAACAGCGGGTACGCGGTCCCGTACCCCGTGCCGAAGACGATCGCCGACAGGATCTGCCACCCGCGCGTGCCGCCCGGCACCAGCGCCATCAGCCCCAGCGAGATCAGGACGAAGCACGGCATCATCAGGCGCACGTAGCCCACGCGATCCCCCAGCCTCCCGAGAAACGGCCGCGTCGCGATGATCGCCAGGCCGACCACGCTCAGGTAGAGACCCCTGGGCATGACGCCGTTGGCCTCGGCATACATGGCCGCAAAACTGGTGATCGCGCCGTAGCTGAAGGAGTAAAGCAGCAGCGTGCCCGCCAGCACCATGACCCGCCACTCGACGATCGGACCCGTGTACGAGCCGGGGGCGTGCGGGGCCTGGAGGCGCTCATCCGGCAAGCGCCACGCGATGATCGCCATCGTGAGGTTCAGCGCGCCCATTTCGAGGCAGAGCGGCACCCAGCCGTGGCGGTAGACCCAGAAGCCCAGGGTCGGCCCGACGGCCATGGCCAGCACCGAGGAGAGCCCCCAGTAGCTGATGCCTTCGGCCCGTCGGGAGGCGGGCAGGATGCTGCTCATGTAGGCGGCCGACGCCGTGAGCAGGCCCGACCAGAAGAGCCCGTGCAGCACCGTGAGGCCGAGCATGAGGTGGTAGTCCGGCAGCCAGGCGTACGCGACGGCGAAGACGGTGATCGCCAGGCCGCAGGTGATGAGCGTCCGCCGCAGGCCCAGGCGATCGGCGAGCGCCCCCGTGAAGGGCGCCGACGCTGCGGATGCGAACGTCAGACACGCCAGGAACAGGCCGGCGGCAAACGTCGTTCCGCCGAGATCCCGGATGTGAAAGGGGGCCGTCGGGAAGAGTTGAAACGCCGACAGGAAGACCGTGAACGAGAACGCGCACATCAGGAAGAATCGCGGGGTGAACAGCCGGTCTTTGCTGGCGTGCATGGGCGTTTCAGTCTACCATCCGCCTGCCGAAGTGCCCCCCGGCCCGCGGGGCCTGAAACGGAGTGCGCCGGTCGGTCGTAATAGAAACCATACCCGTGGTGTCGGTGCCCGGGCATGAACTGTGATCACCTTTCACGTCCCAACACCTCGGGAGGAACTGCCGCGATGACGAGAGCACTGCGCGCCGTTGTTCTATTCGGGATCATGGGCTGCCTGGCCGTGCTGGCCGCGAGCAGCATCCAGGCCCAGGCTCCGGCGGCTCAGGCCCCGGCCGCTGCGCCCCAGGTTGTGGCGGGCGGGCCGCCGGTGACGCCGCCCACGCCGCCACCTCCCCCCATCAACCAGTCCGACGACCCGGTCCTGAAGACCTTCAAGTGGCGCAGTATCGGCCCCGCGAGCATGGGCGGCCGCATCGACGACTTCGCGGTCGTGGAGAGCAATCCGTCGACCTACTACGTCGGGTTCGCGACCGGCGGGATCTACAAGACCGTCAACAACGGGACGACGTTCACGCCGATCTTCGACACGTACCCGACCAGTTCGATCGGCGACCTCGCGGTCGCGCCTTCCGATCCGAACATCATCTACGTGGGCACGGGCGAGCCGAACAACCGGCAGAGCTCGTCGTTCGGCGACGGGATGTACAAGTCGACGGACGCGGGCAAGACGTTCGTCAGCATCGGCCTCAAGGAGACGCAGTCGATCGCCCGCGTGGTCGTGCACCCGACCAAGCCCGACATCGTCTATGTGGCCGTCATCGGTCACCTGTTCGGGCCGAACAAGGAGCGTGGGCTCTACAAGACGATCGACGGCGGCAAGACCTGGACCAACACCAAGTTCATCGACGAGGACACGGGCTTCACGGACGTCGTGATGGATCCGGCCAAGCCGGACACGCTGTATGCGGCGTCGTTTCAGCGGCGGCGCACGCCGCACGGGTACAACGGCGGCGGCCCCGGCAGCGGAGTGTGGAAGACGACCGACGGCGCGAAGACCTGGACGAAGCTGACGGGCGCGGGCCTGCCGACCGACCCGATCATCGGGCGCATCGGGCTCGACCTGTGCCGGACGAAGCCAAACGTGATCTACGCGTCGATTGAAGTGGGCGCCAGCGGCGGCACGGGCGCGGGCGTGACGGCCGACGGCAAAGAGCAGGCGCCGGGCGCTGGCGGACGCGGTGGCGGCGCGGGGGCACCGGCGGCGGCTGCGCAGACCGAAGGCGCGGTCGCGGTGGCGGCGGGCGGCGGTGGCCGGGCGGGCCAGGCGGCGGGCGCTCCCGCGCAGGCGGCGCAGGCCGGCCGTGCCGGGGCAGGCGCCGCGGGTGGCCAGGCGGGCCAGGGCGGGCGCGGAGGCCAGCAGGCAGCGGCCGGCCCAGCCGATCCGAAGAAGAGCGGCATCTGGCGGTCCGACGACTCCGGCAAGACGTGGCGGGTCGTGAGCAACACGATGGATCGGCCCACGTACTACAGCCAGATCCGCGTGGACCCCAGCAACCCGGAGATCGTCTACCAGGGCGGCGCGCCGGCGTTCAAGTCCATCGACGGCGGCAAGACGTTCAGGAATATCCAGAACCTCGCCCATAGCGATCATCACGCGATCTGGATCGACCCGAAGAACTCCAGCCACGTGATGTACGGCAACGACGGCGGCCTGGACGTCAGCTACGACGGCGGCGACACGTGGGACTTCATCAACACGATGGCCGTCGGGCAGTTCTACGCGGTCAGCGCCGACATGCGGAAGCCGTACGTCGTGTGCGGCGGCCTGCAGGACAACGGCTCGTGGTGCGGGCCGAGCGCGGTGCGCTTCCAGGGCGGGATTCTCAACTCCGACTGGTATCGCGTGGGCGGCGGCGACGGGTTCTACACGCAGCAGGATCCGACCGACTGGTCGGTGATGTACTCCGAGTCGCAGGACGGCGCGGTGTCGCGCCTCGACCTCATCAAGGGGACCTCGACCAGCATCCGGCCGCGGCCGACGCGGGCGCAGCCGACCGGCCCGCAGGCCGAGGCCATTGCCCAGGCGCAGGCGCAGTTCGGCGCGGGCGGCCGGGGTGGGGCGGGCCTGACCTCCAACGTGGTGCCCGAGCCGCCGGCCGGCGAGGCGTTCCGGTTCTTCTGGAACACGCCCACGGTGCTCTCGCCGCATAACCCGAGCATCGTCTTTCTGGGCGGCAACCGCCTGTTCACGTCGCTCAACCGCGGCGACACGTTCAAGATGACCGACGACCTGACGCGCAAACTCAGCCGGTTCACGCGCCCGATCATGGGCGTGGCCGGCGATGCGCCGATGGCCTCCAAGCACGACGGGGTCGCGACGACCAGCGTGCTCACGACGGTGGCTGAATCGCCGATCGTGCCGGGCATCATCTGGGCGGGCACCAACGACGGCAACCTCCAGGTGACCCGCGACGGCGGCGACACGTGGAGAAACGTCGCGGCCAACATCAAGGGCGTGCCGGACGAACAGCACATCGCGCGCGTCGAGCCGTCGCACTTCGACGCCGCGACCTGCTACCTCGTCATCGACGCGCACCGGGTCAACGACCACAAGCCCTACGTCTACGTGACGAAGGACTACGGCGCCACGTGGACGTCGCTCGCGGCGAACCTGCCGATGGGCAATGCCAACGTGCTGCGCGAGGACCCGAAGAACAAGAACCTGCTGTTCCTGGGCACCGAGTACGCGTTCTACATCTCGATCAACGGCGGCAAGGAATGGACGCGGTTCATGACGGGGCTGCCGTCGGTCCGGATCGACGACATCCTCATCCACCCGCGCGAGAACGACCTCATCGTCGGAACGCACGGCCGCAGCATCTGGATCATCGACGACATCACGCCGCTGCAGCAGCTCGCAGACAGCGTGACCACGGCCGATGTGACCCTCTTCCCGCCGCGGACGGCCGTGGCGTGGCGCACCGACACGCAGCTGTCCCAGGTAGTGGGCGGCAACAAGTTCTTCCGCGGTGAGAACCCGCAGCCGGGTACGGCCATCAGCTACTACCTGAAGGCCGCGGCAACCGGCGACGTGAAGATCACCATCAGTGACGTGACCGGGCGCGTCGTGCGCGAGATCGCCGGCACGAAGGACGCGGGCCTCAACCGCGTGCAGTGGAACCTGCGCGGCGGGATGCTGCCGGCGCCGGGGGCGGCGGCAGCCGCTGGCGGCCGCGGCGCGGGCGGTGGCGGTGGAGCGGGCGGCGGCGGGCGCGGGGGCTTCGGCGGCCCCGGGCTCGACCCCGGCACCTACCTCGTCAAGCTGACCGTCAACGGCAAGGACTACACCAAGACGGTGGTGGTCGAGGCGGACAGCTACTAGGAGGCCGTCCGAGTCATCCCAGGACGGCCTCCTAACCCGGCTCGCATTGAGCGCCGAGGTCGGTTTCATGGAGATCGAATCAGGCAGCCCGACTGCAGGACATGCCTGTGTTTCCAGCGATTGGGCAGTCCCCTAGAACGGCTGGCGAAGTTCGGCGCTCAATGCGGGCCGTTCTAGGAGCGTGTCCAGTGATTACTCGGACACGCTCCTAGGGGCGAGGGGCGAGGGACTAGGCGCTAGGCGCTAGTTCAGCCCGGACCGGGGTTCGGGATTCGGGACTCGGGACGAAAGACAGCGAGAGTGGTGGAAGCCGGCTTCAGCCGGCTTCACAATCGCGGGTGCCGGCTTCCCCGGCCTGAGCCAGGCCGAAGGCGGCCGGTACCCGCGTTCTTTGTGCGCTACTTCCTCGGCCGCAAGGCCACGATCTTCGCGACCAGCGCCTTGTCGTCGGGCAACTGGCCCGCGGCCGGCAACCTCGGCACCAGGTCGGCCCAGAACGGCTCCTTCGCGAACACGCGCGTGAAGATCGGTTCCGCCTCGGCCCACCGTCCGACGACGGTCAACGTGACCGCTTCCCAGAACGGCAGTTCGAGAATCTCCGGCGCGAGCTGGCGCGCGGCGGCGTATTCCTTCAGCGCCTCGTCGATCTTCTTTTCCGACACCAGTTCGTCGCCGCGGTTGGCGTGGGCGTAGGCGCGCTGCAGCCGGATGAGGCGCGTCAGTTCCGGAATCGGCGCGGGGTGATCCTCGACGCGCAGGTCGAAGAGGCGATCGGCCCCGGCCCAGGGCCGTCCGCTCGACGTCGCCTTCACGATCAGGATCGCCGCGGACTGTTTTCCGCGGATGTCGCCGCCCGCCGCCTGCGCCGCTTCGAGCGCGGCCAGCAACCGGTCCGCCAGGTCGCCCTTCGTTGCCTCGAAGGCGGCGGCCATCGCGGGCCAGACCTTCGCGTTTGCCATCATGTTGGCCTGCACGCAGTACTGGACGCCGACCTTGTGGCCGGCGTCGGCGATGTCGAGCTTCCCGGTGAACGCGTCGACGCGGCCCTGCGCGTCGATGAACGCGACCTGCCGCACTTCGCGCTGCGCATCAGCCGCGAGCAGCTTCTTCAGCGCATCCGGCGCGGACATCCCGCCGCGCATCAGCTCGAGGCCCTTGTAGCCGTACGCCGGATCGACGAACGACTGCGTGGCGATCGCGCCCACGCCGGCCTCGGCCCAGGTGACGATGGAGCCGACGGAGAACCAGTGAGACTGCACCGCCACGCCGAGATCGCCCGTGACCGGGTCGCGCGCGACGATCGAGAACGTGTGCGCGAGCGGGCCGGGCTTGGCGGTGGGCTCAACGGTCTGAGCCGTGGCCGCCGTTGAAACGACGATCGCGAGCAGGCTTGTCGCCGCAAACGTCCGGGTTGCAGCGCGCATCCCGAATCCCCAATCCCCACTCCCCAGTCCCAACGTCTGCTGTTCCATCTCCTGCACTCTAGCTGATCCACGTCGTCTGCTGGGCGACCACGTACCATTTCCCGCGGAGCTTCTTCAGGTAGACGTTCTGCCCGCCGGCCGCCAGCATGCCCTCGACGTCGTTGAACAGGACCACCGCCTGGTCGTCGCCCATTGGGACAATCGTCCAGTCGAGCCAAATCGGGCGGTCGTCGCCAGACGGTGATCCGAAGCGGTCAACCGGCTGCGGGGTGTCGCTGAAGATGACGGGCCCAAGGTACCCGGCCAGATGGAGCTTTGGCATGTTCGGGCGGACCGTGATGAGCATCCGAGAGCGGCTGATGCCAAGGGTCGCAAAGAACGCGGCCTGGAGGATCTCGCGCGTGTCGTCCGGCCCGGCGACCTTCGGTGCCGCGAGCAGCGGACACGTGTCGAAGCCGTCCGCGATGCCGTCGCCGTCGGTGTCCGCCGCGCCCGGGTCGGTACCGATGCGCCGCTCTTCGATATCGGTCAGACTGTCCTTGTCGCTGTCACGCCAGACGTCCTCGATCACGATCGTGCGAGTCTGCGGCCCCGCCGAGGGCGCCGCCTTGTCCCCTTCGGGCCGGAACTCCATCACGCCGCGGGGCGGGGGCGGTGCCTGGTCGAGGGTGAGTGTGAGCACACCGTTCTCCCAGGCCATTGCGCCGTTGCTGGCACCCTGGGAAGACGGCGCGGCCGTGAGGCGCGGTCGGCTCCAGGACGTCTTGTCGTTGGGAGTCTTCGACGCGAGCAAGAACAGCTCGAAGCGGCCGTAGAGGTTGCCCGGCACGATGATGTAGGTCGTGCCATCGGGCGCGGTCGTTTCGGCCAGGGGCATGAATCCGCCATCCCCGAAGTGCCACGCGGCGAGGACCCACTCCGTCGCCGTGAACGGCTCCGAGGCCGGTCCGAGCGGCATCGCCGCGGCAACGATGCGATCGACGGCTGCCAGGCTTTCCGTCGTGCCGAGTGCTCCGAGGCGTGCGATCGCGGCAGTCCGGAGGGCCTTCTGTCGGGTCCAGACCTGGCGAGACGGCGCGCCAGGCGTCGGGCCTGGCCCCGCGACCTGCTCGAGCATCGCCACGTCGGTGGAGGCCCAGACGTGCTCCACCGCGGGCACGTTCGGCGGCGGGTTGCGGCTCGTGGCGCTCTTCCCCCGCTCGAGCCGTTGCTCGAGCGAGGGCTCGATGGGCACCTGGAAGGCGACCTCCGTGATGGTCGCCACAGGCCTCCCTGCGCGTGTCGCCGGATCGAACCCCCTGCGAACGAACTGATCGACGATGCGTTCGGCGAGCGCCTGGTGCAGCGGTTCGACGACGCAGCCGGCAACGACGCGGCCGTCCCCGCCGATGCTGACCCGGACGTGAACGAGGCCGTCGGGCGGCAGCACGCCTATTCCGCCGGAAAGGTGGAGCGCCCGGATGTCCGGAACCGGCGGCGAAGGCTTCGGCACGGCGGGGATCACATCCCGGTCGGCGGTGACCGGCCCGAGAGCAGCGCAGACCGTCGTGACTGCCGACGCCTGCCGCGCAGGCTGGGCGTGGGCGGTGGAGGTACCGAGGCGGGCAGCCGAGAGGATGGCGCCCCGGGCGGCTGCGTGGGCAGCGAGGCATCGCCCGAGTCCCGAACCCCGAATCCCGAGTCCCGACGTGGCTGCCATGGTGTTCTGCTTCGATTGGGCACCGGAACCGTCGGCCCGGCGCCTGCCCGGCGCATAATAGCGTGCAACGTCCACGAGGTGTCGATGCTGTCGATCGATCAGCCCTATCTCGCCGCCACCCTGCGCGACCTGGTGCGCATCAACTCGGTGAACCCGATTCTCGACCCGGCGGCGCCGGGGGAACGGGAGATCGCCGAATACGTGGGCCGCGCGATGGGCGCGATCGGGTGCGAGGTGCATTACCACGAGCCGCAGCCCGGCCGCGTCAGCGTCGTCGCGCGCCTGCGCGGCACGAAGCCGGGCCGGTCGCTGATGCTCAACGCGCACATCGATACAGTGGATGTCGGCGGCATGGACGAGCCGTTCTCGGGCGGCATCCGCGAGGGAAGGCTCTACGGCCGCGGGTCGTTCGACATGAAGGGCGGGCTCGCCGCGATGATGGCCGCCGTGAAGTCGCTCGCGGACGCCGGCTGCCCGCACGGCGGCGAGGTGCTGCTCGCCGGCGTGGCCGACGAGGAGTACGCGAGCCTCGGCACCGAGGACCTGGTCGGCCGCTACCGGCCCGACGGCGCCATCGTCACCGAGCCGACCGCTCTCGACATCTGCCTCGCGCACAAGGGCTTCGCGTGGATCTCCGTGACGACGCACGGGAAGGCCGCGCACGGCAGCCGCTTCGATCTCGGCATCGACGCGAACATGAAGATGGGGCGCGTGCTCGCGGATCTCGATCGCCTTGAGCAGGAACTCCGGCAGCGCACGCCGCATCCGCTCGTCGGGCCGCCGTCGCTGCACGCGGCGACGCTCGCGGGAGGGTCGGGACTTAGCACCTACGCCGCATCGTGCCGCCTGCAGATCGAGCGGCGGACGATTCCCGGCGAGACGCGCGAGCAGATCGTCGAGGAGATCGAGACGATCCTTCAGCGCCAGATGGCCCGCGACCCGAGCTTCGAGGCAGAACTGAACGTGCTGCTCGTGCGCGAGCCGTTCGACGTGGCGCCTGATGCGCCGATCGTGCGCGCGCTTGCCGATGCCTCGAGCGAGGTGCTGGGACATACGCCGGCGTATGTCGGGCAGACGCCCTGGATGGACGCGGCCCTGCTCGCGGCCGCCGGCGTCGAGACGGTCGTGATGGGCGCAGCCGGCGCCGGCGCGCACGCGAAGGAAGAGTGGGTCGACGTCGCGTCGGTCAACCGTTTGGCGGCATGCCTGGCGGAAGCCGCGCTGCGTTACTGCCGCTAGCGAGCGACGCCGGCCACGATTGGAGGTCCAGATGAGAAGAGCCTGGTTGCGGTTCCTGCTTCCATCGATCGCGCTCGCGGTGGTCGTCGCGTCTGCCGCCGGCCAGTCCCCCTACGAGAAGCAGCTGGAGATCAGGGCCTCCAGAATCCCGCACGCCGGAAACGGCGTCTTCGCGAAGGCGGCCATCCCGAAGGGCGCCTACCTCGGCGCCTACACCGGAGAGTTCGTCACCGACGAGGAGTACCTGAAACGGGCGGCGGAGAACAAGTGGCAGTACATGATGGGCTTGCTCGACTGCGCCAAGCCGCACACCGGCGGTCTCGCCACCATCGACGGCATCAACGGAAACGTCTTCACGAGGATGAACTACGCGCCATCCGAATTCCAGAACGTGAAGTTCGAGAAGATCTGCGAGGCGCCGTTCGTCAAGATCGTGGCCTTGCGGGACATTGCCGCGGGCGAAGAGCTGTGGGTCGACTATGGCCCCCGGTACCGCTACGACTTCATGGACGACCCGGCGGTGATCAAGTTCTTCGCCGACCTGCGCGCGCAGCGCGCCAAGGACGGCCGCTTCGAGTGGTAGCCGCCTAGGAGGCCGTCCGAGTCATCCCAGGACGGCCTCCTCACCCGGCTCGCATTGAGCGCCGAGGTCGGTTTCATGAAGATACCGATCGAATCAGGCAGCCCGACTACAGGAAATGCCTGTGTTGTCAGCGATTGGGCAGTCCCCTAGAACGGCTGGCGACGTTCGGCGCTCAATGCGGGCCGTTCTAGGAGCGTGTCCAGTCATGACTCGGACACGCTCCTAGGGCAGCACGCGGCGCACGCGCAGCAGGCGATCGCGCAGACTCTGGCTGTAGATGGGCGACGCGGGCAGCAGGCTGTTGCGTCGCACCAGCCCTGACGCGTGCAGGAACTCGCCGTTGCCCATGTAGATGCCGACGTGCGAGATGCGCTCCGGCCGGTCCGCCGTCGCCTTCGTGCCGAAGAACAGCAGGTCGCCCTTCCGTAGCTGGCTCATCGCATCGTCGATGGCGACGGCGGCGCCCTCGCGCGCCTGCTGGTCGGTGTCGCGCGGCAGTTCGATGCCGTTCATCCGCAGCACGGTCTTCGCGTAGCCCGAGCAGTCGAAGCCCTTGCTCGACGTGCCGCCCCAGAGATACGGCACGCCCATGAAGAGCGTCGCCGTCGACTCGAAGCCGTCCGCGGTCGGCTTGTGCGCGGCGCGGAACTCCGCGTAGTCGGCGACCGACGCCGCGCGCAGATACCCCTGCCGCGCGTCGGGCAGCTCGACCTTCGTCCAGCCGCCCTCGGTCGACACGCGCCGCAGCAGCGCGCCCATCACCACGTCGCTCACGGGCGTCGCATCGTCTGCGGCCGCTTCGCGTACGTAGGCGAGCGGCGTCGTGACGATGACGCGACTGCCGCGGGTCCATGCCGTTGCGGCATCTTCGGTCACCTGGGCGAGTTGCAGCTCTTCGATCCACCCGAGATAGTTGTCCGGCTCGGTGTGCACGTAGAACCAGCCGGACTGCTTCTTCAGGATGCGCACGGTCCAGCCCATCACGGCCTGCGTGGCCATCTCGGCCGGGTGCGACGGCTTGCTCTTCACGTTGGCCACGCTGACGCGCACGATGCCCCGCGTGGCGGCGGCGAGCCCGGCGTCGGGCAGGACGACGATGCGGTCGGTGACGTCGGGGTGGCCGGCAGCCTGGAGCGCCTGGATCGCCGCGGCCTTCGCCTCGGCGCTCTCGACCTCGCCGGACACCGTGAGGCCCTGCGCCGCGCGCTCGACGGTGATGTCGAACACGGCGAGCCGCCTGTCCGGCGCGAATCGCTCGCGCACGGGCTTCAACGCCTCGTCGACGCCGGGGATGACCTGCGGCGTCTGGGCGCTGGCGGCGCCGGTGATCGCAAGGGCCAGGAGGAAGGCGAGTCTGAGTCTGCGCATATCGGAGCCTGTCATTGCGGGGTCAGAGTCGACATTGATTCGGCCAGAGGCCGTTTTGTCGAGGATTCAGCAATGTCGACTCTGACCCCAGAGAGTTGCGACCGAGTTTACCAGACGGACACGCGGCCTGACGCCTTCCGGCGGGTGCAGGCGTAGAGGGCGACGCCGGCCGCCGTGGCGACGTTGAGCGAGTCCACGCCCGGCGCCATGGCGACACGCACGCAGTCGTCGGCGGCCAGCAGCGCCTCCTCGGTCAGGCCGGTGCCCTCGTGGCCCAGGACGAGCGCCAGTTTCGCGTCGTGCGGCTGCCTCGCGAGCGCGTCCTCGATGTCACGGGCGCTGTCGTCCGGCGTCAGCGCGAGAATGTGGAACCCGGCCTTCTTGAGCGCGAGCAGGTCGCCCGGCCAACTGCCGGCGATCGTGAACGGCAGCCGCAGCGTCGCGCCGGTCGATACGCGCGTCGCCTTGCGATAGAGGGGATCGCAGCTGGTCGGGGAGAGCAGCACGCCGCCGGCGCCGAACGCGAGCGCGTTGCGGAAGATGCCGCCGATATTGTCGGCATTCGCCACGCCTTCTACCGCGACGACCAGCCGCGCGCCACGGATCGACGCGACCCAGTCGCCTACCGGCGGTGGCACGGGCCGGGCGCCGATCGCCAGGCACCCGCGATGCATGTTGTAGCCGACCAGCGCCGACAGCCGCTCCACCGGCATGACAAACACCGGCACGGCAGGGTGCCGTGCCAGCGCCTCGCCCAGGCCCTCCAGCGCGGCGGGCGAGACGAACACGGATTGCGTCATGAACCGCGACGACTCGAGGAGGTGCCGGACGACGATGCGGCCCTCGGCCACGAACACGCCGCGGTCCCTGAGCAACACCGGATCGGGCACGTTCCGGTAATCGGCCAGGCGCGGGTCGTCCAAGTCGTCAATCGGCACAGTCGGCACGGCAGGCTCCCCCAGAGGCGCCTCACGGTAGCACAGATGGCAGAGGAGCTGGCTGAAGCCAGCTCCCACGACTGTCACGCTGCCAGGTGGTCCGCCTCAGTCGTGGGACCCGGCTTTCGCCTGCGCGCGGAGCGCTCCGGCCAGACGCGCCGAAGCCTTGGCGAAGGCGGTCAGCCAGACCGTGGAGCAGCGCAGGCGGGACAGATGCAGCCGCGTCACGCTACACTGGCGAAGGAGTAAGCCGCGTGATGAGACATCTCCGGGCCCTGGCGCTGATCGTGATCCTGAGCGTGTTCACGCTCGCGTGCAGCAGCACCGGCGGTCCAAGCGGCGGTTCGTCGACCCCGCCATCGACGACCACGCCGACACCCCCGTCGACCAACCCCTGCGCCACGGCGGGCGTGCTCCCGAGCCTCGGCGCGCTCGACGCCGCGGCGCCGGCGGCGGCCTCGAAGCCGCGCGGCGAGAGGCTGGATCGCCACTCCCGCTGGAATGTCTTCAATCTGCTCTGGACGCACGAGGCCAGCCGCGCCCGCACGCCGCGCGAGACGTTCACGCCGCAGACGCTCACCGAGGACGTCGGCGACGTCGCCGTCATCCAGGACGAGGGCGAGATCATTCTGCCGGCCAACGCCCTCGATCTGCTCGGCCAGGGCCTGACCTTCGCGCGCAACGCGTCCGGCGGCTACGACATCCGGACCGCCGAGGCGGCGTTCGACCGCACCCTCGGCACGCAGCTCAATCTGACCGACGACGCCACGACCAACGTGCCGCTGGGCGCCACGGCCGCGTTCTTCGGCCAGTCGTACACGTCGGCCTGGGTCAACTCGGACGGCAACGTCACCTTCGGCGAGGGCGACAAGGCCAGCACCGAGCGCGACATCTCGCGGTTCGTGACGGGCGCGCCCCGCATCGCGCTCACCTTCGCGGATCTCGACCCGTCATCGGGCGGCGCGGTCTACGCGAGTGCGCGCTCGGACGCTTTCGTCGTCACCTGGTGCGCGGTGCCGGGTTTCGACGATCCGCTGAGCGTGACCGCCCAGATGGTGCTGGCGCGAGACGGCACGGTCACCCTGCGGATCGCCGACACAACCACCCGGAAGGACTTCATCGTCGGCGTCTCGCCGGGCCGGACCAACGAGTTCAAGCCGGTCAACCTGTCGGACGCGGCCACGTCCACGGTGGCCGGCGGCAGCGGCAGCACAGCCGTGGGGGAACGCTTCGCGCCCAGCGCGGACGTGGACTTCGCTGCGCTCGCCAAGAAGTTCTACCGGACGCATGCCGACAGCTTCGACCAGCTGGTCATCTGGACCGACCAGCGGCTCGTGACCGACGCGTTCGCGTTCGAATCGACGGTGGCGAACGAAATCACGGGCATCGGCGTCGACGTCTACGACACCTCAGGGGCGTTCGGCAGCGGCGGGAAGCTGCGCTCGATCGTCATGATGGACACGGTCACGAAGTATCCGTCCGATCCGACGGCCACGGTGCTGCTCGCGGGACAGAACACGACGCTGAGTTTGATCGGCCAGGAGGCCGGCCACCGGTGGCTGGCCTTCCTCGGGATCAACGGTTCGAACGGCGCGTTCTCCAACGTGCTGCTCGGCCGCGATCTCGCGCACTGGAGCTTCTTCGTGGACTCGAGCGCCTCGGTCATGGAAGGCAACGCCATACAGGACCTGGGCGGCGGAAAGTTCGTGACTGGACCTCCTGTACTGCGCTACAGCCCGCTCGACCAGTACGCGATGGGCCTCAGGACCGAAGCCGAGGTGCCGTCGTTCTTCTACGTCGACAGCCCGACGAACGTCTCGAACGGCGCGAAGAGCGACTCCGCCCCGCGAAGCAACGTGACCTTCAGCGGCACCAGGCGCACGGTCCTCATCCAGGACGTTGTGGCGGCCCTGGGCGCGCGCACGCCGTCGGCGGCGCAGTCACCCCGCGTGCACAGCCAGGCGTTCATCCACCTGGTGAGCGCCGGCCGGACGTCCGACGCCGCGAACGTCGCCAAGATCGACCGCTTCCGTACGGCGTGGGAATCGTTCTTCCTCACCGCGACCGACGGCCGCATGCAGGCGAACACGAAGTTGAAGTGATGATTGGCGACCATCGCACGGTCGGCGTGCCGCGTCCGATCGAGACCGCGAGAACGGGCCGTGAGCCCGGTGACCACGAGAGTCCTATGCTCCATTGGGGATTGCTGGGTACTGCGCGCATCAACCGGATGGTAATTCCGCCGCTGCGCGCGTCGGCGCGCAACCGGCTCGACGCCGTCGCCAGCCGGACGCCCCGGCGCGCCGACGAGTACGCGCGCGAGTGGGGCATCCCGCGCGCGTTGGGTTCGTACGAGGCGCTGCTGGCGGATCCCGCGATTGACGCGGTCTACATCGCGCTGCCCAACGCCCTGCACGCGCTGTGGGCCGTGCGCGCCGTCGAGGCGGGGAAGCACGTGCTGTGCGAGAAACCCCTGGCGTTGAGCGTGGCCGAGGTCGACGCCATCGCGGCGGCCGCCGCGTGCCACCGTCGCGTCGTCACCGAAGCGTTCATGTACCGGCATCACCCGCAGAGCGACCTTGTTGTCCGCCTGCTGCGCGACGGCGCGATCGGCGACGTGCGGCTGATTCGTGGATCGTTCCGCTTCACGCACGACCGGCCCGAGGACGCGCGGTGGCTCCTCGAGATGGGCGGCGGCTGCCTGTGGGACGTCGGGTGCTATCCGGTGAGCTTCGCGCGCATGGTGACGGGCACCGAACCCGTCGACGTGAGCGCCGAGCAGGTCCTCGGCCCGACCGGCGTCGACATCGCGTTGTCCGGCGTCCTGCGGTTCCCGGGCGGCGTGGTCGTCCAGATGGACTCGAGCTTTTCGGCCCCGTTTCACACCGGCATGGAGATCTCGGGCACGGCGGGCTCGCTGATCATCAGGAACCCGTTCAAGCCCGGGATTGGGGCCACGGTCGACCTCGTGGATGCGCGCGGACAGGTGCGGACGCTGGCGGCGGACGACCAGGAACTCTACAGCGGCGAGGTCGAGGACCTGGCCGCCTCCGTTCTCGATGGCACGTCGCCACGCGTCAGCCTCGCCGACAGCCGCGGCAACACGGCGGCGCTGGTCGCGCTGCACGAGGCCGCCCGCACGGGACAGACGGTTCGCGTGCAGGTATGATCGTCAGTCTGAAGCCGGCTGACCGCCTTCGCCAAGGGTACGGCGAGTCTCGCCGGAGCGCTCCGCGCGTAGGCGGAAGCCGGCTTCCACGACTGACGAGCGCCTAGCGCCTAGTCCCTAGTCCCGAGTCCCTGGTCCCTGCTTGTGGAGGTCTTCCCGTGCATCATCCCGAGAAAGTGGCCATCCTCGTCGGCGGCGGCCCGGCCCCCGGCATCAACAGTGTGATCAGCGCGGCGGCGATCCGGTGCGCGCTCGAGGGCGTCGAAGTGCTGGGTTGCCACGACGGCTTCGAGTGGCTGATGGAAGGGGACATCGATCACGTGGAGCCGCTCAACATCGAGGATGTCAGCCGCATCCACTTCCGGGGCGGCTCGCACCTCGGCACCTCGCGGGCCAACCCGACGAAGAACCCGGTGCACCTCGAGAACACGGTGCTGTCGCTGCTGCGCATGAACGTGACGATGCTGATCACGATTGGCGGCGACGACACGGCCTACTCGGCCATGAAGCTCGCGGAAAAGGCCGGTGGCCGCATCCGGGTCGTCCACGTGCCGAAGACGATCGACAACGATCTCGACCTGCCGGCCCACGTCGACACCTTCGGCTACCAGACGGCCAGGCACCTGGGTGTCGGGATCGTCCAGAACCTGATGGTGGACGCGCGCACGACCTCGCGGTGGTATTTCGTGATCGCGATGGGCCGGACCGCCGGCCACCTCGCGCTCGGCATCGGGAAGGCCGCCGGTGCGACGCTCACCCTCATCCCGGAGGAGTTCGGCGGCGGAACCATCAGGCTGAAGACTGTCGCCGACACGCTGGCCGGCGCCATCATCAAGCGGCAGAGCTACGGCCGGCGCGAGGGTGTCGCGATCATCGCCGAGGGGCTCGTGCTCAATCTCGATCCGGCCGACCTGACGGCGCTCGATGACGTCGAGCGCGACGCCCATGGCCACGTGCGCATCGCCGAGGTGAACATCGGCGAGATCCTGAAGCAGCAGGTCACCAGGCGGCTGAAGGAATTCGGCCTGAAGGCGACCATCGTCGAGAAGAACATCGGGTACGAGCTGCGTTGCGCGGACCCGATCCCGTTCGACATGGAGTACGCGCGCGACCTTGGCTACGCGGCGGCGAAGTTCATCCTCTCGGGCGGGAACGCCGCGCTGGTGTCGATGCAGGACGGCCGCTTCGTGCCGATCGAGTTCGGGAGCCTGATCGACCCGGTGACGGGCCGCACCCGGGTCCGCCGCGTGGACATCCATTCGGAGCGCTACGCCATCGGCCGCAGCTACATGATCCGGCTGAAGCGCGAGGACTTCCAGGACGCGCACGAGACCGCGAAACTGGCGGCCACGTGCGGCGTCTCGTTGGAGAAGTTCAAGGGCGAGTTCGAGTACCTGATGGCCCAGGAGCCGCCGCGCCTCAAGCTGGACGCCGACAAGCACGGCTTCGTCGAGGACGAAGCCATGGGCGAGACGCACGTGCGGATGTGAACCCGGGATTCGGGACTCGGGACTCGGGCGTGGACATCATTGGGGTCAGATCCCGATGCCTCATGGTGGCGGGCATCGGGCTCTGACCCCAATGGCTATTTGAACGTCGAGATAACGTGCTCCTGCACGGCGTCGCAGGCGGTTCGTGCGTCGCGTGTCAGCGCCGCGCACTCCGCCGCGCAGCGCGCCTTGAAGTCCGCGTCCGTGATCGATCGGAGGTTGATCAGGACGTTGAGCACCGCGCCCTCCACGCCGGCGCGGCCCGCCAGCGCCGCCACGCCAGCATCGGAGGCCGAATTCCGGTTGCCCCGGCGCGCGGCGCCGTCGGCGAGCCGGATGGCCTCGAGGCACCACCGCGCGGTCTGCAGCGGCACCTCGGCCGCGGCCGTGTTCGCGGCCTCGATGGCGCGGTCGCGCTCGGCGGCCTGTTCGGGGGTGTCCTTCGGCAGCCTCATCGCCGCCATCACGCGGTTGAAGGCGTCGGTGTCCTCGTCGACGGCGCGCGCCAGCGCGGCCTTGACGCGCTGGCCCTGCTCGGCGAGCGTCGCCAACTCAGGCCACGCGTCCTCGTAGCCCTTCTTCCCGACCGTGAGGTTCGCCACCATCGTCGCCAGCGCGGCGGCGAGGCTGCCCATCAGGGCCGCGACCGATCCGCCGCCCGGCGCCGGCGACTCGGTGGAGACTTCGTCGACGAACCGCGTGACGGGCATCGACATCAGCGGCGCGGCCAGCGTGAAGTGGTACTCGATGATCTTCTTCTCGGGCTCGAACGGCGCGACCGAGTCCAGGCCCATCGAGCGGACCGCGATCTCGATCAATTCGCGCTCGGGCACGCCCGCCGACTTGCCCTGCCTGCGCAGGAAGTAGCGGCCGGCCTCGACCATGGGCGCCAGCGGCGTCAGGCCCACCAGCTCCGACCCCGTGACGATGAGGCCCAGCCTATCGGCCTCCTCGCGGGCGGTCTCGAAGACGACGTGGAGCGGGGTGGTGTGGTAGTCGAGCAGGTTGATGGAGACCTGGGCCTGGCGGTACTGATCGATGTACCAGCCGATGGCGCGCACCGCCTTCAGGCGGCCGGGAGTCTTGAGGGAGGTGCCGCTGGCGTCGCGGATGATCTCGCCCTTCGCGTCGCGCGTCGCGCGCCCGCCCTCGCGGATGTTCAGCGCGATCTCGTTCGCGAGCCGCCGATCCAGGGTGTTCAGATTCACGTTGTAGGCGAGCAGGAAGTCGCGCGCGCCCACGACGGTAGCTCCCGAGCGGGCGTTGAAGCGGGCCGGGCCTGCATCTGGCGCCCAGGCCGGCTGCTCGAGCTTCGCGGCCAGGCCCTCGTATTCGCCGGCGCGGATGGTGGCCAGGCTGCGCCGCTCCGCGCTCGCCGCCGCGTACTCGTAGAAGAACACCGGGATCTGCAGCTCGTCGCCGATGCGGCGGCCGACCGCGCGCGCGAGGTCCGCGCACTCGGCCATCGTGATCTCCGACACCGGGATGAACGGGCACACGTCGAGGGCGCCCATGCGGGGGTGCGCGCCCGTGTGGGCCGTCATGTCGATGAGATCGGCCGCGCGCTTCGCGCCCCGGAACGCCGCCTCGGCGACGCCGTCCGGTGGCCCGACCAGCGTGTAGACCGTGCGGTTGGTGTCTGCGCCGGGGTCCACGTCCAGCAGTTTCACGCCGGACACGCCGGCGAGGGCCTGGGCGATGGCGTCGATGACGGCGCGGTCGCGCCCTTCGGAGAAGTTGGGCACGCATTCGACAAGACGGGCCATGTTTTACACCCTCTCGAGACCGCGTTCGTCACCTGCGTGCGGCGGCCGGAGCGCACCGCGATCACGCGTGACGAAATCGCCGGTCGACAGTCACCGTTCGATCGTTCAGCGTACGTCCGGCGGCCGGCCCGGGGCAAGGGCGGGGTCGCGGCCGGCCCGGGGCAAGGGCGGCATGGGGGCGTGCATTGACGGCGCGCCTCCCATCCGGTGTACGCTTCGCGCCACGCGCCCCTCGAGGCCGGCGCGAACCGGAGGCGGCATGATTCCCCATCTGACTCTCATCGAGGTCGGATATCCGCAACTCACGGCAGCCGTGGAGCGCGTGAAGGTAGCCGGCGGCCGCGGCCATGTCCACACGACGCCGCCCGGGTGCGCGCTGACTGGCCGGCCGGACCGCGGCATACTCTTCGAAGCGACGGACGAAGGGCGCACGTTCGCGTTCTTCGATACCGCGTCCATCGAGGCGCGGGCGAAGCCGCTGGCGATCCTGCTGCACGGCGCCGACAGCGTGCCGGACGACACCGAGGTGCTGGCGCCCGCCTGCGATGAGGTGAACCGCATGGCCGGGCGCATGCGGCTCGGCAAGGGACACTTCCACATCCTCACGCCGGTGTGCCTGGCGAATCCGAACCCGGGACGATGGACGATCGTGTTCGAGGACGCGGAACTCGGCGTCCTGGCGAGCGCGTCCGACCAGCGCCCGCTGGCCGACATCCGCCTGGTCGAGCGGCTGATCTACGGGGCTGCCAGCGCGTAGGTCAGCCTTCAGCGTCGCCGATCCGCGGCCGTCGCAGCGTCTGGCGAGCGTCGCCCCGCACGCACCGTGGCCCGGAGTCCCGTGTCTGTTCGGCTTCGTCGAGCGCCGTCGGGCCGATAGCCAGGCGGAGCCGAGCATCACGCAGCCAAACAGGACCAGCACGAGCCCCCACCACCGGTTCACGTTGATGCCGAGCGAGGCCCGATAGATCGCCGGGTCGCTGAAGACTCCGTAAACGGCGAGCATCGCTCCGGCGAGGCCGAACATCATCCCAATCGGGACGCGAAGATCGAGGGTCATGGCTACCTCTACCAGAAGTACACGTTCAGGGCGGCGGACATCACGAGCACGATGACGCCGAGCACGACGGGGCGGTGATACCACGTGAGGCCCGAGGACGACTGTTTCGGCGTGAGCGAGTAGACGAGTCCGATGAGGTCCCGTTCGTCACGAGGCGTCGTCACGAAGCTGATCGCGATGGTGCCGAACACCGTGGCCCTGCGTCCCATCCACAGGTAGTGCGCGTCATCAGCGCCCGGCTTGATGTAGGTCTGGTAGATGTCGTAGGTCCAGACGG
>Ga0315292_10000355_pt1 | contig 21008 bp, 15 predicted proteins | sample YL17G13_0_MG_FD_204029 | JGI IMG/M metagenome (GOLD analysis project Ga0315292, IMG submission 204029) | Sediment microbial communities from Yellowstone Lake, YNP, Wyoming, USA - YL17G13_0 | ecosystem: Environmental > Aquatic > Freshwater > Lake > Sediment | place: USA: Wyoming | collected... | reverse complement strand
GTCTAAATTGTAACCAGGTGTATTTTCAACTGTATTTTCAACTGTATTTTCAACTGTATTTTCAACTGTATTTTCAACTGTATTTTCAACTGTATTTTCAAGTTTGTTGTCTAAATTGTAACCAGGTGTATTTTCAAAGTCTTCCATTTGTATTTCACTTTCACCTTCTTCTTTGTTATCTTCTTTGTTATCTTCTTTGTTATCTTCTTTGTTATCTTCTTCGTTTAATACACGTGTCAATATGTAATTAACACCAAATACAAAAGTTACAAAAATTACACTACTTAAGATTTCTCTTTTCATATGATACACAATATAATCAGTAATGTTTAAATCAAAAAACATGTATTTATGAAACTAAATCTAAATTATTTTTAAATCGTTTTACACAACTTAAAAATAAACTATTTACAAAAAATTTTAATTTACAAAGTTTAAACTTCTTTGGGTTTTAAAGGAATTGGTTCAGCCAATTCAGATAAATCATCTAATAATTCTGAAACAGGGTCTTGAGCAGCATCTTGAGCAGCATCTTGAGCAGCATCAGATTCTACCGCAGGTGCTTGACCTTGAACACCACTTGCCACAAATGCAACAACTTTACTTAATAAAGACGCATCATTTAAAGTATATGCTCCATGACGTTGACCCTTGTTTACACCTTGAATCAATAATTGTTTTGCTAAATTTGTATCAATTTCATTATCAGGAACATTATTAACACTCACATCAATTGCTCTTTTTAAAATTTCTGCTTCATTTAAAAGATATGCACCCTTTTGTTGAGCTACTTCAACATATTGAGTTAAAATTTGTATAGAGTTTTTATTATCTAAAGTAATAACAGTTGGTTCCTGTGTTTCCGTCATTTTTAATATAATTTAATAAAAAAATTGATACTATTGAACACACTTATATTTTATTCATTTTTTTTATTTTGCGGTTTAATTTTTATCTAATTTCATAAATATATATTAAGAGCTTTCATAATTTAATGAAATCTATTATCGGAGATCTTACTACTGAAACTATTAGCCTTATTTTTAGAGAATGCGAAAAAGATAAAAATAAACGTCGCCTATCAAACATCATTAACAATATAATCAATATTGCATTTGAAAATATTAAACCCTATCTATATACAATTATGGCAATCCTTATTTTATTATTCGTAATGAATTGCTTCCAATTCTATTATTATATAAAATTATTCCTTACAAGTAAAAATTTAGAAAATGCCAATATAGATGACATACTAACTAAAAGCTAATTTACTTATCAATCAGAAATTTCAGAAACTACATACACTTAAGAAATTTCATAAACTACATCACAAAGACCACAAAGATATATTGTACAAGTTAAATTTTTCACATTACACACATTACACATATTATCATTTATACTATCTAAATTAATACACAATTGATCATAACATAACAATTGTTTATCTTTACAACTATCAAAACATTCCATAGATAATTCATCAAATATCCTATATAATTCGCATACAATATCAAGATTACATTTTCCCTTTAAATTTAAAATATTTATAACTTTTCTTTTAATAATCATATAATTTTCACTTTCACTTTCACTTTCACTTTTCATTATTATAAAACTAAATATATTTTTAAATTATATTTAGTTTAACAAATGCTTTAGAGCTGAACATTTGTATTTATTCTTTTAAAATTCAGTTATAGATTTTTCTTTTACAAGTGGTTTAAGAAGTTTAAACTGTTTATCATAACCTATATCTTCTAATTGTTCCGTAACTTTTTCTAATAAATATTGGTCTTTATATATTGATACTATTACTATATAAGGTGGCAATATAGAATGTGGTTTAATGTCTTTATATACAATACCTGGTTCTAATATATCCTGTTGTAAGTTTTCAAAAACATTTCGAATACAAAATTCTTTATCTAAAAACAAATAATAAGTTATTGTCATTTTATTATATATATAATAATTCCTTTTTAAATTCCTTTTCAAATTCCTTTTCCTTACTTTTCCTTACTTTTCCTTACTTTCATTTTCCATTCGCAATTCGCTTTCCCTTTCCCTTTTCCATTCGCTTTCCCTTTCCATTCGCTTTCCCTTTCCATTCCCTTTCCATTCGCTTTCCCTTTTCCATTCGCTTTCCCTTTTCCATTCGCTTTCCCTTTTCCATTCGCTTTCCCTTTCCATTCGCTTTCCCTTTTCCATTCGCTTTCCCTTTCCCTTTTCCATTCGCTTCCTTTTCCTTACTTTGTCGTGTGGTGGCGTAACCCCACTTAGACATACGCATTCAAATTATAAGTTTCTTCCCATTTATGAAAAACTGCTCGTCTATTTTCAACAGATTCTTCTAATCTAGATTCGTAATTATCTAAAAAATCTTGATCATTGCAAAGTTCAATTGCATTTTCCAAATGTAAACATTGTTTATCTAACAAATGATCATTCATAATTTTTACATTATCTAGAAAGCTACTGGAAATATTATCAAATAATTTAAATGAAACAAAATTTGTTTTTGAAGACAATATGTTTTCAGATAAAATTTTCAAACTATCCAAATAATTCGCCTTTACATCATCTTTTAAATTAAAGTATTTGCAAATAATGTACTTTTCAGAATTTGTTGGTCTACTAGTTTTTGGTTTGTAGATATATACTTCTTGATAACATTGAAATAACAAATATAATAAATTAATACTTGTTTCTGTCAAAATATCAAATACTTTTAAAATAAAATGTCCATTTGTTTGTTGCATACTAATAGCACTATAAATTTCATTTAAAATCAAATGATAATGCAATTGCTCTTTATGATTAAAATCTGTACCCTCATCAAAACCACCATCGGCTGTTACTAAATAAAAATTCTTTTTAATAATATTCTTAATATGTTCTAAATTTTGTAAATTATTAATATCACCAGTATTATCCTTTCCATATGTAATACATAAATACTTGTTTAGAATATTCTTATTATAACTAGGTAAATTATAATGTTTATATTGTGGCAAATCCTTATTCAAAGATATAGTGTAAATCCTAGAATTATCATACTTGTTGTTTTTACGTTTACTCTTAACAACTGTAAATCCTTCTTCGTCTACATCCGGTTTATCAATTTGCAATGGTTGAATAATTCTATCAATTTGCAAATAAATATTTGTACCTTGAATAAATCCACCAGGTGCTTCCGCACAATGTAAAATAATCTCGTTTTCATTATAATCTTCAAAAATTTCAAACTCGTTAATAATTTCCCAATATTTGTAAAATGCACGATTAATAATTGGATCTTTTACTTGAAAATCATATTCGTTAATATACCAACGTACTTTTTTCCAATTTTCACCATTAATATTATCAATGTTATTTCTACAAATATTTAATTTTTCATTGTAACCATACAATTCTTGAGGACTTTCTGGATTATTATCCATTTTTAACTTTATACTCAAATCGCTAATTACATCAGAACTATTTGAATCAAATCTGAATAACATTATACCTCAGTTTGTAAATTAAATATTTTAACTTTTAAATTTGATTTTTTATTAAAAAAATTAATCTTGACTAACAAATTAATCTTGACTAACAAATTAATCTTGACTAACAAAATATTCTTCTAATCTTTTTTGCAATTCTTCTTTTTTTCCAGATGTTTTTAATCCAATTTCTTCCAATAATTCTTTAATAACCTTTATAGTCATCTTTGCATTTGATTGTAATAAACCATTGTACTTTTCATAAATTAGTTTTTTCTTATCCGTAAATTTGTCCGTAAATTTGTTGTTTTGAGTTTCCATCGGTGTTTCTATTGCTTTCGGTGTTTCTATTGCTTTCAGTGTTTCCATTGCTTTTGGTGTTTCTATTGATTTCGGTGTTTCTATTGCTTTCAGTGTTTCAAGTTCAATTAATTTTTCAGGTTCAATAGTCTTTGGGGTTTCTATTGCTTTTGGTGTTTCTGTTGCTTTTGGTGTTTCTGTTGCTTTTGGTGTTTCTGTTGCTTTTGGTTTATCAAATAATAAACATTCATTATGCATAATTATATACCAATTATTATACTCTAATTGTTCTATTTCAATACTGGATTCAACATTTGATATTCGTCTTTCAACAACGTGTCTATGACAAGTGAAATATAAATTTTTTTTCCCAATATAATATTCTGAAAAATCAAGTGGATCTTTGATAAAAATAGGTATGTAATTAATATTTAAATCATCAAATATCTTTTGAATTTTAGGAAAAATTTTATCAGGTGTGTTATCTAGTGAATCATCTCTAATACAATTTTTGTAATATTTGTATTCGATGCAATTAATCATATCAATAATGTTGTATAATGAATTAACCTTATATACACTCGTATTTTTTTGATGTAAATCAATTGTTTCAAAATTAAACTGTGTCAACCCAGATATATCAAAATTTTGTTCAATATGCGGGATCAATTGTTTTTGCAAATTTTCTTGATTGTTATTTTTTTGAAATACACAATAACGATTTAAAAATGAAATATCGCGTTCACATTGTTTAAATTCTAGTCCTGAATTTTTTGAATTGTATAAATTTTCAAACAATTCTGTTTCCACGCACGTATAACCTTTTTCTTCCATTATAGCTTTAAAATTATCAAAGTCAATTATCCACTCGTCAGAACCTTCTCCAAGAATATTATTTCCATTCAATGTTATTTTCAAACGATTTCCATAAACTGATCCTGGATTTACTGTTTTTTCTAAAAGATAAATAATTTCACCATTTTCATCGTATGATACTAGATCCTTTTCTCCAAATAAATTATCCAATTGTTTGTTATCCATAAATGTAATAATAAAATACCCAGAGTTTTTTAAAGATGTTTCTAAAATTTTTACAATATTTTCCACACGTTTTTCCGATTCAAAAAAATAATGAATGCCAAATTGACAACATACTACATCAAACATACACTTGTTTTTGTAAATAATTTCATACCCATCATCACGTGTTAAATCCAATTTAGAAAAATTATAATCAAAATTTGTTTTTGTTTGTAATTGATCAAAACGCCTTTTACATTCTGTAATATTACGTTCTGAAATATCATATCCATATACATTCTTAATATTATTAAATACCCATTTGTGCATATCACCACCTTTACCAGAGCATAATTCTAATAAAGATCCTGCATTTTTAGAATATTTGTTATATAAATATTCTTTTACTTTGTTATGAAAGCGTCTCATTGTTTCAAAAAAAAAATCTCCATTCTTTTCTGAAGAATTATTTTTAGAGTTTGTATAAAACTTTAATAAATAATCCTTTTCAACAGGATTATTTATGTTATTCCAAATATCACACGCAACTTTGCTAAAATTACCGTGCTTTCTTGGATTTACTGTCTTATCCCATCTAGTTCTTAATGGTACAAACATCAATTTAGCAGAATCCCATTTAAATTCTATAACTGTATTTGTTTTGTACGATTCACCAGTAGTAGAATCAATTAAACCATCAGAAAATGAAGTTTCATATGTCACTAAACGTGATTCTGTATTTTGACCACATAATTTTTCAATATCAAATAAAACCGTTGTTGTCTTGTTTTTTTCATTTGAACCTTGCTGAACCGATGAAGGAACTTCACCTTGTACATACAATTGCCATTTAAAAGTACCTTGCCCAACGTTTCCAATGTTTCCAATGTTTCCAATGTTTCCAATGTTTCCAATGTTTCCAATGTTTCCAATGTTTCCAATGTTTCCAATGTTTCCAATGTTTCCAATGTTACCAACGTTACCATTGTTTGGCATTTTTACAGCATAAAAATCAATTGTATTCATTTCTGCAGGTTTCCATTTCAACAAACTTGTCCACTTTTTAACTAATGGATATGGTTCATTTACAGGTGTAAAAATCAAACCATCATTTGCATACACATTTTCAGAAACAGAATCTAATATATGCTTTGATCCACTAAATACATTTCCAAAATAATAATGTTTAACTGAAATCTTGTAAAAATGTGACTCTGATAATGTCTTGACAATATGATTCAAACGATTTAAACGAGTCTTTAAATCATACTTGGTTTGTCCTCGCAAATCTTTACCATTATAAAACAAACAATCAAACGACAAGAAATGAATTTGATTTTGGTGTCTTACAAGTTCACCATCTATAATTGTAGAATAATACATCTTGTCGCTACATTCAGAATTATTTTCGTTGGTATTTTCATCTTCATTTTGTTTACAAGATTTAACATTTGTTTGATAAATTTTGGCCAAATTATTATCAATAAAATATACTGATCCAGCCTTGTCAATAAACATAAAAGCACGATTTCCATCTGCTTTATCCGTTACTGAATATTGTTGTTTGTACAAATTTGAAATTTTTTCCTTATGAAGAGTCTCTGGTTGAGCACCGATAAAATAATTATTTTTTACAAGATCTCTGTATTCCGATACAACACGACGACGTTCATTACCAGGAATCACATAAAAATTTTCTTGACGATTTTGCAAAATAACCATCAAATATTGCATAATCAAATCAGATTGCATTTTGTTGATCTCCAATTCCACTTCATATTTGGTTTGAATTTTGTTAAATCTATCTTCCTGAACAACAATCGTCAAATCAAAACTACCAAATGGTAAAATATAACTAGTTCTTGACTTATTTCTAACCAATTCATATTGTTCACCATTTTCAATCTTTATACCATTTGTTCGTTCAAAACTAACAGACATACGTAAATCGTAATCGTAGATATCATAATTTCGCAAATTCTGTTTCAACATAACCGTTTCTGAATTATCTGATAAATCAATAATTCTTTTAACTGAAGCACGGTCTCTTTTGTAAATAAATTCCGTTGTATTTTTTATATTTTTTTGTATTTGTTGTCCATCAAACATCCGTTTTAAAGAATAAAAATTCTCAATATCAACATTTGAATCAAACGAAGTTCTATTTGACTTGTTTTGATAAAATTTACCAAAACGTATCTCAAATTCATTATTCTTTGCAAGAGCTTCTTGCAAAAAATTAAACAAAGTGCGTGTATTATTTTCACCAAAATCAAAAAAAGACATTGTTAACTAAATTGTAATTTTTATAGTTTTTTATTTTTTATTCAATTTTTTATTTTCCAGTTAATTTTCCACCCATTCCAAAGCTGCATTTTGATTAAATTACCTAGTATCTTTTAAATTAAATTTGAAATCTATTATATTAATTTAAATAGCCATTGGTGCTCGAATCGGTGGATGTGGGAAATATCCTACAATATCAAAATCTTCAACTGTCATTTGTTCAATGGGTTTTGTCTTGATATCAGGATTTAAAAACAACTTTGGAAATGGTCTGATTTCTCGTGTTGATTGTTCTGCAATTTGTTCCAAATGATTCTTATATATATGCATATCGCCAACATTATAAATTAAACAATCTGGTTTCATATCACAACGTTTAGCTATAATATAAGTCAATACAGCATAACTAAAGATATTAAATGGATTTCCCAAGAAAATATCATTAGATCTCATATTAAACATACAACTAAGATAACGTTCGCCATTTCGTTCAGTAACATAAAATTGTAATGAAAAATGACACGGCAAAAGAGCCGTTTTATCAAAATCAGGTGGATTCCAATACGACATCATAATTCTTCTACTAAATGGATTTGTTTTCAATTCATTGATAACATATTCCAATTGATCAAACCCACCAATCTTAGAACTATCTATGTTTGATGTATCAGCAAATGCTTGACTATATTTTGCACCAAAATGTCTCCATTGCCACCCATACCCTGGACCTAATATTCCTACATCATAATGATGTAAACCACGGTTATCTAAAAATTCTCTAGATGTATTGCCATCCCATATTTTTACTCCATTTCTTTGTAAAATTTTTGCATCAGTGTCACCCCTCATAAACCAAAGTAATTCTTCAATACAACTTTTCCAAGGCACCCTTTTAGTTGTCAATAACGGGATACTTTTAGAAATGTCAAAATGAATTTGATGTCCAAATACACTAATAGTACCAACTCCTGTCCTGTCATCTCTGCTATTACCTTTTTCTAAAATATGTTTTATACAATCTAGATATTTATGCTCATCAGTTTTATAATTGTCAAATCGTTTGTATTCTAAAAACCGAAATGTATATCTGGATTCGTTGTATTTTTCTGATACACCAATTAATTTATATCTTTGATCAAAATGTGACATAAAAGTATCTGGTTCTAAAAAATTATCTGGCTTATAATCATATACTTGTGTTAAAAATATTTTACTTGGAAGTATCGTATTATTATCTGTCTTTAAAAACAAATCATAAATTTGACTACCACCAATCACATATACATTTGATCTTGTACAATTGTAAAAATCTAAAAATTGTTCAAATGTAATAAAATACACATTTTTACAAAATCTCGATGCAATATCTGAACCTTTAAAAAACAAAGAACCTCGTGGATAAGGTGATAATTTTAATAAATCAGTGTCATTTGTCAATACCAAATTTATTCTACCCTTTAAAGGACGTTTTTCTCTAGGTATTGAAAACCAAGTTTTTCTACCCATCAAAACAACATTTTTATCAAGTAAAGATTCCTTAGATAACCTATTTGTAGTAATAGATTTAAATGATTTCATATCTTCTGACAATTTAAATAACAACCCTCCATTTCTTCCAATTGCTAATTTATTTTGATAATTTGCAACACAACTAATAATATTAATAGTCATGTTTTTCTTTATCTTGATTGTTTCTTGATTGTTTAACTATTTAATTCATTTTTTTACTATTTAATTCATTCTTTAATAAATAAAAATTCTTTTAGATTTATCTAATTTTATATTATCATAGCATTTTGTTATATAGTTATTTATATATATTTTATTATCATCATTTATATATTCTGAAAGCAATTTTATATTTATCAACATTTTAGTATTATCATATAATATTAGTTTTTCTAAACCTGTACAAATACTATCTATATATATCAATGTATTTATAGTTCTACCTAAATGATTTTTAACTAAATATTTTAAATAATCAAATTTTGCCATTTCACAAAGTTTTATAACTCGATGTGTATTTATAATAACAAAACTCCTTTCTAATAATCTTTTGTCATTATCATACTTTTGTTCTTTCATTAATATTTCCAAATGGATTTTGTCATGTAATTCTATACATCTATTTATTAAAGACTGATAATCAATACTACGCCCCCTCATTATATATTCGCGCTTTTGATCAATAAAATATCTTAAAACATTAGTTCGTTTATAACGAATTAAACAAACAAGTATTTCACAAATATAACTATTATCATCGTCATTAAATTTACCAAAACAATGTTTAACAAACATATATTTAATACACGTTATTAAATAATTATCACCCCTTGAATAATAATCACTTATTGTATATCCTATTGTATATGACAATAAACTAATTGGTATATTAAATATATCAAACAATACATGTAATTGATCTATATCAGATTTTACTAATATATATTTCATATCATTTAATGAAATTATTAATCGATCTGTATCAGAAATATCTATATCAGAATTATTGAAAAATATTTGCGTCCGCTCGTTATTTGTATTTGTATCATTTATTACATTTCTAAAACAACATTGTGATGCATAAAAACGGAATAAATCAATGTCTTTTATAGAATTGTCAATCATATATACAAGAAAATCTGCCGTATAACGTTTGTGATTCTTGAAATAATAAAACATACGAAATAAATGATTTATAGAATTTGTTTTATCAAATACTCTTTGGAATTCAAAGGATCTTATTATTTTTTTTACAAATATTTTATTACAATAATTTTTATTGTACTTGTAATTACCATAACAAGAAATATTAACCATTAACACATTTATTATATCTTGAACTGACAAGTATTTTGATAACGTCTCAAAAATATCATATATTAAAAAATCATCGAATGAGCGTTTCATTAATGGGGGTCCTAGAGGGGGGGTCATTCTAATATATATTTATGTTTTTATTTTTAAACAGGTTTGATTAAAATTTATTTTTTAACAAACAATTACATATGCATATATTAGGTATTGATTTTGGAACTTCAAATAGTTGCATATCTTACTTTAATGGAAGTAATTATTGTATTATACCTAATGAACAAGGTAAATATACTACACCATCATGTATATATTTCAGTCCAACAAGTGATGAAATATTATACGGAGAAACAGCATATATATCTTCACAAAACCCATGCAATGTTATTTATAATATTAAACGATTGATTGGTACAAGTTATTCCGAATTCATAACAAATACATCACTTCGATATTTTTTTCGTCATTTAAATATTGTACAAGACCATAAATCAACATATTGTAGTATTACATTAACATATAACAACGTTATACAGACATTTTCTATAGAATATATTTGTAAATTGTTTTTAAAACATATTATATTGTATGCCGAAACACATTTAAATCAACCAGTCCAATCTGCTGTAATTACTGTACCAGTACAGTTTACACATATTCAAAGAAATATTTTAAAATCAATCTTCCAAGATATAAATGTGTTTGTCCTAAGAATACTCAATGAACCCACAGCTGCCACTTTAGCTTACATACAAAATGAAAATGACAATGATAATGAAAATGACAATGATAATGACAATGACAATGACAATGACAATGAAAATGTATTAGTAGTAGATTGTGGTGGTGGGACTACAGATTTTACTGTATTAGAATGTGATTACTCTGATATGTTTTTTGAAGTTAAACAAACTTGCGGTGATATATTTTTAGGTGGTGAGGATATAACAAACAATTTAGTAAATTATGTTTTATCTAAATCAAATGTTTTATCTAAATCAAATGTTTTATCTAAATCAAATGTTTTATCTAAATCAAATGTTTGTTTTACAACAAAACGTGTTGATAATATTAAAAAACAATGTGAAACTTGCAAATGTAATCTTAGCTTTACAACAAAAGATAATATATTTATAAATGAAAATCAAAATTTATGTATAAGTAGACCACAATTTATATCTATTAATAACGTTTTTTTTGACAAAATAAAGTCATATTTGATGCAAATTACTTTTAAAATTAACAAGGTTATTTTTATTGGTGGTACTACGAGAATTCCTCATTTTGTAACAATTGTAAGGGACATATTTGGAAAAGATATTGTTATACAAAATAAAATAAATCCTGATCATACAGTTAGTATTGGTGCTGCTATACAAGGATATTTATTAACAAATAACGTTAATGCTACAGAAAATGCTACAGAAAATGCTATTACATTTTTAGATATTGTACCAATGTCATTTGGTGTAGAAACTGTGGGTGGTATTATGAGTCCAATAATATCAAAGGGTAGTATTTTACCTGTTAGTAAAACACAAGATTTTACAAACTCTGACTCTAATTCTGAAATTGATATTCTTGTTTTTCAAGGTGAACGTAGATTAGTAAAGGACAACTTGTTTTTAGGTTGTTTTAAAATAATACTTGATAGCCCTAAAAAAAACAATATTATTATTCAAGTCACGTTTGATATTAATTCTGACGGTATATTAATAGTAACAGCTAAAGAAAAATCACAAAACGATGAAAAAATGTTGATAATAACTGATTATTTAAAACAATTACATGACACTTATACATATTCTGATGAATTTGAAAAAATACAAGATTCAGAAATGTCAAGTAAAATTTTGGCAAAAGTAGAGCTAAATAATGTTTTTCAAACTTTTTCTTATAAAAAACATCAAATATACAAAGAGAATATACAATTGCAACAATTATTAAATGAAATATCTGATATAATTGACAATTTTGAAAAATATACAACCAAAGATTTAATTGAATATAAAATTAAATTTCAACAGCGATGGCATATAACTTGTATTAATTTATAATATTTTTTTTATTAATATTATTATATATGTCTGATAATACTTCTGATAATACTTCAGATACACATTCTAATTTTTGGTCAATGAGTGAAAGTGATCAAAACAGTGTTTGTAAACAGGATGACTTAAAACTAGAAGAATATAAAATTTTAAATTTTTTAGGTTCTGGATCATTTGGAAATGCTTATCTTGCAGAACGATTAAATAGTCCTAAAAAATATGTTTTAAAATTTATTCAAATTAGAAACCCAAGTGATAATAAAAATATTGGTGTAAAGTTACAAGATATACATTCTGAAATAAATATTTTACGACAAATATCAGATAATATTTGTACTCCTGATATTCTATGTTATTATGATCATTTTTTTACTTGTAAAGATAATGTTGTAAAAATGGTCATAGTTACTGAAGCATTTGTAAATTCTATTTCATTAAAAAAATATATAGAAACTAATATATCTAATTTAAGTGATAAATTAAATGATGAAATTTCTAGTTTAGTGGATGAACGAGATATTATTGAAGAAGATTTAAAATATTTATCAAATTCTATAGAAACAAAATCATTACAAAAAAAATTAAACAAACTTGACGTGAATATTATAATTAAACGAGAAAAATTACAACAAAATCCAATGATACCATTATCACATAATGTATTATTAAAAATAATGTATAATATATTAAAAGCTATATATCATCTTTTTAAAGCTGGAATTGGACACGGAGATTTAAAACCAGGTAATATATTAATTAATGAAACTACACTTGATATACAAATAATAGATTTTGGATTGGCATGTACAAAAAATTGTTTACCCTTGGGTACTATTCTTTATGATTCACCTGAAATATTAAATAATCATCTTAAGGGAAGAATTGAACGAACATTTTCTTTACAACGTTTACAAAAATCTGATATTTTTAGTGTTGGGTTAATATTTTACGAACTTGCAAATGGAAAATTACCATATATACCAGAACAACAATCCGAGTCACCTATTAAATCACTTTTTGATTATTATAAAAATAATATTATTTTTTCAATGTACAATGATAATAAATATCCTATTGATGAAAAAATAAATATGTTTATAGATTCTATTTTAACAAAAAACGAAGATGTTAGACCTGGAATTAAGCAATTAATAACAACTTTCGAACAAATAATCGAAGAATACAATGTATTGGCTGAAAAACGTAAACGAGAACGAATCGGAACATCTCTGTCTCCTTCAAGTCCTGTTAAATATTCACCTGTTATATTTACACCAAATGAAATATCTCAAAAAGGAAGTGGATTTAATAAAAAAACATCTAAATATCCTCGTAAATAGAGTAAGGAATATGATATGTAATAAAATGGGATGGCTAGTTGTAGATATCACAAAAGGCTAGTTGTAGATATCACAAAAACTGCTAAACTTTTTTTAAAAAGTTTAATTATTTTGTTATTCACTTTCCAATAATTATAAATAAATCATTTATAAGATCAATTAAAAATAAATCATTTATAAGATCAATTAAAAATAAATCATTTATAAGATCAATTAAAAATAAATCATTTATAAGATCAATTAAACTTACGTTAATTTTTATTAATTTTTATATTTAAAATTAATATATATTACACATTATAAAATGGTTCAAGTTGATGTTTATGGAGATGCACGTGCTACCTGCACTCAAAGAGTATTAATTCTTTTAGAAGAATTAGATTTAAAATACGACCTAAAATCTGTTGATTTATCAAAGGGAGAACATAAAAAACCAGAATTTATGGAATTACAACCATTTGGAAAAGTACCAGCAATTAAATACGATGATCGTGTAGTATTTGAATCTAGAAGTATTTTACGATACATTGCAAAAAACAATGTTGAAATCAAAGATTTTCTTGGCGGAACTGATGTTGATATTTGGTTAGAAGTTGAGTCACAAAATTACAATCCACCAGTTAGTCGTATTGTTAATGAAAAATTGTTTAAAAAATGGCGTGGTGAACGTCCTGATTTGGAAGTTGTAAAAAGTTCTGTTGAAGAATTAGAACGTGTATTGGATGTTTATGAACGACGTTTAGCAACGGTTCCTTATATTGCAGGAGAAGAATTTAGTATTGCAGATATTAGTCATATTCCTTATACTAATTACCTCCTTAAATGTGGCTACAAGGATTTATACAAGCAACGTCCAAACGTTTACAAATGGTTAAAGCGAATTGTTAAACGAGATAGTGTTCAATTTTTATTAAAGGAAAGTGAACAAGAAAAAGACAAAAACCAAGACGAAGAATAAATTACGTTTTTATTAAATTCATAAATTTTTTTATTAAAATTTTATGAAAATTACAAATCTTTAGTATTTCCTCTTCCAGGAAGCATAGCATAACGATTATCTTTTCCAGCTGAAAGCCCTCCACCACTATTATCTCTAAATACTAATACACCACCTTCATCACGTATACACCATCTTGATCCTATACATAATTGATTTCCTGGAATAGTAATATTACCATCACGGTCCCATCTAATAGCATTCTTTTCACCACCTTGATCATCTGGACGTTTACTACCTAAGGCACCTCCGTTCCATCCGTGAACAAATAGACCATCAAGATCACCTTTATATTTTATACCATTGAATTGATCTCTAATAGTAATAGCCTTTTCAGTAGGAACTGATACATTACCATCTATTTGAGTGTCACCTCTGATATAATTTTTTGCGTCATCTTTCCAATCAAAGTGTGTCCATCTGCCATCGCGGCGTCTAAAGTTGGCACCAGTCCAATCTCCTGGTGCTGCTGTATCGCCAACAACAAGTGTTGGGCCAACAATATTTTGTGCTGAAACAAATCCAGAATCTGCTCCTGAAGCATACGAATCTAGATTATTTTTAGTCCATCCAGTACCCATATAATGAATACGACCTCTTACACCCTTTATACGAATCTGAGCAAATCTGTCTACACGAGTAATTGGTACAACTGCTACACCATCATGAAATTTATCTTTATCTTGATTTCGTACATTTTGGAAAGCATTAACACGCCTAACGAACACTTCTTGTCCATTAGCTAAAACACCCCAAATATCAAAATGTCTACAACTACTCCATGGTAAATGAAATAAGAAACCAGATTTCATACCAGCTGGTACAGCAATATCTGCAGTTCTATTACTTGAATTATTGTCATTCTGATCATCTCCAAGGTTATCTTTATTTTCAGTATGGGCATGCCCTCCACGACTAGGACCACGAATGGATGGATCCCAATACAAGTCTGCGCCAACTTGCCATCCAGGAGAAAACTTGGCATCATTACCGTTTGTAAATGCGTCAAAATCCGTGGATCCTGAAGCAGCTGGAACCGTTTTAATATCAGATTTTAAAGCGTAATCACCCTTTGGTTGGTAATCACCCTTTGGTTGGTAAGCTGAAAGATCTCCCTTTACTGTATAATCACCCTTTGGTTGGTAAGCTGAAAGATCTCCCTTTGCTGCAAAATTTGCAGCCTGTGGAATATCAGATTTTAAAGCGTAATCACCCTTTGGTTGGTAATCACCCTTTGGTTGGTAATCACCCTTTGGTTGGTAATCACCCTTTGGCTGGTAATCACCCTTTGGTTGGTAAGCTGAAAGATCTCCCTTTACTGCATAATCACCCTTTGGTTGGTAAGCTGAAAGATCTCCCTTTGCTGCAAATTTTGCAGCCTGTGGAATATCAGATTTTAAAGCATCTATTTCTCCAAGGATATTACGTCCAGCTGCAGTGATATTACCACTAACGTTTACATTTCCGTCTGGCATAAATTGAGTTTGTTTACTCCAATCCCAGTTAGCACCATCTGTTCCTGGTGCAACATATAACTGTTTACGTCCATCATCTGGAGTGTGTAAAATCCAAGAATTATTACCACTCATTACAACATTGTCTCCAACAAAAGCATTTCTAGCTACAGTAACATCGCCATCACGATTCCATCGCAAAGCTTCTTTATATCCACCTTTATCTGCTTGTTGAGAAGTACCTAAGGCACCACCACCATAACCATAAACAGCAGGGCCGTCAAGTTTATCATTGAATGACATACCGTGGAACTGATCTCTAATAGTCATAGCTTTTCCACTAGGAACTGACACATTTCCACCAATATTTGCATCGCCTCTAGATTTAATATTACCTTGTTTATCAACTACAAATCTACCTCCTGAAACATCAGGAAAATCTACACTAAATTCTCCTTCTCCACCCATACTTATACCATTTTCTACACGTAATGTTTTAGTACCCAAGTTTCCAGCTACATTTACACGAGGCCCCTGAATATTTACTCCACCAGTAAAATCACCAGCATAATTAATAGTTAACGCAGAACCGCCATCACGTACTAAAGCACGAGCAGGACCAACTGGACCTCTTTCAGGGGCAGCGTCTTTACCTAATTGAAAATCAACTTGTTTATTATATTCCATACCAGCTGGAACCGCTTTAATATCAGATTTTAAAGCGTAATCACCCTTTGGTTGGTAATCACCCTTTGGTTGGTAATCACCCTTTGGTTGAAAAGCCGAAAGAGCTCCCTTTACTGCATAATCACCCTTTGGTTGGTAAGCTGAAAGATCTCCCTTTGTTGCAAAATTTGCAGCCTGTGGAATATCAGATTTTAATGCGTAATCTCCTGCAGGTTGATAATTTCCTTTAACTTGGTAATCTCCTTTAGGTTGAAAAGCTGAAAGATCCGCTTTTAATGCGTAATTTCCTTTAGGTTGGTAATCTCCTACAGGTTGAAAAGCTGAAAGATCCGCTTTTAATGCGTAATTTCCTTTAGGTTGAAAAGCTGCAAGATCCGCCTTTAATGCATAATCTCCTACAGGTTGATAATTTCCTACAGGTTGGTAACCTGCTAAATCACTTTTCATAGCATAATTTCCAGCAGCTTGATAATCACCTTTTGGTTGATAATTACCCTTTGGTTGATAATCAGCCAAATCGTTTTTCATAGCATAATTTCCAGCAGGCTGATAAGCAGAAAGATCACCTTTTGTTGCAAAATTAGCAGCTTTTAAATCAGGTTTTGTAACATAATCACCTATTACTTGATATTTACCATTTGCTTCATCTATTTGTACATAACTATCTTCCATTTTTTTTCTAAATGATTTAAAAGTATTATTTGTTAGATAATCTCCCTGAACTTGATAAATATTAGGTAAATCTTTACGTAATTTATCAAAATCGGTAAGGGGCGTATATTTATCACCTACCCATTTTTGCGTTGCGTTAGCATTTGAAGACATAATGTTATTATATATTAATATAAGAAATAAAATAACAATAAAAAAATAAAATATTTAATAAATTGAATTTTATTTAAAACTGTAAGATTTGCGTAGTTAAAATGTCAGATAAATTTTCGTACGAATATCTTTTGTCTTGTGCAATTAATAAACAAGAAGAGTTTGAAAGATTGATTCGTACTGAACAATTTAGTAATCTTAGTAATTTTCATCGTATGAGCCTAATTGATGTTTATTTAGAAGATGTTTCTTTATTTAGTTCTATTTTTTCAGATGATCCTGATTATGACGTATATATTCAATGGTACGGTAGGTCTTATTGTAAAGAACGTCAGAACGTCTTATTGTAAAGTAATGTCATTTAATAAAAATTCCATTTACACATATATATTTAGTGCCGCCTTGCCCGCTCGTTAAGGGTATATTTTTCAATTAACCCTACCCTAACCCTTTAAGGTGTTACTTGCCAAGATAATTTAAGATTAGGATCTGTCCAACCTGAACCTAAACTATCTATACGATAAATTACCACGTCAAATGTCGTTGTTGTTAAATTTTTAAATGAAACTGTATATACATTTGTATTATTTGACGTTGTTTGCATACTACCAATTATTTTGTAGTTTGTATTTAACATTGTCTTGCCAATGGATATACTAGTAATTTCATATACACCTGTTCCACTAAAACTCCCAATTGTCCTATTACCTACTATATTAGTCAAATTTTGCCCATCTACAACTAACGACCCACCTACATACAAATCTTTTACAATAGAACCACCACCAACAGCAACAAATGACCCACCTGAGCCAACACCGGATGAATTTTCAGTTGAATGTAATACTAAATTACCACCTGTTTGAATACTCATAACCCGTGTTGATCCTTGATACCATACAAAACCAGTATTTATACCAGGAACACTTGACCACATATTACCAGATTCCATACCTAAAGCATAATCTGCTGAAACAGATGATAAACTAGGATGTAAAACAATTTTGCTTCCTAATGATCTATTAGTCATTGTAGGTGCGTTTAATCCAGACCCTGTAAAATAAATACCACCAGTACCAGAAATAACTGTATCTCCATTAATATTTAAACAACCACCTGAAACACCAGTAACATTTGTATTTGCAACACGTGTTGAAGAATCTATATACATACTTCCATTCACATCCAATTTAAATCTTGGTGTAGTTGTAGCTATACCTACATTTCCAGTTGTACTTGATATACACATTAATTTATTGTCATTGTAATCAGCCCAAGCAAAATGTGCAAAATTTGGATTGTTTGTACCTGATCTAAACAACATACCCCAATCAGAATCTCTGTAAATACTACCATAAGTATATGCACCTAAACCACCAATTATTATAGAATCTCCCCTTATAGTTCCACTTACATCCAAGTTATATACTGGATTATTTGTACCTATACCAACTCCTGACGAATTAATTGTCATTTGTTCCGTTCCTACATTACCCCTTGAACTACCAGTTTTAAATGAATGTGACCCAGTTGCTTGATACACGATTACATTTCCAGTTGTAAATCCAAAACCATTAAATGAATTTGTATCACTTGATAAACTTAATATCTGATTATTATTTGATCTACCAAGATCTAAAGTGTACATTGGACTAGTTGTATTCACACCAACATTCCCACCTGTTGTAAAAATTGACCCAATAGTATTTGAATTAAAACTACTCGTTATACCATTACCAACAAATAAACGTTTACCTATTGCTGCACCTCCTTCCACCAACATCCCACCACCATTTGTAACAGAAACTGCATCTGTAGGAGATTGTATAGTTATTCCACCATATGTTAGTAAAGATCCTGTACTCAAATTAATAGCATCATCCGTTGATGTTAATGTCAAATACGCAAATGTACTACCAGTATCTGTACCACCAGAAATCAAACCATCAACGTACAAATTAGTCTTTACATGTAAATTACCATTTACATCTAATTGATAATTAGGATTTACTATATTTATACCTACATTACCACCATATGTAAATAAATTACCCAAAGTATTAGATTCATTTACTGCTAAAATCCCACCACTACATCTCACTGTTCCATTTACATCAAGATTATACTCTGGATCTGTTCTTGCAATTCCTATATTTCCAGATGATGCAATTGTCATATATACACTTGTACCTGATATACTTGTAAAACGTAAATCTGCAGCAGAATTTGATGTTGTTGCTGATGTACCAGATTCAATACGATTTACATTAGACTCCTTTAAAAAACGTAATCCATCATTTGTAGTAAAAATTCCATTTATATGTGCTGTACCATTTACGTGTAAATTATTTTCAGGATTCGTAGTATTTATACCTACATTACCCGCCGTAGTATATATATTTCCAATAGTATTACTATTTCCTATAGCAACAAGATTATCTATTATATTCATATTATTTGACGTTACATTCGTAAGGGTTGCAGTTGGTGAAAATAAATTTGAAATGGTAGTATTTGTTACATTTATATTTGGTACTACTAAATTATTACCAATTGTTACATTCATACCAACATATAAACTTTTTCCAATACTTGCTCCACCTAACGTTGTAAAACTTCCACCTGATCCTATACCTATAGATTCTACTGTATTAAAAATGTTTACATAACCCATATTCATACCTATATAATCACTTATTACAACATTTGTCGATCCAGGATCATCTGATGTCCATCCTAATGTAAAATCGTCACGTGTTTCATTATAATATTGTGTGGCATAAACTCGATTATAAATTGCAAAGGTATCACTAGTACTTGGCTGTATTGTCCAAGCTGTATTAACTGTAGCAATTCTACTAACACCAACGTAACCTGAAATTCGTCTTACTTGACCATTACCAGTTCCAGATGTTATTTTAATAAAGGCACCTGTATAATAATTATCTTCGGAACTTGCTATTATATTTAACGTAACAGTTGTGCTCGTAGAACTTGATAATGTTGATGAAATAACTGGATTATCTGTTACTATATCACCAGCATTACTATCGTTTTCTAATTGATATCTTTGAAATAATATACCAGCATCTCTACCAACAATAGGTGAACTATTTACTACAATCAAATTATCTTGTACCTTGACAGTTTGAGAAATTATTTCTGTTTGAGTTCCATATACAGTTAAATTACCCCCTATATGTACATCTTTTGCAAAACTAGCACCACCAGCTATAGTTAATGCACCACCTTGTGTAATACTTGAGGAATTACTTGTTTTATTTATACTAAGACCACCTTGTAATAACAATGCTCCAGATGATGAATTAATAGATTCCGTTGTATTTTTAATTAAAACACCAGTTTCAGAATCTACTACAAAAATATTATTTCCAGAATCATCAAGACATCTTAATTTAATAGATGATGACATTATATATAATAACTTTTTAAAAAAGTTTAATCAAAATAAACCTCCGTAAATTTTTATTTTAATTAAATGCAAATTAAATTTTGTACCTTAAACTTGTCAATGATCTTTGACGAATACAAATCGTATTATCATTAAATTTATTATGTTTTGTTTTACAAAACTCTTTATTACCAGTTGTAGTAACCATTTTCACCTTTACAATACCTTTACAAGGTAATTTTATAGTGATATCATGTGTATTTGTAGATAATATAATAATATTAATATCATTTGTAATTGGATTAAATGATCCAACCCATTT
>Ga0315292_10000354_pt1 | contig 21013 bp, 16 predicted proteins | sample YL17G13_0_MG_FD_204029 | JGI IMG/M metagenome (GOLD analysis project Ga0315292, IMG submission 204029) | Sediment microbial communities from Yellowstone Lake, YNP, Wyoming, USA - YL17G13_0 | ecosystem: Environmental > Aquatic > Freshwater > Lake > Sediment | place: USA: Wyoming | collected... | reverse complement strand
GGGTTATAAACCACCGGCACCTGAAACAATACTACCTGTTCAGATAAACCAATTGTATCTGAACAAGGTTTTAACTATTATTCCAATTGGTACATAAATTGGGGGCAGGTCATACACATGATCTCACTGGAGATTTCTTTGCTTCCGATCCATTTTGTTGGTTGAACAAAGACTCAACCATGAATTAGTTTTTTTCACGTTTGAAGTTTCGTAGTCATGCTATTTCCACCCCTTCGTATACTTTCAGTATATTGTACAGTGTTGTTCGCTGAGCCGGCGTAAATCCCGCACACTGAATTATTTGTACCACCTCGTCGGTGTTGGATTTGTTGACGAAATTCGCCGAGGCGTGGACGTTCTCTTCATAGAGTGTTCCCCCAAAATCATCAGCGCCGAAGTGAAGGGCAACCTGTCCGATTTTCTTTCCTTCCGAAAACCACGATGCCTGAATGTGGTCGAAGTTATCGAGATAAATTCTTGAAAGTGCGAGAATCTGTAAATAGCGTGTCGATGATGCGTATGTCGGAATGATTTTGTGGAGCGGTGTATTCCCCGGCTTGAAACTCCACGGTATGAAAGCAGTGAATCCATGATATTCATCCTGAAGCTGCCGGATAACTTCAAGATGCTCTATGATATCTTCATCTGTTTCAAGATGACCGTACATCATCGTTGCCGTAGTCTTGTAGCCAATCTTGTGTGCTTCCCGCATGACGTTTAGCCAGTCAGCGGATGTGCCTTTGAGGTGACTGATTTTTTTCTTCACTCGATCAGATAAAATCTCTGCACCACCACCGGGAATTGTTCTAAGACCAACATCCCACAATTTTTGCAGTACTTCCTGAATTGTAAGTCCGGAAATGAGCGCCCCTGGCGCCATAGCGCTTTGCGCCACTTGAGACATACCGATGATTTCCGAAGTTGAAAAGAAATGCGGATGAACCTGCGGCACTTCTTCTATTGTCCGCTTAACAAGTTCAAGATAATACTCAAACGGAATCGCTGGATTAACGCCACCTTGCAACAAAACTGTTGTAACTCCATTCGCAGCGGCATTTCTGAAATTCTGTATCATCTGATCGACAGTATACGTGTACTCACCATCTTCACCGGGGTGGTGATAGAACGCGCAAAAAATGCAATCGATGTTGCAAATGTTTGTGTAATTAGGATTTGTATCGACGACGAAAGTAACTTGTTCCTTCGGATTTTTTTTGTACCGTATCTCGTTCGCAAGCTCACCGAGGTCAAGAAACTCTTTGTTTTGAAGGAGATCCAATCCCTCTTCCCGTGTTATCCGACTTCCGGATTTTACTTTTTCGTATGTCGATAATTGAATCATAATTTTTTCTCTACGATTTCCGCATCTCTGCAGTTTTTATTTAACCGCCGAGACACAGAGTACACAGCAAGTATTTACACGCTTATAGTAAGTTCTTTAACAAATTTCCGAAACACCTTAATCGCTTCATGTTCCCGCTCACCGAGCCGGTAATTGAAACCTTCAAGATATTCTTTCGTTTCATTCTGCGTTAGACCCATTCTCTTTCCATACCCTTCGCCAATAGAACTGAGGTCAATTTCAGATTTCTCTAGAGATACTGAGATGATTTTTTTCAATTCATTTTTCCGCTCATCGTTGAGAGATTTTCTACACGCCCACACTGCAAACACAAATGGCAGCTTTTGCCAGTCGTACCATTCTTTTGCAAGATCGAACACAAGCTCAAAGCCATCAAGTCCAAATTTATTTCTTCTCAGCGCTTCGTCGCCGATGAGAAGGATGGCTTTGAAGGCTGAGTAATCGTTCACCCCGGGATGCAGTCGTTCGAGTACAGCATGAATGCCGTATTTTTTCTCCAGCAGCACCTTCAGCAACTTCACGGAAGTCGCAGTGTCATCTGTTGCGCCGATCTTCTTACCATTCAAGCCAGTCCACCCCTCTTTCGAAAAAAGCATCACGCTTTTCACCTGGTCCCGCGTTGCAATGCACCAACCCATCAGCTCAAGTTGTTCTTCCTGCTCGAAGTAATCCATAAGTGAAAAAAGTCCGGCATCGAGCTGTCCTTGTTTACTCAGTACTCCCATCCGTCTTGGCGCGACAGGAAGAATTTTAAAATCTTTCTTTTCCAGATTGTGATAGAACGGAACCGAATTTAGATAAGGAATCTTTCCGATGACATTTTCAGAATAAACATTTAGCGGATTGTAAAAAGCATCTCGTTCAACTGGAATTTTGCCAGCATCTTTGATGATCCTAATGATTTGGTCTTTGGGAAGCTTCATCGGACTGACGGCACCGGCATCGTGAGCGATTCGCTCCTGTCCGACAGTTCCATCAATATCATCGGCGCCGAAGTTAAGTGCAATTGATGCAACTTCTTCTGTCAACATCACCCAGTATGCTTTGATGTGCGGGACGTTATCGAGCATTAGACGCGAAACGGCAATCGTTTTAAGATCGTCGATTGCAGATGTGAATTGATTCTTGGGTTTAATACCCGTATCACCCGGTTGGAATGCAAGCGGAATGAAGCTGAGGAAGCCGCCTGTTTCGTCCTGTGCTTCACGGAGTTTTATCATGTGGATGAGACGCTCTTCAAATGTCTCAATGTGGCCGTAGAGCATTGTGCAGTTTGTTGGAATGCCAAGTTTGTGAGCAGTTTTATGAACTTCGAGATAGCCCTTTGCTCCGATTTTCTGAGGAAACAAAAGCTTACGGACGCGCTCGGTAAAAATCTCTGCACCACCCCCAGGTATTGTGCGTAATCCGGCTGACTGTAATTGTTTTAAAACTTCTTCAATGGAGAGTTTGAATTTCTTGTGGAAAAAATCTATCTCAACCGCTGTATATGCTTTCACATCGGCATCGGGAAATTTCTCGTGAATTCTTCTGACGATGTCGAGATAACGTTCCCACTCCCAATCGGGCGGCATACCGCCGGTGATGTGGACTTCACGAATCTCAGGAGTGATGTATGCGAGAATATTTTCGGTTGTCATCTCGTAGGCATCCGACTCACCCTTTTTCTTGGCGAAGTCACAGAACTTGCACGAGAGTACACAAACATTTGTGTGCTCTATCTTCTGATTGAGGACAAAGTACACCGCATCGCCGCTTTTTTGCTGCTGGACGTAATTTGCCATCTTGCCGAGTGCGATGAGGTCGTTGGTCTTGAAGAGAATAAGCCCGTCTTCAATGGAGAGACGCTCGCCGTGCTGGAGTTTTTGAAAGATGGGAATTAGAGATTTGTCACGAGGGTTAATTTGATTCAACTTAATGTACCTAATTTCTATTACCCAATTTCTTGGTCTATTAAATTTGTTTTATCGCGGTATTTAGCTCTTAAAAGAGTTCTTATCCTTCCACTCTCGACTCTTTCTACAAAATCATTAAGGGAAATTTTTAATCCTCGAGTACACTGTGAAGCCACGGTAGAGTATTCTACGTTTAATTTATCAGCAACTTCTTGAAATGCTTTTTTGTGGTCATAACCACCTTTTATAAGTTTAATAACAGGTATTAAATAATCCTCTAAGTTTTGAAATCCCTTACGTCCGAGCTTTTGGGGTATTTTGCTATTAGATTGCTCAACTTTTTTTGGGGCGATTTTACCACGTTGAGGTTCCACTGGTTGGTTAATCAAAGTTATTAATATTTGATTTTCATTTTCTTTGAGAAATTTACTAACAGAGGAAGCTTCAGGTTTATATCCACAGATTTTTTCTGCGCTTTCGACAAGAAGATCGACAAGCAAAGAATCGGGTTCTTCCATAATTCTGTTCCATGCAACAGGTAATGCTTCTTGAATTGCGCCATTTTTTAGTTTATCTTTGTGAACAGCCTTAGCGGTTTGAATCGCTTTTCCTGATTCGATATTTTTCTTTGATAGTAACTCAATAAACTTAGATGTAACCGAAGCTGATTCTTGTTCCTTCAGATCAATTGTGTAGAATTTTCTGGCTTTCCAATCACCACCAGCATTCGGTAAATATAAAAACCAGGTGATACCATTGGTCAAGAGTGCAAGTTCGATACCTTGGCGAAAAGAATAATCTAATAATTGTTCCTGATGGTTTCCGCTATCTAAATCCTCTGTTGGACGCTTAGCCTCTAAGAAAACAACACTTTTATTATTTAGACGTAACGCATAATCAACACGCCTGTTTTCGACCGAAAACTCAGGGAAAACCTCATCAATGTTTTCAGTATCCCATCCAATCCGACGCAAGATCGGTAAAATGATTGCCATTTTAGTTTGATCCTCACTGAACGAGGATAAACGTTTATCATTCTTTATATTTTCAATGAATGCCTGTAGAGTCTCTATCATATTTCTATACCTTGTATATTTTGAGTTCTATTGCTTCATCAATCAATTTAATCTCTTCTATTTTTTCTCTCAGCGAACAATCTACTTAACATCTAACAGAATGGCAAACTATTGAGAGAAACTCTTTATACATTTACTTACAAATCTTTTCCCACTTTTCATCAACCAACCAATTTGTCACCCTGAGCGTAGCGAAGGGTCTCACTTTTTATTGTTTCGTATGTCTCTTGTGAGGGAGATGTTTCGCTCCGCTCAACATGACAGGGTTATACATACCACTCTTCGCTCAAGTCTTTCCACTCTGGATTCATTGATTCGATCAGTGCAATTTTCTTTTTCCTCAGCCATCCTTTGATTTGTTTCTCTGTCGCTATTGCACCTCTAATATCAGAACTTGAATCGTAATAGACAAGCCGTTTACAATTGTACTTACTCGTAAAACCCGAAATAAGTTTATGCTTATGCTCATATACTCTTCGTTCAAGATTATTCGTGACACCGGTATATAACACACCGTTTTTACGATTCGTCATGATGTAGACGTAGTATTGTTTCATTTCATTTTGGCAGATCCTTCTCCCACCAGATGCGGGATCAGGATGACATCAAGCGTTACTGCCAAATCTTTCCCCATTTTTCATCAACTCGTTTCACAATCTCTTCATCCATTAACAAAGGTTCCGGGTAACCGGGTTTCCATGTAGCATCAATTCCCATAACTCCTTTATAAATTGGGGAAATACCGGCAAGTTTTTGCTCTGTGAACACAACATCGCGCTCGCAATCGTAGCGTGTAAACATTCCCCAAATATAACTCTCCTTGTCGTGAATATCCACATCCTCGCTAACAGCGGCAATGATTGATAGGTTAGATAACTGTGTATCTTTAACAAGTTTTTCTACTATCTCGTGTCCACCCGAAGAGACCTTGACGAGCAAAAATGTATCTTCTACAATATTAAGATCGACGATGCGGTTGTCAATAGCTTTGAGCGTGGAGCGTTGAGCATAGGGTTCGAAACTTCTTCGCTCTCTGCTCTCTGCTCGCCGCTCTTTTCTAGTCGCATCAATTATCATCTTACTTCCTAAGTTCATTTTGTAGCTGGTGAAGTCGAGCGTGTCCAGCGGGACTTTCGGAATCATGATGAAGTCGTAATGCGGCTCGAAGTTATCTTTTATTTCTCTTAACACTGCGTGCCAATCTCGCACATTAACTCCGGCAGAAACAAGAACCATGCACTTTGTCAGCGAAAGCTGATCCGTTCCCATCATGCCGAGTGCCGCTTTAATTGCTTCCTTCTGGTAGCGTTGTTCAATTGAAGCCACGAGAAGATTATGAAATCCGGCTTCGTAGTACGCCCAGATATCAGTCACTTCTTTGTGAATAAGCTTGATGAGCGGACCAAGCATCTGTTGCGTTGCATTGCCTAAAAATTTATCTTCCATCGGCGGTTTGCCGACGACTGTTGCTGGATAAATTGGATTACGCCGGTGAGTGATTGTTTTCAGGTGGAATACGGGAAACTCCGACGCCGCAGAGTAATGACCGAAGTGATCACCGAATGGTCCTTCCATTCTTCTTTCTTTTAGCGGGACAATTCCCTCTAAAATAAATTCAGCCTGAGCAGGAACATTAATAGAAATTGATTTTCCCTTTGTGAACTCAACTCGTTTGTTCTGGAGGAAACCTGCAAACATCGCTTCATCAATTCCTTCAGGCAATGCAGCCACAGTTGCGAGAGTTAATGCGGGCGAAGTTCCTAATGCTACTGCAAGCTCAAATTCTTTCCAAAGTTTCTCTGCATAATAATAATGGAAGCCGCCCCCCTTTTGAATTTGCCAATGCATTCCCGTAGTTGCTTTATCGAATACGTGCATCCGATAAATTCCAATGTTTCTTCTGCCTGTAATCGGATGATATGTAATAACTTGTGGATACGTGAGGAACCGACCTCCATCTTGCTGCCAGCAAACTTGGATCGGCAAAGTATCAAGATCGGGCTGTTCTGTAATCTCTTGTGAAATTCCAGATGTAACCTGTTTCACCCGTGCATTTAGGAATTGTTTGACGATTGGTCTATTATCTAAAAGTGCTTTTAGTGTTGGCGGAAAAACTTGTTCAAGAAATTGAATGATCTCTTTGCCGATTTGTTCAGGATGTTTTCCAAGAGAAAGCTCGATCCGTTTCTCACTTGCAAAGTGATTGATCACAAGAGGATAGCTTGATCCTTTCGGATGTTCAACGAGTAGGGCGGGCTTGCCTTCTTTGATTGCACGTCGTGCGATTTCCGTCAGCTCAAGATGTGGATCGATTTCTACTTGAGTGCGATGAAGCCCACCTGCGTTTTCCAGAGCACGTAAGTACGATTGAAAATCATAGAAAGACATCCATTACTCCAACTCCTCTGCTCTCCATCCTTTTTTTGTCTTAAATCCCAAAACTCCAAGCAAACGATTGACAAAAGCATTAATGTAATCATCAACTGTTTTTGGTTTAAAATACAACGGTGGCGATATCGGCATTATGATAACTCCATCGCGAGAAAGTTTTGCACATTGTTCGAGTGTTATTGTCGAGAGCGGGGTTTCCCTAACACAAAGTATAAGTTGATATCGCTCTTTCAATGCAACCTGTGCTGTTCTTGTAATAAGTGTGTCACCGATTCCGGATGCAATCTTACCGACAGTCGATGTTGAACAAGGAATGATAACAAAAGCATCAAACTTATTCGAGCCGGATGCGGTTGGCGCCGTGAGATCATCGTTTGAGAAATGGCGCTTAACGTATGGCTGTAAATCCTTTTCTGTTACATTCATCTCATCTTTCAGAAGTGATTTTCCCCATTTACTGATGATGAGAAATTTATCAGCAGTACACTTTTTTAAAAAATCGACAGCGTATGCTGCACCAGATGAACCAGTAATTCCAACAATAATTTTCATCTTAGTATGGCTCCAGTCATTATCATTGCGAACACCACAAAACTAAGTCCTGCATTAATCTTAAAGAACGCTAAGTCGACATTCACTGCTTTCACATGTTCGATCCATAAAAATATGCCTGTCAGTAATAGGAATGGAAGAGCGAATAAAGTTTGTATCGATATGATGAAAAGAAAAATAAGGGTAAGGAACCCAATTAAATGAAATATGGCAGAATACCTCAGAGCTTCACTCTTGCCAAATTTTGATACGAATGAATAAAGGTTTTCTTTCTTATCGAACTCTTCGTCAAGTGTAGCATAGATAATATCGAATCCGGCGCCCCACATGATTGTAAAGACACACAGTAAAAACGCCGGCAGCATATTATCAAAGGATGGTGAAACAGCAAACCACCCGCCGAGTGGCGCCATAGCCATTCCTAAACCAACACCAAAGTGTGCAAGGATTGTAAAGCGTTTCATGTATGGATAGATAACAAAAATGATGAGCGGTATCGGTGAGAGCATCAAGCAGAATTGTGAGATTAAGGCAGCAGAACCGAAGTATAGTATGCAGCCAACAACTAAAACTCCGATGGCTTCCCTGAGTGTCATTTTTCGGCTGGGTAATTCACGATGCTTGGTTCTCGGATTTCTGAAATCGAACTCTCGATCTATTACACGGTTTAGGGCAAAGGCAGCGGTACGGGCACCAACGGCGGCAAATAAAACCAGTGTTAATAACTCTATTGACGGTAATTCAGTAGAACCGAGAATAACACCACAATAAATTAGAGGAAGTGTAAAAAGAGTGTGCTCAATTTTAACAAAATTAGTAAACTTTCTCAAGAACAAACTTTCAAATTGTGTGTTTGATTAAAAAAATATAGACAAAAATAGAGTTTGAAGCAAGGAAAGGATATTCATTTAAAATCTAAATTTTTTGATTATTTCATAATTTTTGGTTATAATTTAACTTCATAATCTCAAAATCCAACCGGAATACTTGCAAACGAAAGGAATTATAAGTATGAAAAATATCCATGGGATGATAATCGTCCCTTTTATTATAGCGCTTTATTTTATTGGTTGTTCTCCAAAAAGCAGCGACATTATCGTCCTGGAAGTAGGACCAGCAAATGTCAATCTGGCTGAATATGAAAACTTTTATACGCGCAACAGCGGTGGTTGGGAGGCGGGGCGTAAAAGCACACTTGAAGAAAGGGAACATTTCTTAGATCTCCTTACAAACTATAAGCTCAAGCTTCAGGATGCAATTGACCGTAACTTGGTGAATGACACCGATGTGGTCAGGGAAGTAGCCGAGTACCGAGCAAGTCTTGCATCCACATTTATGTTAGATAGAGAAATCACCGATATTGGGATTAAAGAGTTATATAATCATAAGAAAGAGGAAATCCGGGCACAACATATTTTACTAAAAGTGACTCCCGATGCTTCACCAGATGAAACATTGAAAGTATACAGCAAAGCGATGGAACTTATCCGTCGCGCAAAAGTAGGAGAAAATTTTGATTCACTTGCCATTAACAATTCTGAAGATCCTTCTGTCAAACTTAATAATGGTGATATTTACTGGTTCACAGGCGGACAAATGGTTGGACCATTTGAGCAGGCGGCTTTTGCAATGAAGAAAGGTGAAATTAGCTCTAAGCCCGCCCGGTCAACATTTGGTTATCACATCATTAAAGTAAATGATCGCCAGCCAGCTCGCGGTTCGATCAAAGTTGGCCATATCATGGCACGCTTTCAAAAATCTGCAACTGATTCCGCTGATACAGTCGCAGCGCTAACACGAATCAAGGGGCTTCAGGACAGCTTAAAAAAGGGTTGGGATTTTCATAATTTGGCAGTTAAACTTTCGGAAGATGGTGGAAGCGCACCGCAAGGCGGCAGTCTCGGCTGGTTTGAGCGTCGAAGATTTGTTCAACCATTTGATGAAGCCGCATTCAAGCTTAAACCGGGTGAGATATCGGACATTGTACGTACACCTTTTGGGTTTCATCTTATCTACTGCGATAGCGTAAAACCATTTCAGACATTATCCGATCCACAATTTCGTGAGGAGCTTAAGAAAGTATATCAACAGCAACGCTACAATAACGACTATGCTGTTTATCTGACGCAATTAAAAAAAGATTTTAATTATTTCTTTGATGAAAAAATCTTTAGCGAATTTGTTTCTTATCTTGACTCTACGAAAACAACATATGATAGTGCCTGGTCGCAAGCCGTACCGCAGGAATTGCGCAAACAACCATTGCTGTCAATGAAGGACCGACATGTTTTAGTGGACACGGTTATTATTCTTCTGGAAACGCGCCCCGAATATCAAAACACAGCTCTGCGGGCAAATGAACTAAGGAAACGTGTCGTTCAAATGGCAGATGCGTTCCTAATCGAAACAAAATCTACTGGGCTGGAACAGCGGTCGCCCGAATTTGCAGCTCTAATGAAAGAATATACAGACGGTATCATTCTTTATAAAGCGGAACAAACTGAAGTTTGGAATAAGACATCGGTTTCTGATTCTGCATTGAAAGAATACTATAACCAAAATAGCAATAAGTTTATGTTTCCTGAACGGGTTAACATAAGCGTTCTCGCTTTTGAAGCTGATACACTGGCATTCATGGTGTACGATTCGTTAAAGAAAGGTGCTGATTTCCCAGAGCTTCAAATCCGATACCGAGAAAATCCTCCGTCCAGATCAAAAGATGGCTCACGCGGACTTCAACCGGTGAAAACAGATGAATTGACTATGTATGCTGAAAAACTTTCGGTGGATGAAATGTCTGAGCCAATACGGACAGAAGACGGCGGCTATGCAATTATTAAGCTTATCGCAAAAGAAGCAGAGCGCCAGAAAACATTTACAGAAGCAGGAGCGGAAGTATCCAACGCCTATCAGGAAAATATGTCGAAACTTTTAGAACAGCAATGGCTTGAAAGGGTAAAACAAAAACATCTTGTGAAACAGTATAAGGAAGTGCTCTCCAAAGCATTTACCTCGCCACCATCGAGTAAATGAAAAGTCTAATTTGCTGTTTAGTATACGCGTTTACTTTTTTTCTATCAAGTTGCCATAAGCAGACCAAGGGTACTATTATCGCGCGAGTAGGCGATGCAGAGTTGACACTGGAAGACGCGAAAACCAGTATCGATACTGCACGCTTTCCATTCGATGACCAGCTGCGCAGGTATGTTGCACACTGGGTGAATGAAGAGCTTCTCAATCAGGAAGCAAAACGTAAAGGTATCGAAAACTCAGATCGATTCGAGCGCAAACTACAAGAGACAGTTAAATTGCTCGAAAACCAATATTTCCTCGAGCAATATATCTATTCGGATACAACAGGCACAGATGAGCAGTCACCACAGGAATATTTCAAAAACCATTCTTCCGAATTTTTTGTTCAAGAAGATGCAAGGAAAATGAATATTATTACATTTAAAAATAGGGAACGTGCCAGCTCTTTTGCTTCGTCGGTATTGCATGGTACATCATGGAAAAATGCTGTAAATACTATCCTCAGTGATACGACTGCTGGATCAAACGTTGTCTCCAATACAACTGAAACATTCTACACGCAACACACATTATTCCCAACAGAGCTTTGGAAGGTTTCCTTAACACTGGATATAAACGATATTTCATTTCCTGTCAAAACATCAATCGGTTTTTCCATACTTCAAGTAACCTCCTCAATAAAAGAGGGAGAACCGGCAGATTATATACTTGTTCGAGATGAAGTTCGTGAGCGGTTTTTTGTTGAGCGCCGCCGTTTACGCTATAACGAGCTTTTAGAAAGCCTGCGGAAAAGATATAGGATCGAAATTCTATTAAATTCAACAATGACATCAGACAGTAATCAAGCTTTTCAACATGAATAAAATAAAATTCTTCATAATTTTTCTCTTCGTCGTTAACACCCTACCATCGTTGGCTCAGCCGGAAGTTGTGGATCGTATCGTAGCTATCGTTGGTAGAGAGCCGATTCTTCTCTCGGATCTAAATGCCGAGATCGAATTATATACTTTTACTAACCATGTTGACCCGAATACACCGGGTTTAAAAAACCAAGTTCTGGATTTGCTCATCAATGAAAAACTGATACTTTCAAAAGCGCTGCAAGATACAAATATTATAGTATCAGACGATGAGGTAGAGAATGAATTGAACGCTCAAATTGCACAGCGGGTTCAGCAGCTTGGCTCGGAGAAACGGGTTGAAGAAGCGTTCGGGATGTCCATTACCAGGTTAAAACATGAGTATCGCGATGGCATGAGAAAAAAAATTCTGATTTCAAAATTATTAGAGACTAAAAAATATTCTATCACAATCTCTCGCCGGGAGGTCGAAGAATTCTATAGTCAATTTAAAGATAGTCTTCCACGGGTTCCTGAAGAATTGGAGCTGTATCTCATCTTTAAGATTCCTAAAATAAGTGGATCTATAAAAAGTACACTAAAAGCGCAGACACAGAAGATACTGGATTCAATAAAAGCCGGTGGAGATTTTGCTGATTTTGCTCGGAGGTATTCTGAAGACCCGGGTACCAAATCATCGGGTGGTGATTTGGGATTTGTTCGTCGCGGTGAATTTTTTACGGAATTTGAGGAAGCCGTTTTTGCATTAAAAAATAATCAGTTATCGGACGTTGTTGAATCTCCGATTGGCTTTCATATCATCCAACTGCTTGAAAGACGGGGCGAGCAGGTTCACCCTCGACACATATTAATTAAATTTAAACGTGATATATCGGAAGCTGATTCAACTATCGCATTTCTGAAAGCGTTAAAAGATAGTGTCAAAAATGGGGCTAATTTTTCTGATCTTGCAAAACGTTACTCTGATGATAAGGAATCGGCTTCGATGGGTGGTTTCCTTGGGCAGCTTACTATCACTCAATTCGATAAAACTGTAATCGATGCAATCACAAATTTGAAAGAAGGCGAAATAAGTGATCCCATAGAAGTTCCCTCTGAAAAAAATCGTGGTTATCAGATCATCTACGTGAAGAAACGGATCCCTGAGCATCCGATAAGCTTAGAGGGTGATTGGAATCGCATCCAGCAGATGGCTACATCTTATAAGCAAAGCAACGAGTATCAAAAATGGATTAAACAATTACGCTCTGAGATTTATTGGGAAGTTCGTTTATAAAAATGAAAAGGTGAAAGTGAATACAAATCATAATTTAAAAGAATTGAATGATGTCGAAGCAGTACAATCTATTAAATCGAGCTTCGAATCAATAAAGAAAGAAATTGCTAAGGTCATTATTGGGCAGGAAGAAATTATCGAGCATCTGCTGATTTCCCTTCTTGCCCGTGGACATTGCTTGCTTATCGGTGTGCCGGGTCTGGCGAAAACTCTTCTTATTAAAACGCTTGCAGAAGTATTAGATTTGAAATTCAGTCGAATCCAATTTACGCCCGACCTTATGCCAAGCGATATTACAGGCACGGAGATCATCGAAGATAATCGTGCAACTGGAAGTAAATCGTTTAAGTTTGTTAAAGGACCGGTTTTTGCAAACATTCTCTTAGCAGATGAAATCAACAGAACTCCTCCGAAGACACAAGCGGCACTTCTGGAAGCCATGCAGGAACACCATGTAACTGCTGCCGGTCAGAAATATATTCTTGAGGAACCATTCTTTGTTCTGGCAACACAAAATCCAATCGAACAGGAAGGAACATATCCTCTGCCCGAAGCTCAGCTCGACCGCTTTATGTTCAATCTCTGGCTTGAATATCCGTCGGAGAAGGAAGAGCTTGAAATTGTTAAATCAACTACGAGCATGTACACACCGACCCTAAAACACGTTCTTGGAGCGGAAGAGATTCTGTTTTATCAGGATTTGGTGAGGCGTGTACCCGTTGCCGATAATGTGATCGCATTTGCTGTAAATCTGGTAACAAAAACACGACCTAAACTTTCCGGCTCGCCGCAATTTATCAAAGACTGGCTTAGCTGGGGTGCAGGACCTCGGGCTTCCCAGTATTTAATCCTTGGTGCCAAGACACAAGCAATTCTCGACGGCAGACATTCACCCGATATTGAAGATGTCCGAAAAGTTGTCGGACCGGTACTCCGACATCGCATAGTTCCTAATTTTAACGCAGAAGCTGATGGTGTAGCTGCAATTCAGATCGTCGAGAAACTTCTCGCAACCCTTTAAAGAATTCTCTCTGCTTATGAAGGCATTTCCATTTATCGGAAGCCTGATATTCATTCTTTTTGTATTTAACTTACAATTAGCGTACACCCAATCGGGAAATAAGTATTGGGTGTTTTTCAAGGATAAAGGTCCATCCGCATCTTCAGGTACGCTCGGTATAAATTCAGTTGCATACCGACAAGCGCTGGATAACATCAATTCTCGTGCACTTGCACGCCGTTCAAAAGTTTTACCTCAAAATGCTTTGCTTGATGCCGATGATCTTCCACTTTGTGAATCATATATCGATCAAATCAGAAATCTTGGTGGAAAACTTGTAGAGAAAAGCCGGTGGCTGAATGCAGCAAGTTTTTATCTTAGCTCCGAGCAAATTTCTGCCGCTGTTCTTCTTGCATTCGTAAAAGAAATAAAACCGGTAACAAGATTTCGAAGCAAGCATGTTGATGATCTTCTGCCATCATCAAACCAATCATTTCAGAAATTATCATCATTAGATTATGGCTCATCTTTCGATCAAGTCCAGATGATAAGCGTTCCCGTACTTCACGATTTAGGAATCACCGGCAGAGGAATCCTCGTTGGTATGCTGGATGCGGGATTTCGATGGAAAGTTCATGAGGCATTGCAAACCCGGCATATTATTGCAGAGCATGATTTTATCAACAACGATGATAACACCGCAAATGAAAGTAATGATGCCTATAATCAAGATGAACATGGTACGCTTACTTTCTCAGTGATTGGTGGATATAAACAGGGGAAGTTGATCGGTCCAGCGTTCGATGCAGATTTCATTTTAGGAAAAACAGAATATGTCCCGAGTGGATATAACGATTATCATTGGGAAGAAGATAAATGGGCGGCAGCTATCGAATGGATGGAGGGCAACGGTGTGGATGTAGTGAGCAGCTCGGTTGGTTACAATACGTTTCTTGATGGAGTAGATTACACATGGGAACATCGTGATTTTGATGGGCGGACTTCAGTAGTAGCTAAAGCTGCCGCTCACGCTGCACGACTTGGAGTGGTTGTTTGCAATTCTATGGGAAATGAAGGGCATGGAATTGATACTGATACAGTAGGAACTCTGCTCACACCCGCAGATGCCGATAGCATTATCTCGGTTGGTGCAGTCATGTTTTCGCGGCGCCTCTGGTATTTAAGCTCACAAGGTCCAACAAGTGATGGTCGAATAAAGCCGGAGATTACCGCGCCCGGTGTACACATATATCATGCCTCTGTTCCCGGTCCAAATACTTATGGTTACTCCGACGGCACATCTCTCGCAACGCCATTGGCTGCCGGAGCGGCCGCATTGCTCTTGTCTGCCCGACCGGAATTAACACCGATTCAAGTTCGGGATGCACTATGCTCAAACGCAGATACAATTGATACCGGTACATATCCGAGTCGCCCGAATAATTTTACCGGCTGGGGACTGGTAAATGCATTCAATGCGGTTTTGTCTTTTGGTCCGGTCTTCAGCAATAAACCTACTGCTAGCATCGAAACAAATTTAAATACCATTTCAACCGTCGTGATTTCAAAATTTGGAATCAATCCAGCCACAGTTTATTTTCATTATAATGTTGGAACCGATTCAATGCTCGGCTCGTTTCCAATGATGATCGATAGTTCTATGTTCTATCAAACATCCGGCAGATACAAGGTTACGATTCCACAACAAGCATTTAGAACACCGATCCGTTTTTACATCGAAGCGAAGGATAGCGCGTTAAATTATTACAGAAGTCCGGCGCCGATTACTGGAAGCCAATGGCTCATATATTATGGAGATACAGGCGTTCGCATTTCCCCGACTATACCCGAGCGTTTTTCTTTAAAACAGAATTATCCAAACCCGTTTAATTCAGGGACAATGATTAATTTCGACTTGCCCCAACGAGAGCATGTAGTTATTAAAGTGTACAATTTTCTCGGTCAGTTAGTAACGACAATATTGGACGACATGCAGGATGCCGGTGATGCACAATTGCGGCAACCGATAATGTTTGACGGCTCTAACGTACCGAGCGGAGTTTATTTCTATCGCATTATCACGCCGTCATTTTCATCAACAAAAAAAATGATACTTATCCGCTAAATTAATGATTCCTACAAGCATATCTTTATCTTTTGGCGGGAGCTTGATTCTTTTGATACTTCTGGTAATAATTGCGGTCGGGTGTGCGATACTTTTTTATCGTTATACATTGCCGCCGCTGCCGGCGCGTCTTCGGGTTATTTTATCGATCTTGCGTTCCCTCTCACTTGTATTGATTCTTTTAATTTTGTTTGAGCCGATACTCCGACTGGTAAGAAAAGATGAACAACCGCCGACTGTCGCAGTACTTATTGATAATACACAAAGTATGACCATCAAAGATGGCAGTGGAGATCGTGCTGCAATTATGAAGCAATTGTTGCAAAAAAAGCAGCTTGGTAATTTACCCTCGAATGTGAAAGCAAAGTTTTTCGCCTTCTCTTCAAAAATTCAATCAGTGCCGGGCGGCTCGATTGCTTTTCTTCCCTTTAACGGTGAAACGACCGATCTATCAACGATACTCGCCGAGCTAAAAGAACAACTTCAGAGGGAAAATATTCAGGCGATTACACTTGTTACAGATGGAAATTATACAACGGGAAGGAATCCTATCTATGAAGCGGAACTGTTAGGAATCCCACTATATACCGTGGGGATTGGGGATACGAATGAGCAAAAGGATATTCTGGTCGAAAAGTTGATGACTAATAATATTGCCTATGCTGAAACGCGTGTGCCGGTTGATGCAACAATTAAAAGCTCCGGTTACAGCGGTGAGAATGTCGAGGTGACACTCGCCGATGGCTCAACGATAATCGACAGAAAAGTTTTAACCCTCCAAACGGGCACACATGAATACCCCGTGAAATTGTTTGTGGAGCCAAAGGAGGAGGGAACGAAGAAATATATTGTCAGTGTCTCAAAACTTCCCGGTGAATTAACCGAGAAGAACAATGCCCACCCGTTCTTCATGAAAATATTAAGGAGCAAACTTAGGGTTTTGCTCCTCGCCGGTGCACCAAATCCCGATGTTCCTGCTGTGCGGCAGGCGCTTGCTGAGGATGAGCATTTAACAGTAAGATCGCTCGTTCAAAAAAATGCAAGTGAATTTTATGAAGGCAGATTCAATATCACCGCCGTTGATAGCGCCGATTGTATTGTGTTGGTCGGTTTTCCCTCGTCTGCAACCGATGGTGCGATCATTAAACAGACTTGGGATGTCGTTGATCGAAAGAAAAAACCGATACTATTTATCAACAACAAGATAATAAGTTATACTAAGCTGCAAACATTCGAGCCGATTTTACCTTTTACATGGTTAAATGCAAACACGGAAGAATTCTTGGTGTTTCCATCAATAACGGAGCGACAAAAAAATCATCCGCTGATAACGCTTGAAGGGAACATAACCGCCGAGGGGTGGCAGCAGTTACCACCAATTTACAAAACGCAAACTATTTTCCACGCGAAGCCGGAATCGGATGTGCTTGCGGCAGTGAAACTGCAAAACATTGTCCTCGCCGAGCCGTTGGTTGCAACACGCAACATCAACCGACAAAAATCGTTTGCCATTACCGGACACGGTGTATGGCGGTGGCGGCTGCTTGCACAAGGAAATTCAGAAACGGAAAAATTCTTCCCGCTTCTGATGTCTAATGCTGTTCGGTGGTTAACGACAAAGGAAGAAGATAAGAACGTTCGCATCACTCCGGTGAAGGAAACATTTACAACTGCAGAGCCGGTTGAGTTTACCGGGCAGGTTTACGACGACCAGCTTAAGCCGGTGAGCGATGCCGAAGTGATTGTAGAGATTAGCAAAGGAAAAGAAAATTTCCACATTGCTTTAAGCTCTGTTGGCAGCGGACTATATGAGGGATCACTTGATGGTATTGGCGAAGGCGACTACACTTTTTCTGCAAAAGCTACTACCGACGGCAGATTGTTGGGTGAAGATAAAGGAAGATTCTCAGTTGGGCAGATGAACGTTGAGTTTCTTGAAACAAAAATGAACAAACCGCTGCTCGAGCAACTTGCCTACCGGACGGGCGGCAGGTATTATAATGTTGAAGAGGCAGGTAAGATAGCAAACGATCTTAATAAAGATGTAAAATTCTCACCAAAGGAAATTATACAGACAAACGAGATTGAGTTGTGGAATTGGAGATACCTTGCTGCAGCAATTATTCTCTTGCTCGGCATTGAGTGGTTTATGAGGAAAAGAAGCGGGATGCTATGAGGTTGAGTAATAACTATAATTAATCTATAATAACAATTTGAGCGTCGTTGTTTATTGCGTTAATAGTAGGTGTCTCTTTATCTGAGTAACACTATTTTCTTAGTTTGGGAAAATGCATCAGCGGTCAAACGACAGAAATAAACTCCGCTGCTTACCCTCGGGGCAATCCATTTGACTGAGTTGGATCCCGCCTCCTGTACTTCATTCACTAATATTGCGATTTCCTGTCCAAGAATATCGAAAACTTTCAACGTAACGTGTGAGGTTTTCGGCAGTTCGTAACGGATGGTCATTGTTGGGTTGAAAGGATTTGGAAAGTTCTGACTAAGAGAATACACAGATGGTATTAAATAATTGTCATCTCCCCTTACCGATGTGACTATCCCGCGCTCGTCTGTCTTGATAAGGTACACATCGCTGCTGCCGGCGCCAAAGGAGAACGTATACCCACCAATAATATATCCTCCGTCGGACGTCTGCTGGGCGGACATACCAACATCATTATCATTTCCACCATAGGTTTTTGTCCAGAGTGTATCACCTAATGAGTTCGTCTTGATGAGGTACACGTTAGAAGAAGCGCCAAACAATCTGGTGTTTCCTGCGATAATATATCCTTCATCTGTTGTTTGCTTGATAACAAAACCAATATCAACGCTCTTTCCGTTGTAGATTTTTGTCCAGAGCGTATCACCTAAAGAGTCAGTCTTGATGAGGTACACGTGCTGGTTGCCAGTGCCTTGCGAGTCGATTGTTCCTGCAATAATAAATCCTGTATCCGAAGTCATTTCAATAGACATTCCAAGAGTATATCTAATTCCACCACAGGTTTTCATCCATTGAGAATTTCCCACCGAATCTGTTTTGATTAGGTACACAGTATAGGCGCTATCACCAAATGACCAGCTATATCCTGTTAGGATGTACCCTCCTTCGGTGGTTTGCAGAACAGCATAAGCGACATCACGACTACTTCCACCGTAGGTTTTTGTCCAGAGTGTATCACCTAATGAGTTCGTCTTGATGAGGTAAGCATCATAAGATGTGCCGGATGACCAACTGCTTCCTGCAATTATATATCCTCCGTCGGTAGTCTGCTGTACAGTGTAGCATTGATCATCGTTTTTACCACTGAATGTTTTTGTCCAAAGTGTATCACCCGAAGAGTCTGTTTTTATGAGATACACATTCCTTGGACCTGCACCAAATGGTTTAGTGGTTCCAGCAATGATATATCCTCCATCGGAAGTGTACCGTACAGCGTAGCCCTGATCATCGTTACTATCTCCGTAGGTTTTTGTCCAAATCGTACTGCCCGACGAGTCCGTTTTAATGAGGTAAACATCCCATGAGCCGGCGCCATATGATTGGGTGGATCCTCCAATGATGTATCCCCTATCAGAGGTCTGCTGGACAGATAACGCGACATCTGAGCTAGTACCACCATACGTTTTCTCGAATGTTATCTGAGCGGTCGTAGAAATTACTGTTATATGGAATAGCAATATCAGAAAGTATGAAAATTTCATTGCCCGTATTCTCAGATAGTTTTATTTCTTAAAAGATAATGCAGATATTATCGCGCCCTATGTTTTATTCCCTATTATCCATTGCATAAATAGTACAAAAAATTCTTGTTATTGTCAACCGTTTTGTTTCCCAGCCAGCGGGATGTTGTGCTAAGTAGCAAATTGTTGGCTTAAATGCGAAAATACTCATCCCTCTCCCTGCTTTGGAGATGTCTAAAAAGACCCAGACTGTCACTCCCGTCCCGACTTGTCGGGATTGTCGGGAGTCCAGTGCTCAGATTTTGTAAATTTCTGGATTCCCGATTGAAGCATTCGGGAATGACATGGCACTTTTTACTTTTTTGTCAACCCCGTTCGGGCGGGGGTTGAGTTTAATGGGAGTGGTGTTCCAGCAACCAAACGGTTAATGGAACACAAAGTACGTAACGTCAGTTAGTAATGATCTGTTATCAACATAATAAATCAGAGTGAGTTTGTTAAAGAGTGATGAGAATTGTGCAGGTTAGAAATTGGAGAGGATGTAGGGCGCCTTTCCGGGTGCTTTCAAAGCTTTAGTTGTTAACGGTACAAGCTTAGTGAAGTATTACCATCAGTGTGTTGACGATACCGAGGAACAAGTAACCCGTGATCCCAGCACCAACAACCCACCAAAATGTAATTGATATTTTTTCTTCTACTGTTATTGTCATGATTAAATCGGCATATCCTATTCTATACAAAATATACTTCCATCAATGATGAATAGCAAGAGAAAAATTCACTCCTTAGGTTTTTAGTGAATTTACTCGATATTCTGTAGAAAATAAATAAGTAAAATGGTTATTAACAGTTACTTATCGGATTTCTCTACGATGCTTCGAATTGATTGATGGATCTCGTGCATGTCAACCCTTCCTTTTCTGAGATAAGGAATTCCGTGCATCTTCAGCTCGGTAATATCCTTCACATCCAGATCGCGTCCGGTTATAACGATGATCGGAATGTTTTTATGTTTCGCATTTGCCTTGATCTCCCGGATAAGGTCAAACCCGCTTAGTCGATTTAGAGCAAGGTCCATAATGATGGCGGTGGGTTTTTCTTTATCCACCCAGTGGAGAAAATTTTCCTCGAGTGGAAATACGATACCCTTGAAGCCCTCATCTTCAACAACATATTTCATAAGCTCCGAAAATCCCGGGCTGTCTTCAACAATAAGTACTGATTTTTTTTTCATGTGTCAACAATGAGATAATGTCATTAGGAATAATGTAGTACAGCTTGTTCCCCGATAACGAAGATACTGATCTATATGAATTGAATTTCCTAAATAACATAGATAAATGCGCAATAAAAGTCAAACAAAATCTTTATCTTTGACTTTCAGGCAAAATATTCGTAGATTGAGTACAGAAATTTGGAAAAATCATTCAAAATAAGGGGAATTTATTATGTTTGCGGTAGTTGATATCGGTGGGCAGCAGCTTAAAGTAAGCCCCGGCGCGCGGGTATTTGTACCAAGGTTATCTGCAGCGATAGGAAGTACGGTAAAATTCGATCGTGTGTTACTCATGGCGGATGAAAAAAATGTTCAGATTGGAAATCCATTTATAAAGGATCATTCGGTTGCCGCTAAAATCATCGGTAATATTAAAGATGAAAAAGTGATCGTTTTTAAGAAAAAGAAACGTAAAGGATACCGTGTCCGTCGCGGGCATCGGCAGCAATATACCGAAATTGAAATAACAGATATTGGATAAG
>Ga0315292_10000353_pt1 | contig 21028 bp, 32 predicted proteins | sample YL17G13_0_MG_FD_204029 | JGI IMG/M metagenome (GOLD analysis project Ga0315292, IMG submission 204029) | Sediment microbial communities from Yellowstone Lake, YNP, Wyoming, USA - YL17G13_0 | ecosystem: Environmental > Aquatic > Freshwater > Lake > Sediment | place: USA: Wyoming | collected... | reverse complement strand
GAAGGAAAAGTTCGATCGGTCGAAACCTCACGTGAACGTGGGGACGATTGGGCACATTGACCACGGGAAGACGACGCTGACGGCGGCGCTGACCAAGGTGGCGGCGACGAAGGGCTGGGGGAAGTACATCCCGTATGACGAAGTGGCGAAGGCGTCGGAGTCGCAGGGGCGGCGCGACGAGACGAAGATCCTGACGATTGCGACGTCGCACGTGGAGTATTCCACGCAGAAGCGGCACTACGCGCACGTGGACTGCCCGGGGCACGCCGACTACATCAAGAACATGATCACGGGCGCGGCGCAGATGGACGGGGCGATCGTGGTGGTGGCGGCGACCGACGGGCCGATGCCGCAGACGCGGGAGCACGTGCTGCTGGCGCGGCAGGTCGAGGTGCCGTGCATCGTGGTGGCGCTGAACAAGGTGGACGCGGTCGACGACCCGGAGCTGCTGGACCTGGTGGAACTGGAAGTGCGGGAACTGCTGACCACGTATGGGTTCCCGGGCGATCAGGTGCCGGTGATGCGGGTGTCGGCGTTGAAGGCGCTGCAGGGGGATCCGGAGGCCGAGGCGGGGATTCTGGCGCTGATGGAGGCGCTGGACTCGTATGTGCCGATGCCGGAGCGGCAGGTAGACAAGCCGTTCCTGATGCCGATCGAGGACGTGTTCTCGATCTCCGGGCGCGGGACGGTGGTGACCGGGCGGGTGGAGCGCGGCCGGGTGAAGGTCGGCGAGGACGTCGAGATCGTCGGGTTCAAGCCGACGATGAAGAAGGTGGTGACCGGCGTCGAGATGTTCCGCAAGCTGCTGGATGAGGGCACGGCGGGGGACAACATCGGCGTGCTGCTGCGCGGGCTGGAGAAAGACGACGTGGAGCGGGGGCAGGTGCTGGCAAAGCCGGGGTCGATCACGCCGCACACGAAGTTCAAGGCCGAGGTGTACGTCCTGACGAAGGAAGAAGGCGGCCGGCATACGCCGTTCTTCAACGGGTACCGGCCGCAGTTCTACCTGCGGACGACGGACGTGACCGGGTCGATGCACCTGGGCGAGGGCGTGGAGATGATCATGCCCGGGGACAACACGCAGATCACGGCGGAGCTGATCACGGCGGTGGCGATCGAAAAGGGGTCGAAGTTCGCGATCCGCGAGGGCGGCCGCACGGTCGGCGCCGGCACGGTCACGGAGATTTTGGCCTAGGGATTAGGGATTAGGGATTAGGGATTCGGGCAACCGGGATCGCGGATTCGGGGGACGGTTTCTTTCCAAATCCCCAATCCCCAATCCCCAACCCCTAATCCCCGGTGAGACGCACCAATGGCAACTGCATTCGGCGACAAAATTCGCATCCGTCTCAAGGCGTACGACTATCGCGTGCTCGATCAGTCGACGGCCGAGATCGTGGAGACCGCGAAGCGGACCGGCGCGCGTCTGGCGGGCCCGATTCCGCTGCCGACGGAAATCAACAAGTGGACGGTGAATCGCTCGCCGCACGTCGATAAGAAGTCTCGCGAGCAGTTCGAGGTCCGGACGCACAAACGGCTCATCGACATCTTCGAACCGACCTCGCAGACCGTCGACGCGCTGATGAAGCTGGATCTCCCGGCGGGCGTGGACGTCGAGATCAAGGCGTTCGGGAAGGATCGTAAGTGACCATGGTCACAGGAATCATCGGCAGGAAGGTCGGCATGACCCAGCTGTTCGGTCCCAACGGGATCGTGCGGCCGGTCACGGTGATCAAGGCCGGACCGTGCGTGGTCGTGCAGGCGAAGTCCGTCGAGAAGGACGGGTACCAGTCGGTGCAACTCGGCTACGTCGAGGCGAAACCGGCCAAGGTCACCAAGCCGCTCGCGGGCCACTACAAGAAAGCCAATGTGCCGCCCACGCGCCTGCGTCGCGAGGTGAAGCTGGCCAAGGGCGCCGACGCGCTCAAGCCGGGCGACCAGGTGCTGGTGGCCGAGGTGTTCAAGGGCGGGGAGCGCGTGGACGTCATCGGCACCAGCCGCGGCCACGGGTTCCAGGGCGTCGTGAAGCGTCACCACTTCGCCGGCGGTGCCGCGACTCACGGGTCCATGTTCCACCGCGCGCCCGGGTCAATCGGGGCCTCCTCGTACCCGTCGCGGGTCATCAAGGGCATGCGGGGCGCCGGCCACATGGGCGACGAGCGCGTGACGACGCTCAACCTGTTCGTGGAGCGCGTGGACGGCGACCAGCACCTGCTGATGCTGCGCGGCGCGGTGCCGGGCGCCCGCGGGTCCTACGTGATCGTCCGCAAGGCCGTGGCGGCCAAGCCCGAGCCGAAGCCGCAGGTCGAGAAGGTGAAGAAGGGCAAGAAGTAGCCATGACGCTCGATATTGTGAACGCACAGAACGAGAAGGTCGGCACGCTCGAGCTGCGCGACGAGGTCTTCGGCGGCCGGGTGAAGGGCGATCTCATCTGGCAGTCGGTCGTGCGCGACAACGCGGCCACGCGTCGCGGCACGCACGCCACCAAGTCTCGCGGCCTCGTCAGCGGCACCGGCAAGAAGCCCTACAAGCAGAAGGGCACGGGCCGTCCGCAGGTCGGATCGTTGCGCACGCCCCTCTGGCGCGGAGGCGGCACGGTGTTCGGGCCGCAGCCGCGCAGCTACGCGTACGCCATGCCGAAGAAGCAGGAGCGCGGCGCGCTGCGCGAGGCGCTGGCCGCCAAGCTGCAGGACGGCACGGTCGTGGTGGTCGATGCCCTCGCGGTGGTCGAGAAGACCAGGGCGGCGGCGGAAATGCTCAAGGGCTTCGGCGCGACAGGCCGGGCACTGGTGGTCGACGTGAAGCCAGCCGACACGCTGGTGCGGGCGCTGCGCAACATCCCGGGCGCCGAGTGCCTGGAGAGCGGGCGGCTGAAGGCGCGGGACGTCATGCTGGCCGGGCGCATCATTGCGACCAGGGCCGCCATCGAGCGTCTGCAGGAGGTGCTGGGATCATGAATATGACCGACGTGATCCGGCGACCGCTCATTACGGAGAAGACTTCGATCCTGCGCGAGGACGGCAAGACGATCGTCTTCCATGTGGCGGCCGGCGCCACCAAGATTGATATCAAGCGCGCGGTGCAGCACCTGCTGGGGGCCAAGGTCGCCTCGGTGCGGACCACGATCGCGCACGGCAAGGTCAAGCGGCAGGGCCGTTTCGCCGGCCGCCGGTCGGACTGGAAGAAAGCCTACGTCCGGCTGCGCGACGGCGAGAAGATGCCGGAGTTCCTGGAAGGCGCGTAGAGCGGGGTGAGCAATGGCTATCCGCAGTTATAAACCGACATCACCGGGGCGTCGGTTCCAGACGATTCAGGACTACGCCGAGATCACGACGGCGAAGCCCTACAAGCCGCTGACCGAGACCCTGAAGAAGTCGGGCGGGCGGAATAATCACGGCGAGATCACGGTCTGGTGGCGCGGCGGCGGGCACAGGCGGCTGTACCGGCACATCGATTTCAAGCGCGACAAGATCGGGATTCCCGGCAAGGTGATCACGGTCGAGTACGACCCGAACCGGTCGGCGCGGATCGCGCTGGTGCAGTACGCCGACGGCGAGAAGCGGTACATCCTCCAGCCGGCGGGTTTGAAGGTCGGCGACAGCATCCTGGCGGGCGACACGGTCGACATCCTGCCGGGCAACACGCTGCCGCTGAAGAACATCCCGCTGGGCACCCAGATCCACAACGTGGAGCTGCGGCCCGGGAAGGGCGGCCAGATCGCGCGCAGCGCGGGCTCGGCCGTGCAGCTGGTGGCGAAGGATGGCGCGTATGCGTCGGTGAAGATGCCGTCGGGCGAAATCCGCCGCATCAACATCGAGTGCCGCGCGACCGTGGGCCAGGTCGGCAACCTGGATCACGAGAACGTGTCGCTCGGCAAGGCGGGCCGCTCGCGCTGGCTCGGGAAGCGTCCGCATGTGCGCGGCGTCGCGATGAACCCCGTGGATCACCCGCTGGGCGGCGGCGAGGGCAAGACCTCGGGCGGCCGGCACCCGGTGTCGCCGTGGGGCATGCCCACCAAGGGCTTCAAGACGCGCAATCACAAGGCGACGGATCAGTTCATTATCACGCGGCGGCCGAAGTAGGGCGCTGGGGCGTTAGGGAAGTTATGAGCAGATCCCTGAAAAAAGGGCCGTTTGTGGACACCCACCTTCTCGAGAAGGTGGAGACGATGAACCGGTCGGGCGAGAAGAAGGTCATCCGGACCTGGTCGCGCCGGTCCACGGTGGTGCCCGAGATGCTGGGCCACACCCTCGCGGTGCACAACGGCAAGAAGTTCATCCCGGTGTACGTCACCGAGAACATGGTCGGGCACAAGCTGGGCGAGTTCGCGCCGACCCGCACGTTCAAGGGCCACACCACCAGGACCGAGAAGGCCGCGGCGGTGGCGGCGGCCGTGCCCAAGGCGGGTAGCCCGTCATGATCGCCGCGCACGCAACGGCCAAGTACATCCGCACGTCCGCGCAGAAGGCGGGGCTGGTCCTCGACCTGATCCGCGGATGTGACGTCAATCCGGCCCTGGCGACCCTGCGTTTCTCCCGGAAGAAGGTCGCGCGGGACATCGAGAAGGTGCTGCGCTCGGCCATCGCGAATGCGCAGCAGACGCCCGGGTTCGGCGGCGACGTGGAGCGTCTGTACGTCACCGCATGCTACGCCGGCCAGGGGCCGTCGCAGAAGCGGGTTCGCCCGGCCCCGATGGGTCGCGCGTTCCGCGTGGTGAAGCGCACGGCGCACCTGACGGTGTCGGTGGCGCAGCGTCCCGAGAAGGCCGGCGCCGCGTCGGCCCCGAAGGCCGGTGCGAAGGCGGCCAGGGCCCCGAAGTCGGTCGGCGCCGGCGCGACCAGGGCGCGGAAGGCAACGACGTCCGGCACGAAGACCGGCGTGCAGGAGTAGGAGCGAGACGTGGGTCAGAAAGTTCACCCGTACGGGTTCCGGCTGGGGTTCAACAAGACCTGGCGCTCGCGGTGGTACGCGGATCGCGACTACGCGAAGCTGCTGCATGAAGACCTGCAGCTGCGCGACTCGCTGAAGCAGCGCTTCATGCACGCCGGCGTGTCGAAGATCGAGATCGAGCGCGCGGCGAACAAGCTGAAGATCGACATCCACACCTCGCGCCCCGGCATCATCATCGGGCGCAAGGGCACGGAAGTCGACAAGCTGAAGCAGGAGATCCAGAAGCGGACCAGCCGCGAGGTCTTCATCAACATCCAGGAGATCCAGAAGCCGGAGCTGGACGCCCAGCTGATCTCCGAGTCGGTCGCGATGCAGCTCGAGAAGCGCGTGGCGTTCCGGCGCGCGATGCGCAAGGCGGTCGAGTCGGCGCTGCGCTTCGGGGCGCGGGGCATCAAGGTGCGCGTGTCGGGCCGGCTGAACGGGGCGGAAATCGCCCGGTCCGAGTGGTACCTGCACGGCCAGCTGCCGCTGCAGACGCTGCGCGCGGACGTGGACTACGGCCAGGCCGAGGCGGGCACGACCTACGGCCGGATCGGCGTCAAGGTGTGGCTCTACAAGGGCGAGCGCCTGACGCCGCGCACGGGCCGCGAAGAGGAATACCGCACGCCGCGGCGCGAACCGCGCCGTGACGGGGCGAGGTAAGGTGGCATAACCCATGTTGATGCCGAAGAAGGTCAAGTACCGGAAACAGCAGCGCGGCCGCCGGTGCGGCAAGGCGTGGCGCGGCTCCGATGTGTCGTTTGGCGAGTTCGGGCTCAAGGCGATGGAGACGTGCTGGATGACGGCACGGCAGATCGAGGCGGCCCGCGTCGCGATGACGCGCTCCATCAAGCGCGGCGGGAAGATCTGGGTGCGCGTGTTCCCCGACAAGCCCGTGACCAAGAAGCCGGCGGAAACGCGCATGGGCAAGGGGAAGGGCGCGCCGGAGTTCTGGGTCGCCGTGGTCCGTCCGGGCAAGGTGCTCTTCGAAATGGAAGGCGTGACCGAGACCGAGGCGCGCCAGGCAATGAATCGCGCGGCGGCGAAGCTGCCGATCAAGACGCGCTTCGCGATGCGGTTCGCCGAGGAGAAGGTCTGACATGAAGGTCCACGAGATCCGCGAGCTCAACGTCGACGAGCTGAACGGCAAGGTCACGGACATGCAGGACCAGGTCTTCCGGCTGCGGATCCAGAAGGCGATGGGCCAGCTGGACACGCCGAGCAAGATGCGCACGTTGCGCCGCGAGCTGGCGCGCGTCAAGACGGTCCTGCGAGAAAAACGGTAGGAAGCGTATGGCTGCCAAGACAGAAGTAACCGGCACGGTCGTCCGCGACAAGATGGCGAAGAGCCGTGTCGTGGCGGTCGAGCGCCAGGTGCGGCACGAGACGTACGGGAAGGCGCAGCGCCTGACCTCGACGTTCATGGCGCACGATGAGCAGAACGAGACGCGGATCGGCGACGTCATCGCGATGGTCGAGAGCCGTCCGCTGTCCGCGCGCAAGCGCTGGGTCATCGTCCGGATCGTCAAGCGGGCGGTCCGGGCCGGCGCAGCCGCCCAGTAGCGAGAGGAGCAGACCATGGTACAGATGCGGTCGATCCTCGACGTGGCCGACAACTCCGGCGCCCGGAAGATCTCGATGATCAATCCGATTGGCGGCTCGGTGGGGCGCTACGCGCGGCTCGGCGACACGATTACGGCGTCGGTGAAGGAAGCCTCGCCGGACTCAGCCGTGAAGAAGGGCTCGGTCGTGAAGGCCGTGATTGTCCGGACCCGGAAGGAGCAGCGCCGCAAGGACGGCTCCTACATCCGGTTTGACCGGAACGCCGCGGTGCTCATCAACGACCAGGGGGAGCCGGTCGGGACCCGCGTGTTCGGTCCGGTGGCCCGCGAGCTGCGCGAGCGCAAGTTCATGAAGATCATTTCGCTCGCACCCGAGGTGATTTAGGCCATGTCACGGTTGCAGACACCCATTCGCCGGAACGACACCGTCCTTGTGACGGCCGGGAAGGATCGCGGCAAGCGCGGGCGCGTGCTGAAGATCCTGCCCGAGAAGAACCGCCTGCTCGTCGAGGGCGTGAATTTTATGAGCCGCCACACGCGGCCGAACCCGAGCAAGAACGTGAAGGGCGGCATCATGAAGCGCGAGGCGCCGCTGCACGCCTCCAACGTGCAACTGGTCTGCCCCGAGTGCGGGGCGCGGACGCGCATCGGCCACCGGACGCTGGGCGACGGGCGCAAGGTCCGGATCTGCCGCAAGTGCGAGGGAGTAGTCGACAAATGAGCCGGGTGAAGGAACGGTACCTTCGGGACGTCATGCCGGCCCTCATGAAGGAGTTCGGCTACACGAACGTCATGGCCGTGCCCAAGATCACCAAGGTGGTGCTCAACATGGGGCTCGGCGAGGCCACGCAGAACGCGAAGATCGTCGACGTGGCCCAGGACGAGCTGGGGCGGATCGCCGGCCAGAAGGCCGTCGTCACCCGCGCCCGCAAGTCCATCGCGCAGTTCAAGGTCCGCCAGGGGATGCCCATCGGCACCATGGTGACCCTGCGCGGCGAACAGATGTGGGAGTTCCTGGATCGGCTGATCTCCATCGCGCTGCCCCGCGTGCGCGACTTCAAGGGGGTCTCGCCGAAGGGGTTCGACGGCCGAGGCAACTATACGCTCGGCCTGAAAGACCAGCTGCTGTTCCAGGAAATCGACTACATGAAGGTCGACAAGGCGCGGGGAATGAATGTGTCGGTCTGCACGACCGCGAAGACTGACCAGGAGGCCCGGCGGCTGCTGCAGCTGACCGGCCTGCCGTTCCGGACGAGTTAGATCTATGGCCACCACCGCGAAGATCGCCAAGGAAGCCAAGTCGCTGAAGTACAAGGTCCGCCACCGCAACCGGTGCAAGCGGTGCGGGCGCCCCCGCGCGTATCTCCGCAAGTTCGCCCTCTGCCGTCTCTGCTTCCGGGAGCTTGCGCTCCGGGGCGAAGTGGCCGGGGTGATCAAGAGCAGCTGGTAAGCACGACGAGTTGAGAAGCCATGACCGATCCGATTGCTGACATGCTCACGCGGCTCCGCAACGCCGTCCAGGCGAAGCACACGCGTGTGGACGTTCCGGCCAGCACGCTGAAGTCCGAGGTCGCGAAGATCCTGCAGGACGAGGGCTACATCTCCGGCTTCAAGATGGTCGAGGAGCCGTCGGGGGGGCCGAAGCAGACGCCCCTCAAACGGCTGCGGATCTTCCTGAAGTACGGGCCCCACGGCGAGCGGGTGATCAGCGGCATCCAGCGCATCAGCCGGCCCGGCCGGCGGGTGTACTACAGCCGCGACAACGTGCCGCCGGTGCTCGGCGGCCTCGGCATCAGCATCCTCACGACGTCACGCGGCGTCATGACCGGACGCCAAGCCGTCAAGTCCGGCGTGGGCGGCGAAGTGTTGTGCAACGTCTGGTAATGAAGGCGTAGGTAGACGTCCATGTCTCGTATTGGCAAGAAACCGATTCCGCTCCCGAAGGGCGTGACCGTCAAGATCGACGCGATGGCCGTCGAGGTCAAAGGCCCGAAGGGCACACTGAAGCAGCCGATCCCCCCGGGCATCGTCTTCGAGCAGGCCGGCACGGAGCTGGTGGCCAAGACGAAGACCGAGGATCCGAAGCTCGGCAAGTTCCACGGCCTGGCGCGCAGCCTGGTGGCGAACGCCGTCGAGGGCGTCGTCAACGGCTACAAGCGGGAGCTCGACGTCGTCGGCGTCGGCTATCGGGCCGAGCTCAAGGGCCGCCAGGTGACGTTCGCGCTCGGGTACTCGCACCCAATCGTGTTCGAGATCCCTGCGGGCGTCGAGATCACCGTCGACAAGCAGACGCACGTCACGGTGACGGGGATCGATCGCCAGCTGGTGGGCCAGGTCGCCGCCAATATTCGCCGCATGCGCAAGCCCGACCCGTACAAGCAGAAGGGCGTGCGCTACACCGGCGAAGTGCTGAAGAAGAAGGTCGGCAAGACCGGCGCGTAGAGGTCGACGCTTTATGAAGATCAAGACGAAGAAAGACCGGCGGCATCGCATTCACGTGCGCACACGCAAGCGCGTCCGCGGGACGGGTGCCCGGCCGCGGCTGAGCGTGTTCCGGAGCATCGCGCACATCTACGTGCAGGCGATCGACGATGCCACCGGCGCCACCGTGGCGGCCGCCTCGAGCGTCGAGCCCGCCGTGAATACCGCCTTCGAGAAGGGCGCCAGCGGGGGCAACCTCAAGGGCGCCAAGCAGATCGGCGCGGCGATCGCCGACCGGCTGAAGGCGAAGGGCATCACCCATGTCGTGTTCGACCGAGGCGGGTTTCTGTACCACGGGCGTGTGCGCGCGGTGGCCGAGGCCGCCCGGGCCGCAGGGTTGGAGTTCTAGATGTTCAGAACACGAGAGAAGATCGATCCGGCCCAGTACGAGCTGAAAGACAGCGTGGTGTCGATCAACCGCGTCACGAAGGTCGTCAAGGGCGGCAAGAACCTGAGCTTCAGCGCGCTGGTGGTGGTCGGTGACGGGCATGGCGTCGTGGGCTTCGGGACCGGCAAGGCTCGCGAGGTCCCTTCGGCCATCAAGAAGGGCATCGAGGCGGCGAAGAAATCGCTCATTCGCGTGCCGCTGGTCGGCACCACCGTGCCCCACGTCGTGACGGGGCGGTACGGCGCAGGGAGCGTGCTGCTGAAGCCGGCCCCCGACGGCACCGGCATCATCGCCGGCGGGGCGGTGCGCGCGGTCGTGGAGGCGGCGGGCATCCAGAACATCGTGACCAAGTCGCTCGGCAGCGCGAACCCGCACAACGTCGTGCGGGCCACGATCACCGGCCTGATGACGCTGAAGGACCCCGCGACCGTGGCGCGGCTGCGCGGGTGCGATCTGGCGGACCTGCAGATCGTCTCGGCGTAGGGAATCCGGCACCGCGGTGACGCGGTGCGGGCGAGACAGCCGGGCAAGTGAGACGAGGCTCCGACATGACAGCGAAGCAGGGCACGGGAAAGACGCTGAAAGTCACGCAGGTGAAGAGCACCATCGGCTTCAACAAGAAGCAGGGCGATGTCGTGCGCAGCATCGGGCTGCGCAAGATCCGCCACACCATCGTGGTGCCCGATACACCCGAGGTACGCGGCATGCTGCACAAGGTGCGGCATCTGGTGGCCGTCGAATAGCGGAATAGGTCTGACGATATGGATCTCAGCAATCTCAAACCGCCGAAGGGCGCCACCCGGAACCGCAAGCGCGTCGGCCGTGGCCCCGGGTCGGGCCTCGGGAAGACGGCGGGCCGGGGCCACAAGGGCGCGCAGTCGCGCTCAGGCTACAAGCAGAAGCGCGGGTTCGAGGGCGGCCAGATGCCCCTGCACCGGCGCCTGCCCAAGCGCGGCTTCTTCAACCTGTTCCGGGTGGAGTACGCCGTCGTCAACCTCGACGACCTCGCGGCGCGGTTCGCGGCGGGCGCGGTGGTGACGCCGGAGGTGCTGCGGGCCGAGCGCCTGGTGACGACCAAGCAGAAGATCAAGGTGCTGGCGCGCGGCGACATCCGTGTGGCGCTCACCGTGCAGGCACACAAGTTCAGCGAGAAGGCGGCCGAGAAAATCGCGGCGGCCGGCGGGTCGGTCGAAACGCTTCAGTAGCGCCGCGGGACACGACACCGTATGGTAGAGAGCATCAAGAACATCTTCGCCGTGCCGGACCTGCGCAAGCGCGTGCTGTTCACGCTTGGGCTGCTCGGCGTGTACCGCATCGGCAATCACATCCCGACCCCGGGGGTGAACACCTATGCGCTGTCGCTGCTGGCCGAACAGACCAAGAACACGATGTTCGGCCTGTACGACATGTTCTCGGGCGGCAGCCTGTCGAAGGTGACGATCTTCGCGCTGGGCATCATGCCCTACATCAGCGCGTCGATCATCCTCCAGCTGCTGACCGTCGTGTGGCCGTACCTGGAGCGCCTGTCGAAAGAAGGCGACCTGGGCCGCCGCAAGATTACGCAGTACACCCGGTACGGGACGATTGTCCTGAGCGTCGTCCAGGCGACCGGCATCGCGATCTACCTCGAGAACCAGTCTCAGGTAGTCGGCGGGCTGCCCCTGGTCTACACCCCCGGCTGGGGCTTCCGGCTGATGACCGTGCTGACGCTGACGGCGGGCACCACGTTCATCATGTGGCTGGGCGAGCAGATTACCGAACGCGGCATCGGCAACGGGATGTCGCTCATCATCTTCGCGGGCATCGTCGCCCAGTTGCCGCGCGCGGTCATCGCGACCCTCGGCCAGATGGCCACCGGCCAGATCACCCTCCTGCGCATCGCGTTCCTCATCGTGCTGGCCGTGGTGGTCATCGCCGCGATCATCTTCATGGAGCGCGGGAGCCGGCGCGTCACGGTCCAGTACGCCAAGCGCGTCGTGGGCCGCCGGATGTACGGCGGGTCGAGCACGCACATCCCGCTGAAGGTGAACACCGGCGGCGTCATCCCGGTGATCTTCGCCTCGTCTATTCTCGCGTTTCCCGCCACCATCGCGGGCGCCTTCCAGCAGGGCAGTTGGGGTGAATCGATCATCCGGCAGCTGGCGTACGGCATGCCGCTCTACAACCTGCTCTACGTCACCGGCATCATCTTCTTCGCCTATTTCTACACCGCGATCATCTTCAACCCGGATGACGTGGCGGAGAACATGCGGAAGTACGGCGGGTTCATTCCCGGCATCCGGCCCGGCAAGCGCACGGCCGAGTACATCGACACCATCCTGACCCGCATCACGCTGGCGGGCGCGATCTACCTCGCGCTGGTGGCGATCCTGCCGGAGTTCCTGCTGGTCGGGTTCAAGGTGGCGCCCATTCCGTTCATCGGCGAGTGGCTCGATGCGCAGTTGCCGACGACCATCACCCAGGGCCTGAACGTGCAGTTCTACTTCGGCGGCACGTCGACGCTCATCGTCGTCGGCGTGGCGATGGACACCGTGCAGCAGGTCGAGTCGCAGCTCATCATGCGGCACTACGACGGCTTCATGAAGAAGACGCGTATGCGCGGGCGGCGGGGCTAGGATTCGGACGGCGGCCGGCATGGGCCTGTACGTCATCATGCTCGGACCTCCTGGGGCCGGGAAGGGGACGCAGGCCGAGCGGCTGGCGAAGCGGCTGGGTGTTCCGCGGGTCTCGACCGGCGACATCCTGCGGGAGGCGGTCTCGGCGGGCAGCGACCTGGGGCGCCAGGTGCAGGCGGTGATGAGCCGCGGAGAACTGGTCGGCGACGCGCTGATGGTCGAGGTGGTGCGGGAGCGGGTGTGCCGGCCGGACGCGGCCGCGGGGTTCGTGCTCGACGGGTTCCCCCGCACGATTGCCCAGGCCGAAGCGCTCGAGGCGCTGCTGGACGGGCGGGGCACCCCGGCGGTGGTCGAGCTGGTGGTGCCCGAGGACGAGTTGGTCCGGCGGCTGAGCGCGCGCCGGGTGTGCACCGGGTGCGGCGTCAACGCCTGGGCGGCCGACACGGCCTGCGCGGCGTGCGGCGGCAGGCTGGTGCAGCGCGACGACGACATGGCCGAGGTCGTGCGCGAGCGCCTCCGGGTGTTCGCGAGGCAGACCCAGCCGATGGTGGCGTTCTACCGGGACCGCGGCGGGTACCGGCCGATCGACGGCACGCGGACGCCCGATGAGGTGACCGCCGAGGTGACGCGCATCGTGACGGAGCACCGCTCGTGATCGTCTGCAAGTCGCCGGCGGAACTCGAGCGGATGCGGGCGGCCAACCAACTGGTGGCCGACGTGCTGGTGGCGCTGCGGGGACAGACGGCGCCAGGCGTGACCACGGCGGCGCTCGACGCCTTCGCCGAGCGCTGGGTGCGGGACGCCGGGGCGGTGCCCGCGTTCAAGGGGTACCACGGGTTCCCCGCGACGCTGTGCATCTCGGTGAACGAGGAAGTGATCCACGGGATCCCCGGGCCCAGGGCGCTGGTGCCCGGCGACATCGTGTCGATCGACCTCGGGGTGGTGCTCGACGGTTTCTACGGAGACGCCGCGATCACCGTGCCGGTGGGGGAGATTGCGGACGAGGCCGAGACGTTGCTGAGGGTGACCGAAGAGTCGCTGTATCTCGGCATCGAGCAGGCGAGGATCGGCGGGCGGGTGTCGGACATCGGCCAGGCGGTGCAGCGGCACGTGGAGGCCCACGGGTTTTCGGTCGTGCGCGAGTTCGTCGGCCACGGGGTCGGGCGGGCGCTGCACGAGGAACCGCAGGTGCCGAACTACGGCCCCGGCGGGCGCGGGCCGCGGCTGACCGAGGGGATGACGCTGGCCATCGAGCCGATGGTGGCGATGGGGAAGGCGGCGGTGAAGGTGCTCGGGGACGGCTGGACGGCGGTGACCAAAGATCGCAGCCTGGCGGCCCACTTCGAACACACGATCGCCGTGACGGCGGCGGGGCCGGTCATTCTGACCACGCCCGGCCGTGCGCGCCGGGACGCGGGTGCCGGCGGGCGTGGGCAGTCAAGCGGAGGGTAGGGCAGCCGGTGCCGAAAGACGACACGATTGAAGTAACGGGCGTCGTACTCGAGTCGCTTCCGAACGCGATGTTCCGCGTGGAACTCGAGAACAAGCATCCGGTCCTGGCGCACGTGTCCGGGAAGATGCGCAAGAACTTCATCCGCATCCTCACGGGTGACAGGGTGCTGATCGAGTTGTCGCCGTACGATTTGAGCCGGGGGCGGATCACCTACCGATACAAGTAGGCCGGTGGGTGGCGCGGGGCGCGCGGGCGCCCCGGGAAGCGAAGGGCCACAAGGTATGAAGGTCAGAGCGTCGGTCAAGCGGATTTGCGACAAGTGCAAGATCGTCCGTCGCCGCGGGGTGGTGCGGGTGATCTGCGCGAACCAGAAGCACAAGCAGAGGCAGGGGTAGCGTCATGGCACGTATCGCGGGTGTGGACCTGCCGCGGACCAAGCGGGTCGAAATCGGGTTGACCTACATCTACGGGATCGGCCATACGCGGGCGGCCGGCATCGTCAAGGAATCCGGCGTGGACCCGACCATCCGGGTGAAGGACCTTTCGGAAGACGACGTCCGGAAGATCAGCCGGGTCATCGAAGAGCAGGGCGGCGTCGAAGGGGATCTCCGCAAGGAGACGTCGATGAACATCAAGCGCTTGATGGACATCGGCTGCTATCGCGGGCTGCGGCACCGCCGCAGCCTGCCGGTTCGGGGCCAGCGGACGCGGACCAACGCGCGCACCCGGAAGGGGCCGCGCAAGGGCGCGATCGCGAAGAAGAAGACGGTGTAGGGCATGGCCAAGACTGAAGACGAAGGCGCAGAGAAAAAAGTGGCCGGAAAGCCGAAGAAGGCTTTCAAGAAGCGCGGCGAGAAGCGCGTGGTGCACCACGGGCTGGTGACCGTGCAGGCGTCGTTCAATAACACGATCATCACGATCGCGGACGCCGAGGGCAACGTGATCGCGTGGTCCAGCGCCGGCTCGGTGGGCTTCAAGGGGTCGCGCAAGGGCACGCCGTTCGCGGCCACCCAGGCGGCGCTGTCCGCGGCCAACGTGGCGAAGGGCATGGGGATGCGCGCCTGCGAGGTGCGCGTGAAGGGCCCCGGGGCCGGCCGCGAGTCGGCGATCCGGGCGCTCGGGACGGTGGGGATCGAGGTCAAGTCGATCCGCGACGTCACGCCGATTCCGCACAACGGCTGCCGGCCGACCAAGCGCCGGCGCGTGTAGTAACGACCGAACTGTAGCGACTACGGAAGACATGCATGGCTAGATACATCGGACCTGTTTGCCGCCTCTGCCGCCGCGAGGGCATGAAGCTGTTCCTCAAGGGTGAGCGGTGCTATACGGAGAAGTGCGCGATCGAGAAGCGCAACTTCCTGCCCGGGCAGCACGGCAAGGCGCGCAAGGCGAAACTGGCGGGCTACGGCCTCCAGTTGCGCGAGAAGCAGCGCGTGAAGCGCATCTACGGCGTGCTCGAGAACCAGTTCCGCCGCTACTTCGAGGCGGCCGACCGGCAGCGCGGGATCACCGGCGAACTCCTGCTGCAGATGCTGGAGTGCCGCCTGGACAACGTGATCTACCGGGTCGGGTTCGCGACGTCGCGGGCCCAGGCGAGGCAGCTCGTGCGCCACGGCCACTTCTCGGTCAACGGGAGGAAGGTCGACATCCCGTCGTACCAGGTGCGCGAGGGCAACATCGTCGCGGTGCGCGAGCGGAGCAAGCAGACCGCCGCCGTGCTGCACGCGATGGCTGAGGTGAAGGGCCGCGGCATCCCGGAGTGGCTGTCGCTCCAGGCGGACCAGGCGAGCGGGCGCATCGTGTCGCTCCCGTCACGCGCGCAAATCAACCTGCCCGTGCAGGAGCAACTGATCGTCGAGCTCTACTCGAAGTAGGCCCCCGGCGGAGGTTGACGAGGGGCCGGCCCGAGAGGCCGGCCATGGCCGGGCGCGTGGGTGCCCGGACCGAAGAAAGGATCGCCAGCGATGTTGTGGAAGGGTTTCCAGCGGCCAAAGCGGCTGGAGTTCGAGCGTGACACCCTGAACGAGCGGTTCGGCCGCTTCTACGCGCAGCCGTTCGAGCGGGGCTTCGGCACCACCATCGGGAACGCCATGCGGCGCGTGCTGCTGTCGTCCATCGAAGGGGCGGCGGTCTCCGCCGTGAAAATCGACGGCGTGCTGCACGAGTTCTCGCCCATTCCCGGCGTGGTGGAGGATGCGACCGACATCATCCTCAACCTGAAGCAGATCCCGCTGAAGGTCCACGTCGACTACACCAAGACGCTCTACCTGCGCGTCGACAAGCCGGGCGACGTGAAGGCCCGGGACATCGAGGCCGACGGCGACGTCGAGATCCTCGAGCCCGACGCCCACATCGCCACGGTCTCGGATCACGGCAAGCTCCACATGGAGATGCGCGTCAAGCGCGGCCGCAGTTACGTCACGGCCGACCGCAACTTCGACGAGGATCTCGGCATCGGCTGGATCCCGATCGACTCGGTGCACTCCCCGGTCAAGAAGGTCAACTACCTGGTCGAGGCGGCGCGCCTGGGCCAGACCACCGACTACGAGAAGTTGACCCTCGACGTGTGGACCAACGGCGCGATCTCGCCGCGCGACGCGGTGTCGCTGGCGTCGCGGCTGCTGCGGGATCACCTCAACATCTTCGTGAACCTCGACGAGGCGACCGAACAGTCGGAAGACGGCCAGGCGTCCATCTCGGGCCCGGCCATCGCCAACGAGCACCTCGACAAGAGCGTCGAGGAACTGGAACTCTCGGTCCGATCGTACAACTGCCTCAAGAACGCGAACATCCGCACGATTCGCGAGCTGGTGCAGAAGACCGAGGGCGAGATGCTGAAAACCAAGAACTTCGGCCGCAAGTCGCTCAACGAGATCAAGGACATCCTGCAGACGATGGGCCTCGGCCTCGGGATGAGGATCGACGGCCCGGGCGGGCAGAACTAAGACCGTTGCCGGCCCCAGCACGGCCGGCTGGTTGCTGAAAGAGAACCGAACGATGCGTCATCGAGTTGCCCATCGGAAACTGGGACGAGTCACCGAGCACCGAATCGCCCTGCTGCGGAACCAGGCGACCGCGCTCCTCCAGCACGAGCACATCCAGACCACGGTGCCCAAGGCCAAGGAACTGCGGCCCTACGTCGAGCGGCTCATCACGGTCGCCAAGCGCGGCCTGAAAGCTGGCGGCGTCCAGGCGCTGAACGCCCGTCGGACCGTGGCCGTCGACATCGCCGACAAGGATGTGGTCAAGAAGCTGTTCGACACGCTCGCGCCGCGCTTCGCCGAGCGTCCGGGCGGCTACGTCCGCATCCTCAAGGCCGGCTTCCGGCGTGGAGACGCCGCCGACGTCGCGCTGATCGAGCTCCTCGGGAGCGAGTACGACCCGAAGAAGGCTGAGGCGTCCAAGGATGCCAAGACGCCCGCCACGAGCGAGGGCAAGGGACTCGGCAGCCGAATCCGCCGGGCGGCCGAGCGCGTCCGTGGCCGGAAAGCCGACGAGAACGAAGGCGGCACGGTGCACGAGCGCACCAAGACGCCCGGCCGATCCACGGCGAAACCGCGTCAGACCGGCCGTAGCGGCGGCAACAAGGGCAGCTAGGCCGCGCTCTGCGCGATTATTATCCTTCGGCCCCGCCAGGCCCATCCTGGCGGGGCCGTTCGTCTGTACGCCGTCGACCGGCCGTACGCACGCCGTACGCACACCGGGCCTGCCGGGATCGACCCGGCAGGCCCGCGGCCCGTCTCGACGGGAGGCGCCGGAGGGCGCCTACTCGTCCTCTTCCTCGGCCCCCTCGCCCTTCGCCGCCTTCGAGGCCGCGATGATCCTGGCCTGCAGCGCCTGCGGGACCTCGTCGTAGTGCGAGAACTCCATGTGGTAGCTGCCGCGGCCGCCGGTGGTCGACGTCAGCGTCTGCTCGTAGGTCAGCATCTCCGCCATCGGCACCTGGGCCTTGACGACGGTGCTGCTGCCCCGCTGCTCCATGCCGGACACGCGCCCGCGGCGGCTGTTGAAATCGCCCATGACGTCGCCGGCGAAGTCGCTCGGGACGTAGACCTCGACATTCATGATCGGCTCGAGGATGGTCGGCCTGCAGCGCGTCATCGCGTCCTTGAACGCGAGGCGGCCCGCCATCTTGAACGACAACTCGTTCGAGTCGACGTCGTGGTACTTGCCGTCCAGCAGCGTCACCCTGAAGTCGACGACGGGGAAGCCCGCCAGGTACCCGCGCACGCGGGTCTCCTGGATGCCCTTCTCGACGGCCGGCCGGAAGTTCTGCGGGATCGAGCCGCCGAAGATATCGTCGACGAACTCGAAATCCGCGCCCGACGGGAGCGGCTCCATCCTGATGGTGCAGTCGCCGAACTGGCCGTGACCGCCCGTCTGCTTCTTGTGCCGGCCGTGGGCCTCGGTCGCCATCTTGATGGTCTCGCGGTACGGAATCCTCGGCGGTTTCAGGTTGACCTCGACGGTGAAGCGGCGCTTCAGCTTCGCGACGGTCACCTCGATGTGCAACTGGCCCTGCCCGGAGAGCAGCAGCTCGTGGGTCTGGGGATCCCGGCTGTAGCGGATCGTCGGGTCCTCTTCGAGCAGCCGCTGCATCGACGAGCTGATCTTCTCCTCGTCGCCGCGCGTCTTCGGCTCGATCGCGTACGCGAGTACCGGCTCGGGAAAGGAGATGGCCGGGAAGCGAATCGCGGTGTCCTTGTCGCCCAGGGTATGGTTGGTCTGCGTGTCCTTCAGCTTCGCCACCGCACCGATGTCGCCGGCCTTGATCTCCGGCACTTCCGTCTGCGCCTTGCCCTGCAGCAGCGAGAGGCGACCCAGCCGCTCCGGGCCGTCGTTGGTCAGATTGACGATGTTCGAGTCGGACTTGATCGTGCCCTGCATGACGCGGAAGATGTTGATGCGCCCCGCGAACGGGTCGGCAATCGTCTTCCACACGAACACGGCCGGGTGTCCACCCTCGGCGATCGCGATCATCGTCTCGGCGCCCGCCTTGTCGACGGCCATCACGGTCCGCTCGGACGCGGCGGGCAGGTAGGCCAGCACGGCGTCGAGCAGGGGCTGGACGCCGACGTTGGCGAGGCCCGAGGTGCAGACCGCGGGGAAGATCTTGGCGTGCTGCACGCCCGTGCGCAGGCCCGTCAGCAGCTCGTCCTGCGTCAGCGTGCCCGCCTCGAAGAACTTCTCCATCAGGCGGTCATCGGCCTCGGCGACCATTTCGATCAGGGCGTCGCGGGCGGCCGTCGCCTTGTCGCTCATGTCCGCGGGGACCGGCACCTCGGTCACCGTCGCCGAGCCGTCGCCGGCCCACGTGTAGGCCTTCATCGCGACCAGATCGACGACGCCCCTGAAGTGCTTCTCCTCGCCGATGGGCATCTGGATGGGCACGATCGCCCGTCCGAGGATCGCCTGCGCGGATTCCAGCGTGCGCTCGAGGCTCGATCGGTCGCGGTCCATCCGCGAGAACACCACCAGGCGCGGCAGGCTGCCGGCCTCGCACTCCGCCCACGCCTTCTCGGTCTGGACCTCGGGGCCGGACACCGCGTCGATCAGTACCAGGGCGCCGTCCGCCACCCGGAGCGCCGCCCGCGCCTCGGAGAAGAAGTTCGCGAACCCCGGCGTGTCGATGATGTTGATCTTGACCTTGTTCCACTCGGCGAAGGCGAGGCCTGCGGACAGCGTGTGCTTGCGGGCGATTTCTTCCTCGTCGAAGTCGGTGACCGTGTTGCCCTCGTCGACCTTGCCGAGGCGGTTCACCATGCCGGTATTGAAGAGGATGCTGGAAGTGAGTTGCGTCTTCCCCGAACCACCGTGACCGACAATCGCGATGTTCCGGATAGTGGCGGCGTCGTAGACCTTCATAGGCGGTAGCCCTCTTTCTCGGGATCAGATCAGGAAACCGAAAAGGCCATTCTACTTGGGGTTTGGGGCCTGATGCTAGCGGATCGGGGTTCGGGATTGGGGATTCGGGATTGGGGATTAGGGGTTCGGGATCGGGGATTGAGGCCAGAGAGGAAGGGGAGCATTCCCTGGCTGCCCCAACCCCTAATCCCGAATCTCCAATCCCTACTCGTACCGCAGCGCCTCGATCGGGTCCAGGCGGGCTGCGCGGATGGCCGGGACCAGCCCGAAGAAGATGCCCACCGATCCCGAGAAGCCGAACCCGAGCGCGAAGCTCCACCAGGGCAGCGACACGGGGAAGCCGGTGGCCCAATGGACAATCATGCCGATCGACGCCCCCAGGACGATGCCCAGGACGCCGCCTACCGACGTCAGGAACACGGCTTCGATCAGGAACTGCCACAAGATCTCGCGCCGCCGGGCGCCGAGCGCCTTGCGGACGCCGATCTCCCGGGTCCGCTCGGTCACCGAGATCATCATGATGGCCATGACGCCGATCCCGCCGACCATCAGGGCGATCGAGGAGATGACGACGAGCCCGATGAAGGTCGCGCCGGAGATCTGATCCCACATCTTGAGGGCCGCGTCCTGCGTGATGATGTCGAAGTCGTTCGCCTGGTCCAGCTTCAGGCCATGGCGGATGCGCATGATCTGCTCGACGTCCTTCATGGCGTCGTCGCGGGTGGCGCCCTCGGCGGGAACCACCGTGATCATGGCGCTTTGCATGCTGGCGGCGCCCGACGCCGGCCCCCGGCTTCCGCCCCCCATCGCCCGCCAGCCGAACTGCTTCTGGAACGTCGTGTACGGGATCACGATGAAGTCGTCCTGGGAGCCCAGGCCGCCCACGCTCGGGCGGGGTGCGGCGACGCCGATGACTTCGTACTCGGCTCCCGCGATACGGATCGCCTTGCCGATCGGATCGACGTTCGGGAACAGCGCCTTCGCCGGTGAGTCGCCGAGCAGCGCCAGGTTCCGCCGGTGCCCGACCTCGGACTGGGTGAAGCAGCGGCCGCCGGCGATCTTCAGGAAGTTCACGGCCGCGTAGTTCTCGGAGACGCCGATGACCGCGAGTTGCTTGGTCTTCTGGCCCTTGTAGTAGGCCCGCTGAATGTTCGCGCCGAAGCCCGAGCCGAGCAGCACGTCCACCCGCCCCGCCGACGGGACCTCGCGCTCGATGGCGCGGGCGTCCGCCACCGTGAGCGACGGGCGCTTCAGGAGTTCCTTGAACTCCTTGCCGCCCATGACGCTGATGCCGCTGAACTTCGCGACGAAGAGCGTGTTGGGCCCGAGTTCCCGGATCGAGTCGCGCAGCGACTCGTCAAACCCCCGGATGAGCGAGGTCATGCCGACAATCGCGGTGATGCCGATGACGACGCCCAGGATCGTCAGCGACGCGCGCAGCTTGTTCGCGCGCAGCGTGGCGAACGCCATGCCGATGATGTCGCTGAAGAGGGCAAACCGCATCTGTCCGCACCTGTTGACCGAGCCTGACCAGCGCCGCCGGGCCGGACCTCCGAGGGTGAGAGGATGCTACCGCAAGACGGCGCCGGCGTCGACGGGTGGCCTACTCGTACCGCAGGGCTTCGATCGGGTCCAGGCGGGCGGCCCGGATCGCCGGGACCATGCCGAAGAAAACGCCCACCGAGCCCGAAAAGCCTAATCCGAGCGCAAAGCTCCACCAGGGCAGGGAGACCGG
>Ga0315292_10000351_pt1 | contig 21053 bp, 16 predicted proteins | sample YL17G13_0_MG_FD_204029 | JGI IMG/M metagenome (GOLD analysis project Ga0315292, IMG submission 204029) | Sediment microbial communities from Yellowstone Lake, YNP, Wyoming, USA - YL17G13_0 | ecosystem: Environmental > Aquatic > Freshwater > Lake > Sediment | place: USA: Wyoming | collected... | reverse complement strand
CAAAAGCGGGAGGGCTTCAACAGGATTTACTGTCAACAGGAACGGGGATGCCCTGTATATTGCATGGATAGATAAAACCGGGGGGAGGAAAAAGCTTTATTTCAGAGCGGTAGCCGGGAGCGGCGATACGATCTCGGACCCCGTGCTTCTGGATGACAACCAGACAGAGGCATTGCCAAGAATACGGATCGGTTCGAACTCCGGAGGAAATGTATATGTGCTCTGGTACGGTGAAAGGGCGGTTGGGAAGGCAAAGTACCACAACTACGTGGCGGTATCGAATGATAACGGCATGACGTTCTCCAGCCCTCAGAATCTGACCATGGGGTATGGATATGCTATCTATCCCACCCTGCTGGTTGACGAGGAGAATGCCTATATCTTTTCTTATGTGCTAAAGGATAAAAAGTTCTATATGATTTTCAGAAAGACTACTGACAACGGTAAAACATGGACTGACCCGGTAGTTATCAAAGAGACTCCCGGAACCGTTACCACCTATATCAAACCTCTAAAAACAGGAAACAGACTGTACGTCTTCTGGTACTGCACAACAAAGCAAGGTCCGGTGACGCAAAAAGCCTTCTCTGACGACGGCGGAAAAACGTGGAATAGCTCGGACTATGATGATTTAAAGGGGATATCGTTAAGTTATATGACGGCAGCGTCAGATGCTCAGGGTCATATGTATTTTGCATATTCCGGAGGGACCATGGGTCAGAAAAGCAATACCTATATTATTATTTCAAAAGATCAAGGGAATACCTGGAGCAAACCGATATCCCTGAGACATTATCCTTTTACCACTACCACTACGGTTTATCCTCAGATCATCGCTTCCGATGACGGAACCGTAGCGGCCGTTTGGGTAGATTACAGAAACATAAGAAGCAACATTTATCTGCAATATTCTCTCGACGGTGGAGAGACGTGGCAGCCCGGGGATATCCCGCTTGAAGAACCGGGGAGATATAATACTTCTTATTTTGGATATGCATCCGAGAACTTCATTAAGACAGGGGATACCTACTCTATTCTGGCCTACAGATTGCCTGCAGACGACCTTTCCATGGGAGAGGCAAAGCTCCTTGTCATGAAATTTTCAATCAAGACAGCGAGGTGAGAATCGTGAAAAAAATCATCTTTATTTTTCTTACAATCAGTCTGCTCACAGGAGGCTGTGCCGGTATGGCGAGCAAGACGAAAAGTCTTTCCGATGATATGGGCTCACCGCAGAAAATAGCCCTTCTGAGAGAGCGGGCGACAGAGTTCTGGACGGCTTTCGTGAAAGAGGACTATGAAAAGATATTTAATATGCAGGATCCTTTTTTCCGTGCAAAGAAGGATATCCATGCTTATATCAGCACGCTCGGAAGAATTAAATATCACAAATTTGAGATAAAGGATATAAAGGTAGAGGGGAATATAGCCAAAGTTGAAATGAGCTTAGTCTATTCAGTGCCTTCATATAAATTCAAGAAGGTGTCGTTCACGGTACCGGAAACAGAGCAGGAGATTGAAACGACATGGATATACGTATATGACAACTGGTACAAGGAATGGCGTTCCGAAATGGTGGAAAGCGGAGCGGCTGAATATTAGGTGTTTTCAGATGCAGATATAGCTGCAATCACGAAAACATTCGTGGTTGCAGCGTAAAGACCGAACCTGAAAATCTTCAACCTTTTATATGAAAGGGAAATGCTGTTCAGTGTTAAAGCATGCCGGATTAAAACACCTCTTTCCCGTTACTTTTTTAGCGGCGGCAATATTCCTTGCCTATTCCAATTCTCTGAATGGTATCTGGGCCCTTGATGATTTTCAGATTAACCGGCCGATCGGCATCGATGGACTGCTTGCCAAGATAGGATGGAGGAAGATTTCCTTTCTTTCTTTTTATATTAATCAAAAGATCGATCCCTATAGCCCATTCAATTTCAGGTTCTTTAATCTGCTTATTCATACTCTCAATGTCCTCCTGGTCTATGTTCTTACCTTCATTACTTTGAGGCTCCCCGATCTTAGGGAAAGACTCGACCGATATGGGTTCCCTGTCGCATTCTTCGCCGCCGCAATATTCGCCCTGCATCCCCTCAATATCAATGCCGTGGCTTATATAATACAGAGGATGGCTTCACTCGCAACATTTTTTGTCCTTCTTTCACTTTTGTCGTATATCATTGCTTCCACAACCCGGAGTCTGATCGGTAAAACCCTTCTCTATGGATTGACGCTCATTTCCATTTTTTTGGGCATACTGTCAAAGGAAAATGCGGTATTGGCCGTGCCTTTGATTTTACTCTATGACTATTTTTTTATCTCCCGCTATAATAAAAAGATTTTTCTGATTAAGGGCGCCATTGTTACGGGAATCGTTATCTGTGCCTTTATCGGCCTGAATTTTTATCTGCCTCTCTTCAAGACGGCTATGCATATCGGAAAGACCTTTTTAGAATTTAATAAACCTATTTCGTATCAGGGATGGATGGCGATTGATGTATACTGGAGCCCTCTTGAACATATTCTTACGGAGTTCAGGGTCATCAGCAGGTATTTGTTTTTATTTGCAGTTCCTTATCCGGCGTTTTTTGTTTTTGACCAATGGGGGTATCCGGTATCTAAAACACTTTTTGACCCTGTAACGACCTTTTTTTCCGTTCTGCTGATAGCCGGGCTACTAATCTTTTCTCTCCTTAGGATGAGAAGATATCCCTTTCTGGCATTCGGAATCCTCTGGTATTTCGTCGCTCTATCACTTGAGAGTTTTATCGCGGTGGGAGTAGATCTTTATTTTGAACACCGCAATTATCTGCCTCTGGCAGGTTTATCATTCGGCGTTGCTGCCCAGGTCACTCCCTTTATTCTCGATAAGATAGGTAACAGAAAGTATGCGTTCTGGGCGGGCGGGGTTTTAATTGCTACTCTTCTCGGCGTATGTACGTATCAGAGAAACGTTATTTGGAAGGACCCTGTGACATTCTGGATGGATGATTTTCAAAAGACCCCCGATAACCCGAGAGCGAATTTGGCCCTTGCTAACAGTTACTTTACAATAGCCGATTTTCAGAACGCCGATACCTACTATCGGAACACGATAAGGATTGCAAGTATGAGGAATGCGCCATATTATATGACGGATGCACTCTACAGGCTTGGTTTCATGGAAATATTATTAGAAAGGGGTCCGGAAGGCAAGAAAATAATAGATATATTCGGAAGGATGTCACCACACTCCTATAAACTCAAAATTCTTGAAGGATACTACAGGTATCTGAACAATGATTTTGAAAATGCAATAAATGATTATCACCAGGTAGCTGATTTAAGGAAAATCGATGAAATGGACCGGGTAACCGTTTATACACTGCTGGGAGATGCTTACCGGGCGGGTGGAAGGACAGAGGATGCCGCGACTGCTTACGAGAAGGCTTTACATATAAACCATCGCTTTCCTGCAGCATTCCATGGAATGGCAAAGCTACAGATGATGAAAAAAAACTATGATTCATCTTTTGCATATCTCAGGAAGGTCCTGTTAGTAGACCCCTATAATATCGGTGCTCTTACCGATATGGCGAACCTTATGTTAATGGAGGGAGCCGGTGTTGAAAAGGCGCTGCCTTTTGCGAAGCGGGCAGTGTCATTAAATCCTCCTTTTAATAAACCATATCTTATCATGGGGACACTTTTGACTACATCCGGTGAGGAAGGGAATGCCGAGTATTATTACGCGAAAGCCAAAGAATTCAGGGCACCCGATTATCTTATCCTTTTTAATAAAGCATGGGCATATTCTATTCGAGGGGATAGAGAAAAACAAAAATATTGCTTGACAGAGCTGCTGAAAGAAAAAAATGTGCCTCAGAATATCAGGGACACGGCACATGCAATACTCTCACGATTAAGCGGTTCATTTTGATACTTCATTCGAGAATTCTGCTATCATAATAACTTAGGCAAAATATGGAGTCGAAGATAATCATCGTAATGCCTGCTTTTAATGCTGCTGCAACGTTAGGGAAAACCCTTGGAGATATTCCCGAAGGTTTTGCCGATGAAATTATCCTTGTTGATGATGCAAGTACGGATGATACCGTGCAGATAGCAAGAAGACTCGGATTGACGGTCATTATCCATGACCGGAACAGGGGCTATGGAGCTAACCAAAAGACCTGTTACGATGAAGCATTGAAACGACAGGCTGATGTCGTAATCATGATACACCCGGATTATCAGTATGACAGCAGGCTTGCCCAAGTCTTTGCTAAACTGATTTCAGACGGAATCTGCGACATTGTCCTGGGTTCGCGTATAAGAACACGCAGAGAGTGCCTGGAATCAGGCATGCCTCTCTACAAGTATATCTCAAACAGGTTTCTGACCCTGATAGAGAACGTGATAACAGGACAGAATCTGTCAGAGTGGCATACCGGTTATAGAGCGTATTCAAAAAGAGTATTGGAGACTATCCCCTATCACAACAACTCCGATGATTTTGTTTTTGATTCGCAGTTCCTTTTACAGGCTGTATATTTTGGATTTAGGATAGGGGACATCCCGGTTCCCTGCCGATATATGCCTGAAGCTTCTTCAATAAAATTGCGACGCAGTATTGTCTATGGCATTGGTACTTTAAAAACCATCATGCAATACATTTTGCAAAAATTGCATATAATGCAAAGCAGCCTGTTTAAAGTTTGTTTATAAACTCCGGGTTTGTCATCGTCCTGCCTGACCGGTTATGTAAAACATAGTTTATGGACGGACTCTATTTAAGCAATAAGGAGAGTTTTATTCTTCGTAAATTTATTATAATAAAATGTCCCCTCAAAATTCCGAGAGAAGTAATTCCAAGGGAAATGAATATATGAATAAGATGGATAGACGGGAAGAACACGAAACGAGATATATCTTTTTAAGCAAAAAAGAATTAACGGCGGCAATTTGTATAGCCGCCCTGACTTTTATAATTTTTCTGCCGTCTTTGAAGAATGATTTTGTCAACTGGGATGACGATATATATGTGTACCAGAACACGGCAATTCAGCACATAGACGGCGATTTGTTTAAATGGATATTTCAGTCCCATGCATCAAACTGGCATCCTTTAACATGGTTTTCACATGCAATTGATTACACGGTGTGGGGTTCCAGGGCATCAGGACATCATCTGACGAACATTCTTATGCATAGTATAAATACATTTATACTATGCATGCTGGTTATATTCCTGTTTCGCTTTGCTGCATACAATGAATTCTTATCATTAAAAGCCGATGACGGCAGCATTCGGAATGCCATCATCGTGGGGGGAATAGCGGCTTTACTGTTCGGGATACACCCGACACGCGTTGAATCGGTAACATGGGTAGCACAGAGGAAGGATGTGTTGTGCACCCTGTTTTTTTTATTAAGCATTTTTTTCTATGCAAACTATGCAGCACGTCGGAAAACCGGCGGAAAGCCGTCTTCATTTTATGTCTTCAGCCTGCTCAGTTTTGTTTTGGCGATTATGAGCAAACCGATGGCCGTTACCCTGCCGTTTGTACTCCTGATTTTGGACTTATATCCGTTTCAGCGGTTTGCTGTTCGTGAAGACCGTATTTCAAAAGGAAAAGTTTTTATTGAAAAAATTCCCTTTTTCGTGATCAGCCTTATGTCAACCATTCTTACCCTAATAGCCCAGAAATCAGGTGGCGCTCTCAAGCCATTCAGCCGTACGAACATCGTTATATCTATCTATGACATTTTCTTTTATCTCGAGAAATTGATATTTCCTGCCGGGCTTTCCCCTCTTTATCCTTATCCAAAAGAATTCCCGTTATTTTCTGCGAAAGTTATAGTTGCCCTTCTTGTAATTGTCTCCATAACCATTGTCTGTATCCTGGCCTGGCAGAAGAAAAAAAGAATTTTCATGGTTCTCTGGGCTTTTTATATCATAACCTTGCTGCCGGTCCTCGGCTTTATAAAGGTAGGCAATCAGGCTGCAGCAGACCGATATACCTATATCCCGGGCATAGGACTTTTTATCTTAACCGGACTTGGAATAGCTTATATTGTTGACAAGATTGTTTCAAAAAAACAGTCACACTATCTGAAAATAGCGATTCTCTCTCTGCCCTTTGTCCTGATATCGTGTATTTTTGGCATAATGACCTTCAATCAGATAAAAATCTGGGAAAATTCAATAACCCTTTGGACGTATGTTATAAAACAATATCCTCAGGATAAGGATGCATATCTGAACAGGTCTAACGCCTTTATAATGACGGGTAAATATCGTGAGGCTATCCGTGATTTGGACGCGGTCATTCAGATTAATCCCACATATGAAGAGGCATATAATAACAGGGGGCTGGTTTACGGGAAAGCCGGTAATTATCAGTCTGCAATAAGAGATTTTTCGAAGGCGATTGCATTGAATCCGGAACGAGGAGCAGTTTACAATAACCGGGCTTCAACATATTTCAGGATCGGTGAGTATCAGAAAGGATTGCAGGACCTCGACAAGGCAATAGAAAAAGCCCCGGACTCTGCCGGATTTTACAGTAACCGGTGTGAAGCATATCATGCACTGAATAAATACGATCAGGCGATTAAAGACTGTTCCAGTGCGCTTGAAATAGATTCCAGCGATGCAGTAGCTTACTATATCAGGGGACTGTCATATTATTCTTCCGGTAACCCTTCTGCGGCAATTTCAGATTACAACAAATCCCTGGAGATTAATACTCATAATCCTAAGGCATATTTTAGCAGGGGAGTATTTTACAAAGATAAAGGTGAACTGAAGAATGCTTCGGAGGATTTCAGCAGGGCAATTCAATTCGATAGACGGTATACCGATGCCTATATCAACAGAGGAGTGATCTATGGTGAGCAGAATGAGCTTCAGGAAGCAATTAAAGATTTTGCCATGGCAATTGCATTGAATCCCAAAGATGCTTCAGCCTTTTATAACAGGGGCGCTGCATATTACAGGCTTGGAAAGAAGCAGGAAGCAATACGTGATTTTCAGCAGGCAGCCGGAATGGGTGATAAAACGATACAGAAAATACTGAAAGACAGAGGAATTCGATGGTAAGAGAATCCGGATGGTTATCACGATCGAAAAAATAATAAAAGTCTATAAACTCCTTCCTCCTTTGCTGGCCAGGGATATCAAGGAAAAATATGCAGGTTCCCTGCTCGGCATTTTCTGGACACTCCTCCAGCCGTTACTCTACATATTTCTCTACTGGGTAGTATTTTCTCAGATTATCAAGATGAAGATCCAGACCGATGCAGGTGATGTTCCTTTTTTTGCATTTCTTCTTTCCGGAATCCTGCCGTGGTTTGCCTTTCAGGAAGGGATTACAAGAGGCGCCTCCTCAATTATTGAAAAGAGGCATGTCATTAAGAAGGTTATGTTTCCCGTTTATCTGTTCCCACTATCTTCCGTTATGTCCGCCTTTATTAATTACGGGATCGGTATCGTGCTTTTTCTCTCCGCCTATTTTCTCTGGAAAGGGGATGTTTCCGTTCTGCAGGTCGTTCTCATACTCTGTCTGATGATCTTGCAGATAGTATTTACATCCGGATTGAGTTTACTGTTTTCAGCTTTGTCGGTATACGTCCGCGACATTGTGCAGTTCCTTGGAGTGGCGCTGCAGGTAATGTTTTATCTCTCAACCATTTTATATCCTCTCAACTCTGTCCCCGAAAAATTAAAAATCGTCGTATACTTAAATCCTTTTACGGCATTATCAGAGGCCTATCACAGTGTTATTCTGCACGGGTCGTTGCCTGAGACGTGGAGCATGATATATCTGTCGGCAGCAACAGTGTTGGCAGCAGTAACCGGTGTCTGGACGTTCAAGAAATTGAAGAGTGGCTTTGCTGATGTGCTTTAGGAGCAATGCAGAAAAACCCGCGATTAGACTTTTATTTCTCCTGCCCACTTATACATTCGGTGGTGCGGAAAGAACGTCTCTTAATCTTCTGGGTGGAATAGATAAAAAAAGGTTTCAAATCTGTCTCGTTACCTCAAAAAATATATTTACTTATTTCAGTGATATTGGTATTGAGAAGTTCATCCCTCTTGAGGATATCGGAATTAGCACATGGTTTACAACTTACCGCAGGTTTTTCCATGATGTCGGAAGGGTGGCTTCACTGCTGAAAAAGGAAACCCCGGATCTTGTTTTCGGGATGATGCACTATCCCTCTTCGCTTTTGGTGTTTGCTAATAAATTATACCATCTCGGAATGAAAGTAATAGCAAGTCCGAGAGGCCCTTCTACGGAATATTTGCGGTACTTTGAGCCTGATGTAATACGGAGAACTTCCCTCAAAGCAATTTTTAAACTTTTCCTGAGATTTGCTGACGGGATTGTGGTAAACTCCTCCGGAATGAAGGAAGAATGCATAGCAGATTTCCATGCGATGAAGGCAAAGATTGCCGTTATCCCCAATGGAGTTGATGTGCCGATAATCAGAGAGATGTCCTGTGAAGATGCTGCTATTGAAAGGAAAAAGGGTTTTACCGTATTTTCGGCTGCCGGGCGACTCGAAAGGGAGAAGAATTTTTCATTTTTGATAAAAGCCTTCTCTCAGGTCAGGAAGAAAAGAGAAGCAACGTTGTTGCTCATCGGTGACGGTTCTGAGATGAGGTCCCTTCAAATCCTTTCTGCGGAACTGGGTGTGGAGAGCGATGTGCTGTTTTTAGGGTACCAGAAAAATCCGTATAAATATATCAGCAAGTCGGATATATTTGTTCATACATGCCTCTTTGAAGGGTTTCCCAATATCATTTTAGAAGCTATGGCAAACGGTGTTCCTGTCATATCAATAGACTGTCCCTATGGGCCGAGAGATATTATAACAGATGGAGAAAACGGATTTCTCATCCCTATCAACGATGAAAAAGCTATGGTTGATGCGCTTGTGAAGCTCACTGACAATAAAGAATTGAGGGACCATATAAGAGAACTGGGGGCTGAAAGAATCAAAGTTTTTTCAGTTCAAAATATGGTAGCCGGATATGAAACCTTTTTTGATACAATAGCACAAACGCCATGAAACAGATTCTCCCCAACGTAAAATCAAAAGAAATGTTCTATCAGGGTTCTTTTCTTATACTTTTGACAGTTCTTAACTACCGGCTGCTCCATATATGGTTTATCGTAGATGATACAGCCAACATATTCTGTTCGAGCTTTGATACCCTCCGTCTCCTTTTTGACAGAGATACCTATCTCTTTTCCAATCAGATGTTTTTTACCCCTTTGATGCCGATATCCTTTAAAGTCGACTGGTTATTGTTTAAGATGGACCCTTTCGGTTATCATCTCCATAATCTTTTAGCGGCTTTCCTGTGCTGTATTATGTTCTATAAACTCCTCCGTATCTATTTGCCGGCTACTTTTTCATGGACAGGGGCGCTATTGCTCGCCTGTTCGCTTCCGGTCTCTTTTGATATAGGGTGGATAACAAGGAAACAATACCTCTGGGGTTTCTTTCTTGCGCTCCTGGCATTATACCTTTTTAAGAAATGGGAAATGCAGAAGGGGAATCTCCTGCTTTTTTCATCCGTCTCCGTTACACTCTTTTCATTTCTTTATAAAGAAGCCTATACATTCCTGCCTGCCGTCATATTTTTAGCGGCATCCGGTCCGATAAAGAACAGAACAGTCAAGACACTTCCCTATATGCTCGTTCTTATCGTATACATTATCTGGAGGATGTTTATGCTCGGAAGTCTGGGTGGTTATCCCGGGTCTACCGACAGGTCTGTCCTGTATTTCATGCAGAGACTTTTTCAGATACCGATGGATCTTTCAGAAAGTCTTTATGGTTTCCCGTTTCTGCCCTTTATCCTTCTTGCCATAACAGCGTTCCTGAATGTAAGGATACTGGTCTTGAGTGCAAGCCTTTTTCTTATTGTCATTTCCCCTTTTATTTTCTATCCGGAAGGAGGATTCCTTCTCGCAAACAAGGCGCTTTCTTTTGTTGCCGTGGTTTCTTTCTCCCTATCCTATATTTTAAGCGCCCTGTATTCAAAACAGAAAAAGCTCCTCTTCACCGTGTTTCTCCTGCTGCTTCTGCCAATACTCTATGGTTCCACTGCGAAAATCATGAACGGACAGAAGGTAATCATGAGACTGTCCGAACAGTATGAACGGGCATCACATGAGATTATCGAGTCAGGAAATCAAAAGATATTGGTGGTTGGAAATTTTGCCCATTACTTCAGCAATCTGGAAGATATCTACAGAAGAATGCTGAAAAAAGATTTCCCCTATTTAAGGTCTCTTTCCAGTGCGGTAGCATTGCCTTATCTGGAGAGGAATGATTTCGATAAGATAATACTGCTGAACAATCTTGATCTGAGGCCTGATGAGGTTTCTGAAAGTTCCGTAAAGGTGCTGTCGGGCAGAGAGGCGCGGATGTATGTTACGGAAAAACTGAAAGTCGACGGCAATCTCCCTTTGCCGGAGGTACAGTTTAGACCCACGGAGGACCGTCTGAAAATCGAGATCACGGATGCAAGGACCGGAACATTCCTGCGGTGCCTGTATATGGGGTCATATGTGGGCTGCTATCCCATCCCGCATCACTACGTTTTTCAATATAACAGGGTGAAAAAGGCCGAAAAGATCGATATCCTATATGTCTCCGGTGATGGAAAGACAAGTCAGCCCGCTACCTTCAGGCCATAATATGGGGTTCTAAAATGAAGATTTTAGGTATTTCAGCATTCTATCATGATTCGGCGGCAGCTCTTGTTATTGATGACAAGATCATTGCTGCTGCTCAGGAGGAACGGTTTACCCGGAAAAAACATGACGCCTCATTCCCCTGTAATGCGATACAGTTCTGTATCGATCATGCCGGCCTGTCCCTCCGTGAACTGGATGCCGTGGTTTTTTATGAAAAGCCTTTTCTGAAATTCGAGCGGTTACTCGAGACGTACTATGCCTTTGCCCCCGGAGGGGTGAGATCATTTTTGTCGGCACTGCCAGTCTGGATAAAAGAAAAGATACTGCTAAAGAAAATCATTTTCAGCGAGCTTTCAAAAATCGAAGAGATAAAAAAAGGAGATATGAAACTCCTTTTCTCCGAACATCATCTTTCGCATGCAGCAAGTGCATTTTTCCCGTCACCATTTAAAGAAGCCGCCATTATCACTATAGACGGCGTAGGGGAATGGTCGACTGCTTCTATCGCACACGGGAAGGATCATACTATCACCATGTTGCGGGAACTTCTTTTTCCGCATTCCGTGGGCTTGCTGTATTCCTCTTTTGCCTATTTTTTGGGCTTCAGGGTAAATTCAGGAGAATATAAGTTAATGGGGTTGGCTCCTTATGGTAACCCTTATTCGGAGCGATTTTGCGGGTATGTGAGGTTGATTAAAGACGAATTAATTGATATAGCACAGGATGGTTCAGTGTGGCTTAATCAGGAGTATTTTGATTACACGACCGGCTTAACGATGGTAAATAACGATAAATGGCGGAAACTATTTAACATTACAAGGCGTTTGCCGGATGGCGAACTTTTACCGGAACACTGTGACCTGGCGCTGGCTATACAGAGGATAACCGAGGAGATAGTTTTGAGAATGTCCACAGAGGCAAAAAAGCTTACGGGATCAAAGTATCTGTGTCTGGCAGGAGGGGTTGCTCTGAATTGCGTAGCGAACGGAAAGGTCCTGAGCAGCGGGCTCTTTGATGACATATGGATACAACCCGCTTCAGGGGATGCGGGCGGAGCTTTAGGCGCTGCCTATTGCGCATATCATATGTATTTTAATAAGACCCGAACAGCAGACGGAACGAGTGACAAGATGAACGGGGCTTATTTGGGTCCGGAGTTTTCAAAATCCGACATTGAAAGAACACTCCGCAAGTTTAAAGCGGATGCAAAATATTATGAAAACGCTCATGATCTCTGCAATATTACGGCACAACTCATTGAACAGGGAAATGTCATAGGCTGGTTTCAGGGAAGGATGGAATGGGGACCGAGGGCGCTTGGTAACAGGAGTATCCTTGGAGATGCACGCAATCAGGAAATGCAGAAGAGGCTTAACCTGAAAATAAAGTTCAGGGAAAGTTTCAGGCCTTTTGCCCCTTCAGTTCTTGTCGAAGAAGCCGGTCGATATTTTGATATAGACAGAGCATCACCTTATATGCTTTTGACCACTGATGTGAAAAGCGAACGCAGAAGACCATTGCCGGATGATTATCATGCTCTTCCCTGGCGTGAAAAGCTTTATTATCAGCGTTCAGATATCCCTGCCGTCACGCATCTTGATTATTCGGCACGAGTCCAGACGGTGCACAGAGAGACGAACCCTTTATACCGGCAGCTCCTGAAATCATTTCAGGAGAGGACAGGGTGCGGGGTAATAATAAACACGAGTTTCAATGTCCGGGGAGAGCCGATCGTGTGCAAGCCGGAGGATGCTTATAAATGTTTCATGAGGACGGAAATGGACTATCTGGTAATAGGTAATTTTCTGCTTTTCAAAAAAGAACAGCCTGAGTGGAAGGAAGATAAAGACTGGAAACATGAATATGTATTGGATTAGACGGTTGAAACAGGTTAAAATAGTCCGGCTATCTTATTTTGAGAGGATTTAACGATGTCTTTGATGATAGATCTGTGGCGTTTCATAAAGGAACGCAAGAAATGGTGGCTTTTGCCTGTTATTGTAATACTGCTGCTCTTTGGACTTCTGATCGTTTTCTCAAGCGGTTCTGCGATAGCTCCTTTTATTTATACGTTATTTTAGTCGGGAAACTCGTCGAAGATATACTGCATGACAGTTTATCCCGGATCGATGGGGGGTCTTATCATAAAAAGTCATATTTCGAACGAAAAAGCCCTGGAAACTACCGGTGTTCTTGCGCTGGCCTGCCTGATTGCAGGAATCGCATTGCAGAAGACGAGCCTTATATACGCTGCTCTTTTCTTGTTGTTTACCGGACTTTTTTTAAGGAAAATATCGTTTAGAATAGCATCGATCTGGCTTAAATTTGCCGAATTAATCGGAGCATTCAATACGAAAATAATCCTTGCTGTTATCTACTTTGCCGTACTGACTCCCGTTGCTTTTTTATACAGATCTTTTCACGGAGACTTCTTGTGTCTTCGACGGAAGAAGTCGGATGATAAAAGTTACTGGCGATCAGCAGAACGCATCTTTGACCCCCATTCTTTTGAAAAGCAGTGGTAAGGAATACCTGTCCGGTTTGAGATTCATGCGGAAAATTGGCTGGAATGCATGATTACTGCAAGACTATCAAACAAAAAAAGATTATTTGTATTTATTCTTTACGTTGCACTCGTATTCGTTTTTTTTGAGGGAGCGACAAGATTATTCTTCTCATCGGAGATAATTCTCGAAAGAATCAAGGGCGAAGATGATGCAACAAGACGGCTCATCTGGATTAAACAACATCAAGGCCGGGCGGGGAATCGGTATACATTTGACAGATATGATGCTTTAAGGGGATGGGCATTAAAACCGGACATCAGAAATATGATTATGCCCGGTGGAAGCATATTAAACTCCAATTCCATGGGAACCAGGGGTGTAACAGAATACCGTTATGGCAAGCCTCACAATAAAACACGTATTCTGATACTCGGAGATTCTTTTGTCTTTGGAGAAGAGGTTAGTGATCATGAGACATTCCCCTATTACCTTCAACATATATTGCCCCATTCAGAAGTGATAAACTTCGGCGTCCACGGGTATGGTCACGACCAGATGCTGATAGGCCTGAAAGAGGAAGGTGCAAAGTATGCTCCTGATATCGTTATTTTAGGGTTTGTGCATGGCGATATGAGAAGGAACCTCTTGAAATTCAGGGATTATGCAAAACCGAAATACGAACCGGCACGTAACAAATTAATACTGACAAATGTTCCTGTGCCATCTCCGGAATCGTTTCTCAGGCGGGAGAGCTACAGGTCAAAATTTTATGATTTATTGACTATCCTGTATTCCAGGATGCTGCTGCATTCTGCAGCAGAAAATGAAAAGATGGAAGAGATAACGACGGCCATTCTTGATGAGATGATTAAAACAATAAAGAATATCGGCGCCGTGCCTGTTTTTGCATATCTGCCGTATAATGAAGAGCTTGAGAATGCCGGTGAACAAATTACTGATAAGGAGAAATATTTCTTTGATCTTTGCAGCAGGGAAAATATCGGGTGTGTCTCCCTGCGGCCATACTTTGCGGAGAATGCAAAGAAAGGGGTTGTTTTCAGGAAAACAGGGCACTGGGATGCAAAGGGGAATCAGATCGCAGCTGAAGGGCTCAAGAAATATCTGCTGAAAAAGTTTCTGACATACCCGAAATAATGAAATTAGGATTCCATTGATTTCAATGCACTATTCTTCTTACAATATATCTATCAACAATTGGACCTGGAGGGAATATTATCCCGGATACTATGAGCATATATCAGAATACAGGCAGCGAAGACGTTATCTCGGTCAACGATCTGACGAAGATTTACCGGGTTTACAACAAGCCCATTGACAGATTCAAGGAACTCCTTCTGAAAAGGAGAAACCATAGTGAATTTGTGGCCCTTCAAGGTATCAATTTGCAACTGAAGAAGGGCGAGACCCTTGGCATAATAGGGGAAAATGGCGCAGGGAAAAGCACTCTTCTTCAGCTCATAGCAGGGACTTTGACCCCTACATCGGGATCTATCTCGATCAAGGGAAGGGTGCTTGCTCTGCTCGAGCTTGGCATAGGTTTCCACCCTGATTTTACTGGACGGGTGAATATCTTTTTTTACGGCGATATCCTCGGTTTTTCGCGCGGATTTGTGCAGTCGAAATATAATGAGATTGTAGAGTTTTCGGAACTCGGTGATTTCATGGACAGGCCGCTGAAAACATATTCCACGGGAATGCAGATGAGGCTTGCCTTTTCATTGATTTCATCCCTTGATCCCGACGTCCTGATAATAGACGAAGCGCTCTCCGTGGGCGACATGCACTTTCAGAAAAAATGCATAGACCGGATTACCGATTTTAAGAATAAGGGAATCACTATTATTTTTTGTTCTCATAGTACTTATCAGGTAAGTATCTTATGCGACAAGGTCATCTGGCTGAAAGACGGGAAAATAGAAATGCAGGGGGATACGGAGAAGGTGATCCCTGCCTATGAGTTCTACCAGCTTGAGAAAGACAGAAAAAGCATTGAAAGTACCGAACCCATGACAGTGAATGCAAGCTGTCCTGTTGTCATCAGGCTCTTTGAGATTATGAACAATCCCCCGATAAATCGCGGCGATGACATCCGTTTCCGGATACTGGTTGAATGTAAAGACGATATCCTGCCTTATAACATTACCGTTTCGATAAAGATGGACAACGGAAGAGGCGTCTATGTCACGGGGACCCACCTTGCGGGAAAACCTCCGATAAAAGGGAAGAAGAGAGAGATCATAATAAGTTATCCGAAGGCCCCCATCATGGGAGGAGTCTATTACGCCGTCGCCCGCCTCTTTGACGACAAAGGGCTTATGATATATCATGAAAAACCCATGCCGCCTTTTGAAGTGAACAAGGATTCCCTTGAATTAGGTGTCTGCTATTTTGAAAACCGCTGGGAAGTACGTTAAAAGATATCCGCATCACCCATAGTGTAATATAAATTTTCTCTGACAAGGTCGGTTGCCAATGGCAGTTTCCAGACCATGTTCGTAACGACCACGGGTGTTTTCTCCCGACTAAAACCTTTAACTGTTCCCCTCAATGAAGGGGGAAGCCATAGGCGGAAGACTTTCTTTTTAAAACCGGGGGTCTGCTTCCGAAGCGCTTTGAGAGCGTTATCAAGCAAATTCCCGTCTATCAACATATCGACAACGAGTACTTCTTCTCCTTTCTCCTTCAGGACAAGCCAACCCTTCATGTCACCGGAGAGATAGACGCCTATGAGTTGATATGTATGGAGGGGGTTTGACGCATACCTCCAGTTCAGGAAAGATTTATCTCTGATTAAAGAAAGTGACATGCCGGATGAAAGAGAAGACCATAAGGAGTCAAGTCTGCCGTCATCCCATGGCATGTTCCGTATCCTGAAGGGATTGAACAACGAGATCCCCGGTTTTATTATGTAATCGACGGCGGTTTCTATTTCATCATAAGCGCCGACTCTTTTGCCGAGGAGAAAAGGTCTTTGACCGGGGAATCCATAGCAGAAAACATCGGGGAATTCTTTCCCGATATCTTCGAACAGTTCTTTAATCATAATCTCAAAAACATTTTTTTTGCCCAGGAAACCGCGCGCTTTCTTATGTACCATAACATCGGCGATCTGAAAAAATTGGAGGGGTTTCCCTCCATAACTTCCGCGCAGTGGAACGGCGCCTGCGAAGCCGATTATAGCATGAGATGCATCTTCGGCTATTTTTGAATAAATCTTTCCGGCGCCCGGAACGGCGTACTTCCATTTCCATTGGTCGACGGTAAACTCTTTCCCGAAGACTTCCCTGAAAAGAGTTATTATCTTTTCCTCGTCGCCTTTCCGATATGCCCTGATTATAAATGGTTCCATAATATATGCTAAAATTATACCATGCCGCTGAATGAACCCGATATTTATCCCTATTCCGTAACCGACTTCTCTTCAAAAGACGCCCTTATTATAGCGCCTCACCCTGACGATGAATCCCTCGGATGCGGCGGCTCTATCATAAAGCATATCAAGGCAAAAAGCAGGGTAAAGGTGGTATTCCTTACAAACGGCGATAAGGGAGATTTCCTTGGCAAATTCGGAAAAGAGTATGTGGATACGCGAAGGAGATCAGCCCTGAAAGCTATGGGCGCTCTCGGCGTTGAGGATTATGAATTCTGGGGATACGGAGACAGGGAACTTAATTCGCTATTCAGGGAGTTATCTGAAAGACTTCAGCAGACTATCAATAACTTCAATCCCGCAGTAATTTATGCTCCCTCTCCCTATGAGGCACATCCGGACCACCGGACGGCTTTCAGACTGACCTGGGAGGTAAAAGACAAGTTTGAAATCTCTTGCGTCTTTTATGAAGTATTGATGGCTGTCTATCCCAATGTGCTGGTTGACATAACCGATGAAATGAAAAGGAAGATAGATGCAATCGAATGCTATCATACCGAGGTTTATTATAACGACTATATTGAAAAGATAACCGGCCTGAACCGCTTCAGGACCGCAACCCTGCCAAAGGACGTTAAATATGCGGAAGCCTTTGTATTAATGTACAAAAACACGAATATTGCAGGATCTCCGGCATTGCAGTATTTTGCATCCGCTATAGACCGGCAGTGATTAATATTTGACCCACATAATTTTATGGTATAATGTGGGCATGCATTGGAGAGAAGAAAAGATGATAAACCATTTTAAATCAGGAGGTGTGAAGTGAGAAAGAAGTTTGTATTATTTTATGCGGTCATTATTTGTTCCGTATTTATTATCGGTTCTTTGACTGTAGCCCGGGCTGATACATTGCTCTTCCCTGTGATAGCCGTCAACTCACCGAATGTCACTACGATTATTTCGGTTATGAATGAAGCAGCCACATCGTCAGCATCGTATATGCGCTATATCTACCGGGTAAAAGACAGTATTGTCAGCGATGCGCCCAATATCACCGGCGGGTGCACCTCTGTTGCCTTTACCAGACCGACATACTATCATGATCTTGTCAGTTTCGACGCCTCCGGAGTTATGAACGGCGGCAATGCATTATTCGGTGATTCCGACCCATATGGAGGCGGTTTCGGCATAGGACTTACCGGAGCGAAGAGGGCTTACCTTCTTGTATCTCATTCAAGCAGTACCGGAGCGCGTGTTGATGTGGCGAGCCCTTCGGTACTGGTTGGCGAAGCAATTATCATGGATATAATGTTCGGGGCTGCATGGGGCTATAAGGCAATTAATGATACCGTAAGACAGGATTATACATTTGACATAGCCAACCTTTCCGGCGCTGCCATGCAGTATGGCGCAAATAACTTCAGAGGATTCAACTTTTTCCCGATGAATGAATGGTCAACCAGATTTTTTGTTACCCCTATCGGTTCGGATATGGACAGCGCAAACCTTGAAGGGCTAGTTCGTCTCTCAACCTCACTACATGTTTTAAACCGGACAGGTTTGGAATTTATTTTTACCCCTCCGGAGATATCCCCTAAATGTACGGCAGCAATTGATCTGCGGGATTTAATGGACAGCACTACGAAATCGGCCGTTGAAACTACGGGTGGATATTCGAGGTTTTGTGTTCAGTCCGGCGGCACCCAACCGGACAATCCCGTTATCGGCTATAAACTTGAATATGTCGTCAACAATCCCACGTATGGTGGGACCAACAACAGCGGTTATCTCTTCACAAACACATGGGCTATGCCATAAAAATATCTATCGCTGAAAAAGGCGGGATCCTTTCCCGCCTTTTTTTGTGAAAAAGAAGGATTTTCATGGGAAAATATAGTTGCGGGATAATCTTTTTTTTAATCTTTTTGATAACTGCGGGCCTTTCTTATGCGGAGAATAACGTCCTGTCAGGACCTGTGGATTTGACGCTCGAACCGGTCCTCTCATCTGAGTGGGCAGGTTATATTCAGGATGAAACCTTGTATATAAGACGCTTCCGGGACGAGCCTATCAGGATAGCATCGGGAAAAGAAGCGGGTGCGGTAATAACGGATCCCCATATATTAGTAATTGGAAAGAAGGTCTTTGTCTCGTACGTCGAAAGGGTAATGGATAACAGCAGACTGCTGCTGACGGCTGTTGTATCGGATAAGGATAAAATTTCCAGGGAGGAGAAGGAAATATCAAAAGGAAGTACGATCTTGCAGACGCACCTCTTGAATGATGAGAAGGACAGGCTCTTCCTCATTGAGCTTGTTTCCGGCAAAAAGCAGGAAATTGTTGTTTATCTCTCCTCAAACGGCGGAGATACTTTTGAAAAGATAAAACTGGAAACGGATGAAACGGACGCGATCCTTGGATTGCGGCCTATTGTGATCAATAACTTACTTTATCTGTTCTCCGTATTTTCAAGACAGGAAAAGACATTTGTCGGGTTCAGTGCATTTGAGATGCCCACTCTGAAATTACTTGAAAGCAGGGTTTTGAAAGAATCCGGCGGTGTCTCTTTTGTTGAAGCCGTGAAAGTTGTCGATCGTCCGATGCTTATATATAAATCATATCATGCAAACAGGTTCGGACTTGAAGGATTCATTAAGAGTGAGGGGCTCTGGGAACAATTTAGCATAAAAGATGCACAGGGTATGGATGTCGCGCGCATGAATGCCCATGTGTGGAGCGACGGGAGGATACTAATTCTCTATAGCGGTGAAGAACGCGACAAGTTCAAACAGAGGATTTATGCGGCTGTCAGCGAAGATAAGGGCAGAAATTGGGCTGTAAAGAGAATTGACGATAAAGAATTTGACAACACAAGGTCATGGCTGCCGAGGATTGCAGTTGAAGGAGATAAAGTAATGGTCGTTTGGGAGGATGCCAGGGATATCCGGTCTGAAGTTATGATGAAACTTTCTCAGGACAGGGGAAAGACGTGGCTGAAAAACGACACCCCTGTTTCAGATGCGGGAAATTATGCATTCAGGCCGAGGATTTCTTTTGCTGAAGGGGTATTCTATATCGCTTGGCATCAATTCAGGGATGATGAAAAGAAAACATCTGATCTGGCTTTCATGAGGCTAAGCTGGGATGATGCAGTCAGAAGGAATTCTCAAAAGCCGGACGGTATAACCAATGAAAAAAAAGAGGCGTTGCTCAGGGAAAGAGTCAGTGCATATTGGAAAGGTATGGTAGAAAAGGATTTAAAAGTAACATATGCCATACATGACCCATTCTTCCGGGCAAGGATGCCTTTTGATTATTATTCCGCACACAGGGGACCAATGATATACCATTCGTACAGCATCGAAAGTTCCAGGATAGAAGGAAATATTGCCGAGATACGGGTGAAGGTCAGGTATGAGGTCCCTAAATTAACAATCCTTGGAAAAGATACTGCTATACCTCCCAAAGAGATTGTGACGGAGGACACGTATCTCTTTATCGACGGAACATGGTTCAGGAAATTTATTGATGCCATGAGTGGCGGAAGTGCCATCGAGTATTAGATTGGACCGGCAAAAACCTGTTATTTGCCTTTGACCCTATCCCCCGGTGGCGCGTTTCCTACCAGCTTCTCGTTTCCTCTCAGCTTCTCTGGGTTTCTGTGCAGGTGCCGCCGCCGGCACTTCTTTGGTCTGGGGCTTACTCTGAACGCTTCTGGCTTTATTATCCAGGACTTTCACAGCGATACTTTCTTCCCCTCTTGCCATAAGGATCTGATCGGCTTCTATCTCTTTCAGTATGAATCCGCTCAGGGTATCGCCTTTTTTTAAGGCTGTCTGCCTTTTTCCCCTGCCCGGGCTATTCCTGGGCGCTTTGAGGTCTTCCATGTAAGCCAGTCTAAGGTCGTCCGTTATAAGAGTTCCGTAAAGGACGAATTCGGGCTTTGGCAGTGGCTGCTGTTGCTGGTCGGCTTTTTTCTCGACGGGAATCTTTCGTTCCGGATGAAAAAGGTTTTCTTCGGAAATTTTTACATATTCGGTTACCGAGGGTATTCGAATCTCCGTGCCTGTTTCTTCTTTTTCCGCGACAGTTTTATTAACGGAAGGAAGCGTAAATCCGGATGTAATGTCAAGCGCCGGAAAGAAAATATAGAAAGCAAAGAACAAAGCTCCGGTCAAAAGAGCTACATTGAGCATGTTGATATTTATTATGAGCCGTTTAATCCGCATATTATTTCTCTTTAAATTTTAACACAAATCAACCCGTCAGGTGCGAAATCCGTTTTTAGGGATATGCAGAGACTATGATATATTTGGAATAAGGGGTGAAACGGGATCATGAAATATGATAATATATGCCGAAATATTTAATCCTAAAACTATCTGCTTGCCGTCAGAGCGGACACATCTAATTTTACTATCTGCTCCTTTGGGTCCCTGTAATTCCTGACCC
>Ga0315292_10000350_pt1 | contig 21064 bp, 11 predicted proteins | sample YL17G13_0_MG_FD_204029 | JGI IMG/M metagenome (GOLD analysis project Ga0315292, IMG submission 204029) | Sediment microbial communities from Yellowstone Lake, YNP, Wyoming, USA - YL17G13_0 | ecosystem: Environmental > Aquatic > Freshwater > Lake > Sediment | place: USA: Wyoming | collected... | reverse complement strand
CTGGGTAATAATTTACGATTCTTCGAACGAAAGGCGGGGAGAAACATATGATTACGTGGGCGGGCATTTGCGGGACAGCGGCCAGGAAATCTTTGAAGATCTCTTCCTGTTCATTAAAACCATGCCCGCCGACGGCCAGATTGACGGCTTCGAAACCATGTTCTTTAACAAGTTGATCGAATACGCCTACGAATGATTGATCATAATCAACGCCATTTCCAAAAGTGAGAGATTCACCTAAAAAGACGAAATAAGGCGTCCGCCCGATTATTTTTTCCCCACGTATCCTGACACGAAAACCAAGTGAATTTGTGTATATTGTACATGTATAAGAGGGCGTATGGACGCGTTTTGAAAAATTCTTTTTCATTCGATATGATTTATTATATTGCACATAAAAGCCATCCGTAGTATTTGAAGGAGCCCGCCCAGTTGCCCGGAGACCTATCTCCAAGAATGCAAAACAAATTAAGACGGTTGGCATTATAGCGGACACACACGTCCGTATTAATATTTTAAACCTACCTTCTGAAGTACCCACGCCGCTCCCTTATTTATAGATTCTAAGTTATAGCCCCATATATTCTATCGATTTCATGAAGCCCTTGTCAAGCTTTTTTGGCCCTTGTCAAAGCACCGTAAAAATGTCTTATTTTTATCAAGGAAACAAATCCGGCCCGCCGCAACGGCCTATTCTCTAAAATTTGATGCCGCCAGGGACGGCTCGGCGGCCAGTTGTGCTTCGGGCGATTCCAGTCGCAAGGCTGATAAATCAACAAGATTATTTTTACGTTATTACCGCACGTTTCTGAATCGTACTCATAACCCTATGCCTATCCACATCCCTTTCGGAATTGAATATATATTCGGGGATAGCCGGCAAATCGACAATTGCTAATAAACCCGAGATTCTTTCGGAGCCATCCACACTCCCCAATTTGGGACGCTCTGGATATATAATAGAAGCTGCTTAGGCCCTGGGACCTATTGTCCTAAAAGGATTTAAAGATACTCCATGAATTGATAGCGAATGAGGCATCACATAAATCACCGCGCCCCTTGATCCGTCAGGTAATAAATTATCAGGGATAGTTGGGAGATTTTGATTTTTGTTTTCGAATAGATATAATATGAATGGATATATTTACGTAATAATTACGAAGCCGGCATGATTGAATATGTGTTTACTCTAGATTATGAGATTTATGGAAATGGTCTTGGTTCGCTAAAGCAACTGATTTTAGAACCAGCTGAGAAATTATTGACTCTCTTTAGGGAGCAAGAGGTACGATTTGTAGTTTTTGTTGAAGCCGCTGAGCTTGAAGCCATAGAATCCAGAGGTACGGACGACGCGATCGATGCGGTAAAACAACAAATTCGCAATTTCCATAGGGAAGGATTCGAGATCGGCCTTCACATCCATCCGCAGTGGAATGATGCGAACTACGAAAAGGGAAAGTGGCAGCTTAATTATAATAATTACAATCTGTGTTATCTGCCTCGCGAACGAATAGCTGATATCATCGAACACTCGATCAAATATCTCCGCCGGATTCTTAATATCAACAGTTTTACTCCTTTGTCTTATCGGGCCGGGAATTGGCTGTTCCAGCCAACCCAGCCCACGGCCAGCATCCTAGCAGATTGGGGAATCAAAATCGATTCTTCCGTATTTAAGGGTGGGGTTCAACACACGCATGGCCTGGATTACCGAAACGCGCTTAAAAATGGATATTATTGGCGTTTTGAGAATGACGTAAATTTATCTGACCCTCAAGGAAAGATAGTCGAACTGCCAACCTATACAAGAATGGTCCCTACCTGGCAAGCCCTAACCGCAAAGCGCGTTAGGCTTCAAAGAAAATCTCCCTCGGGGCCTCATGCAAGCAATGAACGAGCAAATCGTTTAAAGGATATGCTACGCTTCCATTATCCCAAAAAGCTCGATTTCTGTCGCATGACCACAAAAGAGCTGATATCTTTCTTTGAGATAGAAAAGAAGAAGGACAAGATGAATCCCTCTCTATTTCGTCCAATTGTTGCCATCGGACACACAAAAGACTTAATCGATTTGAATACCGTCGAAATGTTTCTGACATACCTCAAAAAGAATCAAATTCCGGTATCTACGTTCAGAGATGTTTATCATCAGATAGGCGCAATAGAGAAATTTCATGCGACTGGGGACGTAGATGAAGGCAGTTGATGTCAAAATCGATTGGCATCCTGACTTATCGATCTACTCGTCTGAGCAATTTCTGAAGAATGTTGGTGATGAATACGGTTGGATAGGCGGAATAGACGAATCAGGAAAACTCCGCTGCATCTTGCCTTATACAATTATTAGCAAGGTATCTGTTCGGATGGTTCGTTTTAGGATAGAAACGATCTTACTCGGCGAAGAAATCGGAGTGGAAGAGGAAAAATCTTTTCTTGAAAGCGCCATCGATTTTTTCCGCTCGATCGGGGCAGATATCATTATCCCAGCCACAACCAACTCGATTTTTCGCACGTATCCTAGACAAGCCAAAGCGGCCCCGTATGGAACTCTGATTATCGACCTAGACAAACCTGAGGAAGTACTCTGGAACGGCATCCATTCAAAGCACCGTAATGTGATTCGAAACGCTATAAAAAACGGGGTTAAGATTCGTTCCGGCTCCGAATTCTCGGAAACTGCGTACGGGCTGATCAGGGATACCTTTAAGCGTTCGCAGCTGCCGTTTATGGGTCAGGATGCCTTTATGAGAATGATTGCTGGACTTGGTCCATTTGTAAAAGTGTTTTTAGCCGACTATCAGGGCCGTGTTCAAGGGTGTGCAGTTATTCCTTTCAGCAACCTGCGCGCTTACTACGTGTATGGCGGAAGCGTCTCTTCGCCTCTGACTGGAGCTATGAATCTTCTCCAATGGGAGGCAATCCGGCATTTTCGTGATCTTGGTGTCAAACACTATGATTTTTGCGGTGTTCGAATCAATCCTGCCAAAGGTTCTAAACAAGAGAGTCTCAGAAAATTTAAGGAACGCTTCGGTTCTCGGCTTGTACAGGGATATATGTGGAAATGCGCCCTCAATCCGCTAAAATCGAATGTATATTCATTGGCGGTCCGATTATTCAGGGGTGGAGATATCGTTGATATCGAGCATCATAATCTTAGTTCTCCGAAAGCCTAGCTTAACGTGACTCGTGTGCTCTTAATCCATGCAGGGGAAATTCCGCACTACCGCCTTCCCATCTATAGCTACCTAAGCAAATATCTAATGTCTTATGGGTATAATTTATCAGTCGTATCGGGAGGAATCCAGCGGGACAACCCCCACGCTGTTGGTTTTCAATATTTCGAGATGCAACTTTCATCGCTGAAGCTTGCGCGGCATATCTACACACACCATATTGATATCATTATCGATTTTATGGCTTTGAGGCATCGATATTTGTTTCCGACTTATTTCTTAGCAAAGGGACTTTTAAGACGCAAGATGATCTATTGGGGGCAGGGCCGTGATCTTCTTGATCTTCGCAATAGAATAAAGAATCTCGCTTATGCCGTTGAACAGGCAATGTGCGCAGCAGTCATCCTTTATGCAGAACATCTTATAAAATACATCCCGAGGCCTTTTCATAAGAAGGTTTTCATCGCAAATAATACTCTTTTTCTGAGTTATAAAGGTCTCCCTCCTGGCGTCACGCGGGAAAGCACCCTTGCGGCCTATGGGATAAAAACTAAAAAAAACATAATATGCGTTGGACGTATGCAAAGCCGTAAGCGAATAGACGATCTCGCCAAAGCCTTCGCAATGTTGGATAGCTCTAGTATTGGTCTCATCCTCGTAGGCCCAGATCCGGAAGGAGTCCTAGCAAACATTAAGGGCGATAATATCTATAAGCTTGGTCCCCTATTTAATGATAATAAATTCGATCTGCTTTCATCAGCCGATGTATTTTGTCTTCCGGGAGCAGTCGGGTTGAGTATCGTCGATGCATTTTATTGCGGACTTCCTTTGGTAACAGAAGAGGGAGATGAATCCGCAGAACTCATGTACTTTAAAAACGGAGTGAATGGCTTCGCCGTCCCACGGGGGGACACTTTGGAATTATGTAACAAATTGGGGCTTCTTCTCAATGATGATGAGCTTCGCAAGAAGTTTTCAGCTGCCGCAAAGAGGGAGATCACGGAAAATGGGAATATCGACAAGTTTTGTTCAGGCTTTAGGGATGCCCTTTTCTATGTGACCGGCAGAGTTAATTGAGATCCAAATACCTCGTTCATTGACGTTCGTGCCCAAAACTAAAGCAGTGTACGGATTGATAATTGATTTCAAGAGGAAGAGACACTATGCCCAGATTTGGGCACTCTCATTGCGGATAGGGTTGGGTGCTAGATTGAAGCCACTGGTGTTCCGCGGCTGCCATATTATATGTCAACTTGAATTGCCGGCTATTTCTCATCATTTTTGATAATACTTCAATCGAAATCTGAGCCTATCGCATTTATATATGATACTTTTCACTAACGAAAGGACGCCCAGTTTTTCCAAAACTCGCTTCAACTTATCCGTTTTCTCATAGGGGGGATTAATTGGAAACTCGAGCAAAACTGGCCATAAACTCTTTATAATTTCTTGAAATATTAAATTCCCTCCGTATTTCGAATACTTTAAATCAACGCCTAGCATCATTTCATACAGATAATGGCTGTTAAATGGATCAAACTCTTCGATAGCGATGTCAGATTCGGAATTTCCGACCACTCCCCAGTTTCCAAGCAATTGCTCCCAGAGCAACAATGTTAGGATATTCACTTTACATTTCCTGGCATAAGGGCGAGCGGCTTCTAACCATTTCTGGCACTGTTCGACAGCGTAAGGTGAATCCTTTATTTTCAGTAACCTGGCGAGATAGAAACCATCGAGATTCTTTGGCTCATGGCCGAAAAACGTTCGCCCGATTTCTCCCACTCCTAGGATATTCAAACGATTCCCGTGATGTTTAAAATAAATATTATAAATGGCTGGCAAGTTGAAATCGTTCGATAGAAATGTATTATCTAAGAATATTTGTCTGAAACCTTGATCAATTTCCCCCTCAACTGAATGGAGATGGAATGGCACTTTGATTCTATTAAAAATGGCTGTTGGAATATAGATATCGGGGTGCTTATCGTTAAGGTTCTTATGCCTGTTAATAAAATAATAAATCTTTTCTTTTATTTCTTTTGATGCCGCAAGCAGGGTCCTGGAATCTGTGCCTCCAGTTACGGCCATCATCAGTTCGTATCTGATTGACGCGGCCTTCAGCATACCCCGCAAGAAAGCGCAAGAACGCTCTACGGCCTCATGAAGATCAATTGTCGCTAACTCCTTCGTCGGCCAATATCTTTTTGCTTTCAGGTCTGATACATCCAGATAATGATTGGGCAAAAGGTGTTTAATGCCTTCAAAATACGTCTCGTCCCCTATCCAAAATCTTCCTGATCGGACTTTCTTCCTATCGTACTCGAAAAATCTACATATTCGGTGATTCTGCGAAACATCGATATTGGGATTGGAGTACTGTCTTATTAAATTCGGTTGGGATCCGCAAATGATCCTGTTCATTGATGTACAGTAATATATTTCTCGAAGACCAAGCGGATCATGCATGACATAGAACGTCTCTTGGATTAGATACAAGAAAATATACCGACCTGAATACGGCTTTATCGCTTCAAGAAAAGATTCGAATGTTCTAGATCTCTTTAAGATATCCTCAACAATTTCTTCATCTGTCTTCCCGTAATTGATTGAATCGAAGATATATCCAAGGAGAACGATGCCTACTCCATCTTGCTCCCTATAAGAAACAGATAAGTCGGGGTGCGAATACAGATGATAACAGTTGCTCAGGCATCTTCTATTCCAATGAGATAAGGATGGAATTATTTCTCTGCTTAAGAGAAATTGTCTCCTGTGGCGAAGTCGTTGCTCGTCAATTCTCACCATAACCTCCCAGCTTCCGAATATCATAATGAAGCAACTTTTTTATAAAGCCTATCGCATCATAGTTGCCGGCTATTCTGGCACTGAAAACGGGCGTTGGCATTGATACGTCGGTGAGGTCTCGATGCAACAAGTATGGATTTGAACCTTGGATATTGAATCCGGGTACAGTGGTTACCGCAGCCTTGAAGCCCAGTTCTTCTAGGGATTTAACAAGGTCCAGCCTTGGATTATTATAACCGCCCATAGGGTATGCAAAGTAATCAACCTTTTTCCCAGATATTTGTTCTAATTTCAGCTTATCTTCTGCTATTTCGTGTTTGACTTTTTCAGCTTCCGAAATGCTCTCCAAATCGCAATGGCTCAGCGTGTGGCCTCCTAACAAAAACCCTTCTCTGATAATAAGCCGTAAATCATCTTGGCTTAATCCCCCGGATATTCTCCTTAGCTTGGATGTTCGAAATAGATTCTTTTCTACAAATTCTGACTCACATTTCTTTGTAAGCCCAACAAATCCAGATGTGACAAAGAAAGTAGCCGGAAAACCCATCTCTTTTAAAACCGGGATCGCATATTTTATCCATCCCTTATAACCATCATCAAAAGTAATTACGATATTGAGTTTTTCAAAGGATAATCTTCCTGCCAAATAATCTTTAAGGTTAACTACATTCGTGCATTGCTTCAAAACGACCATTTTATCCCGGAAGTTCTTGGACGTATCGTCTTGAATATCGTGGAAGGCAATAATCCTAGTGACCGGTTTTTGACGATATCTGAATAAACGGAGCCGAACCTTTGAATAGCCAATGAAATTGAAAAATCGAACTGAGAGATCCTGTCTTCGCAGCATTCTTACTTAGTCGATCATAACAAGGGCGTTTCGTTCATTGCAAAATGAATATCAATTATCACACATAATCTATATAATAGTTTCTTGCTAATTGTAAACTGCCTAATGGGCGGGAGCAGGAAGATGAGATTGGTTTACAGGAGCTTTATATGCTTATCCTTTTGCCTAGCCTTTGTCTGGGTCACTCATAGGATTCTTGGATATTCTCCGAATACCCAAAAAGCCGCAAGTCCTTCTCTCGCAGATGTACGTGCAGCCGTTTCGGCTGCTCACGCGGGTGATACGATCATCATCCCGGCGGGTACGGCAACGTGGACGAGCTATCTCACCATCACGAAATCCGTCTCGATAATCGGCGCAGGGATGGATCAGACCATCATCAACAACGGGTATGGCATGCCATCCGGCGGCGGCAGCCTGGAGATAAACAAGAACCTCATTTCGTTCGTCCCGGCAAATCCAAAAAGCAATCCATCGTTCAGGCTGAGCGGAATGACGTTTAACTTCGGGACAAGCAGTTATGGCATCCTCCTGAGTAACGCAACCCTATATGATTGCACAAACATCCGGCTGGACCACCTTAGAATTAGCGCGTCTGATTTTGTGTTCCAGCGATCCGGCCTGGCCCACGGGTGCATGGACAATTGTATAATCAAGGGCAAAATGGATGCTGCCGGGCTTTCATCTTATTGGACATCCATTCCCTACAATTATGGTAACGAGTCGAACTTCTATATCGAGGATTGTGATTGGTCCGCGTACAACAACTCCACGGAGCTTTTTCACGCCGGGAATGGACCGATGCGCTATGCCTTCCGTTACAATACGATCACCATTCCAACCGGAGTGCAGATATGCCCGCTATTAGACCAGCACGGCAACCAATCGTCGGCCTATTCGTGCATGGGCGCGGAAATATATGAGAACCATATTAATCTGTCTGGAAATAACTGGGGAACCTTGTTTTATGACCAGCGCGGTGGCAAGTCCCTCGTTTATAACAATATAATCACTTGGACTTCTGGGGGAGGCGTGGTAACGCGCATCAGAGAAGAACATCAAGATAGCGACAACCCGCCCGCGCGCCATGTCATTACCGGCCAACCGCAGCATATTTCAGATTCCTACTACTGGGGGAACAGAAAGAACGGGGCGATTCTCAACCCTAGCCTCGGCGAGTCATTGACCTGTTCGACCTGTGGCGAGATTGTTCCGACAGAAAACAAGCATTTTTGGATCGAAAGGCCGTCGTTCGATGGAACGACTGGGGTGGGCATAGGACGGCTAGCCGACAGGCCCGCGACATGCACCAAGGGGGTGGCCTATTGGGCGACCGACACACAAACGCTCTATAGATGTACGTCGGCAAATGTTTGGACCGAATATTATAAGCCCTATCCTTATCCCCATCCGTTAAGAACTCAATAGCCGACCAATTGCACCTCGGGGAACTGGCCATTCAAGAGCCCTGCTTACCCGGGACATAAGCTGAGCTATCCCATCTTCGTATAGTAATACTTTGTGTATCGTTGCTAAGTTCCGAGCTCTTCGCGCATCATCACGAAGAGTTCTCTTACACCTCTTTAGTCTCCAAGAGCTTGGCCTTCTTATCCGTGTCGATGAGCTCGATATTCAGCCCCTGCTTGGCGTAGATGAAGGCAATCCGCTCCCCCCCGAAGGCCTCCCCAGGCTGGGGTTCTGAAAGCACGTGGAGGCCCAGGCTTCTAATCCGCTCCATTGCGGCATCGAGATCGTCGCACCTAAAACAGAGATGGTGCAATCCTCCGCCCCTTTGTGCCAAGCCAAATATTGGTGACCGTTCGTCGGTCGGTTCAATTAGCTTGATCGTGCAGGAATCCTTCTTGGCCATAAAGGCCACACGGACCTTTTGCCGCGTATTGATTACCACCTCCGACATCTGGGAATATCCGAAAAGGTCCCTCCACAGCTTAAGCCCCTCTTCGATCCTCGGAACAACAACGCCGATATGATCGATCACCATGGTCAAAGGCATCCTCTTCTCAATGTCAAGCCAACACGAAAATGCTCGCTTTTCTCACCTAGAACGTCATCGCCGGCTTCAGCCTTAGGTTTAATGCTTTCCATTATAAATTTATAATATTCGCTGCCGCGGACAGGTGTCAAGACTTCTAAACCTGACAGACATAGTTTACACCTAAAATCCTCTTGGGTAGGCTAAAGGCTGGCGATATCACTATTTTGTGATGGGAAGCATCAGCTCCGAGGCTTGTGGGGTGGGTTCGCGCGCGCCGCGAAAAAGGAATTTCCTGTATATCATGTTCCGGACAGCAATTAGATCCGGTCGAGTTCTGTCCGGCCTTTGGAGCGCAATCGCTCAATACGCATAATCTCCTCGATGTGGTTAATGATATCCGCAAGGGCTGCCCGCGGTTGATTGTCTGGTAACTTGCTCCTATTGCGACGGTCCAATCTGATTTTTGTCCAAACCTCTTCAACAGCGTGGATCATTACCAAACGGCCTTCTATTTCTAATAACCGATCAACGGCGCCTGTTTTCCCACGGAAAATGCTGTAAACAGGGACGCCTAGAGCTGCCGCCTCACGGTTCATTGTGCCGCCCCCGCTGACGACCAGATCGGAAAACCATATGAGATCAAGGCCAATTACTGCCCGGGACGGGATAATCGTTTTGTCTTCGATAAACCATTCTGGGTGGTTTTCCCTAAAGGCCATCTCTTGCGCGCGGTTACGAGGCAAGAGGACAATGCGGATTCCCGATGTCTGGCAAACCCTTGCCATGAGTTCGAGCAACAATTTATCGCTTTCAGAGTTGTAATAATGTGCTTCGTTCGCAGGTGGCCTAACGGTAACTATTATTTCATCTTGACGCAAACCCAATTCTTCTAAGAGCGCCGGATTGGGCTTGAATTCGGGAATATAGACATCCTCCTTAATTCCTCGGTAATAACGAATACGCTCGATCTCCGAAAGGCGCTTCACGCTAGAAAGGACCTGTGGGGCGATCGCCCAGCGGGGATATGACAGCGGAATGGTTTTAGCGTGCTCGTAGTCAAAAATAGCGATGCATGGAACTCGGAATAGATTGCATAGCAAAGGCTGAGCCCGGGAGCCGTGTGAAAGCGCCAAATTCGGCCGCTGATGCAATAGAAACGGTATTAGTTGAGTTGCGCGTCTAAACAGACCATAGAGCTTCATGACGATATTTTTGCCGTAGTGGTGGCCAACCTTTATGTACTCGAGATTCATTTTATCTGCCAGCTCAAAAACTTGAAATGCGTCTCGCGCGGTCAGTACTACCGTATGGCCACGGTTTTTTAGCTCGCGGATGATCGGCACGAAGAAGGGTACATGTGGCGTGTTATCGAGATCTATCCAGACTTTCACGCCAGAATTCGAAGCCGCTCTTCTATGCTTATTAGTCTCGCGCAATTGTCGTATCCTTTAGTCGTATCTATATCATGAGTTTGGATAAAAGGGAATTCCTTCTGTTTACGAAACGAAATCGCCATCCTCGTGGAAATCTGAAGCCCTCTTGGGATAAAAGGCTTCATCTGGTAGTACAAATTGACATCCTTCCCGTTTCTGATTCTATGTTCCTTACTCGAAGAAGGCCTTTTTTATATACTGGTATCTGCAATGTTTTATGAACGTTCCATTGCGTCCCATGATTATTTATATCGCAAAAGATCATGATTTTCAAGGAGCCTTCTTCCGAAAATGGACGTTTCGAGTAGCCTTATTTATGAACCATTCAAATATGTTCTACTATAATCAGGTTATAAGGGATTGTACAGAAAGGCCACTCCTTGAATCAGAGTCTCCACTGGAATAACATATTAAGAATGCTCAAGTTTATTGGCATGTCCCAATTATCAAAGAAAGACCGCCGTTTGCATTAAGGGCTTGAAGGGACATAATTGTGAACGCCCCAAAAAAGCAATTTACTAGCATTCCAATTTGCTCGTCGGGCAATTCCCCGTTCTTCCCTGCCCAGATGGTGCCAGACGAGGTTTACTTATGGCGTGTGTCACTGGACAAGATAACTTGGGACTTTGACGAGATTGAACAACTTCTGTCCGCCGATGAGCGCAAGAGATCAGAACGGTTTGTTTTCGAGCGGGACCAGAGGCGCTTTATGTTGGGGCGGGCTGTTCTCAGGATGATTCTTGGCCGTTGTCTTTCTCTCCCACCTGAGGAGGTTTCGTTTCGCTACGAGCGCTATGGCAAACCAGTATTAGACCACACGGATTTCTCTTTTAATATATCTGAATCGGACGGCTGCGCGGTCTATGCCATTACACGCAATAGGCGGATCGGGGTGGATATCGAACGGATTCGCGATATCGCCGAGATGGATCAGATAGCTCGGCGTTTCTTTTCAAGCTCTGAAAATGAACTCCTATGCACCCTCGAGGGAAGCAGGAAACGGAAGATGTTTTTCGAGTACTGGACTCGAAAGGAAGCCCTTATCAAGGCTGTCGGGTCGGGGCTGAAAATGCCGCTGCATTCTTTTGATGTTACAGCGTATCCGGACGAGCCGACCTATCTGATCAGATTAAAGGATGATTTAGGAAAAGAATGTCAATGGGCTATTAATGACTTGGCGCGAAATACTGGATTTGCTGCGGCCGTCGCGGTAGAATCGTCTCGAGCGTTACCCCTGAGGGAACATATATTTTGTTCCTCCGAGGAAGAGCATGAATCGGATTGCTGAACGGCTGATCGGAGCTATGAGGGAGGCTATGATTATAAAAAAGACTAGGTTTTTTTCGGGCCAACTCGTCGAAGTGCGAAGACCGAAGGAAATATTTCAAACCCTGGACTCTAACGGCACCTTAGATGGGTTGCCGTTCATGCCCGAAATGTTAGAGTTCTGCGGTAGGCAGTTTCGCGTTTCCAGGCGCATCCAAAAGACATGCGTTGAAGTCGCCGAGGGAGGTTATGATATCCGTGAATTTACCCAGAACGATGTTGTTTTTCTCGAGGAACTTCGTTGTTCGGGAACAGGACATGATGAATGCCAACGCGCCTGCATGTTATTTTGGAAAGTCGCATGGCTGCAAAGAGCCGTGGACGATCGGCCAAGCGAAACCCGAAGTGACAGCGCTCGGGAAAACCTGCGGGCTAAACTGAAAACCATAGCAGGCCCCAGCAGGTACTTTTGTCAATCAACTGAACTTGTCAAGGCGACACGGCTATTAAGTCGAAGTAGACGACTCCTGAAATGCATTTATGATGTATTATCGGGAGACGTCGGCTTGTTGAAGATGATGAGTCTGATCTTCAAGCCAATAGGGAGAAAACTAACGGGGAGAGTGTTCGCCCCGGTAGAGGGGCCCATGAAACGAACGCCGGTAGAGAAACTCGATCTACAAGCCGGCGAGATAGTCAGCGTTAGATCCGTTGGCGAGATTGCCCAAACTCTCGATAAAAAAAGCAAAAACCGCGGTTTGGTATATGATCTGGGATTGGGGAAATTCAGCGGGCATCGATACAAAGTCCGAAACCGACTGGATGCCATGATTTCTGAGCCCACGGGAGAAATGAAAAAGCCGGAGGCAACAGTCATCCTGGAAAACCTGACGTGCCTTTGTAATAACGTTTTAGGGGGCTGTCCGCGACGGGATCTCATCTATTGGCGCGAGATCTGGCTAACACGAGTCGAAGACGAGGCCAAAAGGATTGAAACGTCGGCCGTGGTACTGAACAAGCAAGAGTGAATAGAGCAGAGGTTCGCTACCTTGAATGAGGTCCTTTCCTAAATTTCATTTCAGATCACATTACAGAGCATATAAGCCTTCTCAGCGATATTGCGCTAATCTGCGCCGCCGATATCTCTTTCTGGCAACGTAGAAAATATTGCGGTCCATTAAAAATCAACACTTGCCGAGTGGATGTAAAGCGATATAATATAAGTATAATAAGCTTTGCGCTGTGCTGGCTGAGTTGCCATAAAGGATATCAAGTTGGCGACGCGAACTGATCACGATCAATCAAGATATCCCCTTTCTCCAATGCAAGCCGGAATGCTTTTTCATGGCTTACGTGACGAACGTTCGGGAGTTGATATTGAACAGATTCTTATTAATATTTCTGAACCCTTGGTTGTAGCCGAGTTCCAGCGGGCTTGGGATCAGGTCGTCCAACGGCATACGATACTTCGAACTAGCTTCGTATGGGAGGACGTTGACCTTCCTTTACAGTCCGTTCATGAAACGGTCGCCATCCCATTTCATGTGGAGGACTGGCGTGGACTCTCGTCCGCCGAACAGGAGGAGAGCGAGCGGAAACTCCTAAAAACGGACCGTCAAGCGGATTTTGACTTCTCGCAAGCACCCCTCATGCGTCTAACCCTTATTCGTCTGGGTACGGCGGAGTACCGCCTGCTCTGGACCTTTCATCATGCATTACTTGACGGGCGGTCGTTTCCCATCGTCCTACAAGAGGTCTTTCAATACTATGAAGCCCGGCTCCAGGGCGTTGAGATCAATCTGCCCGAACCGAGCCTCTTCCGCGATTATATTGAATGGCTCCAACTGCAAGACTTCTCTAGATCACGGGATTTTTGGAAGACGTTACTTCAAGGCATAAAAGGCCCAACAGCCTTTGGTGTCGATTTTGATCCTGCCCATAGATCATCCAGGGCAAAGGGATACAAAGAACAATCTCTCACTTTCTCCGTTGAGGAAACCTCCAGGTTGCGCACCTTTGTTGAAGGGCAGGGCGTTACCGTAAACACACTGGTCCAGGCTGCCTGGGCGATATTGCTTAGCCGCTATAGCGGCGAGGAGGATATCGTTTTTGGCGGAACCCGGGCTTGCCGGTCGACTACAGTTCCAGAAGCACCGTCAATGGTGGGGATTTTCATCAACACTCTACCCTTGCGGATAGCTGTCAACCCGGAGCGGGCCCTGATTCCATGGTTGAAAGAACTTCGGGCTCAGTGGGCTGCCTTGAGGGCGCATGAGCATACGCCCCTGACCAGCATCCAGGCTTGGGGCGATATGCGTGCTGGCGTGCCTTTGTTTGAGAGCATTGTCGTGTTTGAGAACTTCCTGTTGAATACCCGTCTCCGTGCCCAGGGTGGGGCTTGGCTAAACCGCACCGTTAAATATTATGGCCAGACCAATTATGCTATCACCGTCATGGGATACCTTGACAGCGAGCTGCTTCTGATCATCGGCTTCGACCAGCAGCGGTTTACGGACGACGTGATCACGCGGATGCTAGGGCACCTTCGCACACTGTTGATGAGCATGGTCGATCGCCCTGAGTCCCTTTTGCGTGACCTGACGCTTTTGACCGAACCGGAACGCATTCAGCTGATTGAAGAATGGAATCAAATTAGCATCGCCTCGGCCGACACCTGTATTCATAAGCTTTTTGAGGCCCAAGCGCGCCAACACCCTGACGCGGTCGCTCTGGTCTTCGAACAAGATAGACTGACCTACCGAGAGCTCGATGAGCAGGCCAATCAGCTGGCGCGATATTTGCGCGCAAATGGGGTTGGCCCGGAATCCCTGGTGGCGCTTCTGTTTGAGCGGTCCGCGCACATCGTCATCGCTATTCTCGGGGTGTTGAAAGCCGGCGGCGCTTATCTCCCCCTGGATCTTGCGTACCCAGCAGAAAGGCTCGCATTTATGCTGGAGGACGCACAAGCCTGCGCGCTGCTGACGCAGGAATCCCTCCAATCGAAAGCTCCCCGACGAACCGGCCTACATGTGGTCTGTTTGGACACGGACGGGGCTGCGATCGCCAAGTACCCATCCACGCTACTTGACTCCGGAGTACAACCGCATAACCTGGCTTATGTGATTTACACTTCCGGATCGACGGGCAAGCCTAAGGGTGTGCTTGTGACGCACGCCAATATAGTCCGTCTCTTTCGCACAACGGAAGCCTGGTTTGGTTTTCATGAACGCGATGTTTGGACCCTCTTTCATTCTTACGCATTTGATTTTTCTGTGTGGGAGATATGGGGGGCTTTGATTTACGGTGGAAGGCTCGTCATCATACCCTATATGGTAAGCCGCTCGCCCGAGGCATTCTATCAGCTATTACGGTCGGAAGGAGTGACCGTACTGAACCAGACGCCTTCAGCCTTCCACCAACTTATCCAAGTGGAAGAGACGGCAAATGCTATGCCCGATCTAGCTTTGCGTTATGTCATCTTCGGAGGCGAGGCCCTTGAATTGCAGAGCCTGCGACCATGGTTCGTAAGGCATGGCGATCAGCAGCCGCAATTAGTGAACATGTATGGCATCACCGAGACTACGGTGCATGTCACTTATCGGCCGCTTAGCCTTTCGGATCTCACGGGAGCGCCCGGCAGCGTGATTGGCATACAGCTCCCCGATCTAGAGCTGTATGTTCTCGACCGTTATTTGCAGCCGGTGCCGATAGGCGTCCCCGGTGAGATTTATGTCGGCGGAGCCGGCGTTGCACGAGGTTACTTGAACCGTGATCAACTCACTTCTGAACGGTTCATCCCCCATCCGTTTAATAACGCCAAAGACGCACGTCTTTATAAGACGGGTGATTTGGGCCGGTGTTTGCCGGGCCGCGACCTCGAATACCTCGGGCGTGCTGATGATCAGGTCAAAGTTCGCGGCTTCCGGATCGAACTCGGCGAGATCGAATCTGTGCTCTGTCAGCATCCACGAGTACGGAAGGCAGTGGTTATCGCGCGTTCCGAAGCTTCGGGCTCAAAACGGCTTGTAGCCTACTTGATACTCGATCAAGAAAGCCTGCTGTCCGTGACGGAGCTGCGTGAATTTCTTCAACATCAACTTCCGGATTACATGGTGCCATCTGCTTTCGTCACGCTGAAACAGCTGCCGCTTACGCCAAATGGGAAAGTCGATCACAAGGCGCTGCCAGAACCCGAGCCCGATAGGCCGACGTTGGGCACACGATACGTGGCGCCTCGAAATGCCGTCGAGGCCGAACTGGTGCGTATCTGGAGCGAGGTGCTTCGATTGGAACTAGTCGGCGTTCAAGACAATTTCTTTGAGATCGGCGGCGACTCCATCCTCAGCATTCAAATTGTTGCTCGCGCCCGCCGGATTGGCCTCAAGTTGAAGCCCCAGCACCTGTTCCGCTATCCCACCATCGCCGAGTTGGCCACTCTTTCTAGTGAAGTTGAGGACACACTGTCTGTCCAGGAGGTTGTTGACGGGGAAGTGCCCTTAACACCAATTCAGCACTGGTTCTTCGAAATGGATCTCGTAGAAAATCAGCACTATAACCAGGCGTTCCTGTTCGAAGTAACCGAGAATATGGAAAGCTCTTTGTTAGAAAGCGCCCTCAAAGAAGTAAGACGCCAACATGATGTACTACGCTTACGTTTCGTATATGAGGCAGGAGGCTGGCGCCAGTTCCATTCCTTATCCGAAGAACCCGTTCCGTTGAATTGGGTGAATCTCGCTCAATTGAAAGACCGAGAGCAGAAGTTGCGAATCGAGTCAATTGCATGTTCCGAACAAGCTAGCCTCAATCTGGAGAAAGGCCCGATCTGGCGTGTGGTCTATTTTGATTTAGGTCCTGACCGGTCCGCCCGGTTGTTGTTTGTGGTCCATCATCTGGCAGTCGATGGCATCTCGTGGAGACCGCTGCTTGAAGACTTGGAGACTGCCTACCAACAGCTCAAGGCGGGGCAGGGAGTTCATCTCCCCGCCAAGACCACTTCATTTAAGGCCTGGGCAACGCGACTAAAGGAATTATCCGGAGAAGAATCCCTTCGAGGCGAATTATCCTATTGGGAGACCATCGTAGATTCACAAAGAGTAGAAGAAGTGTCGTTGCCAATCGTTAATCATGAGGCAATCAATGAAAATACTGAGGGCTCATCTTCCACGTTGAAAGTCTCGCTCGGGACTGAGGAGACTTTGGCGCTGATCCGGGAAGTTCCCGCAGCATACAACACGCAAATCAACGATGTCTTATTGACGGCGCTGGGGCTCGCGTGGGGCCGGCGAACCGGCAAGCGGGTGCTCTACGCGAGCCTGGAGGGTCACGGGCGCGAGAATCTTGGCGACGACTTGGACCTCTCTCGCACTGTAGGCTGGTTTACCTCCATCTTCCCCGTGCGGCTGGAGCTGCCTGATACATGGAAAAGCGGAAAACCTGGCGAAACCCTGAAATCGGTGAAGGAGCAGCTCCGCCAAATTCCGCAACGCGGAATCGGCTATGGTATCTTACGTTATCTGACTCCGGAAACTGGGCTTGCCTCCCGATCTGGACCGGACATTCTGTTTAATTATCTCGGCCAGTTCGACCAGATTCTTGCAGGATCGAAAATGTTTCATATGGCCCGCGAAACGAGCGGGCCATGGCATAGCCCTAGGCAGCGCCGACGATACCTGCTGGAAATCAATAGCCTTGTTATTGCCGGGAGGCTGGAACTCTGGTGGACCTACAACCAACGTTTCCACGCAGAGCCCATGATCCAGAAATTGGCCGATGAGTTTGTGGCCGCATTAAGAGAGTTGATTCTCCATTGCCAGTCACCCGATGCGGGCGGGCGCACGCCCTCGGATTTTCCATTGGCTGGATTAGACCAGTCATCCCTGGACCGGTTATCAGGAAGGCTGCGCGAAATTGAAGACATTTACCCGCTTTCCCCGATTCAAACACTCTTCTACTCAGCGAGCCCGGGCCCCATACAATCAACGTTTGACCAGTGGCATTGCACCCTTCGCGGCGAATTAAGCGTTGCGGCACTCCAGAATGCGTGGCGGGAAACATTGCAGCGGCACCCCGTGCTGCGGTCGACCATTCACGAGGAAGGATTGCGCGGGCCGGTTCAAGTCGTGCATCAGAACGTACAGTTACCCTGGATAATCGAAGATTGGCGAAGTACCCCTGCTGATCTTCATGCCGAACGCTGGGCTGGTTTTTTAAATAAAGATCGCGCTCAGCCTCTGGCGTTGGCCGAAGCGCCGGTGATGCGCTTTGCGCTAGTTAGATTGGACCACCAAGTTTGGAAGTTCTTATGGAGCATCCCGGCGTTCCTGCTCGACGGTTGGTCATGGCCGATAGTCTTTCAGGACGTCAGCCGGTTATACGAAGCCTTCTTTGGCGGTTCTCCGCCGCAACTCGAACCGGCTCGGCCCTACCGCGATTATCTCCAATGGCTGCAAAAACACCCGGCCGATGAAGCGCAAGAGTTCTGGCGTGAAACCCTCGCCGGCTTTAGGGAGCCGACTCCGTTGCCAAGAGAGGTCCCCGATAATAATACAAGTGGGGTACGTTACCTAGAAAACCGGGTTCAGCTCTCGGCCGAGATCTCTAACGCGCTGCGGGGCGCGGCCCGCCGGCTTCAGATCACGCTAAACACAGTTGTGCAGGGAGCTTGGGCGCTCTTGCTAAGCCGGCAAAGCGGCCGCGAAGACGTGTTGTTCGGCTCGGCCTTCGCCGGGCGGCCAACGGACTTGCGCGGGGTTGAGTCCATCGTCGGCCCCTTCGTGAATAATCTGCCAATCCGAGTAAAGGTGGACAAAGAGGCGACAATCGCCGAATTCTTGCGCCGATTGCACGAATGGTTGTTGGAATTGAGCCCGTTTCAATTCGCGACGTTGATGGACATTCAAAGAGCCAGCGAAGTTCCTTGGCGGCATCGACTCTTCGATAGTTTAGTCGTCTTTCAAAATTATTTGATTGACGAATCGGCTCGACGATTCGGCGGCCATATCGATATTGCTGATTTTTCCGGTCCCATTCACACCAACTTTCCTCTCACGTTGTTAGCGGAGCCTGGAGAGAAGCTCGAGCTGACGCTAATTTATGACCGGGAAAGCATAGCCAGCTCAACGGCTAAGCGCTGGGGGCGTGATTTAGTGACTTTGCTGGAACGAATGCCCGCTTACTTCGAAAAGCCTGTGGCCGAGCTGCGATCGCTGTTGTCATTGCCCGAAGCTAACATGCGTCCGGCCAAGCTGCGGTTGAGCGTGCAATCGCAGAACTATGTTCCGCCGCAGACCAGCATGGAATGGACTATCGCGGCCCTGTGGCAGAACATGTTTGGAGTGGAGCAAGTCAGTGTCGAAGAAAACTTTTTCGATCTGGGTGGTCATTCTTTATTGCTGATACAGATGCATGGCCGACTTCGCGAGGTGTTGAAGATAGGCTTTCCTATCGTGACGCTTTTCGAACATCCCACAGTTCGTTCGCTGGCACGGCACCTGAGTCAACCCGTCGGCCCAAGCACCCAGGCGAGCGAAGAAATACGAGACCGGGCTCAGAAGCAGAAGCAAGCACTATCACGTATGCGGAGCACGAGAAATTCCAAAGAGTTAAAGAAATAGCATATGAGCGAAAAATCATATGATGGCATTGCGATAATCGGAATGGCCGGGAGGTTTCCCGGCGCCGGGAGCATAGAGGAGTTCTGGGCAAATCTGGTTGCAGGCAAAGAAAGTATATCTTTCTTCAGCGATGCAGAGCTTGCCGAGTCGGGTTTGGACGCGGTGGCACTTAGGCGCTTTGGCCACTACGTCCCAGCCCGAGGTGTTCTTGAGGAAGCGGACTGTTTTGATGCGGCGTTCTTCGGTATTCATCCGAAAGAAGCGGAAGTCATGGACCCTCAGCACCGTGTGTTCCTGGAGGCCTGCTGGGTGGCGTTGGAGCGTGCCGGTTATGCCCCTGACCAGGTGCGCGGTGCCGTGGGGGTGTTTGCTGGTGCGACCTTCAATACATACTACTTGTCTGCTCTCCACCAGCGGCAGGACCTCATTGAGCTGGTCGGCGCCGAGCAGGTCATGTATGGCAACGAGAAAGATTATCTGACCTCGCGCGTGGCCTATAAGCTCGGCCTCAAAGGCCCCGCGCTTAGTGTCAGCACGGCGTGCTCTACGTCGCTCGTTGCCATAGGCCAAGCTTGCCAATCCTTGCTGACATACCAGTGTGACATGGCGCTGGCTGGAGGCGTATCAGTAACGGTGCCTCAAAAACGGGGATATTTTTTCGATGAAGGCAACATCAATTCAAAGGACGGCCATACGCGCAGCTTCGACGCGCAAGCCGCGGGGACGATATTCAGTAATGGTGTGGCGGTTGTTGTGCTCAAGCGCCTCGAAGAAGCGGTTAACGACGGTGATCAAATCTATGCCGTGGTCAAAGCCGCCGCGCTCAATAACGATGGATCGCAACGCGTCAGTTTCGGCGCGCCGGGTCTTGAGGGGCAAGCGAGGGTCGTTGCCATGGCGCATGCGCTTGCTGGCGTGGATAATGAGACCATCACTTGCGTGGAGGCACACGGTACAGCCACTCCGTTAGGTGACCCGATCGAAGTGGCGGCTTTGACCAAGGCGTTCCGTATGGGCACCCAGGCAAAGCAATTTTGCGCTCTTGGCTCGGTCAAAACAAATGTCGGACACCTGGAAGCAGCCGCCGGAGTGACTGGCCTTATCAAAATAGCGCTCGCACTTCGTCATCGGACTATTCCTGCCAGCCTTCACTTCACGATGCCGAATCCGAAGCTTGACCTCGAGAACAGTCCGTTTTACGTCAATGCAACGCTAAGGGAATGGGAGACCAAGCCCGGCATTCCGCGTCGGGCAGGCGTGAGTTCATTTGGCACCGGTGGCACCAACGCCCATGTAGTTCTCGAGGAAGCGCCGGATTTGCCGCCGTCAGGGCCATCACGCCCGTGGCAACTCTTGATTTTGTCAGCCAAAACGACGGACGCGCTTGAACGAACGACGGCAAATCTGTCTGAATATCTGAGAAAAATCGGGACCAATGGTGAAGGCGATGCGGCGTTAAGGGAGTTAGCTGACGCCGCGTTCACGTTACAGATGGGCCGAAGCGAATTTATCCACCGGCGGATCTTGGCTTGTCATGATGCTGCCGATGGCGTGACCGCGCTCGCTACCCGCGATACGAAACGAGTGTTTGCGCACAACCAGAAGCTTACTGATCCGCCCGTGGTGTTCATGTTCCCCGGCCAGGGCGCCCAGTACGCTGGAATGGGCGCTGAGCTCTATCGCACTGAGCCGGTTTTTCGTTCGGAGATAGACCGTTGTTGCGAATTGCTCAAACCAACTCTAGAGACGGATCTTCGCGCCCTCCTATTTCCCGGCAAAGGGCTGGCCAAAGAGGCCGAACAACAGCTCCTTCAAACCCGGTTCACGCAACCCGCGCTGTTCTCCATCGAATACGCGCTGGCGAAACTTTGGATGTCCTGGGGTATCAAGCCGGCAGCGATGATCGGTCACAGCGTTGGCGAATA
>Ga0315292_10000348_pt1 | contig 21090 bp, 17 predicted proteins | sample YL17G13_0_MG_FD_204029 | JGI IMG/M metagenome (GOLD analysis project Ga0315292, IMG submission 204029) | Sediment microbial communities from Yellowstone Lake, YNP, Wyoming, USA - YL17G13_0 | ecosystem: Environmental > Aquatic > Freshwater > Lake > Sediment | place: USA: Wyoming | collected... | reverse complement strand
GTGGGTGCTGGTCGTGCTCATGGTGCTGGTCTACGGTGTGGCTCAGACCCTCGAGACGGTCACCGGCCGCTCTCGGCCGGCGCTCCTGGCGGTCGGCGTCATCGCGGTGCTCGGGACCCTTGGCGCGTACAAGTACCTCAACTTCGCGGTTGCCAGCTTCCTTGCCGTGTGTGGCTCGTCAGTGTCGCCGGATGCGTGGAGTCCTGGGCCGGTTGTGCCTCTCGGCCTGTCGTTCTACTCCCTGCGCCTGGTGGCCTACCTCATCGACGTCCATCGCGGGACCATCCCGGCGGAGCGGCACATCGGGCGATTCTGTGCGTTTGTCGCGCTCTTCCTCGAGATCAGCTCGGGGCCCATCGAACGCGCCGGGAGCCTGCTGCCACAACTCGACGAAATGCCGTCGTTCGACTACACGCGCGTCACCTCCGGCCTGATCCGCATCGCGTGGGGCATGTTCAAGAAGGTCGCCGTCGCTGACAATCTGGCGCTTGCCGTGACGAAAGTGTACGGGCACCCCGCCGAGTACAGTGGTCCGGCCCTGCTGCTTGGGACAGTGGCGTTCGCGCTTCAGCTCTATCTGGACTTCTCTGGCTACACCGACATGGCGATTGGGGCGGGACAGGTTGTTGGACTCAAGCTGACCGAAAACTTCGTGCGGCCCTATTTTGCTGGATCGGTGAGCGAGTTCTGGAACCGGTGGCATATCTCCCTGTCGAACTGGTTGCGGGACTACATCTTCCTCCCAATCGCGTATGCCCTCGACCGGAGACTCGCCGCGACACCGCTGCCACTCCGACTCGCGAATCTCATCTGCTTCGGAGTGGCCAGCATGGCGACCATGCTGGCGGCAGGGCTGTGGCACGGCGCCGGGTGGACCTTCGTGATCTGGGGCGGTCTCAACGGTGCCTTCATGACCGTGGGGAAGATCACGTCGCCGTGGCGGACGAAGATGTGGCGGGCAGTCGGACTGGCGACCACCACAACCGTTCGCCGCGTGGCCGCCACCACGACGACCTTCGCCTCACTCTGTGTGGCATGGGTGTTCTTCCGAAGCGAGAGCGTGGCCGACGCCGGCACGGTCCTGCGCCGCATCGCCACGTGGTGCCAGGCATCTGCCGGCCAGGGCTGGCTGCCCGGAGGCATCGCGTCGCTCGGGATGGAGTCGAGGCGGGCTCTCGGTACGACGACGTTCGTCGCGGCCGTGCTCGTCATCGACCTGTGGTGCGAGATGTCGAAGACGGATCCAGTGTCGCTGGTGCGGCGCCAGCGAGCGGCCGTGCGTTGGGGCTGCTACTACGCGGTGGTGTCAGTGATCTTGTGGTTCTGGGACACCGGCGAGAGCCAGTTTCTCTACTTCCAGTTCTGACGACGCCCCATGAAGACCATCGTGTTGAAGGTCGCGATCCTTCTTGCTCCGTTCGGCCTCGCCGCCGTGGCCATGGGCGCACATCTCGAGGCGCTCAGGGACGGCGTCTTCAATCAGGAAATCGAGTCGAAGTTCCAGACCTTTGTCTTGCCCGACACCGACGTGGTCATTGGCGGAGATTCACGCGGGGAGCGGCAGGTCGTTCCCTCGATCATCGAGTCTCGCACGGGGCGCAAGACGTCCAATATCGCGACGGCGGCGGGCGATCTCATCACGCTCTACAACTCCTTGAAGCGACACGGCGCGTTGCAGACCGATCGGGCGTTGATCGTCAGCACGAGCATCTTCCAGGTGAACGATGGCGCGATCACACCAGGCTACATTTCCACAGCATGCGCCCTCAACATGACGTGGCCGGAACGGATCAACGTCTACAGATCGGCGCTTCCTTCCCTGTGGAGGTTCCTGGTCAAGACTCAGGCTGGCGAAGAACGCCCAATCCCCATGTCAGGCACACGTCTTCAAGAGAACGGATTCTTCGGGGTCGAAGGAACGCTCCCGCTGCCAGTGACGATTCTCATCAGTCCACAGAATACCAGGCACCCCTGGTATCAGAACCTGTCCCTTCACGGGGCCAGGTGGCGGGTCTTTGAAGAGGCGCTCGGGCGATTCGGGAAGTCCACGCTCCGGATCTACCTCTATCTGCCTCCTGTCAGCCCGGCCTGGAGGGCCTACACGGCCGGCACCTTCATCGATAAGGCCGAGCGGGAGTTCGGAACGATGTTGCAGGCGGCGACGCGGTCCCATTCGAACATCCGGATTCTGGACTTCTACTCAGAACCAGACCCAAGACTGGGGAACGACATGTACCAGGACATTCAGCACGTCAACCGGGCTGGCGCGGCGCAGTTCACCGAGATCCTGATAGAGCGAATCGGAAACGATCTGCGGGCGGGACGGATACAATAGGGGTGCTTCTCGCCTGCCCGGCCTCTACCGGTCAAGGGGTGCGGGGGTGTCCTGCTGGAGCGACCGGTAGGGGTGAGGCGGGTGACCCGGAGCGGGTTTTCTGCGGGAGGTTGCGGCCGGCAATCACACACGCGAACGGCCTGAAGATGGACCTCTTCTCGATGGTGCTCGCTCGCGCGGCGCGCGGGCATCGTGTCTGGCACATTCGGGACCTTGTGGCGCCCTCCTGCATGCCTCTCCGGACGACGCGACCCATCCCTATGCTTGCGCGGTTCTATCGCGACGGCGATGCCGGACGCGAGGCGTCGTGCTGAGCAGGCGCCTCGTCGTTCCGCCGGCGCTGGTGCTCGGGGCGGGCGTGGTGCTCGGGCTCTACGCCGGGGAGTTCCTGACGGCGAACGGCAACTTCGGAGGGCCGCTGGCGTTGAGCACGCCGATGCGGGTCGTGGTGGCGGCGTGTGGCGGACCGCTCGTCCTGGCGGCGCTCTGGCTCACTTCCGCGGCCCTGATCCGGTTCTTCAGCACGCTCTCCTTTGCGGAGGCGCTCACGGCCGATGCCCGCTCGTACTGGCCCTTCGTCATCCCCGGAGCTTCCTTGCTGCTGTCCGTTGTCGCGCGCCGTCCGGTCACGGCCAGCTACGTGGCGTTCTCCCTGGTCGTCTGCTCGACAGCGAGCCTGGTCTGTGCGCTGAAGGTGTTGCTCGTGCAGCCGTACGTGCGGAAGCGCTGGCGTGTCCGGTTCGGCCATGCCGGGCTCCCCTGGATGCTCCTCGGGGGCTACGCGCTCGTCATGGCCTGGCTCCTCGATCATCGGTACCGGGCCTACCGCGTCTGGGCGATCGACCTCGCGCATTGGGACCAGGGCCTCTGGAACACGTGGCACGGGCGCTTCCTCGGGTTCGACCATTACAGCGGTCTCGAGTTCTCTCTCCTGACAGATCACGTCGAGCCGATCAACCTGCTGCTGGCCCCGCTCTACCTGATCTGGGCGGACCCACGTGTACTCCTTTACGCCCAGCTGCTGGGGTTGGTGTGGGGCGGTTGGCTGGTGGGCCGGCTGACGCTGCGGCACCTCGGGAGCCCGGTCGCCAGCCTGTGCATGATGGCGGCGTACCTGGCGCACCCCGTGATCATCGGTCACGCACTCGCGAACGAGGGGCCCCGCACCGACCTCTTCACGATCCCGCTGTTCCTGGCGCTCCTGCTCGCGCTGGAGCGCAGGCGGCTCCGGGAGATCGTCGTCTTCACCGTGCTCGTCCTCTCGTGCAAGGAGTACATGGGCGCGCTTGTGTGCCTGCTCGGGCTCTACGTCATCTTCCAGTACGGAAACAGGAAGCTTGGCCTCGGGTTGGCTGCTGCGGGAGCCGCCTGGACTCTTGTCGCGGTATTCGTCTGGCTGCCCTGGGCCCGCGGGGAGTCGGGGTACATCCACGTCCCCGTCCACTTCAGCCATATCGGCGGACAGGAGGGGCTGGCGGGAATCGTCCGGACGGTCGCGGCGGATCCTCTCGTCCTGTTCGAACGGTGGTCGTTCCGCTCGACGGCCGAGGTCGTCATCCTCCTGGTCTCTCTCGCGTGCGCACCGCTGGGAAACGTGTCGTTGGCGCTGGTCGGCCTGCCGGTCTTCGGCATTTTCGCCCTGACAGGTCTGCCGATCTTCTACGACCTTCATCTGGCGCCGGCGTTCCCGTTCCTGATCGTCGCGTCCATCACCGGCGTTGGCCGATTCGCACGATGGTGCGGCCCGAAGGTGGGCGTGCCGGCGGGGCGTATCGCTCTGAGCGGCGTCGTCTGCGTGATGGTGGCGAGCTCCTCGACGGCTCTCTTCCGATCGAACAGTCCGCTGGATTGGTCGTTCTGGGACCCGCGCTCCCAGCTCACCTACTGGCGGAACCACTTCGTCGTCTCCGAGCACAGCCGTCTGGCGGACGATATCGTGTCGAGGCTGCCAGCTCGTGAGCCGGTGATCGCCTCCGATTTCCTCCTCTCCCACGTGGCACGTCGGCCCAGGGTGTTCCAGTTCTTCGACCCGCCTCCCGATGTGCCGAAGGCCGCGAGCTTCGCCCTGATCGACCTCTTCGAGGATCAGATCGAACCTCAGAAAGTGCCGTTGAGCCAACGGACGGGTGCCCGCGGCGCCACGCCGGGAGAGGGAGCCCACCGGCCGGCGGGGAGAGAGCTGTACGGGGAGCTCCTGAAAGGCGAGGCGTTCGGCGTCCGGGAAGCGACCGACGGGGTGCTGTTCCTCGAGCGCGGCCTCGGCAATCGCGGCCTGAGGCACGACGTCCGGGTGGTCGAGGCCGCGAACCCGGCGTTCGTCGTCGGCCGGGACCTCGGGAACCGGCTGAGGCTGCTCGGCTACGACCTGGAGGGAGTCGACCAGGCGTTGCCGAAGGGACGACGCGCTCGGATTCGCTACTACTTCAAGGTCCTGGAGGGGGTGGGAGAGCCCTTCGTGCTGCAGTACGGCCCCGATCGCGTCAACAGTGTCCAGAAGCTGGAGAGAGAGTTCGTGCTGGTGGACACGCTCACCCCGGCGCACGGGGAGCCGTTGCGTCTCGTCCATTACGCCTCGTTCGCGGTGCTGCCGTCCCGGGGGTGGGAGGCGGGGACCACACTGGCCGAGGAGTATGACGTCGTGCTGCCCGACCGGCTCGAGCCCGGCGTCTACGCGTGGGAGGTCGGGCTGTACGTCGTGCCCAGGTACCTCGGGATCCGAACGACGGTGGACCGGCTGGTACCGGGGACGTCGCGGATCCCGCTGCGCGCGCTTCACGTGGAGCCGGCGTTGTGACGAACGCGGGCTATTGCTTCTTGCTCCTGGTCGCTTCGTAGATGCCTGCGGCGATGCCCGCGTCCTGTGCGGCGAACATCGTCCGACTCACCGACGGTCCGAATACTCCGGCACCGCCATCCAGCGTGGCGGGATCGAGTGCTCCGCCCGCCCTCACCGACAGGAACCTCTCGGCGCCGCGCATCGTGTCCGCGGGTTCGGGGAGGCCGCTGCGCGCGACGCGAGGCACCACCACGCCCGCCGGCACGATGAGCACGCCGGAGATCGCCGTGCGGTCTTCGGTCATCGACAGCGTCGCGGTCGTCGCCACGAGCTTCATGGTCGGATCGAGGAGTTCCACCACGTAGCTGCCGGGAGCCACGTCGGTGAAGGCGAAGGAGCCCCGGACATCCGTCGTCGTCGCGCGCCCGACCTCTCCGGTGGCGAGGCTGCGATACCGCACGCCGAAACCAACCAGGGGGCGGTCGAAGGCGTCGCGCGCGAGGCCGCTGATGGCGCCGTCCCGCTCGTCAACGGCCCCTCCCGAGAGTGTCACGCCCAGCGCGATCAACATCACCACGAGCACGCGTGTCAGCAGCTTCGTCATGACGACCTCATGGACATGCGGCATCCCCGCCGCCCGGGCGTGTCGGAGACGACGCGCCGCGCGACGCCTCCCACATCCTGTCGATCGCGTCCAGGCCACGCTCGCCGGTTCGCGCGGGGGCCTCGTATCCGAACGCATCGTCCAGGGCCTGTGCCTTCGGAGCTGCCGGCGGGGGAGACGACCGATCCGGTGGCGCGGCCGGCGTGCTGCCGGGGCCTCTGCTGCGCCACGCATGCATGACGACGAGGTATTCTCGGCGTACCCAGACGCGCTGTCCGCAATCGAGGCACCGGCAAGGCCGTCGCCTCGTGAGGTGCCTGGTCAGGCGCTCCAGGGGGCGGAGATGCGATCTCCTGAGCCGTCGAGATCCGCACGCGCTGCAGATGGCCATGGTGTGAAGCCTGCCTCTCTCTCACTCCGGATGTCAGCGGCGGGGCCAGCCGGCGGTCACTACCGGCGCGTGTCCGCCGGAGACGCCGTTGCGCGCTCGACGTGCGGCGCCGGCCTGAACTGGCCGATTCCGGCCGGGTCGATTTCCACGCGGGCGGAGCCGTCCCGCGCGTACACGATTCGCCAGTCGGGGGTCCCGCGGCCGGTCGTGTCGAAGGCGACCACCGTGAGCGCGCCGTCCCGGAACGTCTCCCACTTGTCCACCTGGCCGTCGCAGTTCGCGTCGTTCTCGGCGCGGACCACGCGGCCGCCCGCGTAGAACTCGCGGCGGGTGACCACCGCGCCTGGCGGCGCAGCGGCGGCGGCAGGGAGCGTGTCGGTGGGCGCGCGAGCGCAGGGCCCCGCGATGTCCATGCGCGAGATCGTCCCGTCGGCGCCCTGGAACGCCCAGGCGTCAGGCTTCCCCGTATTGCCGCGCGAGAAGCCGACCTTCTCGAGCGTCTGCCCGGGGGTGTAGTACTCCCAGCGGTCGACCTTGCCGTCGGCATCCGCGTCGATCTCGATCCGCGCGATGACGGCCGCGCTGGTGTAGGCCCACGTGTCGGTCTTCCCGTCGTTGTTCGAGTCGTAGGTGAGCCGCTCGAGCTTGCCGTCCTGGCGCCCGTAGTGCCCCTGGATCCGGTCGTTGCCCCGGACGAACGGGTCCTTGTTCATCGTGGCGGCATCCTGCTGGCATGCGGCCAGCGCAAGAACGCCGCCCACTGCGACGGCCAGGTCACGCAATCGGTTGCGCATGACAGTTCACCCTCAGGAGTTCGCCGAGTCCCCGCGCCGTCCGAGGTCCGCTGCGCCTCGGGCGCTGGTCTCCCGATCCGTAGTCCAGCAGGGTCGAGGCTCCGCGCACAGTGGCCCACACCAGCGCCTCGACCTGGTTCAGTCCGGGCACCCGCCTCCACGAGATGCAGGGCGCGGGAACATCGTAGGCCTTCTCGCGCAGGTCGAGGCGCGTCCAGTAGCGACGGAATCGCTCGGCTGACGGATCCGTGGCCATCGCTCAGGTCCTCACCATCCGGGTGCGTAGTGGAAACACGGCGTGCCTTACCTAGAAGACGAACGAGAGCGACACGCCGGCGCGAATCGTGTTGAAATTGCGATCGTCGATGGGTGATCGCCGCCGGTACACATCGACATTGAACCCCAGGCGCCTCGCCTCGCCCAGGCGGAACTCGATGCTGCCTCCATATTGCGTCTCGTGGTCAACGCGCGGGGCGGAGGGCGCCGCGGTGCCGGCGGCGGGCACGTACTCGAGTTGCTCCCACCCGGCCCTGCCCTTGAGGTCCACAGGGCCGAACAGGCGCTGCGTGACCGTGCCGGTGATCACGGAGAGCAGGTAATACGGTTGCTCCAGCGAGTACGAGTAACTGACGTCTCGCTGGCCGCGCACCTCGAAGCGCGTGCCTTCGGTCATCGGGTACGCCAGATTGACCAGCGCCACCACGCCCGAGAAATCCTGGACTCGAGGGTCCGCGATGTCGAACGTCCGGTAGCCGACGCGGGCGCCGCCCTCCAGCAGTGCGAGCGGCTTGAAGTCGATCCCCGCCACCAGGCGGACGCTCTCGGCGTTCTTGTCCGGTGCGCCCGGAAACGTGTCCCACGCGGCTTCCGCCTCCAGCAGCAACGTCGTGAGCGGCGCGACCCGGACGCCGAGCGACGCCTTGGCCGTGTCCGCGTCGCGCGTCAGCGACTGTGCCAGAGAGACGCCGTCGTAGATGGCACTGTCGTCATAGCGGATCCGATTTCTGGCGCCCGACACGCCGAGCGTCAGGGTGCTCCCGATGGGCACGTCAAGCCCGACCGTGCCGGTCCCCTCTTCGTGTCGCACCCGCGCATCGATCTCGTAGCCCTGGCGATCCATCGCGTTGAGGTAGGTGCCCGCCACGTACGGGCGGATCCGCGCGTCCGGAAACTCCAGCTTGACCGCGGTGTCGGTGTTGAAGGCGCGCTCGCTGGCGAACTCGTGGAAGTAGATGTAGCTGACGGCGGCCCGGCCCGACACGAGGGAGGAGCCGAGCTGCAGCCAGAGGTCGACCTTCGGGATCACCGTCGCCGTGAAATCCCCTTTGGGATCGGCCGGATCGTTGAAGACGTTGGAGTCGATGCCCACGTCATGCAGCGCGAGGGCCGGCGAGAACGCCAGAGGGCCCAGCCGGAATCGGGCGGCCACGGGGCCGCCGGAATCGTCCTGGGCTGCGGCTGTGCCAGCCGCCAGCAGGATCAGGAGTACGCAAGCGAAGCACCGGACCACTGTTTGCCTCCATTCGCGGCGTTGCAGGAATCTCACGACATCGCCTCCGGCTTGCGCTGGACGGGCCGGGCGGGGATGCCGACCACCGTGCTTCCGGGCGGCACGTTGTCCACCACGACCGCATTCGCACCGACCCGGGCCCGGCTGCCGACATGGACGGGACCGAGGATCTTCGCTCCGGCCCCCACGATGACGTCATCCCCGATCGTCGGACGGCCCGCCTGGCGCCCGCCGCGTTCGCCGATCGTGACGCCATGGTAGATCTGGCAACGCGCGCCGATGCGGCAGCCCGCCGCCACGAAGATCTGGCCGTGATGGTGAATCATCAGCGGGACGCCAATCTCCGCGGTGCGCGCCAGCGAAACGCCGAACGCCAGTTCGGTCACGATCCGGCAAAGATGGTAGAGAAACAGCACCGGCATCCGCAGCACCCACGGGAGGCGCTGGGCGCGGTGCCCGATGCGGTAGAGGAGGACGGGGTACAACCCGTAGCTCATCAGGGCGACATCGGCCCGCCCGTCGCACGCCTCCCGGAAGAACCGGAAATCGCTCGCCATCGACCCTACCAGACCCACGACGGGCTCCTCGACACCGCACCCATGGTCGACCTTTCCCCCGGAGCCGTGCGCCGACCGATCACCGAGGCATCCTGCAACGTCGAGGCAATGGCGCGCCAGGCGTAGCGCGACGCGACGAACTCCCGGCCGCGCGCTCCCAGGTTCAGGCGTGCGTGTTCATCGGCAAGGAGACCGGCGACGGCCGCCGCAAGGCGCTCAGGGTTGTCGGCCACGGCCGCGGCATCGGATGGCGCGTCGAGCCCCTCGAGCCCCTTGCTCGTCCCGGCCACCGCCTTCCCGTTTCGCCAGGCCTCCACCACCTTCAGCCGGCTGCCGCCACCCTGGAGCAGCGGCGCGAGCATGACGCCCGCGTCGCGGTACACGCAGGACAGATCCGGCATCCTGCCAAAGGCACGCAGTCCCGGATGCCGCTGACACAACCTGGCCAGCGCGTCGCCCGCACCATCCCCGACCAGCCAGAGTTCCGCAGACGGGACCTGCGCGCGTATCAGCGGCCAGACCCTGGCGGCGAACCACTGGAGGCCGGCGAGGTTGGGCCCGTACGCGTAGTTCGCGACGATGGCGCCGATCCCGTTTCGTCCAGCCACGCTGGCCGCCGCGACCTGCCCTTCGTCCACGCCGCTGGGCACGGTGAGCACGGGCCGACCGCCGGCAAGCCTGTTCAGGCCGGACGCGTCCGCCGCTGACACGGCCCACACCTCATCGGCCAGCGGCAACGCGTGGGCGAGCGCGCTGCGCACGCCGATGGCATTGGCCAGGGGACCGGCCCGCCGGTAGGACGGCACGGACCGCACCATCTCGGCCGCCAGATGCAGGTCGTCGTCATGGCAGTCCACGACGATCGGGCACGTGACCGCCTGCCTGATCGCCGGCAGATACTGCACGTACACCGATCGGAGCACCACCGCCGAGGGATCGAGATCCCTGATGAGCGCCGGCAGTCGATGCTCGGGCTCGTAGAATCGCAGCCACCATCCGAACGGGTGCGCCGTGTTTCGCGGCCGCAGGTAGGAGGCCTTCCGCAGCAACGTGGCGAGCGGAGGTTCGCATTCGGACACGGCTTGCGCGCTGAGGCAGCGCACGGTGACCTCCTCCGGCGCGTCGCGTCCGTCCGCGCGGCGGCGGGCGGGCGGCCTGGGCCTGGCACACACGAGGGTGGTCTGGTAGCCGAGCCGGGAGAGCAGCGCCACCTGCTGGACGTCACGCAGCGCGTTGCCGCAGTCCGGCGGGTACGGCGGCTCGGGCAGGACCAGGACCGCGCGGCGCGGCTTAGGGGAAGCCAATGACAAGCCCGTCCTCCCTGACACGCACGGCATCACGAGTGAACTGATAGACGCTGAGGTTTCCGCTGGTCATCACCGGCCGCAGCGCGGCACTCACGCGGGTTCCGTCCTTCTCCTCGAGAACTACCCAGACACGCCCGGCGGTGCCATCACCCGGAAGCAGCCGTGACCGATCCCGCAGCACCTCGATGTAACCCGGCCAGGCGCCGAAGACGCGGGCGCCCCGATCGTAGTAGCCGTACACCAGCCGCCATGCGGCGTTCTCGACCACCACGAGGTCGCCCGTACCGCGCAACGCGGCCACCTGCCGCGCCACCGGCCGCCAATCCGGCCGCCCGGCCGCCTTCATCACGGTGGCATGCGCCTCGAGCGGCACGAGCGCCACCAGGACACCCAGCGCAATGGTCCGGCCCCGGCGACGCCAGATCTCGTCGATGCCACGCGCGGCGAGCCAGAGCAACGCCGGCAGCACGAAGAGAAGATACTGAAACCCCCAGATGGGCGTCACGAAGCGGCCGACGGCGAACATGAGCAACGGGGGAAGCGTCAGCCAGATGAGCGCCAGCGCCAGGGCTTGCCCCTGCCTGGTGTCCTGGAGCACCCGCGCCAGCCCCCCACCGTCTCGGCCAACGCCAGACAGACCGGCGTCCCGGCAAAGCGCCAGCACGCCCCAGGCGGCGGCAGGCAGCAGGATGCAGGCCGCGGCCGCAGAGCCCGCCAGGTGCTTCAGCGTGCCCAGGAGCGTCCAGACACTGGGCGCCGCCGTCCACACCACATCCACTCCGTTCGATACCTGGCGGATCATCGTCGTCAGCCACGGCGCAAAGCCCGCACAGGCGACGGCAAGACCGGCGAGCACCCGCCACCTCGCCTGCGGCAGGCAGATCGCGGCGTACGCGACGTGCACGGCAATCACCAGCACCGCGAAGTAGTGGAGGTAGAGCAGCGCACACAGGCAGGTGCCGTACGCGCCCACCCAGAGGCCCGGTCGATCGACGGCATGCACCCTGGCGAGCAGCAGGGTGGACGCGAGCGAAAGGAGGAAGAACGCGCTGTACATCCTGGCCCAGGACGTGATGATCAGGAATTCAGGGTTGACCGCAAGGAGCGCCAGCGCCAGCAGGGCGGTCCGGACGCCGAAGAGGTGTTTGCCCATGACGTACATCAGCGCCGCGGAGGCCGCGGCGCCGAGCACCGAGGGCAGCCGCGCGAGCAGTTCGCCCGGGCCCGTCATCGCCAGCCAGTAGTGGAGCGCCACGAAGTACAGCGGCGGCTTGCCGATGTCCCACGTCCGTATCGCGCCGACAATGTCGCGCACGGTCGCCAGTGAGGCCTCGTTGATCGACACGGCCTCGTCGAGGAAGATCGGCAGGGTCCCCGCCAGCAGCAGGCTGATGGCGGTGAGGGTACCTCCCAGCGCGATCGCCATCGGCCCGGGTCTCATCCGACGCGTCTCGCGCGGATGATGAGCTCAGCGCCGCAGATGTAGCGCTGTTCCTGGATCTCGAAACCCTGCTCGGCCAGCAGCGCGCGCAGCTGCCGGGCGTCGTAGCGGGTAATGTGCTCGTCGCCGTACGCCCCCGGCGCGACGCGCTTGTACAGCCACTCGATCATCCTCCACCGCCGCCGGCTGTAGTCGGGCGTCCCCAGAATCAGGGTTCCGCCGGGCCGCAGCACGCGCCGCAGTTCGGTGAAGATCCTGGCATCGCGCGGCACGTGCTCGATGACCTCCGAATTGATGAGCAGATCGAAGGCCTGGTCCCCGAACGGCAGCGCCCGGATGTCCCCGCACGCGAGCGGTCGCGCGGTGTGGCCACGCAGGAACCGCAACTTCGGCAAGCTCACGTCGAGGGCTGCCACCTTCGGCAGCGCGTCGATGATGGCGCTCGATCCGCACCCGACGTCCAGCCCCGCGCGGTACTCACCCGCGTAGCCGACGATAATCGCGTATCGCCGCCGTTGCCAGTAGCGCTGCACGGGGTTGCGGGCGTGGAAGGCCCTGAAGTCGTAGTCGGCCGATGCGATGGAGTTGCGGATGGCCCAGCAGCGGCGGAGCGTCTTCAGGTACGCCCACCCGAACGCGATCAGCCAGCCGGCGGGACGGCCCATGCGATCGGCCCGATAGTGGAACGGGATTTCGCGGATCCGATACCCCTGGGCGTAGGCCAGGACGACGACCTCGGGCAGCACGTCGACGTGTCGCCCCTGGAGCGCCATGCTCGAGAGTGAGGACATCCGGTACAGGCGGAAGCCGGAGGACAGGTCCCGCACCGGCACGTCGAGCACGACACGGAACACGCGGTTGAGCATCCGGCTGAGCACCCGCCGGATCCACGGCATGCGCGCGTGCCCGAACTGAACGTACCGGGAAGCGATGACGATGTCGGCGTGCGCGCGTTCGGCCAGCAGATCCAGGAGCAGCATCGGGTGGTGCGAGAGGGTGGCGTCGACGGTGATCGTAAAGGCCCCCCGGCACGCCCCCAGCCCTTGACGCAGCGCCTCGCCGAATCCGCAGCCCTCCCGCCGCAGTACGCGGGCCCCTTGCGCCTCGGCCGCCTCCACCGTGCCGTCGGTCGATCCGGCGTCCACCAGGACGATCTCGAACGGGACGCGCGCGCCCGAGAGCGTGTCCGTGACTCGGCCCAGGAGCGGGCGGATGGTCGCGGCGTCATTGCGCGTGAGGATCAGGATCGACACCAGCTCCGGTTGTTCGAGCCGAACCTGCACGGATGGGCGCAGCTCTCTCTTCCTCCGGGCCTTGTCCGGCCGCCTGGCCTGCTCCACGACGAGTCCGGCGCGTGCCATCAGTGGCATAACGAGGAGTACACCTCGAGCATCTGTCCGGTTGTCCGTTCCGGGGAAAGCAGGTCGCCCACCACCTGACGCCCGGCCTGCGCGAGACGCTGACGAAGTTCGCGGTCGCGCAGCAGCTCGCAGGCGGCGGAGGCGAGTGCGGCATCGGTCGCGCCCACCAGGACGTGTTCGCCATCCTTCAGGTCGAGCCCTTCGGTCCCGTCCGCCGTGGTCACCACGCCGCGCCCGTAGGCCAGCGCCTCGGCGACCTTGATCTTCACACCGGACGCACGTCGTGGCGCGTAGAGCAGGACGTGGACTTGGCGAAAGAAGGCTTCGCTGTCCGGAAGATCGGACAGAATCTCGACGCCGTCGGTACCCGCCGACGCGCCGAGGAAGCGGTCGGCCGCCCAGCCGGCGACGAGCAGGCGTGCGTTGGGAACCACCCGGCGAACCAGGGGGAAGATGTCCACGATCAGCCGGCGCGCCGCCTCTCGGCTGGGATGCCAGAACATGGAGCCGATCATGCCGATCGTGGGTGCGCCGGCCGGCTCGGGCAAGACGGGGTAGTCGGCCAGGTCGAGCGCCGGGGGCACGACATACGTGGACGTGGCGGGGTTGATTTGCCGGACCGCGTTCGCCAGACTGGAGGTCAGGCACCGGATGTGTCGGTAGCCCCGTATCACCTGCGTCTCCTGCCGGTGCGATTGCACGGCTTCCTTCCAGCTGGACAGGCCGTTCCACGGGCGCTGGCCGGCCAGATCGATGCCGTCGATGTTCTGCACGGACAGAAGTGCCCGGTCACGCCGAGTGCCATACCACCCGGCCGACTCCTCGACATGGAGGATGTCGTAATCCTGTCCCACCGCCTGGTCCACCGCGGCCCGGACCGGGCTGCCGGCGGGCGGACGATTCGGCCAGACTGCGCTTCGGAGTTTCCGGCGCCAGGACGGCTCGGGCCCGGGTTCAACCGCGCGCAGGGAGAACGCGCCCGCTGGCCCGCCCACGAACCCGCATGCAGCCGACTGATCTCGTGCGGCCGCAGGTCCGCAGACGATGTACCGAATCCGGTGGCCTCTGCGCACCAGCTGGCGGATCAGGTGCGCATAGCACCGGGCCCCGGTTGGTCCTCGGGGATCGGGAGGATTCGGAGCCAGAAACACGACAGTCATCGAGCAGACATCCGGGAGGCCCATATGCAAGAGGCGGGCCTGGTCACCGGCGCTCGTCGCTGGAGGCTAGACGAGGCTGCGGTACAGGTCCAGATCCCGCGGCAGCACCCTCGTCCACGAGTACTGCTGCGCGACGCGGCGTCCGGACTCCGCCATCCTGGCGCGCAACAGGTCCCCGCGGGGCCGGGCGTTCATCGGCGCGGGAGAACCAGAGTGCGCGGCTTGCGTGCCGCCATGACCATGCTCTTCCACAGGTAGGATACGCGCCCCGCCCCCTGGTACTCGACCTGGTCGAACCCGGCGTCCCACAGCAGCCCGCCGAGCGTGCGCGCGCTCCAGAACTTGATGTGACCCCAGTCGGTCTGGGGACCGAAGTGGGCATCGGAGCCGTCCGAGAGGGCGATGGCGACGTTTTTCAGCCACCCGTGGTAGGGCGTACTGAGCACGACGATGCCGCCCGGCTTGAGCAGGCGGAAGCAGTTCTGCGCGAAGCGGCGCGCCAGCACGACGTGCTCGATGACCTCGGTGCTGTAGATGGCGTCAAACTGGCCGAAGGCGCTAAGGTCTCCTGTGGCATCCGCGACCTCGAAGCGGACGCCGGGCCAACGCTTTCGGGCCTGCTCGATTCCGGACGTCGAAATATCCAGCCCGACAAGCGTCCAACCTCTGTCCAGAAACGTTCCCAGCATCGCGCCGTTGCCGCACCCGAGATCCAGCACCCGGGATCCGGGCGGCAGCGTCTGGAGGTACTGCTCGACGATCGGCCTCACGTAGGCCTGCGAGATCTCCGGAGCGTCGCTGTCCCAGCCGTACTCCGCCGGCGGCGTCGACATGCCGGTCCCCGGCGGCCTGGAGAGCCGGTGGGACCCCGTTCCGAGATAGAGCACCACGCCGACCAGGCACGCCCCGCAGACCACGATACCGCCGAGCACTTTGAGCATGGGTCCTGCCGCCTTCGCGCCGCTGTGGATGCTGGCGCGGCCAGCCTGTGAGCGCCCGCCCGGCATCACGCGACCTTCGTGTCGAGTTGCCTGACCAGGGCGAGGACCCGTGCGGCAACGGTCGACACGTCCAGATCGAGCATGCACCGGCCGGCGCCCGGATCGGGACACTCGGGCACCTGGCCGTTGTGGATGTTGATGCAGGGACTGCAGGACACGCGCGTCGCGTACACCGAGTCGGTGAGCGGCCCGACGGGCGCGTATCTGGCCGGGGTATTGGGGCCGAACAGCCCGACAGTGGGTGTGCCCATGGCGGCGGCAAGGTGCATGACCCCGGTATCGTTGCTGATCGCCAGCCGGCATCGCCTCAGGATCTCGGCGGTCATCGCGACCGACCCGAGTCCTGTGGCATCGACCGCCTTGCCCCGGAACATCCAGGCGAATTGCTCAACCAGCGGCCGCTCCCCGCTCGTCCCGGTCAGCACCACCGCGTCGACCGCGCCGGCGCCGGCCAGCGCGGCCGCCACGCTGGCGAAGCGATCCACCGGCCACCGTCGTGCGGCGCCGCGCCCGCCGGACCCGACATGGAAGGCCGCCACCTGCCGGCAGCGGTCGAGCCCGTTGTTCTTCCACCACTGATCCACACTGGCGATCGTGGATGACGGGTACCTCAGGGGAAGGGCCCCGCGAGGACTGACCGACGGCGCCAGGACCCGAAGCAGCGCGGCGTACGCATCCCACATGCGCTGATCGCCCGCGAACTCGACGGTGTGCGTCTGGAACCGGGCTCGCGGGTGGTTGCGTGAGGCGAGGCCAATCCGTATGGGGATGTCGGTCGCCCGCAGGAACATCGCGATCGCGGTGATGTGCTGCTCGAAATCGACGACGGCATCGTAAGACTGGCGCCGGATGGCGCGCAGCGCCCGGAGCCCGGCCCGCAGGCCCCGATCGAGGTTGGCCGGATCGTACTGATGCACCCTCACGCGAGGCAGGGCGCCGAGCACCTCCGCGGTGGCGGGCCCTGCGAGCATCCCGATCTCCACCTCCGGCCGGGCGCGCTGCAGGTGCTCCGCGAGCGACCGCACCATGACGGCATCCCCGAGCCCGACCAGCTTGACGAACAGCACCTTCCGGGGAGTGCTCGTGAGGGGCGCCGCGTCGCGGCGCTCGTGAAACGCCGCCGCGACGCGCAGCAGCACGGTGATGGCGCTGTTCAGGGTGCGCAGCCGTTGCCGGCTGGCGAACGGCACCGCCGACGCGTCTTGCGGGTGGCGGCCCGTGCCGGAGTCCGACGGTAACACGAGGCGGGCACCCATCATGCCACCCTGTCCTGGTAGATCTCCGCCATCTGGTCGGCCGTGTGTCCAATCTCGAACCGGTTCCGCAACGTCTCGAGCGCGCGCGCGGCCAGCCGTTGGCGCAGCTCGCGGTCCCGCAGCAGATCGGCCATGACCCTGGCGAGCGTCTCGTCGTCGCCGGGCGGCACGAGACGCCCGTCCACACCGTCGGTGATGATCTCGGCGGGTCCTCCCGGAGCCGTCGCGACGATGGGGACCGAGGCGGCCATGGCCTCCAGAATGACCTGACCGAACGGTTCGGGCGACGTGCTGCAGTGGACCGCCAGATCAACCGACCGGAGCAGATCCGGGACGCCCTCGACGAGTCCCAGAAACTGGATGCGGTGCGACAGACCGGCATGGTCGACCTGCGATCGAAGATCTCGCTCGAACGCGCTGTCTGCCTCGGAGGTAGCGCCGCCCGCGACGAGGAACGTCGTCGTGGCGTCGTGCTCGCAGAGGCGGGCGGCCGCCCGGACGAAGACGTCCTGTCCCTTCCAGCGCGCGATCCGGCCGAGCATGACCACTCGAAGCCCGCGCCCGTCGCCGCCGTGCGGTGCCATCGCGTCACGAGGCCGCTGGGGCTCGATCCCTTCCAGGAGGATCTTCACCTGCGGCCGGACGGCCGCGACTCCGCTGCCGGCGGCGCCCGCGTTTGGCGAGCCCAGCACGGCCCGCTTCGTCGCCTCGGAGTTACAGACCAGCAGGTCAGGAATCCGGCTGACGAGCCACCGCACGAGCAGCGCCGTGCGCCGCGGCATGTACGGCGGCGACACGAAATCGCGAATGTGCCAGACGAGCCGCCTGGTGGCGCCGCGCCCGATCAGCACGGAGAGCAGGTGCATCTTGAGGCCGTTGGTGTGCACGACATCGGCCTCCCATCCTCGTGCGAGCGCCCGCAGCCACAACCCGTAGCGCACCCACCCCCCAACCTGGAGGAGGCCCCCGCTCAGGACGTTGAACCGGGTAATCCGCCGCACGCCGTCAGGAAACGGACGGACCAGGACGCGGCATCCCGGCAGCTTGCGGAACCGGCCGACCAGCGGCCCGTCGGAGCCCAGCACGACAAGGGGCCTGAAGCGGCGCCGGTCCAGCGCCTCGACCAGCCGGAGCAGGGCAATGGCCCCTCCGGTGACCAGGCCTGACGGCTCGAGGTAGAGCACGCGCACGGGTTTCATTGGAGTGACGAGTACGCCGCCCACGTGTGTCGCGCCACGTCGCGCCAGCGGTGCGCGGTGGCCCATGCCCGAGCCGCCTGCGCCCGTGCGCACGCGTCGGGTCGGTCGACAATCGCCCGTTCCAGGGCCGAGGCGATCTCGTCCGGCGTTCCCGTGCCCGCCGAGTGCAGCAGCGGGTCGGGGAAGTCCCTGAGCGAGGTGTTGCGGGTGGCGACGACGGGCACGCCGACAGCGAACGCCTCGAGGACGGGAAGGCCGAACCCTTCGAACAGCGACGGCACCACCACGACGTCGGCGGCCGCGTAGACGTCGGGCAGGGTCGCCTCGGGCACGTTCCGGATCTCTGTCACACGACCCTCCAGGTTCAGGCGGGCCATCAACTGGCGCTGTGTGTCCAGCAACCGGCCGCCGGCCTGCACGAGATGGATGTCCGGGACGCGTGGCGCGAGCCTGGCCACGGCGTGGAGGAGCGACTCGACGCCCTTGCGCGGGAGACACGAGCCCACGTGCAGCACGAGGACGGCCTGAGGCGGCGTGCCCAGGAACGCCCGCCCCGCCATGCGCGCGGCGGGCAGATCCTCGACGAAGAACTCGTCGCCCACGCCGAGCGGCTCGAGCCTGACGCGCGGGGCGACCTCCGGGAAGTGCCGGACGACGTCCTCGCAGGTGGAGGTCGAATCGCACAGGCACAGATCGGCATGCCGCGCCCCGGAGAGGACCCAGCGGTTGAGCTTCCCGAGCAGCCAGCCCCGTAGACCCGGCCGCGTCGACAGGGGATCGAACGCGAACAAGTCGTGAATGGTGAGCACCGTTCTGGCCGGGCCGCGCCGGCGGTGGAGCACGTGCGCGTAGGAGTGATCGAGCACGTGCACGATGTCCCACCCCGGCCAGCGCACCAGCCTCGGATAGACCAGCCACCTGGCGGGAAAGCGGAGGCCCGCTGGTGCCCGGAGGCTGTGCGCGACGGCGATGACGCTGCCGCGAGGCGCGACGTGCGGCAGCTCTCGGGCGAGCGCGTCCGCGTAGCGATCCATGGCCTTCCAGCCTTCAAGGCGAAGGCTCGGGACCAGCAGCACGTTCATCGCCGCCGCTGTCATCTGGCCTCGACCGCCAGCCCGGCGGCCTCCGTGCCGGGAGACGGCGTTCCATCGTTCCGGGGATGCAGCAAGAGCTTGCCGACGCCAGCCGCCACGCCGAACAGGGCGACCAGCTTGAGCACCCCGCCGAGCGCCATCTCGAGGTCGCGCTCCACCTGGCAGATCGTGACGGCGGTGAGGAAGAACAGCAGGTAGCCGAACGCGTCGCGGCGCCGCCTCAGCGCTTCGGCGAGGAGGCTCAGTCCCGCGCCGAGTATCGCCATGCCGGACAGACAGCTGGGCACGCCGCCGTAGAGATACAGATTGCCGATCTGGCTGGGGCCCACCGACGCGCTCCCTGCGGACCGGGCCGACAGACCCCAGAAATCCACCGCAAAGCGGGTCCCCCACCCGACCTGCTTCTCGGGGGCCAACGCCCGGGGCACGAAGGCCGATACGAGTATCCGCGTCCAGGCGGAACCTTCCTCGAAGGGACGCATATCCGGCACGATATGGCGGCAGACCACGACCGAGTCGAGTCCATGAAGCCGCCCCTGAATCGACCCGAGTGTATACTCGGTCAGGCTCTGCTGCTTCTCCTCGCGGACCACGGAGATCCCTTCGACGTAGCCGCGGCCTTCGCCCAGTTCACCCTCCTGGAAGCTCTTCAACGCGCCGATCCAGACAAACACCGGCACGCTCACGATCACACAAACGATGGCCAGTCTGGACAGGCTCATGCCCCCCGCGATGGCTCGGCCGCACAGGAGCGCGAGACCGATTTGCAGGGGATTCTCGCGCGACACGGCGAAGCGCCCGTCCACGATCAGGATGGCGACGGCGCCAACGACGGCCACGATGGCTGCCGCATCACGACCGGACGAATCCTTCGCCAGCCGCCCCGATCGGTATGCCAGAAGGAACAGGCCGGCCAGCGCGGTCCATCCCATGGTTTCGATCGGCGTGAGCAGCGAGTCCGGGAGCGTTAACAGCTGTGCGGAGTGCAATCGCAACAAGAGCCGGCAGTCGAAGCCGACCAGCAGCAGCCCGAGCCCGACATCGAACCGCGGTACGCTGATCGAGTCGCGCGGCGGCTCCTGCGCCACACGAAACCGCATGACCGCCAGGTAGGCCACCGTCAGGACCGCCAGACACGCGGCGGTCAGGAGCAGCGCGTCCACGAGGCCCGCTTCGCCCGCCATCTGCACGACCGCGTTGAGGCGATAGAGTTCAGGCCAATACCAGTCGCACCACGCGCGGGTCACGCTGTGCACGAAGTAGAGTCCGAGCAACGGTGTCAGGAAGTCGACATAGCCCGGCTGCACCCGTCTCGACACGAACATCGCCCCTGCGATGACCATCGAGAGCAGGACGAGGGCAGTAGGCAGGTTCACGGTTCCTCCATCCCGACGGGCGTTCCCGGCGCGGCCGGCCGGCCGATGACGATCTTCCGACGCCAGATCCAGCTGCTCACGGTGGCTTCATGCAAGGTTCGATCCTTGAACCAGGCGGGGTCGGCCTGCTCCCCCGGCGACCCGATCCACACCACATAGCCGTCCCGACGCCCGGCCGCTTGCGCGCGTCCGGCGTCGTCGGCCAGCTCGACCGACCACCGGCCGACCACCGGCGCGAAGAACTTGAACGTCCCGGGGCCGCCCACGATTCGGGCCCCGGCGGGGACCTCGCGCCTGAGGAACTGCTGCGCGTCCCGCTGGGCGTTCAGGTAGTCCTGGTGGGCGACCGACAGCGCGAGGAAGCCCAGCGCGAACACGGCCGTGCCCCCGATCGGGGCGAGCCGCCGGAGCCTCGTACCCACCCGAATCGGCAGGACGGCGCGGCGCCACCAATGGGCGGCCGGCACGACGGCCAGGAGACTGGCCGGCAGCAGGAACCGGAGTCCCGGGACCCAGCCGGCGACTCCGAAGCTCATCCCGTCGCGGTAGTAGTAGAACGAGGCGAGTGTCAACACGGTGACGATGGCCAGCGGGACGGCCGCCGATCCGGCGAAGCGACGCCGCATCGCCATCCACCCGCCAGGCGGCACAAAGAGGAGCGCGACGCTGTAGTACACGACGAAGGGGACCAGGTGGTCCCCCCCGAAGCTCTGCTGATGCCCGATCAGCCAGTACGAATTGACCAGGGGGTTGGCGGTGGTCGCGGCGTTGTACACCCCCATCAGCAGGACGGCCGGCACCGCGCCAGCGACCAGCGCGGCGGCCGCGCGCCGGGTCATTCGGCCCCGCTCGATCCACCAGCAACCGGCGATCACGAGCGCGACCGGCCCCAGCCAGATGTGGAGCAACACCGAGGCCCCCAGCGCCA